>Ga0302136_1000004_pt1 | contig 302051 bp, 282 predicted proteins | sample CBN3_20m_MG_FD_203116 | JGI IMG/M metagenome (GOLD analysis project Ga0302136, IMG submission 203116) | Marine microbial communities from Western Arctic Ocean, Canada - CBN3_20m | ecosystem: Environmental > Aquatic > Marine > Oceanic | place: Canada: Western Arctic Ocean | collected 2017-09-15
TCGACTTCGCCCGGCGGGCTTACCGCCCTGACAGCGTGAAGCTGTCAATATCCATCCACCCACCCTTGGCGCCGGGATTGTAGCAGAACAGCGCATATTGCTGCCCCTGGAACGTGCCCGTCCGCCAGTCGAAGGCGAGCGGGAAATCGCCGCCCAGCGTCCGCCAGTCGCGCCCGTCGACGCTATAGGCGACGCTGCCCCGATCGGTCTTGAAATCCATGTCGGTGCGCAGAAACAGCCGCTTGGCGGTGATCGGCTGGGCATCGACGCGGACTTCGGTCTTCTGGGTGTCGGCCATATCCTCGACTACGCGCATGGTGAGCGTCAGTCGACCATCGCGTCCCCGGCCGACCGCGATATGGCCGTTATATTTGCCGAAGGTGCCGAAGCCGCACTGGTCGCCGACGGCGATATGCGATGGGTCGATCGCCACGATCCCCCGGCTGAACGGTCCCTGCCCCTTTTGCAGCAGGGTGTTGCGCGCGCTCCAAAGGGCGGGGGCCTCGCCCGCGCGCAGTCGCATCCAGCCCGGCCGCTCGGTCAGCGACCAGCGATCGTCCAGCGGATTGTGGTTCCATTGCCATTGGAGGCCGAGCTCGGGCTTGGCGAAATCGTCCGAGGCGGGGAGCAGGCTGGCCGGTTGGCCCTGGATCGGTTTGGTCGCACTGGCGGGCACGCGGCCCGGCGCGTCGGGCGTGCCCCAGACGGGCCAGCCATCCTTCCAGAAGACCGGGCTGATATTGGTCATCCGTCCGACCGCGCCGGCATCGATCATCACGAAGCCATAGTCGCGTCCATCGGGCAGATCGACGATCGCGCCCTGATGGCCGCCGGTCTTGTCGTCGATCTGGTCGTGCGTTTCCCATGGGCCGAACAGGCTCTTGGCGCGCGAGACGGTCATGCCCAGCCGCCGAGGGATGGCGTTGAACATGTAATAATAGTAGCCGCGCTTGACGAGCTTCGAGCCTTCCGCGCCCTTGTTGTAATAGACGACGCGCTTGTCCGTCACGGTGCGCAGGTCGCGGTCCAGGCTGAGCAGCGTGTTGGTGCCGTCCGACCCGACCGAGGTCATGATATAGGCGCTGCCGTCGGTGTCGAAGAACAGGCCCGGGTCGAAGGCTTCCTCGCTGATCCGGTTCATCGCCCAAGGGCCGCGAATATCCTTCGAGCGATAGATGCGCGTGTTCTCGCCCACCGGCGTGACGGCGATGTAGAAGGTGCCATCGCGGTAGCGCAGGCTGGGGGCGAAAATGCCTTTACGGTAGGCGCCACCGTTTTTCAGATCATATTCCGGCAGCCCTTCCAGCCGATCGATGACATGGCCGACGAAGCGCCAGTTCACCAGATCGCGCGAGGTCATGATCGTCAGACCCGGCACATTGGCGAAGGTCGTAGTGATGAAATAGAAATCGCGACCCACCCGGATGATGTCGGGGTCGGGATAGTCGGCATAGAGCGGCGGGTTGGCATAGGTGCCGTCACCGCGATCCGACTGCCAGGCCTGCGCGCCTGCGATCGCGGGGATGAGGGCGAGCAGCGCGAACGAGAAGGACCGCCACCTCATTGCGGGGTATATGCATAGGGGCCGATGACCGTGCCGACGAAGCCGCCCGCCCTTGCCGTGCTGAGGAACCGCACGTCCAGATCGGACTTCAGCGTCGCGCTCTTGCCGCCCGCCCGATAGTCGAACGTCATCGCGCCGCCCTTGGCATGGATGGTCAGCGTGACCGGGCCCTTCGCCGTGACCGGTGCGGAGGCGATGAGCGTTTCAAGCGCGGCTTCGTCGCGCGTGTTCTTGCCCTCGCGGACGTGGAGCGCGATCCGCGGCTGGCCATCGATGCGGGTCAGCCCGAAGAACAGATAAGCATAGTCGTTCTGGATCGCGGCAAGTCCGGCCCGCGCGCCATCCTTGGCGGGGGTGAAGTCCACCGTCGTCGAGACATCCGCCACCGCATGTTGTTGCCGCCGCCCGACAAAGGCCGGCACACCATTCCGATCGCCCAGCGCCGCGCCACCATCCAGCGACAGGCGGCCGTTCGCCACGCGGTAGAAGGGGGTCTTGGGCGTGCGGATGCCGATCCATTGCATCGCGAGCCGGTTGCCGTCGAACGGGTCGACATAGCCGAAATCGCCGCTGGTCGGCAGCTTGGGCGCCGGGCTCGCGGGCAGGTTCGGCTTGGCATGGGTCCAGGGCACGGTCTTGCCGCGCTCCAGGATCATCAGCCAGCCATCCTTCCATGTCACGGGCAGCAGGAAGGTCTCACGCCCGATATTGTAGAAATCCTCGGCATAGGGGCGCGTCGCCAGGAAGGTCGCCCACCAGTCGCCATTCTGCGTCTGGATCAGCTCGGCATGGCCCGCCGCGCTGATCGGATGCGGGCGGTTCGCATCGAGATCGCGCTGGGTCAGGATCGGATTGCCGGCAAAGGGCACGAACGGCCCCCGCAGCGCCTTGGAGCGAAAGACGACCTGCGAATGGTCGACGCTGGTCCCGCCCTCAGCGGCCGTCAGATAATACCAGCCATCCTTCTTGAAGATATGCGGCCCCTCGATCCAGACGGGCTTCTTCGACAGATCGACGCCGCCATTGATCAGCTGCGTGCTCTCGCCGACCATCTTGCCGGCGCGCCAGTCATATTCCTGGACCCAGATGGCGCGGTGGCCATCATAGCGCGGCGGCTCGGCGGGGGCGCGGTTGTTGACGATATAGGCGCGGTCGCCCTCCCAATAGATGGAGGGATCGATCCCTTCGAAGGGCAGCCAGATCGGGTCGGACCAGGGGCCCGCCGGGTTCTTGGCGGTGATGACGAAATTGCCCCGGCACTGGACGCAGGTGTTGACGATGTAGAAGGTGCCGTCGTGATAGCTGATATCGGGCGCGAACACCGCCTCCGAGATCGCGCGACCGCTGAAGTCGAGCTGCCCCGGCCGGTCGATCGCGTTGCCGATCTGGGTCCAGTTCACGAGATCGGTCGAGTGGAAGATCGGCAGGCCCGGAAAATGGGCGAAGGACGAGTTGACGAGATAATAGTCCTTGCCGACCCGCGTGACCGACGGATCGGGATAATAGCCCGAGACGATCGGGTTCAGATATTCGCCCGGACCCGGCTTGACCTGCTCCAGCGAGCGCCCCTGATAGCGGAAATCGTCGAACTGCGCGACCTGGGCGGCGGCGGGCCCCGCCAGGCCCAGCGCCAGGGCAAGCAGCGTGAAGCGACGGCGGATCATGCGATACCCTTTCGGACTGGGGCCGCACGCAGGGCGTCGGCGATGGCGGCGCGCAGTGGCTTGGGATGCAGATCGTCGTCATAGGGCAGGGGGCGCTGGGGGGCGCCGTCCGTGCGGGGGGCGAAACCCTGCAACCAGCTATGCTTGTCCCACAGGCCCCAGCACAGGAACTGGTCTAGCTGCGGATAGGCGAACATGCGGTCGAGATAGTCGCGCGCGACGGCGGCGACCTGCGCGTCGCGGCGTACGGGATCGGCCGGGAGTTCACGATCGTTGATGTCGAACTCGGTGATCAGCAGGCGATAGCCCATCGCCACCACCGCATCGAGGAACTGCTTCCACTCGGCGCGCTGGGCACGCGAATGGCTGCCGTCATTGCCCAGATGACTCTGGATACCGAGCGCATCGACCGGCACCTTCTCGCGCCGGAACCGCTCCAGCAGGCGGAGGACGCCGGCGCGGTGTTTCTCGTTGCCGATCTCCCACGACATATAGTCGTTGTAGACTCGCTGGGCATGCGGGGCATGCTCGCGCGCCGCCTCATAGGCGATCTTCAGCGCGTCGAAGCCCAGCGCCTGGGTGAAGACGGTGTCGCGGATCTCGCCCGTCTTGGGATCGATCGTCTCGTTGACCACGTCCCAGGAATAGATTTGATCGCCGAAATGCCCGGCCACGCTGGCGATGTAGGCGCGCAGCCATTTTTCGGCGCCGGTCGCGCGCACGCGCTCGGCCAGCGCGGGCGAGATATATTTGCCGTAGTTCCACAGCAACGTATGCCCGCGCAGCTTCATCTTGTGGTCGCGGGCATAGGCGGCGATCGCGTCGGCAGGCCCGAAATTCAGGGCGTTCGGGTCGTTGCCGAGCACATAGACCTTCATCTCGTTCTCAGGCACCACGACGGCGCATTCGCGCGCGACGATCGCGCCATAGGCCGGATCGTGGATCGGCGAGGACCGACCGGCATTGATCGCGGTTCCGAACAAGATGCCCTTGGCCGCCGCCAGATCGCGCAGCGGAACATCACTTTGCGCCACCAATCGCGACGGGAGCGCTCCCATCATCAGGCCGCCGGTCATCCCGACAAGCTGTTGCCGACGGGTCATCGTCGGGCCTTGCCCCTTGGGTTTCATCACCCTCTCCTTGTGCTTTGCAACGACATTTGCATGGCGCCGCGCAAACGGCAAGGCCATGGCGAAGCGGGAGAATTCGGTCAGTCGAGCAGGCGCGCGTCGCCCCAGGTCACGGGCAGCGCCGCATCGGGAGCGCTATCGGCGCGAGCGACCAGTTCGATCAGCTTGCGGCCGCGCACATCCGCCTCGATCATGGCGGGCGGATGGTTCAAGGCCATGGGCTGCGAGCGGGTCAGCAGGCGGCCGTCGCCATAGACCTCGAACACCACGCGTTGCGTTCGTGCCGTGGTGGAATCGTTGATCCCGACCGTGGCGACAAAACGCGACTGGCCAGGATTGCGTACTTCCAGCCGGGAATTGGCGAGCACACCCAGCCCGGTGTCATAGACTTTGCCCGCGATCCGCAGCGGCCGTCCGAACGGCGTGCGGTCCGCCTGCGCACCGCCCCAGCCGCCATATTGGGGATAGTCGCCGGGGCCCTTGGACCCGCCCCACGGACTGAGCTCGTGATGGATGGTCGGGTCGCCTTCGGGCGTGACGACGCCGTCCGCGGCCGGGTTCACATCGCCGGGCGTCTCCGACAGATAATGACCGGTCGCCAGCCGCCGTTTGCCCTTGACGCGGTAGATCAGCGTCTGATGCGGAGCGACGGTCAGCTTGGTCTCTCCGGTGAAGCTGGTCTTCTGCCCGGTCCATAGATCGGTCATCGCGACCGGCTGGTTGCCGAGCATCTTCAGGTGATCGGCGGTCAGCACCGGCTGGACGGGGGCGGCGGTACGGTTGAAGATCGCCACCGCCTTGTCGCCATTGGCCAGGGTCTTCACGAAGATCTGGACATCGTGCGAGAGATAGGCCGGCACCGCCTGATGGCCGGCGGGATCCTGGTTCAGCGCGATGATCGCCCGGTTGCCCAGCAGGGCCAGTTGCTCGGCATTGGCCTTGCGCAGGTCGAAGCCGATCAGCAGCGGCGCGTTCATCATCGCCCAGAGCGCAAAATGCGACCGTGCCTCGGTCATATGGTTCGCGTCGAAGTCACCCGATCCGATGAACAGCATGTCCGGGTCGTTCCAGCTATGCGGATGGGCATAGAGGGCGCGGGTCGCGCTGGTATCAAAATTGGTCAGCATCCGCGACCAATGGGCGGTGATGTCGTCGCTGGTGCGCGACACATTGCCGAGCTGCTTGGCCCAACTGCGTACATCGGCAGAGCCCCAGAGGCAGATCGAGAAGAGATAATCGCCGTCCGGATTCTCGCGCTTCAACGCCATCGCCACATGGTCGTACAGCGCACGGACCGCCGGGATGTCGGTGCGCGCCAGCGAGTTCATGTCGATCAGCGGCGCGAGTTCGCGATAATCGCCCTTACGGACATGCTCGGAATCCCGGCCCAGCCCGCGAATGCCGCAGCCATCGACCTTGATGTAATCGAACCCCCATTCGCGGAAATACAGCGCGATATCCTGGTCGATATGACCGTACAGCCCCACTTCGCGCTCGGCGATCGTGCCCTCCGGCTGATTGGCGAAGTTGGGGGTATAGACCTGGCCGCAACTGTTGCGCCCGATGTCGGAATAGATCCCGGCCTTGAACCCCATGGCATGGAGGCGATCGGTCAGCGGGCGAAAGCTGGTCTGCTGGTTCGGTCCCGCAGCGGCAGAGGGAAATTTGTCGGCGCGGATCACCAGCCGGCCGTCAGGCTGGCGACGGCGCAGCCACCAGCCGTCATCGATATTGATATAGCGATAGCCGGCGGCGGCCAGCCCCTTGTCGACGATCAACCTGGCCGAGGCCATGACCTTTTCCTCGTCGACATCGCTGTTGAACGCGTTCCAGCTATTCCAACCCATTGGCGGTAGCGCGGCCTGGCCGTCCTGGTTCGCGGTCCAGCGTCCGGTCGGGGCAAGCGGATCGGGTTTGGCCGGCACCGTCTGTGCGACCCCGGCGGCGGACAGACACACAAGCGCGGCCGCGCCTGCCAGATAGGCCTTTTTGATCCCGCGCATTCCCTCACCCGTCTTATTGTCGTTTGGCGTTATCTTGTCGGACTAATCCATGGCTGTCCAGTCAAGCATTTGAGCCAGCCTGTTTTTCCCGCCGAGGCTGGACATGGCCGTCTCAACTGGTACCGTTACCAAAAATAAGCTGGTCTGGGAGTGGGATAAGCATGAAGGCATGGCAGATGTCGGTGCTGGCGCTGATGCTGTCGGCGTCGCCGCAGGTGATGGCGCAGCAGGGCGCCGAGCCGGCAGTGCGGGCGGAGCAGGAGGCGAACGCCTTGGCCGCCACGCTGGTCGGCAAGATGACCACCGACGAAAAGCTCTATCAGTTGCTGAACACCGCGCCGGCCATCCCCCGGCTGGGCGTACCCGCCTATAATTGGTGGACGGAGTCGCTGCATGGCGCGCTGGGGCCGGTGCCGACCACCAACTTCCCCGAGCCTGTGGGGCTGGCCGCGACCTTCGACGATGCGCTGGTCGGCCGCGCGGCGCAGGCGATCAGCCGGGAGGTGAGGGGGCTTCACGCGCTGGCCCGGCAGACGGGCCGGCTGGGGCGGATCGGTACGGGGCTGGATAGCTGGTCGCCCAACATCAATATCTTTCGCGATCCCCGCTGGGGGCGGGGGCAGGAAACCTATGGCGAAGACCCGTTCCTGACCGCGCGCATGGGCGTCGCCTTCGTGCGTGGCATGCAGGGGACCGATCCGAACCGCATCGACGTCGTCGCGACCCCCAAACATTATGCCGTCCATAGCGGCCCGGAATCGACACGGCACGAGGCCAATGTTTATGTCTCGCAACATGATCTGGTCGACACCTATCTCCCCGCCTTTCGCGCGGCGATCGTCGAGGGGGGCGCGGGGTCGATCATGTGCGCCTATAACCGGATCGATGGTCAGCCGGCCTGTGCTAGCGACCTGCTGCTGAAAGACTATCTGCGCGGGAGATGGGGCTTTCGGGGCTATGTCGTCTCCGACTGCGACGCGGTGAAGGATATCGACGCCAATCACCATTATGCCCCCGATCCGGCCACGGCGGTCGCCGCCGCGATGCGCGCCGGGGTCGATAATGAGTGCAACAACGCGACGCTGACCGATACCGACGGGCTGACCAATCCCTATCGCGATGCGCTGGCGCGGGGGCTCATCTCGGTTGCCGATATCGACCGTTCGCTGACCCGCTTGTTCGCGGCGCGCTATCGCACCGGCGATCTGCCGGGCGTCCGGCCCCTGTCGATGCAGAGCAGCAGCCCGGCCGATATCGGCACGCCCGCGCATCAGGCGCTGGCACTGGAAACGGCCGAAAAGAGCCTCGTGCTTCTCAAGAACAAGGGCATCCTGCCGCTGAAGGCCCAGGCGCGGATTGCTGTGATCGGGCCTTTGGGCGATGCGACCCGCGTACTGCGCGGTAATTATTCGTCGTCGCTGTCCGGCCCCTCATTCTCGGTCATGGAGGGTTTGCGCCGTGCCATGCCGGAGGCGCAAGTCCGCTACGTCCCGTTCACCGAAACCTATACCGATGGCGATCTCATCCCGACCAGCGCGCTACAGACCCCGGATGGTCGACCGGGCCTGCTCGCCCGCTATTACAATGTCGAGGGGCGCATCCCCGAGCATTTCGCGCCCGGTGCGCTCGATGCATGGATCAAGGCGGCCAAGTTCGAGGATCGCCCGGTCGTCACCCGGGTCGAGGCCAATGCCGCCTCGCGCAGCCTGGATCTCTCTTCGGTCCGCGACGTCCACCGGGCGATCTGGACCGGCTTTCTCGTGCCGCCGGAGACGGGCCGCTACCGGCTGGGCATCGCCGGGTTCAACGGCGCGATGACCTTTGAGGGGCAGCCTTTCGTCGATCTTTCCAAGGCGTCGTGGAACAGCCTGCCGACCATGCGTACCGTGACGCTGGAGAAAGGTCGGCGCTATCCGATCAGCGTCACGACCGAGGCGCGCATCCTGACCGGCATCAACCTCGTTTGGAAACGCGTGTCCGACGATCCGGCGGCCGAACTGCGCACGGCGGCCAAGGACAGCGACGCCTTGGTCGCGGTGGTCGGCCTGACCTCCGACCTGGAGGCGGAGGAGGCACCGATTTCGGTCCCTGGCTTCAAGGGCGGCGACAAGACCACGCTCGACCTGCCCGCCGACCAACAGGCGCTGCTCGAACAGGCCAAGGCGACCGGCAAGCCGCTGATCGTCGTGCTGATGAACGGCAGCCCGGTGAACCTCGCCTGGGCGAAGGCGAATGCCGATGCGATCGTCGAGGCCTGGTATCCTGGGCAGGCGGGCGGCCTGGCGGTGGGCAACGTCCTGTCCGGCAAGACCAATCCAGCCGGGCGCCTGCCGCTGACCTTCTATCGCTCGGTCGAGGATCTGCCGGCCTTTGGCGACTATGCCATGAAGGGGCGCACCTATCGCTATTTCACCGGCACGCCGGTGTATCCCTTCGGCTATGGGCTCAGCTATACGAGTTTTGCCTATGCGCCGGTGAAACTGACGCCTGCCGTGACCGGAGTACAGGATGGACTGACCGTCACGACCGAGGTCCGCAATACCGGCCGGCGCGCCGGGGACGAGGTGGCGCAGCTCTATCTGAACTTCCCCAAGGTCGATGGCGCGCCTCGCGTGGCGCTGCGTGGGTTCCAGCGCGTGCATCTCGCACCCGGCGAGCGGCGGATGTTGCGCTTCACCCTCGACCCTCGCGACCTGAGCGCAGTCGATGCGGATGGTCACCGATTGGTGATGAAGGGCGATTACCGCGTCTCGGTCGGCTCGGGCCAACCGGATACGGGCGTGGCGGGACGCAGCGCGACCTTTGCCGTCGCCACACCCCGCCCGATTGCGGATTAAGGCCTCAGGCGAAGTCCGGTTCGCGCAGACGGACCGGACGCCCCGGCGATAGCATGATCCGCTTTTGCCGGTTCCCAAGCCGCACCACCCGCTCGCCCGCCACATCGCCGGTCAGCACCGCTGATACCAGTCGGCCATCCCGCCAGCGCAGATCGACCCGGCATCGCCCCCGCGCGCACAGCCCGCGGACCGACCCGGTGGGCCAGGCACGGGGCAGGGCGGGGAGCAGCAGCAGTTCGTCATCACGGCTCTGCATCAGCATCTCGACCACCGCGCGCGTGCCGCCGAAATTGCCGTCGATCTGAAAGGGCGGGTGCGAGTCGAAGAGATTGGGATAGGTACGCTGCGGCCCCAGCAGATAGGCGATGATCTTGTGCGCATGCTCGCCATCGTGCAGCCGCGCCCAGAGATTGGCGCGCCAGGCGGTCGCCCAGCCGGTCGACTGATCGCCACGCGTCTCGAGCGAGGTGCGCGCCGCTTGCGCTAGCGCCGGGGTTAGGTCGGGCGAAATCTGGTCGCTGGGGAACAGCGCATAGAGATGCGAGACGTGGCGGTGATGCGGATCGGGGGCGCGGGCGTCCCAATCCTCCTGCCATTCCTGCAATTGGCCGTCGCGACCGATTTTATCGGGGGCGAGGCGCGCACGGGTGGCGGTGACCTGGCGTGCGAAATCGGCATCGGTGTTCAGGATCGCGGCGGCTCTAGCGACCTGGTCGAACAGATCGCGCAGGATCTGCTGGTCCATCGCCGGCCCCGCGCAGATCGAGACGCCGGGGGAATGTTCGTTTTCGGGCGACAGCGACGGGCTGGTGACCAACTGCCCGGTCTTGGGATCGCTCTGCAGCGTGTCGAGGAAGAACAGCGCCGCCCCGCGCATCAGCGGATAGACCGAGGCGAGGAAGGCCGGGTCGCGGTGATAGTCGTAATGCTCCCATAAATGGGTGCACAGCCATGCGCCGCCGGTCGGCCACATGCCCCAGGGCGCGCCGTCGATCGGCGCGGTCGCGCGCCACAGATCACTATTGTGATGGCACACCCAGCCGCGTGCGCCATACATGTCCCGCGCGGTCCGCTCGCCGCTGATGGCCAGTTCGCGGACCATCTGCATCAGCGGCGCGACGCACTCGCCCAGGCCGGTCGGCTCGGCGGGCCAATAGTTCATCTCGGTGTTGATGTTGACGGTGTATTTGGAGCCCCATGGCGGATTGGTGCTCTCGTTCCACAGTCCTTGCAGATTGGCCGGTTGCCCACCCGCGCGGGAGGAGGCGATCAGCAGATAGCGGCCATAGTTGAAATAGAGCGTCGCGAGCGCCGGATCGTCGACCGCCCGGTCCGCGCGGACACGTTCATCGGTGGGGCGGAGGGCCTGCGGACTGGTGCCGAGGTCGAGCGTGACACGATGGTAGAGACGGCGATGTTCCGCGAGCGCGTCGGCCGCAAGTTTTGCGGCGCCCTTCGCGGCGGCTCGGTCGAGGGTGGCGGACACGGCCGCCAGCGGATCGCCGCCGAGGTCGCCGAAACGGCGATAGTTGGTCGCCATGGCCAGGAACAGGGTCACTTGCCGCGCTCCCCGCACGGCCAGCCCTTCGCCCAGCGTCACCGTGCCGCCGGCCGTCACCAGCTTCAGTTGTGCGGCGAAGCGGAGTGCCGCCTTGACCCCGGCATGGTCGGCATTGCGGCCCGTGATGGTCAGCCGCCCACCGGACGCATCGACACGAACATCCTGCTGCGGTGACGATAAAGCGACGTCCAGATCGAAAGGGCGGTCCGCCTCAATCCGTATCATCAGCACTTGATCGACCGGCGAGGCGATCACCGTTCGCCGATGGGTCACGCCATTCGCGGTGAAATGCGTGGTTGCGGTCGCCGTGTCGAGGTCGAGCTGGCGCTGATAGTCGCGTGCATCGCCCTCGTTCAGCCCCGGCCAAGTCAGGATCAGGTCGCCCAGCGGCTGATAGGGCATTTGCGTGCGCGGCGTGCCGATCAGTGTCTTATCCGCAAGCGCCTGAGCCTCCTTCAGCCGGCCTGCCGCGATCAGCCGCCGTACTTCCGGCAAGGCGGTACGGGCGGCGGGGTTGATCGGATCATAGGGCCCACCCGCCCAGAGGCTGTCCTCGTTGAGTTGCAGCCGCTCACGCGCGATGCCGCCGAAGACCATCGCGCCCATCCGGCCATTGCCGATCGGCAGGGCCTCGGTCCACGCCTTGGCCGGTGCGCGGTACCATAATATATGGGTTGGATCGGGCGTGGCGATGGACGCTGCGCCCACCGGCTTGACCAGGGCACCACTCAAAGCACCCGCCGCCAATCCATGCAGGACGCCGCGCCGCGACGCCCGCATCAGCGACGGCCCACCGGCTGGCCGACCAGCGTCTTGCCGAAAAAGGGCAGGACCTTGTCCTGGAAGCGCACGCCGATCCGGTTGACGTGATCCCCGTCGTAAACCTCGAACTGATGGGCGATGCCATAGCGATCGAGCGTTTCATGCAGCGCCTCGGCATCCGGCTTCAGACCGTCCTGCGATCCGACATCCAGCCCTATCGCCCGGTAGCTGCGCAGGGGCGCGATATATTGGTCGACAAAGGCCAACGGCGTATTGGCCAGCCACTTCGCCATGATGTCGTCGCGCAGCTTGCCGTCCTTGATCGGCAGGTCGAGATAGAGCGGCGGGTTCTTAGGGTTGGGCGACCAGGCGGCCGAGGCGGCGAGCATCGCGCGCTGCCCCCAGTTCAACTTGGCGGAGTCCTTCGGCGAGGTCAGGCTGGTCAGCGCCGCCTCATTCTGCGCATCTGGACGCGCCATGGCGCGCGGCGACAGGCAACAGGGGCTCATCATATAGATGGCGCCATACATATCGGCATGCTTCATTCCGATCCGCGCGGTGCCATAGCCGCCCATGGAATGGCCGATCAGCCCGCGCGCCTCGCGCCGGGGGATGGTGCGATATCGGGCATCGATCGCGGCGATCAGGTCATGGCTGATGAACCGCTCGAAATCGCCGACCGTCTGCGACGAGGAATACATCGACCCGTTGTGCATCGTCTTGCTGTCGGGAAAGACGATGATCATCGGCGCCACCCCGCGCGCGAACGCGCCCTCGATCGAGGCGGGGACATGGATTTCGCTGGTCCACTGCTCCGCCCCGATCGAATAGCCATGGAGCGCGTAGACGACCGGATAGCGGCGGTTCTTCTCGGCGGCATAGCGCGGCGGCAGCACGACGATGACGTCGCGGTCGGCGCTGTTGCCCTCCAGATTGGTTTCGATGGCGGCGGAATGGACCTTGATCCGCTCGACCGTCACCGGCTTGGCACCGGGCACCGTGGCGGGTGCCTGGGTCGCCATCTGAGCGGGGGCGGCGGCCAGCGGCATCAGCGTCAAAGCGGCGGCCAGCATCCACCGGGCGCGGGAAGAGCGTAGGGCCATGCGTGTCATCCTCTGTCCTGGATTCGTGCCGACCTGACGGGGTCGGTCTGTCTCAGATATCGTTACCAACAATGCGTGCCGATCGATGTCAAGCATTGCCGTGGCGCATGATCGGGTCGAGGGTCTTACCAACCGACTGCGTCGCGAAAACGCCAAACCGATCTTGCATCCTTTCATGTGATAGCGCTATCGTTATTTGACAGCTCCAAAGATGGGGCGATGGGAGAGGTAAGCGATGAAGCGCTTGATGATGGCCAGCGTGGCCGTGCTGGGTCTGTGCACGGCGGGCTGCGGAACGTCGAACGAGGCCGGTAATACGGCGCAAGCCAATGCCACCACTGCATCGAACGACAGCAACCCGACCGCGCCCGATGGCCGTCACTATCTCTCGCAGCCGCTGGTGCGGGACATCTTTACCGCCGACCCGTCCGCGCATGTCTGGAACGACGGGAAGATGTACATCTACCCGAGCCACGACATCCCGACCGAGACCAAGGATGACGATCTCGGCAACCAATATGCGATGCGCGATTACCGGGTGTTGCGCATGGATGAACCGGGCGGTCCGGTTACCATTGGCCCCGTCGCGCTCGACGTGAAGGATGTACCTTGGGCGTCGCAGCAAATGTGGGCGCCCGATGCCGCCTATAAGGACGGCACCTATTATCTCTATTTCCCAGCGCGCGATAAGTCGAAGGACAAGAACGGCCTGGGCGCGTTCCGCATCGGCGTCGCGACCTCGAAGAATCCAATGGGCCCGTTCAAGGCCGAGCCCGAGGCGATCCCCGGCAGCTTCTCGATGGACCCGGCCGTCTTCCAGGACGCCGACGGCACGGCCTATATGTATTTCGGTGGTATCTGGGGCGGCCAGCTTCAACGCTGGAAGGACGGCAAATATGACCCGAACGGCAGCGACACCGACCTGAAGCAGGACGACCAGCCCGCCATTTCGGGCAAGATCGCCAAGATGAACCCGGACATGAAGACCTTCGCGGAAACCCCGCGCGACGTCGTTATTCTCGATGAGAAGGGCAAGCCGGTGCTCGGCGGCGACCATGACCGCCGCTTCTTCGAGGCGTCCTGGGTCTTCAAGCGCGACGGCAAATATTATTACACCTATTCGACCGGCGACACGCATTTCCTGAACTATGCGATCGGCACCAGTCCGTATGGCCCGTTCACCTATAAGGGGCATATCCTGAAACCCGTGCAAGGCTGGACCAGCCATCATTCGATCGTCGAATGGAAGGGCAAGTGGTGGCTTTTCTACGCCGATACCCAATTGTCCAACAAGAACCATCTGCGTAACGTCAAGATGACAGAGTTGAGGTTCAACCTGGACGGCACGATTCCGACCATCGATCCGTTCGTGAAGTAAAGGACGCGGATGTTCTTGGGCATTGATATCGGTACGTCGGGCGTGAAGGCCGTCGTGCTGGATGAACTTGGTGCCGTGGTGGGGCAGGGGACGGCAGCGCTGACCGTCCAGCGGCCCCACCCGCTCTGGTCCGAACAGGACCCGGAAGCGTGGTGGCAGGCGACGACGGCCGCCGTTCGGGCGATCGATCCGGCGGTCCGTCGGGCGGTGCGCGGCATCGGTCTGGCCGGGCAGATGCACGGCGCCACGTTGCTGGGGGCGGACGACCAGCCGCTGCGCCCCGGTATCCTGTGGAATGACGGGCGCAGCCATGCCGAATGCACGGAGCTGGAGGCTAGGGCCCCCGATCTTCACCGCATCGCGGGCAATCTCGCCATGCCGGGCTTCACCGCGCCCAAGCTGCTCTGGGTGGCGCATCACGAACCAGAAACGTTTTCGGCGATTCGCACCGTGCTGCTGCCCAAGGATTATGTCCGGCTGCGCATGACCGGCGAGAAGGCGTCCGACGTGTCGGATGCGGCGGGCACCTTGTGGCTCGATGTCGCCGCGCGCCAGTGGAGTGACGAGATCCTCGCCGCCACCGGCCTGACCCGTGACCAGATGCCGCAGGCGGTCGAGGGAACGGACCAGACGGGGCGCCTTCGGGCCGATGTCGCGGAGGCCTGGGGGATCGATCAGGTACCGGTCGCTGGCGGTGGTGGCGACAATGCCGCCGGCGCGGCGGGGGTGGGCGTGGTCAAGGATGGCGACGCGCTGTTGTCGCTGGGCACGTCAGGCGTGATCTTCGCCGCGACCAAGGCGTTCCGACCCAATCCGGCGGGCGCGGTCCATGCCTTTTGCCACTGTCTGCCGGACGTCTGGCATCAGATGTCGGTGCATCTGTCGGCGGCGGCCTGTATCGACTGGGTCGCGCGGCTGACCGGCACGCCGGGGGCGGCCGAACTCTTCGCCCGTGCCGAAAGCGTTGGCCCGGCGAGCGGCCCCGAAATCTTCCTGCCCTATCTCTCGGGCGAGCGGACGCCACATAACGATGCCGAGGTTCGCGGCGCGTTCCTGGGGCTCGACCATGACACCACGCCCGAGCGGCTGGCGCAGGCGGTGCTGGAGGGCGTGGCCTTCGCGCTCGCCGATGGCCTGTCGGTGTTGCGTGACGCCGGAACCGAGCTGTCGCAACTGTCGGTCATCGGCGGTGGGGCGCGCTCCTCCTATTGGGGCCAGACCCTGGCCGCCGCGCTGAATGTCGAGCTCGTCTATCTGAAGGGTGGCGAGGTCGGTCCGGCGCTGGGGGCCGCGCGGCTTGCCCAACTGGCGGTCGACGGCGGCTCGCCGGAAGAGGTCTGCGCGCCGCCACCCGTCAGCCACACTATCACTCCCGACCCCGCGCTCGCCGAGCGCTTCGCCCTCAAGATCGCGCATTTCCGCGACAGCTATTCCCGCATCACTCCGAGGAATTCCTAATATGGCTACCGACTTTTTCGCCGATATCCCGACGATCGCTTATGAAGGGCCGGACAGCGACAATGAGCTGGCCTACCGCTTCTACGACAAGAACCGCGTCGTGCTGGGCAAGACGATGGAGGAGCATCTCCGTTTCGCGGCCTGCTTCTGGCACACCTTCTGCTGGCCGGGTTCGGACGTGTTCGGTGGCGGCACCTTCAACCGTCCCTGGCATGCCGGCGCGAACGACAGTGCGGCCGCCGCGCAGAAGCGGGAAGTGGCGTTCGACTTCTTCTCGAAGCTCGACATCCCCTATTACTGTTTCCACGACGTCGACGTGATGGCCGATGCCCAGGGCGTTGCCGAGCATCGCCGCTATTTCGCCGAAGCGGTCGACCATCTCGAAAAGCTGCAGGCTTCCTCGGGCCGCAAGCTGCTTTGGGGCACCGCCAATCTCTTCAGCCATCCGCGCTTCGCCGCCGGTGGCGCGACCAACCCGGACCCCGAAGTCTATGCGTTCGGCGCGATGCAGGTCCGCGACGCGCTGGAAGCGACGCACCGTCTGGGCGGCTCGAACTATGTGCTGTGGGGCGGTCGCGAGGGTTACGAGACGCTGCTCAACACCAACATGAAGCGCGAGCTCGACAATCTGGGCCGCTTCCTGACCCTGGTGGTCGAGCACAAGCACAAGATTGGCTTCAACGGCACCATCCTGATCGAGCCGAAGCCGCACGAGCCGACCAAGCACCAGTATGACTTCGACACGGCGACCGTATACGGCTTCCTCAAAGCCTATGGCCTCGAGAACGAAGTGAAGGTCAATATTGAGGCGAACCACGCCACGCTGGCCGGCCATACCTTCGAGCATGAGATCGCGACGGCGGGTGCGCTGGGCATCTTCGGGTCGATCGACGCCAATCGTGGCGATCACCAGAATGGCTGGGACACGGACCAATTCCCGAACTCCGTCGAGGAACTGACGCTCGCCGTGCTGGAGATCATCCGCGCGGGCGGCTTCACCACTGGCGGCTTCAACTTCGACGCCAAGGTGCGTCGCCAGTCGATGGACGCAGTCGACCTGTTCCACGGTCATATCGGCGGCATCGACGTGGTGGCCAAGGGCCTGCTCAACGCCGCCGCGCTGATCGAGGACGGCCGTCTGGATGCGATCAAGGCCGAGCGCTATGCCGGTTGGGAGGGCGACTTCGGTCAGCAGATTGGTGGCCTCGACCTGGCCGGGATCGCCGACCTCGCGGAGCGAAATGCGATCGATCCCAAGCCCCGTTCGGGCCGTCAGGAGCGGATCGAGAATATCGTCAACCGCATCGTTCATTCGGGCAAGTAAGCGGTCGGGCCGGGTGAGCCGGTCTGGCTGATTTGGGGGGGGGGGGCGTGTCCGTTATTCGGATACGCCCCCCTTTTTTTGGCTGGCGGATTCCCTTGGCCTTCGACTTCGCTTAGGCTGAACGGCGCGTCGGGAATAATTCGCCGCGGACCCGATGCCGATCGCGTTCGACTCTGCCGGCCCATAGCGGTGCTGCTCGACGCACACAGCCTGCATCCCTACCTCCGTTCAGCCTGAGCGAAGTCGAAGGCCAAGGGAGGCCATGGCGATCATGTCGCCCTTCACTTCCTCCCCAAGCCAAGCCCGGGGAGGAGCGCCGGATGACGCCAAGCCGGCTTACACCACCCCATTCGCCGCCATATCCCGCAGCGCATCATGGAATCGGCCAATGGCGGCGGTGTTGAACCCGGCAATGTTGATACGACCCGAACCGGCCATATAGATACCATGCCGATCGCGCAGCCATTCAACTTGGGCGGGCGATAGCGGCAGAGTGGCGAACATGCCCTTGCCATGCGCGACCGCGGCCAGATCGACCGCACCGATCCGACCGCCCTCGGCCAGCCTTGCCCGCAGACCGGCGAGCCGCGCGCGCATCGCTTCCAACTCGTCACGCCATTCGCGGGTCAGTGCTTCGTCTTCCAGGATGATACGGACGATCGCCGCGCCATGATCGGGCGGCATCGACCAGTTGGCCCGCGCCAGCGCCAGCAGGTTCGACAACACCACTGTGCCCGCATCCGCATCGGGTACGATCGCGAAAAGCGCGCCGGTGCGTTCGCGATACAGACCGAAATTCTTGTCGCAGGAATAGGCGAGCAGCGCCTCCGGCACCGCCGCCAGGATCGCGCGAGCGCCCGCCGCATCGACGTCGAAGCCATCGCCCAGTCCCTGATAGGCGAGATCGACGACGGGAATCATCTTCTGCTTGGCGATTCGCTCGGCGATAGCGGTCCAGCCGGCGGCATCGGGATCGATGCCGATCGGATTATGACAGCAACCATGGAGCAGCACGGCATCGCCCTCGGCCGCGCCATCCAGCCCGGCCAGGAACCCTTCCAGATCGAAAGTCTGGCTGGTCAGGTCATAGCAGGGGATCATCGCCGGCTCGACACCCGCCTGGCGGAAGATTGGGGCGTGGTTGGCCCAGCTCGGGCTGCCGATCCAGATGCGGGCGACACCCGCTCGCGCCAGCACTTCGGCGGCGAGGCGAAGTGCACCCGTGCCGCCGGGAGTCTGCAAGCCGACATAGCGATCGCTGGGCACCGCCTCGCCGATCACGATCCGACCCAGCGCATGGACGAAGCCGATATCACCTTCCGGTCCCAGATAGGATTTGCTGACCTGGGTTTCGAGCAGTCGCGCTTCGGCCGCCTTGACCGCCGTCATCACCGGTGTCCGACCCTCTTCGTCGCGGAAGACGCCGACGCCGAGGTCGATCTTGCCGGGGCGCGGGTCGGCGGCATGCTGGCCGATGATCTTCAGCAGGGGGTCGTCGGGTTGGCGGATCAGAGTCGCGAAACGCATGGAAAGGCCTTTTAGAGATAAGGGCCGGCACCATAGGGCCATGGTCGCGAAATGGAATGCGGAGCTGTCCTGTTCCTCGAGCGAAAGGTTTGGCGGCCCATATCTTACCTGCTTGGCGAAAATGAGGCCGGATCGGCTCCGACCACCCGGCGATGGGCTCCAGTCGTCGCGTTTAAGTGCCCAAATTCCAAAAAAATCGTTAGATTGATGTGTATTATGGAGTTTGGGATTTAATTCTCCCTATATCTTTTCGGACGGGCAACGTTACTGGAAAGTTATGGTCGTATGCCAAGGCCATGCTCCCATATGGGGAGTGAAGGCTTCCCAACGTCCCGTCTATGCCGCGCTCCAATTCCAACGACAGGTAATGACGTTCCCCTGCGTCATCGCACCCGCGCGTCCGCTCGGGGCCTGTCGGTGGCCCGATGAGGATAGTCCGTGATGAACATCGAGCAATCGCCGAGCCCCTGTTCCTTTCTCGATGCCCTATGCTCGCGATCCCACAGCGTGCGGCAGGGCGATGGCGGCCGCAAGACCGGGGAGCGTCCGGCATGACCCGCACCATGATGCGCCCCATCGCCCGCTCGTCGCCGGCGCTGAACCGGCTGTCGAAACTGGCCCCCTTGGACGCGCCGGCCCTGGCGGCCCTGACCGAGGCGATGGCCCGGCCGCAAGTGTTGCGTCCGCGCCGCGACCTGCTGGTCGAGGGGCGGGATGTCGCTGGGCCGCAATGGATCCTGAACGGATGGGCGGCGCGCGTCCGCATCCTCCCGGATGGACGGCGGCAGTTTCTCAACTTCCTTCTGCCGGGCGATTTGGTCGGCCTCTATCATCACAGCCGTCCGATCTCGCCGACGACCATCGTTACCCTGACCGAGGTGACGGTCTGCGTGCCGCCCGCTTTGGGAAGCCATGCGATGCTGGACGAGGCCTATGCGGTCAGCCACGCCTTGGACGAAGCGCATCTGCTGGCGCAGATCGCACGGCTCGGGCGGATGAACGCCATGGAGCGGATCGGCGACCTGATGCTCGAACTGCATGAGCGGTTGAGCCTCAGCGAGTTGACGCAGGGGCGCAGCTATGAACTGCCGATCACCCAGGAGACCTTGGCCGATGCGCTCGGTTTGACGGCGGTCCATGTCAACCGGATGCTTCAGGCCGCGCGGCGCGCCGGCGATCTGATCTGGTCGACGCGTTCGATGACGATCCCCGATCCCAAGCAACTGGCACGCAAGGTGGGACGGGCGGCAGTCAAGGTGGTGGCTCCTTGACCGGCCATTCGTCGTCCGGATGCAACATGTGATGATCCGCATCATTGACGCGCATCAAGATACTGAAAAACCGTCTTAAATCGAGGAACATCCTGCTGTGCCCGACGCTGTCGGGTCAAGAGCAAGGAGAGCCCGATGTCAGACATCGCCGATCGACCCTTTGACGATGCGCCGTTAACCACGGCGAAGGATCAGGGGGCGGCCGTCCGGATCGCCACGCATGAGGCGATCGAGGATCGCGGCCATAGCCTGACCGCCTGCGCCACCACGATCCGCCGTCCGGCGGGCGAGCTTTATGCCTGGTGGCGCGACTTTTCCAATCTGGCCAGCATCATGGAGAATGTCGAGCGGATCGATGTGATCGATGCCCAACGCTCGCATTGGGTGGTGAAGGCGCCGGGCGGGGCGACGGTCGAATGGGATGCGGTCGTCACCGAAGAAGAGGAAGGGCGGCGGATCGCCTGGGCCTCCGCCGAGGGTGCCGATATCGCCAATTCCGGGCGCGTGACCTTTCAGGAGGCCGGCGCGCGCGGCACGGTCGTGACCGCGACCATCCTTTACGACCCGCCCGCCGGCGTGATCGGCAAGCTGGTCGCCAAGCTCTTCCAGCGCGAACCCGCCATTCAGGCCCGCCGCGATCTCGCCCGGTTCAAGCAACTGATGGAAACCGGCGAGGTGGCCACCAACGCCATGAACCCCAAGCAGCGCGAGGAGCAGGGCGCATGAAGGCACTGACCTGGCACGGCAAGCACGATGTCCGCATCGACAATGTCGACGATCCCAAGATCGTCAATCCACGTGACGCGATCATCAAGGTGACGGCGACCGCCATCTGCGGTTCCGACCTGCATCTCTACGATGGCTATATCCCGACCATGCACTCGGGCGATATTCTCGGCCATGAGTTCATGGGCGAGGTGGTCGAGACGGGCTCCGCCTCGACGCTCAAAAAGGGGCAGAAAGTCGTGGTGCCGTTCACCATCGCCTGCGGCTCCTGCTATCATTGCGGCAAGCACCAATATTCGGGATGCGAGAATGGCAACCCGGCCGACAATCAGGACATTGCCCGCGAACTCTATGGCCATCCGATGGCCGCGCTATTCGGCTATAGCCATATGACCGGCGGCTATGCGGGCGGTCAGGCGGAATATGTCCGCGTGCCGTTCAGCGATACCGGCCCGATCGTCATCCCGGACGGCGTGGAGGACGAGAAGGTTCTGTTCCTATCCGACATTCTCCCCACCGGCTGGATGGCGGCGGAGAATGCGCAGATCGAGCCGGGCGATATCGTCGCGGTCTGGGGCTGTGGCCCGGTGGGGCTGTTCGCGGTTCAGTCGGCGTTCCTGATGGGCGCGGAGCGGGTGATCGCGATCGACCATTTCCCGCATCGTCTGGAACTCGCGCGTCAATTCGGTGCGGAGACGATCAATTTCGAGCAGACCGACACCTATGACGCGCTGATGCAGATGACCGGAGGGATTGGACCCGACGCGGTGATCGACTCTGTCGGGCTGGAGGCGCACGGGCTGTTCGTCGACAATGCGATCGACCAGATCAAGGCGTCGACCTTCCTGGGCACCGATCGAATCCACGCCATTCGTCAGGCGATCATCGCGTGCCGCAAGGGTGGCCGGGTGTCGATGCCCGCCGTCTATGGCGGCTTCGTCGACAAATTCCCGCTGGGCGCCTTCATGCAGAAGGGGCTGACGCTCAAGACCGGCCAGACGCATGTGCAGCATTATCTACCCGGACTCCTCGACGCGATCATGGAGGGGAAGATCGATACGACCTTCCTCATCTCGCACCGCCTGCCGTTGGAACAGGCGCCGGAGGGTTACCGGATGTTCCATGACAAGCAGAATGAAGTGACCAAGGTCGTTCTCAAACCCGGTCAATGAGGAGCGACGCCATGGCAGGGAAATTCGCAATCGTGACCGGTGCATCGACCGGCATCGGCTATCATCTGGCGGCCTGTGCGGCGCGCGAGGGCTATGATCTGGTGATCGTCGCCGACGAGCCCGCCATCCATGCCGCCGCGAGCAAGCTGGCGGCGGAAGGTGCGCAGGTTCAGGCGGTCGAGGCCGATCTGGCGACGCTGGAGGGCGTGGACACGCTGCTGGCGACGGCGGATGGTCGGCGGATCGATGTGCTGTGCGCCAATGCGGGAAACAGCAGGGGCGGGGCTTTCCTCGACCAGTCGGTGGAGGACTGGCGCCGCTCGATCGACACCAATGTGACCGGCACCGTTTATCTGCTGCAACGCGTGTTGTCGGCGATGGTCCGGCACGGCGAGGGCAAGGTGCTGGTGACCGGATCGATCGTCGGCTTCATCCCCGGCCCCTTCAACGCGATCTATAATGCGACCAAGGCGTTCATCGACAACTTCACCGAGGCGCTTCGCAACGAGTTGAAGGATGAGGAGAGGGTCACCCTGACCACCCTGATGCCGGGGCCGACCGAGACCGAGTTCTTCGCCCGCGCCGACATGCTCGACACCAATGTCGGTCAAAGCAAGAAGGACGACCCCGCCGAGGTCGCCCGTAAGGGCTGGGACGCGATGATGGCGGGCGAGGGGCATATCGTCCCGGGCCTGAAGAACAAGGCGCAGGTCGCCGGGTCCGGGATCGTCCCCCAGGCCGTGCTGGCCGAAGCGCACCGCAAGATCGCCGAGCCCGGCTCAGGCCATCGCTGAACCATCGAGGAGACGGATCATGGGTTTGTTCACCAAGGATATCGCGACGCTGGACGATCTGTTCGTCCATCAATTGCAAGACATCTACTATGCCGAGCATCAAATCCTGAAGGCCCTGCCGAAGATGATCGACAAGGCGACCGCCCCCTCTTTGAAGGCCGGGTTCGAGCAGCATCTGCGCGAGACCGAAGGACAGGTCGAGCGGCTCGAGCGCGTCTTCGCAATGCATGGGCACACGCCCAAGGCCGTTACCTGTCCCGCGATCGATGGCATCATCAAGGAAGCCAATGAAGTCGCGGGCGAGGTCGCTGACAAGCGGGTGCTCGACGCGGCGCTGATCGCGGCGGCGCAGGCGGTCGAGCATTATGAGATCGCGCGCTATGGCACGCTCGTTGCCTGGGCACGGCAATTGGGGCGGAGCGACTGCGCGGCGATCCTGGACGAGACGCTGGCCGAGGAAAAGGCGACCGACGAGAAGCTGACCACCATGGCCGAAGGTGGCGCGAACGCAGCGGCGCAAACTGCCGAACACGCCTGACGCCAGGGCACCGTCGCCGGATCACCCTTACCCGGCGGCGGTGCCTTATCCCAGCCCGATCAATGGGCGAAGTGGGTGACGCCAAGCATCAACAGGATGCCCAGGATGCTCGCCAGGCTGGTACGCAGCTTGGGATCAAGGGCCCGGCTGCGCGGTACCAGTTCGCATGCGCCGATATAGAGGAAGATGCCCGCAAACACGCCCATCATCGGCGCGAGCATTGCCGCCGGAATAACGATGGCCAGCCCCAGGAGCACGCCCAGCATGGGGGCGACGCCGTTCACCACCAGCCAGCGCCGCGCCGCCGCCTCGGACCGTGCGGCCAGGCTGAGGCTGACGGTGTTGACGCCGTCCGCGACGTCATGGGTCAGCACGGCGAGCGCAATCATCCAACCGGCGCTCGTATCGATCTGAAACGCCAGCCCGATGCCGAGCCCATCCATCAGACTATGCAGACACAGCATCGCCGGGCCCAGATGACCGCGCCAGGATTGCTCCGCGCGGGGAATGCCGGCCAGGACGCGGTCGAGCAGCATATAGCCACCCAGTCCCATCGCCATGAAGATCATCAGGCTGCGCACCGACCAGCGATCGCCGGCCAGGTCCATGGCCTCCGGAACGAGATCGAATAGCGCCACGCCGATCACGATGCCGGCCGTCACCCCTAGGATCAATCCGATCCGATGGCGCAGCCGAAGCGCCAGCAATCCACCTGCCAACGTCGCCACCATGGCCGCTAGCCCGAAGGCGAGAGGGATCAACGTCATCGGGCGACGACCTGCGGCCGAGGCCTGGGGCAAGGGGAGGACAGGTGCAGCATCATCCGCCCATGGACCAGCCCATGTAACGTTACAAGGTCACCTCTTACCAAGCTGGATCGATCAGCCGCGCGCGATCGCATCCAGAACGGTCGCGGCAACCTCCTTGCGGCAGATCAGCAGGTCGGGCAGCAGTGGATTTTCGCAATTATAGACCAGCGGGCTGCCATCGATCCGCGAGGCATGGAACCCGGCGGCGAGCGCCACGGCAGCGGGGGCGCAATTGTCCCACTCATATTGGCCGCCGTCATGCAGATAGACGTCGGCGCGTCCCTCGACCACCGCCATCGCCTTCGCGCCGGCCGATCCCATCGGGATCATCGTCGCGCCCAGCCGATCCCCGACGCACCTTGCGATGTCCGGTGCGCGGCTGCGACTGACGACGACGCGCAGGCCTGCGGGGCAGGGTGGAAGGACGGGCGGCAGATCGTCGGTGGCAAAAACCTGGTCGCGCGCCGGAACGGCGACGGCGCCCAGGGCAGGGCGACCATCGATGGCCAGCCCGATGTGCACAGCCCATTCGTCCGAGCCCATGGCATATTCGCGCGTTCCGTCCAGCGGATCGACGATCCAGACCCGCCGTGCCGCGCAACGCGCGCGATCGTCGAGCGCCTCCTCCGACAGGATGAAATCGTCGGGCCGGGCGGCGTGGAGGCGATCGAGGATCAGGCTATTGGCGTCCCGGTCCCCCTTCTGGCCGAGTGCGGCACCCTCGAAGCCGCCGTGGTCGCGCAACTCTTTGAGCAGCGCTCCGGCCTCCTCGGCTACGGCACGGGCGAGTTCGGCGTCGGTCACAGATCGTAACTCCAGATGCCCAGCACATGCTCGACGATCCGCGAGGCGGCCTGTTCCGCGGTTTCCTTCGTCGTGTCGATGCGGATCTCGGGCCGGTCGGGCGCTTCATAGGGGCTGGAGATGCCGGTGAACTCGGCAATCTCGCCCGCGCGCGCCTTGGCATAGAGACCCTTCACGTCACGATCCTCCGCCACCGCGAGCGGCGTGTCGATGAAGATCTCAACGAACTCGCCTTCGGACAGCAGCGCGCGCACCATGTCGCGTTCGGCCTTGAAGGGCGAGATGAAGGCGGTCAGCACGATCAGGCCGGCATCGGCCATCAGCTTGGCGACTTCGCCGACGCGGCGGATATTCTCGACCCGGCCTGCTTCCGAAAAATCCAGATCGCGGTTCAGGCCGTGACGGATATTGTCGCCGTCCAGCAGGAAGCTGTGGCGGCCCATGCTGTGCAGTTTCTGCTCGACCAGATTGGCGATGGTCGACTTGCCCGAACCCGACAGGCCGGTGAACCACAGCACGCGGGGCAATTGCCCCTTCTGCCGGGCATGCGCCTCGCGGGTGACGATGGTCGATTGCCAATGGACATTCTGCGCGCGGCGAAGGGCGTGGTCGATCATCCCAGCCGCGACCGTCGCGTTGGTCGCCCGGTCGATCAGGATGAAGCCGCCCAGTGCGCTGCCCTTCTCATAGGGCTCGAAGACGATCGGGCGGTCGGCATAGACTTCGGCCAGGCCGATGTCGTTGAGCGCCAGCGTGTCGGCGGGGCGCTGCTCCTGACTGTTCACGTCGACGACATGGCGCGGCGGCTGGACGGTCGCGCTCACCAACTGTGTGCCGAGCTTGAGCGAATAGCTGCGTCCCGGCACGAGCGGCGCGTCGGCCATCCAGACGATGGTCGCGACGAACTGATCAGCGACCTCTGGCGGGTCCTCGGCAGCCGCGATCACGTCGCCGCGCGAGCAATCGACTTCTTCCGCCAGCACCAGGGTCACCGCCTCGCCCGCAATGGCCTCTTCGCGGTCGCCATCATAGGTGACGATCCGCGCGATGCTGGTCGTCCGCCCCGAAGGCGCGATCCGTACCCGGTCGCCCACCGACACCCGGCCGCCGGCGATCAGGCCCGCAAAGCCGCGAAAGTCGAGATCGGGTCGGTTGACCCATTGCACCGGCATCCGGAACGACGCGTTGACCGCGCGGTCGGCATCGATCGCCACCGTTTCCAGATGCGGCAGCAGAGCGGGCCCCTCATACCAGGGCATGTCTTCGGAGGGCGTGGCGACGTTCGCGCCGGTCAGCCCCGACAGCGGGATGGGCGTGAACCGCTCGATCCCGATGCTCTTGGAGAAAGCAGTATAGTCGGCGACGATGGCGTCGAAGACGGACTGGTCATGGCCGACTAGGTCCATCTTGTTGACCGCCAGCACGATCTCCTTGATGCCGACCAGATGCGCCAGATAGCTGTGCCGCCGTGTCTGGGTCAGGACGCCCTTGCGCGCGTCGATCAGGATCACGGCCAGGTCGGCAGTCGAGGCGCCGGTCACCATGTTGCGGGTATATTGTTCGTGGCCCGGCGTATCGGCGACAATGAACTTGCGCTTCTCCGTCGCGAAAAAGCGATAGGCGACATCGATGGTGATGCCCTGCTCACGCTCGGCGGCAAGGCCGTCGACCAGCAGGGCGAAATCGATATTCTGCCCTTGCGTGCCGACGCGGCGGCTATCGGCCTCCAGCGAGGCCAATTGGTCCTCGAAGATCGTCTTCGAGTCGTAGAGCAGCCGCCCGATCAGCGTCGACTTGCCGTCATCGACCGAGCCGCAGGTGATGAAGCGCAGCATCGACTTGGCGGCATGGGTGGCGAGATAGGCGTCGATATCGGCGGCGATCAGCGCATCGGGTTGATAGGCGGTCATCAGAAATACCCCTCGCGCTTCTTCTTCTCCATGCTGGCCGTCTGATCGTGGTCGATCGCACGCCCCTGTCGCTCCGACGTGGTGGTCAGCAGCATTTCCTGGATGACCTCGGACAGGGTCGCCGCTTCGCTCTCGACCGCGCCGGTCAGGGGGTAGCAGCCGAGCGTGCGGAAGCGGATCGAGCGTTCGACCGGCACTTCTCCGGGTTTCAGGCGGAAACGGTCGTCATCGACCATCAGCAGCATCCCGTCGCGCTCCACCGTCGGGCGGGGTGCGGCGAAATAGAGCGGCACGATCTCGATGCCTTCCTGCAGGATATATTGCCAGATATCGAGCTCGGTCCAGTTGGACAGCGGGAAGACGCGGATGCTCTCCCCCTTGTGGATACGACTGTTGTAGAGGTTCCACAGCTCGGGCCGCTGCGCCTTGGGGTCCCAGCCATGCGCGGCGGAGCGGAAGGAGAAGACGCGCTCCTTGGCGCGGCTCTTTTCCTCGTCGCGCCGTGCACCGCCGAAGGCGGCATCGAACCCGCCGGCGGTTAGCGCCTGCTTCAACCCTTCGGTCTTCCACATGTCGGTGTGGCGGCTACCATGGTCGAAGGGGTTGATCCCCAGCGCCTCGGCCTCCGGATTGCGATGGACGATCAGCTCCATGCCCGCCTCTTCGGCCGCACGTTTGCGCAACTCGTACATCGCGCGGAACTTCCATGTCGTATCGACATGCAGCAGCGGAAAGGGCGGGCGTGCCGGGAAGAACGCCTTCTTGGCAAGGTGGAGCATCACGGCCGAATCCTTGCCGACCGAATAGAGCATCACCGGCTTTTCGGTCTCGGCAACGACTTCGCGCAGGATGTGGATGCTTTCGGCTTCGAGCCGTTGCAGGTGGGTAAGGCCAGTCATCGGATTGTCAGATAATGTCGCCAGCGAACCGCGCGACCAACTTATCCTGTCAATCGCGATAGTCCCGCTCCAGTGCGTCGAGGATCTTTGCCCCCGCCATGAACACCGCGATCGGGCAGGCGGCGAAGAGCAGCTTGCCCGGCCAGCCGGGATATTGGCTGAGATAATGCTGTCCACGCTCCACCGCGCCGACACCGAGCCCGTAGATCACGAGAAAGGCCTCGAACTTGGTTTTGATGGTGAACAGGGCGACCAGGCGGGACCACATGACGGACGCCATCTGACCAGATGACGCCCGCCACGCCAAGCCTCAACCCTGGGCCAATATGAGACAGTCGAGCGCTTCGAGCAGGGCCAGTCGCGCCGCTTCGATTTTCGCGATCAGGTCGGGGTCGCCGATCATGGCGGGGTCGATCGCCTCGGGCCAATGCCGCTCGACGATGGCGGCGATGCGGCCGAGCTTGGCATGATCGACCAGGAAACGCGGGTCGATGGTGGCGGGATCGGCGACGACGCGCAGCCGCAGACAGGCGGGGCCCCCGCCATTGGCCATCGATTCGCGAACATCGACCACCTCCAGTCGCCGGATCGGGCCGTTGCCTGCGACATGGTCCTGCAACCAGCGCCAGACGCTGGGCGTGTCGCGCGCCTCCTGCGGCAGGATCAGGGTCGGTTCGCCGCCGGGCGGGGTGACGAGCTGGGCGTTGAACAGATAGGAGGAAATGGCGTCGGCCAGGCTGACTTGCGCAGCGGGCACCTCGACGATTTCCACCTCGGGCATGAGGCGGCGCAGGTCGGCAAAGAGCGGCTCAGGCTCGGCAAAGGCTTGTTCATGGGCGAACAGCACCCGTTCATTGGCGACCGCGACCACATCATTGTGGAAAGCGCCGGCCGCGATCGCGGCCTCGGACTGGCGGGCGAAGAGCACGCGGTCGGGCGACAGGCGATGCGCGCGCGCCACCGCCTCACAGGCTTCGCGATGCTGGCGCGCTGGGAAAGGGCCGCCGCCTTCGCCATAGACAAAGACCTCGACCCCCGGCCGATCATGCGCAGTGCAGAGCCGCATGTGGTTGGCGGCACCCTCGTCGCCAAAGGGCGCGGGGACCGGCGCATGGACGCTGAAGGCCGGGTCGGCAAAGGCCAGCCGCAACTGCGCCAGGGTCGCAGGCCATTCATGACTGCGATGCGGCATGGTGACGAGATTGGCGACCGTCAGATGGCACCGCCCGTCGCCGCTATCGGGTGCGGGCGATACGGTCGCGGCATTGGCGGCCCACATCGCCGAGGCGGACAGGGCGCATGCCTTCAGCACGGGTGAGGCAGCCGCGTAATCGGTCGCCAGGCTTGCCAACCAAGGGTGATCGGGGCGCGGATGGGGCAGGAAAATCCCTTGTACCAAGCCCAGATCCAGGTTCGCCCGCATCTTGGCGATACCCTGAAGCGCGGCAGCGCGGGGATGCGAGACATGGCCGGCATTACGGGTTGCGGCCAGATTGCCATAGCTCAGCCCCGCATAATTATGGCTGGGTCCGATGATCCCGTCGAAGTTTATCTCTCTCAGCATTGGCCCCCTCACCGATCGATATGCAGCACGGTGTCGCCAACCGACAGGTCGAGCGTACGTGCCGTATCGTCCGACAGGATGATTCCACCATCCCCGTCGCGGATCTCCGCCAGCGCGCAACGGAAGTCGGCCAGCCGACCTGCCGCCACCAAGGCTTCGCGCCCCGTCTCGCCATCGATCCCGACGATCTTGCTCTCGCGGGAGTCGCGGATGGTGCGGACCTGATCGGTCCGCGCGGTCATGGTCGGGCCGCCATCGAAAATGTCGATATAATGTTCGAAGGCGAAGCCCTCATTCTCCAGCATCCGCATCGCGGCGCGGCCCGAGGGATGGGGCAGGCCGATCGCGGCCCGCGCCGTCTCGGTCAGCATCGCGGTATAGATGGGGTGTTTGGGCATCAGGTCGGCGATGAACTGATGGCCGTGGATCGCATTGAACTGGTCCGCCTCCTGGAAATTCATCCCGAAGAAGCGGCCCGCCAGCCCGTCCCAGAAGGGCGAGCCGCCGGCCTCGTCGATCACGCCGCGCAACTCGGCGAGCACCCGGTCGGCAAAGCGGGGGCGGTTGGCGCGCATGAAGAGATAGCGGCTGCGCGCCAGCAACAGGCCCAGCCCGCCCGCGCGCTCACCGGGATGGAGGAACAGGCCGCCGACCTCGCTGGCCCCCTCCAGATCGGTGGTCAGCGACAGCATCTCGGCGCGGAAGGTGCGGTCAAGTTCGCGGCTATGCTGGGTCAGCGTGCCGATGCGATAGCTGTAGAAGGGATGCTTCTGTCCGACATGGGTGAAGATCTGACAGGTGCCGCGAACGTCGCCGGTCGTTCGGTCTTCCAGCACGAGGACGAAAAGCTCGTCGCGCACCGTGCCGTCGGCCTCGCGGCCAAAGGCCTCGCGGCTGCGCGCCAATTTGGCGTTCAGCGCGCGGCGGTCGGGGGGCAGGTTGGTGAAGCCGCCGCCGGTTAGCTTGGCCATTTCATACAGGTGACGAAGGTCGCTATCGACCGCGGGGCGGATGCAAAAACTGTTCATGCGGCACCGATGATGCGTAGGATGGTCAGCGCCGACAACCCCGCCCGCTCGGGCAAGCTGTCGATCAGCATATATTCGTCCGCCGAATGGATCGCCCCGCCACGCACCCCCATGGTGTCGACCACCGGTACGCCGGCGGCGGCGATGTTGTTGCCGTCGCACACGCCGCCCGTCGCGCGCCAGCCGATGCTCAGCCCCAGATCGGCCCCCGCCGCGCGGACCGTTTCGAACAGCCGGGCCGCGCCGTCGTCGATCGGTTTGGGAGGGCGGTTGAAGCTGCCATGCACCTCCACCGCGACATCATGCTCGGCGGCGATTCGTTCCGCGATGGCTTTCATCGCCGGACCGGTCCGCTCGATCGCGGCCAGCGCGCGAGGGCGGAAATTGACGTGGAGCATCGCGAGGTCCGGCACGACATTGTTCGGGCCGCCTCCATCGATCCGCGCCGGGTTGACGGTGATGTCGTCCGATCCGAGCTTGGCCAGTTCCAGCGTGATCCGCGCGGCCGCGACGATGGCGTTGCGGCCTTCCTCGGGATTGCGGCCCGCATGGGCGCTGCGCCCGCGCACGACGATGGTGAAATTACCCGTGCCGCCGCGCGCACCCGCCAGCGTGCCGTCGGGGAGGGCGGGTTCATAGGTGAGCGCGGCGACTTTCCCCGCTGCGCATTGTGCGATCAGCGAGGCCGACGAGGCGGAGCCGGTTTCCTCATCCGAATTGATCATGACGTCATAGCCCAGCCGATCGGCGAGCGGGCTCCGCTCCACCGCCTGGAGTGCGGCGAACAGCAGCGCCAGCCCGCCCTTCATGTCGGCAACGCCGGGGCCGCCCAGCCGTTCGGCATTGATCCGGGTCACCGCCTGAAAGGGGTGATCGATCGGATAGACCGTATCCATATGGCCGGTGAACAGCATCTGCACCGGCGCGTCGGGGCGTACCGACAGATGCAGGTGGCGGCCATGGCCGATCTGGACCAGCCGGCCATCGGCACCAACCCGCTCGACCCGATCGGGCTCGACGAAGCGCAACGTGCCCGGCAGAGTCCCGAATTGCTCGGCCAGCCGGTCCGCCATGATGGCAAGGCCGGTCAGGTTGCGGGTGCCGCTGTTGATCGCGGCCCACGCCTCGACCAACGGCAGCATCGGATAGGCGGAAGCGGACGCCACCACGTCGCGCTCGATCGTCGTCATTCTCTCCATGGCCACCAGCCTAGGCCATGGAAGGGGTTCAGGTGAACCCCGGCGGGCAAATTAGAAACTGTAGACGAGCGAGGCGCGGCTGATCGTGTCGGTCGTCTGGCGGCCGGCAGGGGGCTCGCTTTCATACTGCACATTGTAGGAGAATTGCGCCGACAGCGGTCCCCACAGCTTTGCGTTGAGCGCGGAATTGGCGCTCACCGTGCTGTTGAATTTCTGCACATAGGCCGAGGCGTTCTGGCTTACCGAGATGGCCGGGGTTAGCTTCCATACGAAGTTCAGATTGCCGCGTGCGGCGAGCGCGCTTTCGATCCGGGCGTCGGTGAATTCGGTGTGCCGGAACGCCGGACCCAGTTCGACGTCGAGCGTCATTCGGGGTTTACGGATCGCGCTGTAACCCGCACCGGCCGAAGCCGAGAAACGGTTGAAATAGCCGAGGAACCGGTCGCTTTCATATTGCGCCGCGCCGTACACATAGTTGTTGGCACTGAGCTTGAAGTTGGGTTCATAGGACGCGACATAATGTTCGCGGCTCGTGACGTTGAAGCTTTCCTGATAATCGCCCTGGAAGCGCAGCTTGTGCCGCCATTGCAGCCCCTCGCGGGTCAGGTCGACGACGCCGGTCAGGCCGATATTCTGGCTGTTGCCCGTCGTCGCGAATCCGCCCAGCTCGACCCGGCCATGCCACAGGTCGAAGAAGGTCGCTTCGCGCAAGGTACGACTGCGGCTGGCGCTCTTCTCGTCGCGCCACACATCGGCCATGGCGTCGATCGCGTCGGCGGCCTCGGGCACCGCGTTGCGCGCATATTTGACGACCGTGGTGATATCGGTCTCGTTCCCGCTGGCGATCGCCGCCTCTAGCATCGCGCGGATCTGGGGCGGGATCAGCGCGGGGTCGGGGTCGCTCGGGTCCGCATTGGCCAGCAGGCCGAAGGCCAGAGGGAGCAGCAACAGACGCGTCGTCATGGGCAAAGGCCTTAAGCGCTCTGCCCGCCGGCGGGAATGGCGGCATCGCCACCCGCTGCGGCGAAATGGTCCGCGAAGACGACCAGCAGTTCCTCGTACAGCGCCTTTTTGAACGGCACGATCATCGCTGGCAGCGACGCCGGTTCGATCCAGCGCCAGGCGCGGAATTCGGGACGCTCGGTCTCGATCCGGATGTCGCCATCCTGGCCCAGGAAGCGATAGAGGAACCATGTCTGGCGCTGGCCGCGCCACTTGCCCTTCCACACCTTGCCGATCATGTCCTCGGGCAGGTCATAGGTCAGCTCGCGCGGCGCGCGGGCGATCAACTCGATTTTGTCGGCGGTGACGCCGGTTTCCTCGAACAATTCGCGCACCGCAGCGGTCTCGGCATCCTCGCCGGGGTCGATGCCGCCCTGGGGCAATTGCCAGGCCTCCAGCGTCGAATCGATCCTCTGGCCGACAAAAACCCGGCCGTCGCGGTTCATCAGGATGACGCCCGCACAGGGGCGATAGGGAAGATCGGTCATGACTATTGTCCATTCGCTCGGGCGGATTCCGCCTCGGCGATCATCGCGCGCAAAGCAAGCAGGAATGCGGCCAAGTCTTTCGCCCCGGAGGGGATTGCCTTGCGCAGGGTGGCAAAGCCGTGGATCGTACCCCGCGCCTCCCGGAAATGAACGGGAACGCCGGCACGGGCGAGCGCGGCGGCATAGGCGCGTCCCTGATCGCGGATCGGATCGCATTCGGCGGTGACGATGACGGCGGGGGGCATCGCGGCCAGATCACCGCGCATAGGCGCGGCGCGTAGGTCGCCGAGGTCGGCGGCGTAGCAGGCGACGAACCAGTCGAGCATCGCGCGGGTCAGGAAATAGCCGTCGGCGAAATCGCGCAAGGATGGATGTGCGCGCCCCATATCGGTGGCGGGATAGAGCAGGCCTTGCGCGATCACCGGCGCGGCGGCGGGTCGATCCCTGAGGCTCATCGCGGTGACGGTGGCCAGCGTACCGCCTGCACTGTCACCCATCACGACTAGGCCCGTCGCCATCCCCTCCGCCGCAAGCCAGCGCGCCGCCGCCTCGCAATCTTGCGGAGCGGCGGGCCAGGGATGTTCCGGCGCCAGTCGATATCCGACCGACAGGACGGGCAGATCGAGTTGCCGCGCGATCTCGGCGGCGAGCGGGGCGTGGGTGTTGATATCACCCATGACGAAGCCGCCACCGTGGAAGAACAGCACTATCGGCCCAGGCGGACGGGCAGGCGCGGCGTCGAACAGCCGGACGGGCAGGGGGCCGCCCAGACCCGGGATGGTGAAGCGCCGATCGACCGCCAGAACGCCCACCGGCGGATCGGTCAGGTCGCGCGCCTGACGCATCATCAGCCGGGCCGCCTCGGCACCGAGCTCCTGATGCGGCGGATCGGGCAGATTGTTGTAGTAGCCCAGAAAACGCGCGACATCGGCGCGCAGTTCGGGCAGCGGCCCCGGGGGCCTCCTATCGCGGATCATGGCTTCCTAACTAGGCGTCATGATCCATATCGTCCATCACCCCGCCTATGTCACCGAGGCACCCGCCCGCTCCACCTATCGCTGGGGCAAGAATGGCGCGATCCGCGATCTCCTGCGGGCACGGGGCGAGGATATCGTCTGGACCGAACCCGAACTGATCCCGCCGGCCTGGCTGGAGGCGGTACATGACCCCGATTATGTCGCCGAAGTACTGGAAGCGCGGGTACCGCCGGAGAAGACGCGGCGGATCGGCTTTCCGGTGACCGAGCAGGTCGCCTATCGCGCACGCGCAGTGCCCGGGGGCACCTGGACCGCCGCCATGCTGGCGCTCGAACACGGCTTCGCTGCCAATACGGCAGGAGGCAGCCATCATGCGCTCGCCGACACGGGTGCGGGCTATTGCGTGTTCAACGATCGGCGATTATGCACTTGACGACACCAACGCAGACGACACGCCTCGCCGCGTAGAGCGGGTGCGCTCGTCTAGCGGTCGCGCTTCTTCGGAGGGTAGGCGCTTAGACGCTTAGCGGGTTCAGGCTCATCATCGTTTTTGGCCGGGGGCGGCACGCCAAGCGCGTTGCGCATGATGTCGTCAAAATCGCCCTGCTTCATCCGCATCTCGTCGGCGGGTTCGGAGTTCGTCTTCGGCATACGATACACGTCCTTCCGATTGTCGATGTCGAGGATCACAACCTCGGCGTGGAGACCCTGCCTTACCACATACAGGATGCGGTAGTCTCCCGACCGCTCCCGATAAACCGGCTCCCCTTCGGGGGTCTCCACGTCGTGCAGCTTCTTGCACGTCGGCGGAAACGGGTTGGTGTGAAGCGCCTTCGCCTTCTTCACCACTTGCTTCCGAATCTTCGGCGGCAAGGTTTCGAGGAAGTCGAGCGCCCGCTCGGTCAAGGCGAAGCCGACGAGTGGCACGCCTCAATCCTCCATCAACGCCGCGAGCCTCGCGTCCAGTTCTGCTCCGGATACCAGCCGGGACGATCCGCTTTGAAGTTCCCACAGCCGGACGCGCGCTATGTGGTTGTCGAGCGCGTCTTCGGCATCCTCGATCATGCGGTCTTCGACGCGGGCCGCTCGTGCCAGATATTCCTCTACGCGAGCAAGCAACTCGTCGGTGTGTGGGACGGGGAAGTCCCCGATCCGGTCCGGTGTCGCCTTGCGCCCGTAGCTGAAGCGCCAGCGCTCATTGCGGATTGCCGCCGCCGCTACATACATCAGAGCGTGCGGGACACCGGGCTTGGGCAACAGCAACATGCAATCGTCCGCTACACCGCACGGCCATTCCTGAACGTGCGCGTATGCGATTGAGCCGTTGCCCGGCACGGTCACGAACGGCGGCTTCAGGACATGCTCGAAGTCGAACAGGCCGTAGCAGCCGTTGTCGAACTTGGATGACGATATGACCAGCGACCGGCCCGGCAACAGACCGTCTTTGCTGTGAAGCTCCTTCTGGCCGTAATAGATGTCGAAGTAGTCCGCGACCGTCCCCCGTTTCACCGTCTCGAACTGCCAAGGCTTCTTGCGCATGGCCCGAACGTCGAGTGGGTTGTCGGTGTACAGCTGCACCAGGTCGGCGGCATGATAGGCGACGAACGAGGTTCGCGCCCGGATCACCTCTTGCGTGGCGTCGTCGCTTTCCTCGCCCGTCATCTCCTTGGCGGGGATATAGGCACCCGGACCGAAGCTCGCGTCTTCGTCCACCGTGGACCAACCGCAAACACCCGGCTCACTCGTCCCGGCCTGAAAGTGCGCCAGCATCTTGGGCAGCTCGGAACCTTCGCATGCGACGCGGACACCCTTGCGGATGCGGAAGCCGTCATTCTCGATCCGAGCAAAGAAGGCACGCTTACCTTTGGGATGCGGGATGCCTTTCCGCAGATAAACGATGACCGTGTAGGGCTGCGCATAGGGCTGAAATAGCTCGTCGGGGAGCTTGATCGCCGCCTCTAGCGTGTTGCTCTTGAGCAGGGATTTCCGCCAGTCGGCCTTGTTGCTTTTGACCAGCAACGAAAGCGGGATGACCGCCGCCAGTCGCGAGCCTTGCGCCAGCCCTTCCAGCGCTCGCTCTACAAAGGCTTCCGTCGGCGTGTCGGTCTTCTTGTGCGGGTATGGCGGGTTCATCAGGACGACGCTTGCGGTCCCCTTGGGGAACTCGGGCGCCGTGAATGCATCACCGCGGTGAACGCTCGAGGAGCCGTCGCCGCGCAGGATCATGTTCGCGACGCACAGCGCCGCCGTGATCGGCTCGTCGTCAAAGCCGATAAGCCGCGTGCTCACCAGCTTGACCATCTCGGAACGCGAAATTTGATGCTCGCGCGCAACTCGCTCCATCGCAGCGATAAGGAACCCGCCCGTTCCGCAGGTCGGATCGAGCACAACGTCGTCGATCGAAACGCCGAGCAAATCGGCGCAGAAGCTCGCGATGTGGCGCGGAGTGAAATACTGGCCGATCGTATTGCCGCCAGCGTAGCGGAAGAACGTCTCGTATAGCTGGCCGAGGTAGTCATGCTCGGCGTTGAGCGCTGGGACGTTCAGGCGCTCCAAGATGTTGATGATGCGTCGCGCCTTGATCGCCAATTTCTCGTTGGCTTCATCGACGTGCAAGCTCTTTGCAATCTCCCTCTTGCCGGCGCGCCAGAAGGCTTGCTCGCATGCCCGGTTGATGTCCGCGAGGATATTCTCCGGGTCTTTGCGCAGGTTTGGGGAGTGCCAGAGCGCCAGCATGCTCGCCCCCACCACGGCGGGGCGCAAACGGTCGTTGACGTTGGACTCGCGAAGGAGCCGGTTAATCTCATCCGCGAAGGTGGCGAGGACTTCCGGGCTCGGTATGGTCGGCCGCAGTTCCGGCGAAGAAGCCGGGATACGCAAGCGATCCGCATCCTTGCGATGCGGAATCCAGCTTATCGGATTGCCCTCGTAGGTAACCGGCTGCCACGCCGACCCATCCCACTTGTGAACGCGAACAAGATAGTCTTCCTCGGCGGTGCCAGCGACCGCGACGGCGAGCGGGGTATAACCCGCTTCAATGCACGCCGCCCCATACACGAGGGTCGACTCCCTCACGGCCTTGTCGAGATCAGCGGCGGACGCCTTGGCTTCGATCACGAGCAACGGCTGCAAGGTGTGGCGGTCGACCAATACCGCTTCCGGCAAGCCGTGCCCGATCATCGTCACCTTGCTCCTGTGCAGGAACACGTCGCGCAGGTGAGAATGGTCTTTGTATTCGTGCTGCCGCAGCATTTCGCCGTTAGGCGGGCGGCGAATATCCCAGCCTTGAACGTGGAGCAGTTCGGTTAGCAGAAGCTCGGCCCGGACTTCCGAAACGCGAGGACGCGCCATTATTCCGAACCCTTCGGGCGGTACATCATCAGGCGCTTCCCCTCCATGCCGCGAATGCCCTTCGCGGTGCGCTCCCCATCGGTCGACGCGCGGGTGTTGTATTTGAAGTCCAGTTCGGCGGCGTACAGGTGCAGGTGCTGGCGGCTCACTTGATGGTGGGTCCCGTCAAGGCTCCGCTTGCTGTTGCCGAAGAAGCCCTCGACGGTGTTGGTCGTGACCGTGCGGCCCTCGCGATAGTCGTAGTAGGCGTACTCCTCGGCGGAGTGGTTCACGCGCGAGTGCGAAGCGTAGCGCTTGCCCGCCTTGTTGTAGAGCGGGGACTCGTCGGTGTTCAGGTGCGCCTCTTCGGAAACGTGGCGCTTAAGGAGGCCGTCGATGGTCTTGCCGTTGACGCGTTCGGCAACCGTCGAGCGGACATCGCCGCCGCGCTCGACAAGCGAGACGACGGCGATCTTGTTGCCAGTGTAGCCGCGACCTTTGCCCCTCGCCTTGCCGCCGATGTATGTTTCATCGGCTTCGACGGCACCGCCAAGCCCGCCAAGGAAGCCGGTCGGGCCAACGTCCTTAAGGGCGTAGCGGATGCGGTGGCAGAGGAAGAGTGCCGTCCGGTAGGAGCCGAGTTCAAGCTGGCGCTGGAGCTGCAAGGCCGAGATTTGGGTCTTGCTGGCGCACATCATGTAGAAGGCGATCAACCACTTGTGCAGCGGGATCTTGCTGTCTTCCATGACCGTGCCGACGGTAACGGTGAAGGTATCAGCGCACTCGCCGCACTTGTAGAGCCCCTGCCGCGTGCCGGTCTTCGTGTTGGCGGTGCGAGCGTAGATTTTCTCGCTGCTGCCGCAGTGGGGGCACACCGGGCCATTCGGCCAGCGGATGCCCTCGAAGTAGGCGCGCGCGGCTTCGTCCGTCGAAAACCGACGCATGATCGAAAGGAGCGTTAGGTCTGCATCGCTGGACATGCACCTTCATTACGCTCGCCGAGTGGTGTCGTCAAGTGCATAATCGCCCAACGATCTGGCGGTCGCCGCCGTACGGCTGGTCGAAGAGGGCATCGTAAGCCGGATCGCGATCGTCGATTGCGACGTGCATCAGGGTGACGGCACGGCCGCGCTGACGGCGGGGCGGGCCGATATCGTCACCTATTCCATTCATGCCGAGAAGAATTTCCCGGCGCGCAAGGCACGTTCGACGCTGGATGTGGGTCTGTCCGACGGGGTGGATGATGATGGCTATCTGGAGCGGCTGGAGACGACGCTGGTCCCCTTTCTCGAAGAGCATACACCGGAGCTGATCCTCTATCAGGCGGGTGTCGATCCCTTTGCCGGCGATCGGTTGGGGCGCTTGGCGGTCAGCGAGGAAGGGCTGGTCGCGCGCGATCGGTTGATCGCCGATCTGGCGCTGGCGCGCAGCCTGCCGCTCGCGAGCACGGTCGGCGGAGGGTATGGCGACAACGTCATGGCGATCGCCGAGCGGCATGTCCGGGCCATTCTTACCCTGGGTCAAAAACTTGGACGACGGAACCGCGCCCCTATCGGCGCGTAACGCGGGCATGACATCGCCGCATATCGTCTGGTTTCGCCAGGATCTCCGCCTTCACGACCAACCGGCTCTTTTGGCGGCGGCCGAGGCGGGGCCGGTCCTGCCCGTCTATATCCTCGATGACGAGACACCGGGCGATTGGAAGATGGGCGGGGCGCAGCGGTGGTGGTTGCACCATAGTTTGGAGGCGCTCGCCAAGGATTTGAAGGCGCTGGGCAGTCGGCTGATCCTGCGGCGGGGACGCGCCGTCGAAGTGCTTCAGGCGCTGTCGAAGGAGGCGGGGGCAGAGGCGATCCACGCGATCCGCCATTATGAACCCTGGTGGCGCAAGGCCGAGGATGAACTGGGCGACCGCCTATGCCTTTACGACGGCAATCATCTGGCACGCCCCGAACTGGTGACGACGGGGAGCGGCAAGCCCTTCCGCATCTATTCCGCCTTTTGGAAAGGGCTACAGGGTCATATGCCGCCCGAGCATCCACTGGAGGCACCCGATGCGCTGACCGCGCCGGATCGATGGCCCGCGAGCGATAAGCTCGCCGATTGGGACTTGCTGCCCACCAAGCCGGATTGGTCGACCGGGTTCGATGCCGACTGGACGCCGGGCGAGGCGACCGCGCGCGAACGCATGGCCGATTTCGTCGCCAAGGCCGCCGCCTATGACACCGCGCGCAACATGCCGTCGGAGGAGGGCAGTTCGCGCCTGTCGCCGCATCTCCATTTCGGCGAAGTGTCGCCGCGCGCGGTCTGGCATGCGCTCGATCGCAAGGCCGAAACCGAGACGTTCCGCAAGGAGCTGGCGTGGCGGGACTTTACCGATGGCGTGGTGATGGCCATTCCGGACTATGCCGATCGCAACGGGCGGGAGGCGTTCGACAAGATGCCTTGGCGAAAAGGCGCGGAGGCCGAGGCGGATTTGAAGGCCTGGCGGACCGGGCATACCGGCTATCCGATCGTCGACGCCGGGATGCGGCAACTCTGGACGACGGGCTGGATGCATAACCGGGTGCGGATGATCACCGCGTCCTTCCTCATCAAGCATCTGCTGATCGACTGGCGTGAGGGGGAGCGTTGGTTCTGGGACTGTCTGGTCGATGCCGATTACGGGAATAATTCGGTCAATTGGCAATGGGTGGCGGGTACCGGGATCGACGCCAACATGTTCGGCCGAATCATGGCGCCGCTCAGCCAGTCGGAGAAGTTCGATGCAGGCGACTATATTCGGGAGTGGGTGCCGGAATTGAAGGACCTGTCCGATGCGGCGATCCACGATCCGGACGAGGCCGGGTGCCGGCCGAAGGACTATCCGGCAAAGATCATCGGGCACCGTGAGGGGCGGGAGCGGGCACTTGCGGCGGGGAAGTCGGTGCGGGGATAGGGGGGGCGTGGCCTTCGACTGCGCTCAGGCTGAACGGACGTTACGAGTTATGCCCAGAATACACCCGCCCCGTTCAGCCTGAGCGCAGTCGAAGGCCAGGCGGAGGCCTCACCGCTTCCGCCGACACGCGTCCGAACAATAAACCACCTGCTCCCAATCCCGCGCCCATTTCTTGCGCCAGGTGAAGGGGCGTCCGCAGGCCGGGCAGGTCTTGCTCGGCAGGTCCTGTTTGCGGACGCCATTGGGCATCAGCGCGGCTCGCCGTCGAGGAACGCCGTGACGTCCGCTAGATCGACCGTCTTGTCGAGATAGGTCTGTCCGATCCCGCGCGCGAGCAGGAAGGGCAGGGTGCCCGCCGCCATCTTCTTGTCGTGCTTCATATGCTCGACCAACGTTGCCGACGGTGCATCGATCCCGGCGGCGGCGAGGCCATCGGGCAGGCCGATTGCTCGGAAATGCGCCGCCACCCGCTCGGCATCCTGTCGCTCGCACAGCCCCTTGCGCATCGAATAGCGGAACGCCAGCGCACAACCCGCCGCCACGCCTTCACCGTGAAGGAGGCGATCGGAAAAGCCTGCTTCGGCTTCCAACGCATGGCCGAAGGTATGACCGAGGTTGAGCAGCGCGCGGATGCCGTTGGTCTCATGCTCGTCGGCTGCCACGATCCGCGCCTTGGCCGCCACCGAATGCGCGATCGCATGAACCCGCGCCGCCGGATCGCCCGCCAACAGGGCCGGGCCATTCGCCTCGCACCATTCGAAAAAGGCGAAGTCGTCGATCAGGCCATATTTCACGACCTCGGCATAGCCCGCGCGGACCTGTCGGGCGGGCAGCGAATCGAGCACGTCCGGGTCGATCAGCACCATTGCCGGCTGGTGGAACGCGCCGATCAGGTTCTTGCCCGCGGCGGTGTTGATCGCGGTCTTGCCGCCCACCGACGAATCGACCTGTGCCAGCAACGTCGTGGGAATCTGGACGAACCGGCACCCACGCTTGATAATCGAACAGGCAAAGCCGACCAGATCGCCGATCACGCCGCCACCCAGCGCGATGACATGATCCGAACGCTCGACGCCCAGTTCGAGCAGCCGGTCGCAGACACGCTCCAGCATCGCCCAGCTCTTGGTCTTCTCACCCGGCGGCAGCACGATCGCTTCGCTGGCGACGCCCGCCGCCTCCAGCGACGCCTGAAGCGTGGCGAGGTGCCCGCGGACATTCTCGTCGGTGACGATCGCCATGCGCCGCCCACGCGACAAAGGCGCGAGACGCTCGGCCGCACGGGGCAGCAGGCCCGCCTCGATATGGATGGGATAGCTGCGGTCGCCCAGCGACACGGTGACGGTTTTCATCGTCCTATGGCTTTCAATATGGCGTTGACGGTGGCCTCATGCGGGCCCCGCTTGCTGGAGACATGGATGGGGGCGAGCGCGTAGATCGGATTGCGCACCGCCGAGAGTTCGCGCAGCACCTTGAGCGGGTCCTTGCCGCGCAGCAGTGGGCGGGTGTCGCGCCGCCGCACCCGCTCGGCCAGCACCTCGGGCGAGGCGTTGAGCCAGATGGCGGTCGCCTGTTCCAGGATCAGCGCGCGCGTCTCGTCATTGATGAAGGCGCCGCCGCCGGTGGCGATCACCTTGGGCCGGCCATCGACCAGCCGCGCGATCACGCGCCGCTCCCCGTCGCGAAAATAGGGTTCGCCGAATTGTTCGAAGATTTCGGTCACGCTCATGCCGGCGGCTTCCTCGATCGCATGGTCGGCATCGACGAAGGGCACGCGCAACCGGTTCGCCAGTCGGCGCCCTACGGTCGACTTGCCCACGCCCATCAGGCCGACAAGCACGATCGGCGAACCGGTCCAGCTTGAATCAACAGGGTTGTGGCTTTGCAACATTGCCGTCTGCGCTATACAGCAGGCGCGCGCCCGGCAACACCGACCGGGCTTTCACGGGTCCATTATAAGGTTTTGCGTTCCATGTCCCGTACGGTCGTTTCGCTTATCATCCTGCTTGTCATCATCGTCGGAGGGCTTTTCTTCCTGTCCGGCCGGGCGAGCGAGCGGCCGACGACCCAGGTCGAAAAGGCGGTCTCGCTTGGCAACCTGCAATAAGCGCGGTCGCGCTTTTCGCCATCTGCCCAGGGCCGTCGCACTCCTGATGGCGGGCGCGGCCGCACTGGCCGCGGCGCAGGACCGCCCCGAATCACTATTACCACCCGGGTTCGGCCAGTCGCCGGCCCCTGCGAATCCGCGTGCCACGCCCCGGCCGGCACCGAGCGGAGCGGCGGCGCCTGTGCCCGCGACTTCGCCCACGCCGCGTCCCACCCCTGCCAATGCGGTGGGGGCGTTGCTGGATTCGCTCGCCACGCCGGTGCCGGGCCCGGTGCCGACGCCATCGCCGACGCCCACCCCGGTGATCGATCCGGCGACGCTGGCCGAATATGAACTGCCCGCCTCGGCCCGCCGTTCGCTGGCGGTGGTGGGGCCGGCGGGGCCGCGTGAAGGGGCGTTGGGGGCGGATGTCTTCGCCGGCGCCGACGGGCGCGTCGCCGAAGTCCTGATGCGCCGATTGTCGGCGCCCTTGCCGTCGCGCTGGATGTCGATCCTGCTCCGCCGCACGCTGGCCGCGCATATGGAGACGCCGCGCGGCGTGAACGGGGCCGATTTCGCTGCCGAGCGTGCCTGGCTGCTGCTGCGCATGGGCGAGGCACAGGTGGCGCGCGCCGTGGTCCAGTCGGTCGATGCCGGCAATTACACGCCCAAACTCTATCAGGTGGCGATAAACGCGCTGCTCGCGTCGAGCGACCCGGCCGGGCTGTGCCCGCTCGCCGATCGCGGCACGGCGGTGACGGGGCTGGGCGGCTACCGCGTCGCGCAGGCGATGTGTGCCGCGCTGGTCGGCGATGCGTCGCGGGGGAGCACGCTGCTGCGGCAAGTGCGCCGCCAGCGGATCACCGACGATTTCGATCTGAAGCTCGCCGAGAAGCTGATGGGCTCGGGCGCCAATGGGCGGCGTGCGGTGACGGTCGAATGGGCCGGGGCCGATCGGTTGACGACCTGGCGTTTCGGCCTGTCGACCGCGACCGGGGTGACGATCCCTGAGGATTACATCTCCTATGCCGGGCCACAGGTGCGCGGCTGGCTGTCGACCTCGCCCGCGGTTGCCGCAACGGACCGGGCGGCCATGGTCGACCAAGCGGCCAGCCTGGGCGTTCTTTCCAATGCCGCATTGGTCGATTTCTATGCGGGGCTGGCCGACAATGACCAGGCCAGTCGCGCCCAGTCCGCGATCGCCAATGATCTGGCCAATGCCTATGCCGGCAATGACGAAAGCGCGCGGCTCAGCGCGATCCGGTCTTTGTGGGGCAGCGGCGAGCGTACGCCTTATGGCCGCCTGATCCTAACCGCCCGCGTGGCGGCGCGGTTGCCGGTGATATGGGACCGTGACGAGGCGGACCAACTGGTCGCCTCAATGCTCTCCGCCGGCCTGGACCGCAGCGCGGCGCGGTGGGCCGGTGCGGTCAAGCCGGCGAGCGACGGCTGGGCCATGATCACGCTGGCCGATCCCGATCATCAGGACAGCGTCGGCTATGATGTGATCACCAACTATGCCGGGTCGGGTGATGTGAAGCTGAAGCAGCGGCTGTTCTTCGCCGGCATGGCGGGGCTCGGCCGGCTGTCGCGTACTGATATCGAACGCGGGGCCGAGGCACTCGATGTGCGGATAGGCCAGCGCAACGCCTGGACCGAGGCCATGGACGAGGCGGTGGCCGATGGCCGGACCGGCATGGTCGTCCTGCTCAGCGCGGTGGGGATGCAGACCAGCGCGTGGCGCGGCGTGCCGCCCCAGGCGCTCTATCGCATCGTCGAGGCGCTACGCTCGGTCGGACTGGATGCGGAGGCCCGGATGATCGCGGCGGAGGCGATCGCGCGAGCATGACCGGCGACGACCGCGCGCTCGTCGACCGTTTCCTCGAGATGATGGCGGCGGAAGCGGGTGCGGCGGCCAATACCATCGCCGCCTATCGCTCCGACCTGACGCTGGCGGGCGAGGCGATGGGCGGGTTGGCCGAGGCGGACGAAGCGGCGCTGCGTCGGCTGGCAGAGGGCTGGGCGTGCCTGGCGACCACGACCGTGGCGCGCAAGGCGGCGGCGCTGCGGCGCTTCTATGCCTTTCTGCATGAAGAGGGGCTGCGCGTCGACGACCCGGCCAGCGCCCTGCCGCGTCCGGGCCAACGCCGTTCGCTGCCCAAGGTGCTGAGCCATGCGGATATCGATCGCCTGTTCGCCGCGATCGGCGAGCGTATCGGGGTGGCGCATCCGGCGCCCAACGACCTGCGGCTCGCGGCGCTCATAGAGCTTCTCTACGGATCGGGGTTGCGCGCCAGCGAACTGGTCGCCCTGCCGCGCAACGCGATCCATCCCGATCGCCCTTTCCTGATCCTGCGGGGCAAGGGCGGAGCGGAGCGGATGGTGCCGATCTCGGACCGCGCGCGTGCGGCCGTTGCAGCGTGGCGGGTTCATGTGCCTACCGACAAAGCTTGGCTTTTCCCCGGCGGCAAGCGGCATTTGTCGCGCATCCGCCTCTATCAACTGGTGAAAGCGCTAGCGGCGGAAGCGGGCATTCCGCCCGACCGGGTGAGCCCACACGTGTTGCGCCATGCCTTTGCCACGCACCTGCTCGGCGGCGGCGCCGATCTACGCGCGGTGCAGGCGATGCTGGGCCATGCCGACATCGCCACGACCGAAATCTACACCCATGTCGAGGCGACGCAACTGGTCGAACTGGTCAATGCCCGCCACCCGCTCGTTGATTTTCCGGCAAAGCACCCCTAGGCGCTACGCTATTATGTCAACGAGCTTCCTCGATTTCGAGAAACCGATCGCCGAGCTGCAGAGCCGGATCGACGAACTGCGCGACACGACCGCCGACAGCGCGGTGGATATCGGCGCGGAGATCGCCAAACTTCAGGCCAAGTCGGACAAGCTGCTGCGCGATACCTTCGCCAAGCTGACCCCGTGGCAGAAGACGCAGGTCGCCCGCCATCCGCAGCGTCCGCACTTCAAACATTATGTCGCCGGGCTGTTCGACGAGTTCGTGCCGCTGGCTGGTGATCGCGCCTTTGGCGACGACCAGGCGATCATGGGCGGCTTCGCGCAGTTTCGCGGGCAGCGCGTCATGGTGCTGGGTCATGAAAAGGGCGAGGATACCGCCAGCCGGCTCCGCCACAATTTCGGCATGGGCAAGCCCGAGGGCTATCGCAAGGCGATTCGCCTGGTCGAGCTGGCCGATCGCTTCGGCCTGCCGATCGTGACGCTCGTCGATACGTCGGGCGCCTTCCCCGGTATCCAGGCCGAAGAACGTGGCCAGGCCGAGGCGATCGCGCGCTCGACCGAGGCGTGTCTGGCGGCCGGCGTGCCGGTCGTCTCGGCGATCGTCGGCGAGGGCGGATCGGGCGGTGCGGTGGCGCTGGCGGCGGGCAACCGCGTGCTGATGTTCGAGCATGCCGTCTATTCGGTGATCAGCCCCGAAGGCTGCGCCTCGATCCTGTGGCGTACCGCCGACAAGGCGGCCGACGCGGCCGAGGCGATGCGCGTCACGGCGCAGGACCTGAAACATTTCGGTGTGATCGACACGATCGTGACCGAGCCGGTCGGTGGTGCGCACCGCGATCCGGCGGGAGCGATCGCCAATCTGGGCGATGCGATCCAGAAGGCGCTGGGCGAGCTGAAGGGGCTTGGCCGCGACGAACTGAAGCGTGGGCGCGCCGCCAAATTCCTGGCGATGGGCCGCTTGTAAGGTCTGATGACGGGTGGCGTTGCCCGCCACCCGTCATTCGATATTAGCTGCTCACTGGACGTGAGTGTCGAGCTTGCCACCGATCGTATTGAAAGCGGTGCCGAGGCTGCCGCCGAGCGAGCTCATGCCGGCGATCGCCGCGACGGCGATCAAGGCTGCGATCAGACCATATTCGATGGCGGTCGCACCTTTACGGTTGTGAATGATCTTCCGAATTGAAGCCATATTCTTCACTCCCCTGTTGAAACGGTGATCCGGCCGCAGGGCCGCGGCGGAAACGCTTTGCGGGTGACGCACACGTGAAAAAGGCGGATGCGCGGGAGACGCATCCGCCTTTTATTCAGGCGATGGAGGCTGATGCCGGTGTCATGTCATCGATCCCCCATGGCCGACATCATTACTTGACGTTGGTGTCGAGCTTGCCGCCGATGGTATTGAAGGCGGTGCCAAGGCTGCCGCCCAGCTTGCTCATCCCAGCGATGGCCGCAACGGCGACCAGAGCCGCGATCAGGCCGTATTCGATGGCCGTCGCGCCCTTGTTGTTCTTCACCATCTTGCGAAGGGTATTCATTCCGGTCTCCGTTCGTCTCTATCTGCAGATCACCCGGCTGAACCGGAGCGCCGGTCAGCAGCGATGGATGTAGCCGCGCACTGGTTGAGGAATATTTAATTTTCGGCCGGTCCGGAACAAATAGCCTAATTCGTCGCGGACTTTAGCTGATCGCCCAGATGGCTGAGGACGCCCGCCACATTGACGCCGACTTGCGACAGCGTGGCGAAAATGACCAGCATGATGCACGCGATGATCAGGGCATATTCGACGGCCGTGGCGCCTCGACGGTCGGTCCCGATAGCGCGAACCAGCTTGAACAGAGGCCAGGGCATCTTCATCGGTGCGAATGCTAATAGATAAAGGTTAATAATGACTGTCGAGGATCGAATGCGGGCGGAGGGACACCCGCTATTCCCCGTCGTGGCCGCCGCGCTGGTGGATGATGCGGGCCGCGTGCTGTTACAGCAGCGCCCCCAGGGCAAGGCGCTGGCCGGCTTGTGGGAGTTCCCCGGCGGCAAGTTGGAGCCCGGCGAGACACCCGAGGGCGCGCTAATCCGCGAACTGCAAGAGGAGCTGGATATCACCGTGCCGCCGGCCGCGCTGGAGGCCGCCGGCTTTGCCAGCGAGCCGCTGGCCGACCGCCATCTGCTCCTGCTGCTCTATGTCATTCGCGGCTGGTCGGGAACGCCGCGCGCCCTGGAGGCGGACGGCCTGATCTGGTGTCGGCCGGAGGAGATGGAGGCATGGCCCATGCCCCCGGCCGATGGTCCGCTCGTCCGTCAGTTGCGCGCTTATCTCGGCTTCAGCGCGATGACCGACGCGCCGGGCGAAAGCGGAATGCTGTAACCGCCCCGTTCGAACGTGCCCCCGTCCGGGCGATAGGTCCGGCCGCCCGGCGTCGTGGTTTCGACGAACAGGCGCGCGGTCGGCGTTTGCGGATTGGCGGGATCGAAGACCAGCCGCACTTCTCCGGTCGCCGGGGTATAGCGCGCCTCGGCGATCTTGCCGGCCTCCAGCGTCAGCCAGAGTCCGGCGGGTGCGATGAACAGCCGGCTGCGGGCGCCGTCCTTGGGCGCGATCCGGATCGTGTCGCCCGTGCCGAGCAGGTTGCCGCCATAGGCCAGCCAGCTCAGGGCCGGATCATTCACCAGATAGGTCGCCGCCGCATAGGCATGGCCGAAAAAGCCCATGCCATAATCGCCGCTATACGGGTCCCACTGCATCCGGTCTGGCCAGCTATGGAAGGCGGCCGACGACGCACCGTCCTGGTCGATATTGGTAATGCCGCCCATCAGGCCGCCATAGGCGACGCGCAGAAGATGCATGTCGCCGGGATTGCGCCGGAAGGAATCGAACAAAGGCACGGCGTTCAGGGTCGATCCGTAATGATGGATCTGTCGTTCCAGCCGCGGATATTTGCCGCCGTACAGGAAATCCCAGTAACGGCGCGCATTGCCGTTATAGCCCCAATGCGGGATCGACGGATCATAGCCCAGGATCACTTCGCGGGTGACGTCGGCCTGCGGGCCATAGCCGAAATAGCGCATCCAGGCATAGACCTCCGCCTGACCGGTCGAGTCCCACGCCATCTCGCTGCCAAAGGGATAGCGCAGCGTGCGCCAATGATCGGCGCGGCCCTTCATCAATCCTTCGACCGTCGCGGCCTGCTGCGTCCAGCCTTCGCGCTTCAGGTCGGTCAGGATGTCGACGAAGACATCGCCCTCCATCAGACCGAATTGCGCATAATGCGGTGCGTCGCGCATCATCGCGACGATCGTCTGATAGGCATGGTCCAGATACCATTGCCAGTCATGCACCCGCGTCAGGCCGGGATGATTGCGCGCAATGCGATACAGCGCCCAGTGCGCGGCCGCGACATGGGGGTAGTTATAGGCGCGACCCAGATCGTCGGCCTGATCCTTTTTCCAGGAGGTCCAGCTCTGCCAGTCCTTGGCCGGCTGATACAGGTTCGGGAAGGCGGCAGGGTCGTAGTAGAACAGGCTCTTCTTGACGCCGCCGGCATGAGGGCCGTCGGCGACCTGAAGGCGGCCGACGATGGTTTCGTCGACCATATGCTCGATCCTGGCGATCTCGCCCGCATCGGGATTGTCGAGCTGCTTCATGATCGGGGCGAGCCAACTGCCGGCGCCGCCCTCGTCACTCATCCCCGAAATCCACACACGAGGATCGGCGGTGACGATCCGATTCGCCTCGCGATCATAGGTCAGGATGCCGGGTGAACGCCCAAAGGGATCGCCCTTCTTCTCGAACCACTGTCGCGTGGTCGAAAAGCGGCCGAGATCGGCCATGGTCTGTTCGAGCGGTTTGGTGACGAAATAATGCACCGTCTGCGCGGTGCCATCCGCGTAGCGTAGGGTCAGCCGCGCCCGGCCCCATTGCTGCCCGCGCACCGCCAGGCGGGTCCAGCCGGGTTTGCCCTCCTGCTTTTCGACGGCCAGCGCGCCAACCGGATAGCTCTCGATGCCGGTGATGGCCGAGGGCGCGCGCACGAACAGCGAGGCGTCGATATCGGTCGGCACGACATAGCCGGGCACGCCGACGACCACGGGACGCTGTTCGGCCATCAAAGTGGGTTCGATCGCCCGGATGCTGGGCGAGGTGACGAAGCGCAGGCCGATCTGACGGCTCTCGCCCGGTGCCAGGCGGATGCTGGTCGGATCGTTCCAGGGCTTGCCCGCCTTGGCCCAGTCGGTCTGGGCATAAGCGGCGCTGGCCACCGTCCAATCGTAAAAGCCTTCCGAGGTCTGGGCGCGGGGACTGGCCTCGACGATCACCGCCTTGCCGCCGGTCTCGCGAAGCGTGGGGATGGGGACATAGGCCTCTAGCGGCGTGGCGCGCCCAGGCAGGACCAGCAGGGCAGGGCCGGCGCCGTTCAGCCGCGTGACCTGAACATAGCCCGCATCGCGGCCGATATAGGGATCGGCGAAGCTCGCCTGGGCGTGCGCCTGTTCCAGATTGCGATCGGTGATGATGTTGTCGAACGTCATCGGCATGCCGAGGGCACCGATCTCCACCGCTTGCGATGAGGTATTGGTCAGGGTGAAGCGCAGGGCAGGGCCATTTCCCTCCTTCACCCATTCGCGAACGATACGCAGCGGAAGGCCGCTTCCCATCGATGCGGTGATGTTGGCGGCGGCCATAACGTCGCCACGCGCCGGCAGGATATGAACGGGGCGGCGCTGACGCGATGAGGAGAAATCCTGCCATGGCCCATCGCCGCTGCGCAGGCGCACATGGATATCGCCCAGATGATTGTAGCCATTGCCGGCCCGCTCGCGTGCCCGGCCGATCGGCAGGAAATCGAAATCGGCGCCCGTCGCCGGCGACAGGCCACGCGCCGTCTGGCTGACCGGATCGAGTTTGAGGTTGAAACCGCCGACCCGAATGGTCTTCCACGGCGAACGTGCCGCCGCTGCTTTCTTGGGGACCGCCGAGGAATTGCCGCCGGGGCCGATCGCACCGATCGCGAGTGTTGCGAGACTCAGGGGCACATAGCGAAACGGCAGGCGGCGCATGGATAAGTCCTTCATCTTTCGGGGTATTGACATGTCACGCGCTGACGATTGACCCCCTCCCAATGAGCCGATACGGTATACAGTATTTCGGGGAGATCAAGATGCGGCAGGCAAACAGGCGCGAATGGATGCGCGGTGCGGCGACGATGGCGATGGTGGGGGCGGTACCGGCAAAGGCGATGGCGGCGGGGGCGATCCTGCCCGACAAGGCCGAACCATTTCCGCTCTCGGCGGTCCGGTTGCGTCCCTCCATCTACGCGACGGCGGTGGAGACCAACCGGCGTTATCTCTACCGTCTCGACCCCGATCGGCTGCTCCACAATTTCCGTCTCTATGCCGGGTTGAAGCCCAAGGCGCCCATCTATGGCGGGTGGGAGAGCGACACGATCGCGGGGCATACGCTGGGCCATTACATGTCGGCGCTGGTGCTGACCTGGCAGCAGACCGGCGATACGGAAATGCGCCGCCGGGCCGACTATATCGTCTCCGAACTGGCCGAGGCCCAAGCCAAGCGCGGCACCGGCTATGTCGGCGCACTGGGCCGCAAGCGGGCCGATGGCACGATCGTCGATGGCGAGGAAATCTTCCACGAGATCATGGCCGGCAAGATCAAGTCGGGGGGCTTCGATCTCAACGGTAGCTGGTCGCCGCTCTATACGGTGCACAAGCTGTTCGCCGGGCTGCTCGACATTCATGGCGGTTGGGGCAATGCCCAGGCGCTGGACGTGGCGGTCAAGCTCGGCGGCTATTTCGCGCGGGTCTTCGCCGCGCTGGATGATGCCCGGCTGCAGGACGTGCTTGGCTGCGAATATGGCGGGCTGAACGAGAGTTTCGCCGAACTCTATCAGCGTACCGGGGATCGCCAATGGTTGGCGCTGGCCGAGCGCATCTATGACAACAAGGTTCTCGATCCGCTCGTCGCGGGCAAGGACCAGCTCGCCAATCTCCATGCCAATACCCAAGTGCCCAAGCTGATCGGGCTGGCGCGGATCCATGAGATCACCGCCGCGCCGGCCCCGGCGGCGGGGGCACGCTTCTTCTGGGAAAACGTGACCGGCCATCACAGCTATGTCATCGGTGGCAATGCCGATCGCGAATATTTCTCCGAACCCGATACCATCGCGCGCCATATCACCGAACAGACCTGCGAGCATTGCAACAGCTACAACATGCTCAAGCTGACCCGGCATCTTTATGGCTGGCAGCCGGATGGCCGACTGTTCGACTATTATGAACGCGCGCATCTGAACCACGTCATGGCCGCGCAGCATCCGGTGCATGCCGGCTTTACGTACATGACGCCGCTGATGACCGGCATGGCGCGCGAGTTTTCGACCGACAAGGACGATGCCTTCTGGTGCTGCGTCGGATCGGGGATGGAGAGCCATGCCAAGCATGGCGAATCCATCTTCTGGCAGGGTGGCGATACGCTGTTCGTCAATCTCTACATTCCCGCCGAGGCGCGTTGGGACAAGCGCGGGGCGGTCGTGACCCTCGACACCGCCTATCCGATGGACGGGGCCGCCAAGCTGGCCTTCAGCCGCCTGGACCGCGCGGGTCGCTTCCCGGTTGCGTTGCGCGTCCCAGGCTGGGCGAATGGCCAGGCGGCGGTCGAGGTCAATGGCCAGCCGGTGACGCCGGTGTTCGAGCGCGGCTATGCGGTCGTCGATCGGCGGTGGAAGACGGGTGACACGGTGGCGATCCGCCTGCCACTCGACCTGCGGGTCGAACCGACGCCGGGCGATGACAGCGTGGTCGCGGTGGTGCGCGGGCCGATGGTGATGGCCGCCGATCTGGGCCCGACCACCACGCCCTGGGACTCTCCCGATCCGGCGATGGTCGGCGCCAATCCACTGACCGCGTTCCGTGCCACGGATCCGGCGGCGGCACGCTATCTGGCCAGCGGGGTGTTCCGTCCAGCCGATCTGACCTTCGTGCCCTTCTTCAGCCAATATGATCGCCGCAGCGCCGTCTATTTCAAGCGTTTCACCGAAGGCGGCTGGAAGGCCGAGGAGGCGGCGTTCCTGGCACAGCAAGCTCGCGCCCGCGACATTGCCGCGCGGTCGGTCGACGTCATGCATCTGGGAGAGATGCAACCCGAGCGCGATCATAAGCTTACCTCGGAAATCTCCTACCCGGTATCCTATCGTGGGCGGCAGGGGCGCGATGCCCGATCGGGCGGCTATTTCGAGTTCACTATGGCGGTGAAGCCGGGCCCGCTGGTGCTCCAGGCGACCTATTGGGGCGATGAGCGCAAGCGCGACTTCGACATCCTAGTCGACAATGTGAAGATCGCGACCCAACATCTTGAAAACGATAAGCCAGGCGAGTTTTTCGACGTCGAATATCCGCTTCCTGCGGCCCTGACGCAGGGTAAGCAGACGGTCCGTGTTCGTGTCGTCCCGCATGATCGCAGCAGCGCGGGGCCGATCTTCGGCATGCGGCTGTTCACCGCCAAGAAGGGTGTGACGGCATGAGCGGTGTTCCCATGACGTTGGATGAATTGCGAACGCTCGCCCGTGCCAAGCTGCTAGGCGCCGGGCTGGCGCCGGCACATGCCGAGGCGGTGGCGGAGACGATGGTGGCCGGCGAGCGCGACGGATGTGCCTCGCACGGCATCTATCGGCTGCTCGTCGCGGTCGCCAGTATCCGCAAGGGTGTGGTCGTGCCGGACGCTGAGCCGGTCCTCTCGCATCCCGCAAAGGCGCTGGTTCGCGTGGAGGGCGGTGGCGGGTTCGCGCAGCTTGCCTTTCAGACCGGCAAGCCCGCGCTCATCGAAAAGGCGCGTTCCCATGGCATCGCCGCGCTGGCGCTAAACAATGTCGTTCATTTCGCGGCGCTCTGGCCCGAGGTCGAAGAACTGGCGGAGGCCGGGCTCGTCGCCCTGGCGTTCACGCCAAGCCATGCCTGGGTCGCGCCGTCGGGCGGAGCGGAGCCGGTGTTCGGCACCAATCCCATCGCCTTTGGCTGGCCGCGCCCGGACGGGCCGCCCTTTGTGTTCGACTTTGCCACCAGCATGGTCGCCCGCGGCGAGATCGAGCTGCATCGCCGCGCCGGCAAGACGGTCCCTGACGATTGGGGCGTCGATGCGCAAGGTAATCCGACCACCGATCCGGCTGCGATCCTGTCGGGCGCGATGCGGACCTTTGGCGGGCATAAGGGATCGGCACTCGCTGCGATGGTCGAACTGCTCGCAGGGCCGCTGATCGGCGATATGACCAGCCGCGAATCGATCGACTGGGATGAAGGTCGAGGCGGTTCGCCGCTGGGCGGCGAGCTCATCATCGCAATTGATCCCAAGGGGTTCCTGGGCGATCTTCTGCCCGAGCATCAGGCGCGGGCGGAGGCGATGTTCGGTGCGATCACGGGGCAGGGGGCACGTTTGCCCTCATCGCGCCGCTACGCCGCGCGTGCGCAATCGCTGGCGGACGGGGTGGTGATCCCGGCCGATCTGCACCGCGACGTCATAGCACTGGAAGGTTGAGCAAAGGGGTATGAGCATGACCAATATTATGACGCGCCTGCTCGCTGGCGCATCGTTGCTCTTGGTGCCCGCCCTGGTCGGCGCGGTTCCCCATCCGGCGCAAAAGCGCGCCACCCCGGCGAAGGCAAAGGCCGGGCAAGGGGCCGATGCGCGTTTCCGTGCCCTGTCGGAGGCGGAATATAAGTGGCGGATCAACCAGAATGCGGCCGATGAGGACAGTGGCAGCGCCGGCTCGCGGCAATTGCCCGATGTCGGTCCGCCGGCGCAGGCCGCGCGTCTCGCTCGGTGGGAAGCGACGGCCAAGGCGCTGGACGCGACCGATCCCGCCACGCTCTCGCCCGACGCCCGTATCGACTATATGGTCTATAAGGGGCAGATCGACGCGCTGCTCGCCGCGCAGCGGTTTCGCGACTATGAAAAGCCGCTGAACGCCGACACCAGCTTCTGGGGCAATCTGGCAGGTTGGGCACGCGGCAGCTTCACGCGCGAAAGCCAGTATCGCGACTATCTCGCGATGCTGCGTGCGATGCCCCGCTATTATGATCAGCAGATCGCGAACATGCGCGCCGGGGTGGCGCGCGGCTTTACCCCGCCCGCGATCACGCTGAAGGGGCGCGATATTGGCGTCGCGCAGGTGGTCGATGCCGGAACGGGCGAGGACCAGCCCTTCTATGCGCCCTTCCGCACCATGCCTGCGACCATCCCGGCCGCCACCGCTGCTGCCCTGCGAGCCGAAGCAAAGGCGGCGATCCGCGACAATGTGCTGCCCGCGCACCGCAAGCTGCTCACCTTCCTGCGCACTGACTATATCCCGCATGCGCAACTCAGCACGGCCGCCTATGATCTGCCCGACGGCAAGGCCTATTACCGCTCCAAAATTCGCGAATATGTCACCGCCGACATGACGCCCGAGCAGGTTCATGCGATCGGCCTGTCCGAGATGAAGCGTATCCGCGCGCGCATGGACGGCGTGATGAAGGAGGTGAAGTTCAAAGGCGACTTTCCGGCCTTCCTGACCTTCCTGCGCACCGATCCGCAATTTTATGCCAAGACACCGCAGGAACTGCTCGACCGTGCCGCATGGTTTGCCAAGAGCTTTGACGGGATTGCCTCGGACTGGTTTGGCCGCCTGCCGCGCAGCCGCTTCGCGATCAAGCCGGTGCCGGCCGACCTGGCGCCTTTCTACACGGCGGGACGCGGGGGGACGGGCATCTATCTGGTCAATACCTATGACCTGCCGTCGCGCTCGCTCTATGCGCTACCGGCGCTGACCCTGCATGAAAGCGCGCCGGGTCATGCCTTCCAAATGCCGCTGGCTGCCGAGAACAAGGATCTGCCGGCTTTCCGTCGCGACAGCTATCTGTCGGCCTATGGCGAGGGCTGGGCGCTGTATTGCGAGGCGCTGGGCGAGGATATGGGCTTCTACAAGACGCCCTATGACCGGTTCGGCATGTTGTCCTATCAGGCCTGGCGCGCAGCGCGGCTAGTCGTGGATACCGGCATCCATGCGCTGGGATGGACCCGTGAACAGGCTCAGGCCTATCTGCACGACAACACGGCTTTGTCGGATCACGAGATCGAGACGGAGGTCGATCGCTACATCGCATGGCCCGGCCAAGCGCTGTCCTATTATATGGGGCAGCTCGCCTTCCAGCGGGCACGCGCCAAGGCGGAGAAGGCCTTGGGCCCAAAATTCAACATCCGCGCTTGGCACGACGCGATGCTGCAACTCGGTTATGTCCCGCTGCCGGTGATCGAGGCGCGGACCGATCGCTTCATCGCCGAAGGGGGCAAGGGCCCCTATCCCGACGAAGAATGATCGCGATTGACCTAGCGTAAGAACATCGCTAAAAAGTATACAGTATCTAAAACTGACTAGGAAGACAGACTGTGAGCATCGGCTGGCGTGGCGTATTTCCCGCGGTGACGACCCAGGTGCGGGAGGATCTGTCGATCGATCTCGCCGATACGCAGCGGGTCGTGGACGATCTGGTCAAGGACGGCGTGACCGGCGTCATCGCGCTGGGCACGGTGGGCGAGAACAACTCGCTCGACTATGACGAGAAGGTCACGGTGCTGACCGCGATCGTCGAGGCGGTGGCGGGCCGCGTGCCGGTCATCACTGGCTGCTCGGAATATGACACCCGCCGCGCCGTCCGTTATGCGCAGGCGGCCGAAAAGGCCGGTGCGGACGGCCTGATGCTGCTGCCCCCGATGGTCTATGTGCCCAAGGCGCATGAGCTGGTGAACCACTTCAAGGGCGTGGCGGATCAGACCGGCCTGCCGATCATGCTCTACAATAACCCGCCCGCGTACCGCACGGTCATCGACCAGACCGTGCTGGAAGCGCTGATCGACGTGAAGAACATCGTCGCGGTCAAGGAATCGGCCCCCGATACCCGCCGCTTCACCGACTTCCGCAACGCGTTCGGCGACCGCTATGTCCTGTTCGCCGGTCTGGACGACGTCGCGCTCGAAGGTCTGTATCTGGGCGCACAGGGCTGGGTCTCGGGCCTGACCAACGCCTTCCCCAAGGAGTCGGTCGAGCTGGTCGCGGCGTTCGAGCGCGGCGATCATGCCAAGGCGATGGAGATCTATCGCTGGTTCATGCCGCTGCTTCACCTCGATGCCGAGCATGACCTAGTCCAGTCGATCAAGCTGGCCGAGCAGGTCATGGGTCGTGGTTCGGAGCGCGTGCTGCCGCCGCGTTACGTTTTGGAAGGCGCGCGCCGCGCCGAGGTGATCGCGATGGTCGAAAAGGCCGCCGCGACCCGCCCGACCCTGGGCCTCAGCAAGGCCGCCTAATGGCGACGACGCTCTCGCCCGCTGCCATTCCGTCGGCCGATGGCCGGCGGCGGGGCGAGGGCGTCATCGTGGTACAGACGCTGGCGGATCGCATCTTCGGCATCGTCCGCGAACGGATCGTCGCGGGGACGCTGCCCGGAGACCGGCCAATTCGCCAGGATGCGCTGGCCGCCGAACTCGGCGTCAGCAAGATACCGCTGCGTGAGGCCCTGGCGCGGCTGGAGCAGGAGGGGCTGCTCCAGAGCGCGGCCAATCGCGGCTATATGGTCGGCGCGATGACCGCCGCACAGGCCGAGGAAATCTACGAACTGCGCCTGCGTCTCGAGCCGGGGGCGGCGGCGCGCGCGGCGGTGGTCGCCAGCGAGGAAGACCGCGCCACGCTGATCGCCAAATTCGAGGCGCTGGATCAGGCGGCGACCAGCGATCTGCCGCGCGTCGCGCTGTGCAATCGCCAATTCCATATGGCGATGGTCCGGCCGATCGGTCGCCCCCTGACGGTCCAGATCATTCGACAACTGGCGGTGCTGGCCGAGCGCTACGTGGTCGCGCATCTGCAACCGGCGGGACGTGACGCGCGCGCGCATCTAGAGCATCGCGAACAGCTCGATGCCTTTCTGGCGCGCGACGCCGATCGGCTTCAGGCATTGCTTGATGGGCATATCCGGTCCACGCTGTCGGACCTGAAAGGCGGGTTTGGGCCCGTCAGCTAGAGATCATAACCGTTAGGGCGGGGGATTATCCTTTCATGTTCGGACCATTCAAACCGCTGGGCAGCGCTGCCCAGCATGGCGAGGGGCAGACGCTGGCCAAGACGCTCAGTTGGCCCCATCTGATCGCACTGGGTGTCGGCGCGATCGTCGGCACGGGCATCTATACGCTGACCGGCGTCGGCGCGGAGCGGGCCGGGCCGGCCGTCATCCTGGCCTTTGCCATCGCCGGCGCGGTCTGCGCCTGTGCCGCGCTCGCTTATGCGGAACTCGCCACGCTGATCCCTGCTGCGGGCAGCGCCTATACCTTCAGCTATACCGCACTGGGTGAGACCATCGCCTGGGTCGTGGGGTGGAGCCTGATCCTCGAATATTCGCTGGCCTGCTCGACCGTGGCGGTCGGCTGGTCGGGCTATCTGGTCGGCTGGATACAGGCGGCGGGCGTGCATTTGCCGCCGGCGCTGCTGTCGGGTCCGCATGGTGGTGGCATCATCAACCTGCCGGCGGTGGTCGTCGCACTGTCGGTGATGGGTATGCTGATTGCCGGCACGCGCGAAAGCGCGACGCTCAACATCATTCTCGTCATCGTCAAGCTGGTGGCGCTGGGCGTTTTTGTCGCCTTCGCTCTACCGGCCTTCAATTCGGACAATCTCCATCCCTTCATGCCCTACGGCTTCGTCGCGACCGAGATCGACGGGGCCAAACGCGGGGTGATGGCGGCCGCTGCCATCGTCTTCTTCGCCTTTTACGGGTTCGATGCCGTCGCGACTTCGGCCGAGGAGGCCAAGAATCCAGGCCGCGACCTGACGATCGGCATCGTCGGTTCGATGCTGGTCTGCACGCTGATCTACATGGCGGTCGCCGTGGCCGCGATCGGCGCGCTGCCCTTCCTGCAACTGGCCAATTCGCCCGAGCCGCTTGCGCTGGTCCTGCGCTCGCTGGGCCAGCCGACCGCCGCGCATCTGATTGCGCTTGCCGCCGTGGTCGCGCTGCCTTCGGTCATATTGGTGATGATGTACGGCCAGAGCCGCATCTTCTTCACCATGGCGCGTGACGGCCTGTTGCCCCAGTCGCTGGCCGTCGTCAGCAAGCGGAGCGGTGCGCCGACGCGGATCACGCTGGTCACCGGCATTTCGATCGCGATCGTTGCGGGTATCTTCCGGCTGGACGAGATCGCCGAGCTGGCCAATGCCGGCACGCTGCTCGCCTTTATCGCGGTGGGGGCGTGTCTGATGGTGCTGCGGCGCAAGGCGCCCGATGCCAAGCGGCTTTTCCGCTGCCCGTTGCCCTATCTGGTCGGCACGCTCGCCATTCTGGGCTGTCTCTATCTGCTGTTCAGCCTGCCCAGCACGACGATTGTCCGCTTCGTGATCTGGAACCTGGCGGGGCTGGCCTTCTACTTCGTCTATGGGCGTCGGCGCAGCGCGCTCGGCGCGGCATAAACGGGGCCTTCGCCAGGACAGCCGAACAGAAAGCCTTGAGCCTGGGGGCATCCTTCCTCCAGCACCATGCGATGCTGTTCGACTGTCTCGACCCCCTCGGCCACGACCGGCAGGTTGAGGCTGCGGCCCAGGCCCACGATCGCCCGGACGATCGACCGGGCGGCCTCGTCATCGGTCACGCCGGAGATGAAGCTGCGATCGATCTTGATCTTGTCGAACGGAAAGCAGCGCAGGTTGCTGAGCGACGAATAGCCCGTGCCGAAATCGTCCATGACGATGCCGACGCCGATCGCCTTCAGCGCGTGCAACGTCTTCAGCGTCGATTCGCGGTTATGGAGCAGGACATTCTCGGTGATCTCCAGTTCCAGCCTACCCGCCGCCAGCCCACTATCGATCAGTGCACGGGACACGATTTCGGGGAGGTTCGGGATCTGGAACTGAATGGGCGAGACATTGACCGCCAGCGTCATCGGCGCCGGCCATGAGGCGGCGGTGCGGCACGCCTCGCGTAGTACCCATTCGCCCAGTTGCAGGATGATGCCGGTATCCTCGGCGATCGGGACGAAATCGTCGGGGACAACCTCACCCCGTTCGGGATGCTCCCAGCGCAGCAGCGCCTCATAGCCGATGATCGCGGCGCCCCCCGTGGCGACCAGAGGCTGATAGACCAACCGCATCTGATCGCGCAGCAGCGCATGGCGCAGATCATGCTCCAGCGCGCGGCGGTTGCGCACCGTCTGATCCAGTTCATGGTCGAAGAAGGACGCGGTGCCCCGTCCGCTCATCTTGGCTCGATACAGCGCAACATCGGCATTCTGGCGTAGCGTATCGGCGTCGGCCGCATCCTTGGGAAACAGCGACACGCCGATGCTGACCCCAACCGCCATGGGATCGCGGCTGAGGTCCATCTCGGCGGCGAAACTGCTCAGGATCGTCTCGGTCAATCGCTGGACCTTTTCGGCCCCGTCGATACCGCGCTGAAGGATCAGGAATTCGTCGCCGCCGACCCGGGCGACCACGCTCGCCTCGTCGACGGCATCGGTCAGAATGCTGGCGACCCGGCAGAGGATCGAATCGCCGGCGGCATGGCCGAACAGGTCGTTGACCGCCTTGAACCGGTCCAGGTCGAGCGCGAGCAGCGCGAACGGACCCTTTTGATCGGCCTGGGTGATGGCGGTTTCTAGTGCCTGGCTGAAATAGGCGCGATTGGGCAGGCGGGTCAGCGGGTCATGGACCGCCATGAACGCGATCTGTCTCTGGGCACGTCGTTCCTCGGTCAGGTCGCGGATTGCCAGAACGATGGCGCGGCGGCCGCGATATTCGATCTCATGGGTGGCGATCTCCAGACAGCAATCGGTGACGCCATGCGGGCGCGCCTCGGCCGGGCGGTCGGGGATCAGCATCAATGGCGCGCCGTCCGAAGCTTCGAGCCAATCCTCCGGGCGGCTTCGGATCAGTTGCGCGGTGGTCGTGCCCAAGAGCGTGGCCAGTCGCGGATTGGCCTCGATGATACGGCCGTTCTTCAGAATCGCGATGCCCTCGCGTGTCGCCCCGGTGAGGCCACGCAGGTCGGTCAGCAGCCGGTCGATCACGGCGGCGGCGATCATGGTCAGGACGATCAGCGCCATGGCGATGATCACCGCGCGTGAGACGATGTGGCGCTCGATCAGATGCGATGACGCCCCGACCTCGACTCCGCCGGGGATCAACGTCGTCGAGCCCATCGCTCCGAAATGCAGCGTCACGATGCCCAGCGCACCCAGGGCCACCGGCACGATGATCCGGGCCCAGCCGCCCAGCCGCCGGTGCGTACAGATGGAGAGGGTCAGGAATAGCGTACCGATCGCCAGCGCCTGCGCGATGGCGATCCCGTCATAGTGGATGCGCGCCTGCACGATCAGTGCGTTCATGCCGACGAAATGCATCGCCGCGACACTGAATGACAGGATCAGGCCGGTGACGATGACGACCGGCCGCGTCTGCCGATGTCGGTCGAAGGTGAGCGCCGCCCATATCCCGGCGACCGGCACCGCCGCCGACACCATGGTCAGCCAAAGATCGAAATCGATAGGGAAGCGTCCTCGATAGGCCAGCATTGCCAGGAAATGGGTGGACCAGATGCTGAGGCCCGCCGTCAGCGCGGCGATCGCCGTCCAGCTACGTCGCCGATTTTCGATGCATTCCTCGGCGCGGACCAGCAGGAGATACAAAGCGGTCAGCCCGAGGAGGCAGATGGTCGCCGCCAGGCCCACCATCCATGGATCATGATCGTTGGTGATGCATCCGATGATATCGAACATGGATCGGCCTATTTTCCCGCGATCTGCGAAGAATAGGACGACATGATCAACCCGATCTTAAGCCCCCTCGGCCAAATCCATCGGAAACGGCGCGATCTACGATCGGCGCGGGCGGACCGCGCCGCGGCGACGGCTTCAGCAGGGGTTTTCAAACGGCCCGACGAATTCTATACTGAGCGTTATGGAAAATCACCCGCCCGCGTGCAAAGGGCGCCCCCGCGAATTTTGCACCGATCAGGCCTTGGCCGCAGCGCTCCGTGTATTCTGGAGCAAGGGCTATGAGGGCGCCTCAATGGCGGACCTGACCGAGGCGATGGGGATCACCAAGCCCAGCCTTTATGCGGCGTTCGGCAACAAGGAATCCCTTTTTCACAAAGCGCTGGACCTCTATGAGGCCGAGAAGCTGGCCTATATCCGCGACGCGCTGGAGCAGCCGACGGCGCGCGGCGTGGCGGAATATCTGCTTCGCGGGGCGCTGGATGCGCAGACCCATAAGGGCGAACCGCAAGGGTGCCTGGGCGTGATCCATTCGGTGGCGTGTGGCGAAGAGGCCGAATCGATCAAGGCCGCCGTGCTGGAACGCCGTGCTTCGTCGCAGGCCGCGCTGCTGGCCCGGTTCCAGCGTGCCAAGGACGATGGCGACCTGCGCGACGATGTCGAACCCGAGGGGCTGACGCAATATCTCTATGCCCTGTTCCAGGGGATGGCAGTGCAGGCCGGATCCGGCGCGACGCGCGAGGAGCTTGAACGCCTCGTCGATACCGGCCTTGCGTTGTGGCCATCGCGATAAATACCGGCCGGTATGAAAGTGCTTGACGACCTTTCAATCCATTAATATACCGATTGGTATTGAAGGCGTCCAAGCCTTCTGATGGTGGATTTGGCGAGACATGAAAGCCGGCGGCCTGGCCGTCGACGGCGCCGGGCGATGCGTTCGGCGTGAGGGATGTCGCGCGGCAGCAAAGGGGTTGTGTCATGGCCTATGTCGCTTTTCAGGAAATCGGCGCGGCAATCAGTGCAGTCGGCGCTGCGACCGCACAGCAGGGCGCCAATGCGGTTCGTCCGGACGCGCGCTTGTCGGCGCTGGAATGGCAGGTCGTGGCACTCGCCCGGCGCGACCGTCTGTCCAGCCTGCGAGAGCCCAGTCGGTTGACGCGTGCGTTCGCGACGATCTTCGGCGAAACGCGCAATCCCCGCCTTGCCGACCCGTCGCTGGAGGCGTTGCGCCGGATGGCGGTGCTGAGCTGGCATCATGGCTATAGCGTCACCTCGAGCGAAGTGCGCGCGTTCCTGGCCGCGGGCTATACGCCCGATCAATATGAACTGATGGTCGACAGCATCGGCGTCGCGCTGGCCGGTTCGCGCCGAGCCGCCCGAGTCGCCACGGCAGGCTGATCCTTCGCCACGGCGGAAGCCCCTTGCCCTTTCGGTCAATCGGCGTAGCTTGGCGGGGATCAGAGACGGAGCTGACCATGCCGGCCGAACTGCGTCTGAAGGACCCCCTGTCCATCATCACCCTGCCGATGGCGGGGCGGGAAGGGCCATTGCCCTGGGAAACCAGCTTTGCCTGGCCGCGATCGGGTGATGTGCAACTGCCATTCCACGGCGAAAATCGGGACGCGCGCAACGTCTGGGCGAGTCGACTCGATCAAGCGGTGGCGCAGGCGGATCGCGCGGTGTTGCTGGTCGCGGAGAATGCGGCATGCCTCGCCGCGATCTGGTGGGCGAGACTGTCGCCCAGCCAATATGTCGACAAGGTCGCTGGCGCCCTGTTGTTTCACCCGCCTTCCGTCGATCTGCTCGACCGGTCGAGCGGGCAATTGTTCGCGTCGCCCGATTCGGCGCTGCCGTTCCCCTCGCTGATCGTCGATCCGGCCGACCATGGCGGTGCACTGGCGCGTAGCTGTGGCGGGCATCTGCTCCACGCCCCCGCGACTCCGCCGATGGCGACCGGCATGTGGCGTCAGGCACAGCGCCTGATCGAGCGCTTGTCCGCCGGTGTCGTCGAGCAGGACCTGAGGCTGTTGCGCACGCTCGGCCTGTCCGAGCATTGATCTATTAAAAATTGGCCCGGCGGGGGGCCGCCGGGCCAGGTGATCGCCGCTGGGAGCTTCCTTTGGCGAGGCAGGATTGGCGAAGGGCCGGACGGCCCCTCCCCGGAAAAATCAGCGCGCGGTGGCGGCGTTCGCGTCGAACTCGTTGCTAGCCAGCGCGTCATTGATCGCCGAGTCATTGTCGGTAAATGACGTATCGTCATTACCCAGCGAAAGCGTCGCGGCATTCTCGGTCGCGGTATCAGCGGTCGACCCGGTAGGGGAGCAACCGGCAAGCGGTGCGACCGAGGCCAGAAGGATCAATCGAAAGGCGTAACGTCGCAACATGAACTCGGTCCCCTTGTCGTGCCGCCCGGCTTGGATCGGGCTTGGCAACATAAATACATACTGAATTAATGGGATATAAGCCATGCTCTTCTTGGGCGCGTGATAGCTGGGCTTTCGGGCTTTGTGCGGCCTTGTGGATCGCCGTGGCCATACCGGCCATGGCACAGGATAGCGCGCCGCTGGATGCCCAGGCGGCGCTGGCGTTGGATGCCGCCAGCTATGCGACGGTGTCCGGCCTGTCGCCGGGGCAGGCTTTGCGCGAGTTGGAAATCCAGGAAGCCTCGGTCCCTGTCACCGACGCATTGAAGACCGAATTTGCCGGCCGCTTGGCAGGGCTCTCGGTCGGTCATGCGCCCTTCCGTATCGATATATTGTTGACCGGCGATGGCCCGGTTGCAGACCGCACCGTCTCGATTGCGGGGGCGCCGGTGCTCATCCGCTTTCGGACGGGCGCCTATGCCACTCATGAGCAACTCGTCATGGCGGCGGCGCTCTATCAGACCGAGATTCGCGGCTCGCTGACCCAGCCGCCAGGGATCGGGATCGACCCGCGGATCGGCGCGCTGGTGGTGATGGTCGGCCGTGCCGATGCGCTGGCCGAGCCGGGCGATGCGCTGCGCGACCGGATCGGCCGACTGACGGGCGTGCCGGTGCGGATCGCGACGCTGGATAGGCCCGATGAGGATATGGCGGATATTCACGGGGGCGGGCGGCTGGTCGGTGTCGATCCGGGTGACGGTCGCCGCTATGCCTGTACCAGCGGTTTCGTCGTGCGGCGGGCCGGTGAAAGCGCGATCGTCACCGCCGCGCATTGCCCGGATAATCTGTCCTGGGCCGATGGCGGCAGTAGCGCCCCGCCGCTGACCTTTATGGGGCAATGGGGCTGGGGCTATCAGGACGTGCAGCTTCAGGGGGGTGCGCTGCCGCTCGCGCCGTTATTCTGGAGCGATACCGCCAAGACCGTGCAGCGCCGCGTCCAGGGGCAACGGACGCGGCGCTCGACCCGCGCCGGGGACATCGTCTGCCATCGCGGCGAGCGCACCGGCTATAGCTGTGCCGAGGTCTGGCTACCCGATTTCGCACCGGCGGGCGATCTGTGCGGGGGCGGCTGCACCCCGACCTGGGTGGCGGTGCGCGGCCCGACCTGTCGCAGCGGCGACAGCGGCGGCCCGGTCTTTCTGGGCGGAACCGCATTCGGGATCGTCAAGGGCGGCAGCTATCGCGCCGACGGCAGTTGTGCCTTTTACTACTATATGTCGCTCGATTTCCTGCCCAGCGGATGGTCGCTGGCGATCGGTTGAGGGATCGCATGGCACCGCCGCCGCGTTGGCCAGGGCATCAGCGGACATCAGGAAGAGAGTGTTATGAAAGCGATGATCCTCGACGCGCCCGGCGGACTCGATCGCCTGCGTCTGGTCGACCGGCCCGATCCTGGCGCACCCGGGCCGGGCATGATCCGCGTCAGGCTGCACGCCACCTCGCTCAACTATCATGATTATGGCATCGTGTCGGGCAATATGCCGACCGAAGATGGCCGGATTCCCATGGCCGACGGCGCCGGGTTAGTCGAAGCGATCGGCGACGGGGTGACGGAACTGGCGGTGGGCGATGCCGTGGTGTCCTGCTTCTTCCCAGGCTGGCTGGAAGGTCCGCCGCGGGTCGGCGACTTTGCCACGGTACCGGGCGACGGCATTGACGGCTATGCGCTGGAAACGGTGGTCGCGCCGGCCACCGCCTTTACCCGGGCGCCCCAGGGCTATGATCATGCCGAAGCGGCGACCATCACGACCGCCGGCTTGACCGCATGGCGCAGCCTGGTCGTCGATGGCGGGCTGAAGGCGGGCGACCGGATTCTGGTGCTCGGCACCGGAGGGGTATCGATCTGGGCGCTACAGATCGCCAAGCACATGGGCGCCAGCGTGGCGGTCACGTCCTCCTCCGGCGAGAAGCTGGAGCGGGCGCGGGCCTTGGGGGCGGACTTTACCGTCAATTACCGCGAACAGGAGCAATGGGGCCGACAGGTCCATGATTGGGCCGATGGCGGAGTCGATCATGTGATCGAGGTCGGCGGCCCGGCGACGCTTGCCCAGTCGATCGATGCGGTTCGCATCGGCGGCCATATCGGGCTGATTGGTGTGCTGACCGGTGTCTCGGGGCAGGTTCCGACCGCCGCCCTGATGGCCAAGCAGGCGCGATTGCAGGGCCTGATCGTCGGCAGCCGGCGTATGCAGCAGGAGTTCGTCCGTGCCCTCGACACCAGCGATATCCGTCCGGTGATCGATCGTCGTTTCCCGCTTGAAGGGCTCGTCGATGCTTTTCGGCATCAGGAGAGCGGAAGTCATTTCGGCAAGATCGCGGTAACATGGTAGGGAGCGCGCCATGACGAATCAGGGGACCCGAGGCTCCATGGCAAAGGATTTCGTTGATCCGAATTGGCCGCATATCGTCATTGTCGGTGCCGGCTTTGGCGGACTGGCGGCCGCTCGACAACTGGGCGGGGCCCCGGTCCGCGTTACGGTCATCGACCGCAACAATTATCATCTGTTCGTGCCGCTCCTCTATCAGGTCGCGACGGCGGCACTGTCGCCCGCCGATGTGGCCGAGCCGATCCGTCATGTCTTGGGTCCCTACTCCAATATTCGCGTCGTGCTCGGCGAGGTGACTGGCGTCGATACCGGTGCCAGACAGGTGGCACTGTCGACCGGCGAAACGCTGAGCTACGATCGGCTCGTCATGGCGACCGGTTCGACCAGCAGCTATTTCGGGCATGACGAGTGGCGCGCGGTGGCCCCGGCGTGCAAGTCGATCGAGGAGGCGCGGGTCATCCGCTCGCGCATCCTGAGCGCGTTCGAGGAGGCCGAGCGTGACAGTGCGGCCGATCGCGAAGCGCTGATGACCTTCGTGGTGGTCGGCGGCGGGCCGACCGGGGTCGAACTGGCGGGGTCGATCGCCGAGCTGGCCCGCTATGCACTCACCTCCGATTTCCGGCGTATCCGGCCCGAGACCGCGAAGATCATTCTGATCGAGGGCGGACCGCGTATCCTGGGCGCCTTCCCGGACGATCTCGCCACCTATGCCGAACGCGCGCTACGCCAGCTGGGGGTTCGGGTCATGACCGACATGCCGGTCGAATCGATCACTGCCGAAGGACTGACCGCGGGAGGCCAGTTCATCCCGGCCTGCACGGTTCTATGGGGTGCGGGCGTGGCGCCGACGGGGGCGGCAAAGTTGCTCGGCATCGAGCCCGGCCCCGGCGGACGTGTGCCGGTGCGCTCCGACCTGACCGTCGAGGGGTTGGAGAATGTCTATTCGCTGGGTGATGTCGCGGCCTGCCTCGACGAGGATGGTCGTCCGTTGCCGGGCCTAGCGCAGGTCGCGCAGCAGCAGGGCAATTATCTGGGCAAGGCTTTGCGCGCGGAACTGACCAAGGGGCAGAAGTCGAAGCCCTTCCGCTTTCACAATCGGGGCAATGCCGCGATCATCGGCCGCCACGCGGCGATCTTCGATTTCGGCCGGTTCCACATGAAGGGCTATCCTGCCTGGATGCTGTGGGCGATCGTCCATGTCGTGCTGCTGGTCAATTTCGCACAGCGCATCCGGGTCAGCCTGCAATGGCTGTGGCGTTATCTGACCTATCGGCGCGGCGCGCGGATCATTACCACCCCGGTCGTTCGCCAAGCGGGTCGATAGTACGTCAGTGCGCCAACTGGGCGCGCAGGTCGATCAGTGTCGCGCCGATATGGTCGGTCAGCAGCCCAGCCACACGCGCCTCGTCACGCGCGAGCCAGGCATCGAGCAGTGCATGATGTTCCTCATGCGCCCGGTCCTCGCGACCGGCGGGCTTGAGATGCTGGATCACATAACGCTCCGCCAGCACCTGCAACCGCTCGATCAGCTGAAAGGTCAGCGCGGCGCCCAGCGGCCGGACCAGCGCCAGATGGAAAGCGCGGTTTTGGAGCGCGACGTCGTGCAGGGCTTCATGCGCCGCCACGTCGAGCGCATGAAGCGCCTCACGTGCCGCGGCCTGATCGGCCGGCGTGGCGACCCGACTGGCGCGGGCGGCGGCATTGGGCTCGATCGACAGGCGAAGCTCGTAGATCTCCTCCGCCTCGCCCGCACCCAGCGAGCGGACGAAGAAGCCGCGATTGGCTTGGCTCGTCAGCAGCCCTTCTTGCTCCAGCCGTGCCAGCGCCTCGCGCAGTGGAATCTTGCTGACCCCCAGTTCGTTGGCCAGCGCGTCCTGACGGATCGGCTGTTCCTCGGGCAGGTCGCCGCTGATGATCCGTTCGCGGATGATCGTGAAAATCTGTTCGGACAGGGTGCGAACGACAAGGCTCATGATATCTCTCGTGCCGACAGGCCGGGAGGAGCCTGTAATTCCGTGGTAATCAATACTGATCGGTATGGTACAATAGACTGGTAAACCACGGAATGCCAAGAGCGTCCCAAATCAGGTCGGGGGCAGCCCGTCGCGCAACTCCGCGAGCCATGCCGCCGCCGTGCCGTCCGAGGGCGCACGCCAGTCACCACGCGGCGAGAGTGCACCGCCTGGCGATACCTTGGGGCCGTTGGGCAGCGCCGAACGCTTGAACTGGCTGGTCTGGAAGAAGCGGGTCAGAAACCGCTCCAGCCAATGGCGGATGGACGGCAGGTCATAGGCGACGCGTGCATCCTCCGGCAGATCCTCGGGCCAGCCGCCCGCCTCGGCATCGCGCCAGGCATGCCAGGCGAGGAAGGCGATCTTGGACGGCATCAGGCCATGGCGGATGACATAGTGCGCGAAGAAATCGTTGAGCGCATAGGGGCCGATCATCGACTCGGTGGATTGCAGGGCGCCACTGGCGTCGGCCGGCACTAGCTCGGGCGAGATTTCCTGCGCCAGGATCGCGGTCAGCACCCGGTTGGTCGCGTCGTCATATTGACCCGTGCGGATGCACCAGCGGATCAGGAACTGGATCAGCGTCTTGGGAACCCCGGCATTGACGGCATAATGGCTCATCTGATCGCCGACGCCGTATGTGCACCAACCCAGCGCCAGCTCCGACAGATCGCCGGTGCCCAGCACGATCCCGCCACGCTGGTTGGCGAGGCGGAACAGATAATCGGTGCGCAGGCCCGCCTGCACATTCTCGAACGTCACGTCATGCACCGGCTCGCCCGCGGCGAAGGGATGGCGGATATCCTCCAGCATCTGATGCGCGGCGGGGCGGATGTCGATCTCCTCGGCGCTGACCCCCAAGGCGCGCATCAGCGCCCAGGCATGGGCCTTCGTGCCTTCGCCGGTGGCAAAGCCCGGCATGGTGAAGGCCAGAATGCGATCGCGGCCCCAACCGAGCCGGTCGGTCGCCTTTGCGGCGACGATCAGCGCATGGGTCGAATCGAGCCCGCCCGACACGCCGATGACCAGCGTCTTGGCCTGACTGGCCTCCAGCCGCTTGGCCAGCGCCTCGACCTGGATGTTATAGGCCTCGTAGCAGTCGGCGTCGCGGCGTGCCGGGTCGTTGGGGACGAAGGGAAAACGCTCGACGGGGCGGCACAGCCCGCGATCGGCAGGCTCGGTCCCATGGATGAAGCCGATGCGCCGAAAACGATTTTCGGGATGGCCAGCAAAAGCCGCCGAATCGTTGAACGTACCGACGCGCAGTCGTTCTTGGACGACCCGCTCGACATCGATATCGGCGATGGTCAGCGCCGGCGTGCGGGTGAAGCGCTCGGATTCCGCCAGTTGCTCGCCAAGCTCATGGATCAGCCCCTGGCCGTCCCAGGCCAGATCGGTGGTGCTCTCGCCGATGCCGGCCGCGGAATAGACATAGGCGCAGGCGGCGCGCGCCGACTGGGCGGCGGCCAGCATCGCCCGGTCGCGGGCCTTGCCGATGACGATGTTGGAGGCGGACAGGTTGCAGCAGATCGTCGCCCCTGCAAGCGCCCCCATGGTCGAAGGCGGGGTGGGGGCCCAATAATCCTCACAAATCTCGGCATGAAGCACGAAACCGGGCAGGTCCTCGGCCGCGAAGATCAGGTCCGTGCCGAAGGGAACCGACTGGCCATCGAGATCGATGGTCAGCCCGACCAGCCCCGCGCCGCTCGCGAACCAGCGCTTCTCATAATATTCGCGGTAATTGGGCAGGAAGGTCTTGGGCACCACGCCCAGAATGCGACCACGCGCGATGACGATTGCAGTATTGTATAGCCGCCCGTTGCGGGGCAGCGCCGCGCCGACCAGCATCACCGGCGACAGGGCCGCGCTGGCATCGACCATCTCGCCCAGCGCGTCGAGCGTGGCGCGATGCATGGCGCTCTGCAGGTGCAGGTCGTCGATCGCGTAGGAGGTCAGCGACAATTCGGGAAAGACGATCAGGTCGACGCCCTTTTCATCCGCCTCCCGCGCCAGATCGAGCATCGCCGCTGCATTGGCATGAGGATCGCCGACCGAGGCCGCCGGCGTTGCGGCGGCGACGCGGATCAGGCCGTGGGATTGGAATGCGTAAAAGGGATGGTCCTGCATGGCATCGGGATAGCGAGGCTGTGCAAAGCGCGCCACCCTATGTTGCTAGTCCATGGTTAAGATGAAAACCTCATGGCCTTCGACGTAGCGTAGGGTCGACCGCGAAACGAAGACGCCGGGTGGTTTTGGCGATAGGGAGCCAGATACATCAACGACCGGATAGCGTCATGACCATTACCCTCTACGGCATCCCGAACTGCGACACGATGAAGAAGGCACGCACCTGGCTGGACCAGCACGGCGTCGCCTATCGCTTTCACAACTACAAGACCGATGGCATCGACGAGGCCACGCTCCGGCACTGGGTCGGTCAGGTGGGATGGGAAGTCCTGCTCAACCGCGCCGGCACGACGTTTCGCAAGCTCGACGAGGCGGACCGCCAGGATATCGACGCCGACAAGGCGATCCGCCTGATGCAGGCCCAGCCCTCGCTCATCAAGCGGCCGGTGCTCGACCGCGACGGTGCCTTGACCATCGGGTTCAAGCCCGAGCGCTACGCCGAAATCTTCTGACGGACCAAGGGGGTGGAGCCCGGCGGGCGGGGGGAGTAAGGCGCGCCCCATGTCCACCACCTACACGCTCGATACCGCGACGAGTCGCGCCAATCCCACGCCCGCGCCGATGAAGCGCCTGACCGTGCCGGCCATTCGCCGCGCCAAGGGCGGCACGCCGCTGGTGATGTTGACCGCCTATACGGTGCGCTCGGCGCAACTGCTCGATCCGCATTGCGACATGCTGCTGGTCGGCGATAGCCTGGGGCAGGTGATTTACGGCCTGCCCTCGACCGTGCCGGTCACGCTTCAGATGATGGCCGCGCATGGTGCGGCGGTGGTCCGGGGCAGCTATCATGCGGTGGTGGTGATCGATCTGCCCTTCGGCAGCTATGAGGCGAGCCCCGAAAAGGCATTCGAGAATGCCGCCTGGCTGCTCAAGGAAACGGGCGCCGCCGCGGTCAAGCTGGAGGGTGGCGTCGCGATGGCACCGACGGTCCGCTTCCTGGTCGAGCGTGGCATCCCCGTCATGGGCCATGTCGGCCTGACGCCGCAGGCGGTCAATGTGCTCGGCGGTTATGGCGCGCGGGGTCGCACGCCGGAGGAAGCCGAGAAGATCATCGCCGATGCGGTGGCCGTGGCCGACGCCGGTGCCTTCTCCGTGGTGATCGAGGGTGTGGTCGAGCCGATCGCGATCGAGATTACCAAGCGCATCGCTTGTCCGACGATCGGTATCGGTGCCTCGGCCGAGTGCGACGGGCAGGTGCTGGTCGGTGAAGACATGCTGGGGCTGTTCGAGCGGACCGCGCGTTTCGTGCGTCGTTACGAGACCATGGGCGAGCGCATCGGCGAGGCCGCGCGCGCCTATGCCGAGGATGTTCGCGCCCGCCGCTTTCCCGGACCGGAGCAGATCTACGCCCCGCGCGACGCCGGATAGTGCAACCCTGCTTCCCACCGGGGCTGCTCCTCGCTAAAGGTCGCGGCTTCATTATTGCCTGATCCCAAATAGCGGAGCCCAACTTGGCCCTAACGCCCCAATCCAGCCAGGCCTTTATGAGTGAGGTCGACGACGAATTGCGTCGCGAAAGGCTGACCAGCTTTTGGACCCGTTGGGGTCTGGTCATCGGCGCGGTGCTGCTGATCGGGCTCGCGGCCTTTGGCGGCTATCTTTACTGGCAGCATCGCCAGCACGAACAGGCAGGCGCGGATGGCGAGCAGCTCCAGGCCGCCTATGACGCGCTGGGCCAGAGCGACGTGAAGACCGCGCAGGCCAAGCTGGCGCCGCTCGCCCAGTCGAATGTCGACGCGTATCGCGCGCTCGCCAGCTTCACCCAGGCCGATATCCTGCTTCAGCGCAACGACCTGAAGGGGGCGGCCGCCCGCTTCGCGGCCATCGCCAACGACGCGTCGTTGGCGCAGCCGTTCCGCGACCTGGCTCTCGTTCGTCAGACCATGGCCGAATATGACACGCTGAAGCCCGAGGCGGTCATCTCGCGACTGGGCAGCATGGCGGTGCCCGGCAATGCTTGGTTCGGCAGTGCGGGCGAGATGGTGGCGGTGGCCTATCTCCGTCAGAACAAGCGCGCCCAGGCGGGTCGCCTGTTCGGCCAGATTGCCAGCGACAAGGATGTGCCCGATACGTTGCGGCAACGTGCGGTTCAGATGGCCGGCGTATTGGGGGTCGATGCGGTCGGCCAGAGCGAGGACACCAAGACCCAATGACGAAGCATTTCCGCACCTCGGCAGCGCTTGCCGCGCTGATGGCGCTGGGCGCCTGTGGCGTATTCAAGGGTGCGCCGAAAAAGACCCCGACCATCGGCAACCGCGTGCCGATCCTGGTTTCGGAGAACGGGGTGGAGGCGGACAAGTCGATCGCCGACGTACAGGTGCTGCTGCCCGCGCCCGAGACGAACCCCGAATGGGCACAGCCGGGCGGCAACGCATCAAAGTCGATGGGCCAGTTGGCGCTGGGCGAACAGCCGCAGCGCCTTTGGGAGTCGACGATCGATGGCGGCTCGGTCCGCGATCCGCTGGGCGCGGCGCCGGTCGTGGCCGAGGGCAAGCTGTTCGTCGTCGATGCGCATGGCAATCTCGTCGCGTTGAGCGCCGATACGGGCGCGCGCCTCTGGTCGACCTCGATCACGGAAGGCGATGCGAACCGCCTCGCCCGGTTCGGCGGCGGCGCCAGCTATGACAGCGGCACCGTGTTTGCGACCGACGGTCTCGGCGATGTGATCGCCGCCAGCGCCGCCGATGGCAAGGTGCTGTGGCGGGCCAAGCCCAGCGGCCCGCTGCGCGGATCGCCGACCATCGCCAATGGCAATGTCTATGTCCTGACCCAGGACAATCAGCTTTATGCGCTGAATCAGGCCGATGGAAAGATCATCTGGGCCGGGCAGGGGACGCTGGAAACCCAAGGCGTGTTCGGCGTCGCGGCGCCCGCCGCCAGCCAGGGTACGGTGGTCGCCGGCTTTTCGAGCGGTGAGCTGAACGCCTATCGCTACGAAAACGGGCGCATGTTGTGGCAGGATGCGCTGTCGCGAACCAGCATCTCGACCTCGGTGTCGACCCTGTCGGACATCGACGCCGCGCCGGTCATCGACCAGGGCCGTGTCTATGCGCTGGGCCAGGGCGGTCGCATGATCGCGCTGGAGCTGTCGACCGGCCAGCGTCTGTGGGAACAGAATTTCGCCGGCATTTCGACGCCGTGGATCGCGGGCGAGTGGATTTTCCTCGTCACCGACGATGCGCGGCTGGTGGCGCTCGCCCGGTCGAGCGGCAAGGCGCGCTGGATCGCGCAACTGCCGCGCTTCCGCAACGAGAAGAAGAAGACCGGCGCCGTGATCTGGTTCGGGCCCGTCCTCGCCGGCAACCGCCTGATCCTGACCAATTCGGAAGGGCAGATCGTCTATGCCAATCCGGGCGATGGCGCGGTGCAGGCGACGGTCGATACCAAAACGCCGTTCGCGCTGCCGCCGATCGTGGCCAACGGGACGCTCTACGTTCTCGACCAGAAGGGGCGGATTTCCGCCTATAAGTAAGTGATGTTCCGCCCCGTGGGAGATTTGTTCCACGGGGCGCTTCATTTGCACCGCTATCCTCGTGACGAAGGGCTCGCCTTTCGCTAACGGAAGGCGATGGCAAAACTCCCTATCGTCGCGATCGTCGGCCGTCCCAATGTCGGCAAGTCGACGCTGTTCAATCGTCTGGTCGGCAAGAAGCTGGCTTTGGTCGACGACAGGCCCGGCGTGACCCGCGACCGGCGCGAAGGCGACGCGCATCTCCTCGGCCTCGATTTCCGCGTGATCGATACGGCGGGCTATGAGGATGAAGATCCCGACACGCTGCCCGGCCGTATGCGCCGCCAGACCGAGGCCGCGGTCGGTGAGGCCGATGTCGCGCTGTTCCTGGTCGATGCACGCGCGGGCATCATGCCGCTCGACGAGGAAATCGCGCGCTGGCTGCGCAGTTCGGACACGCCCATCGTGCTGGCCGCGAACAAGGCCGAGGGCCGCGCCGCAGAGCAAGGCATCCTCGAAGCGCTGGCGCTGGGCTTCGGCGATCCCGTCCAGCTCTCCGCCGAACATGGCGAAGGCGTCGGCGACCTGTTCGAGGCGTTGCTCCCCTTCATCGATCGCGAGGTCGAGGAGGAAGAGGAGGTTGATCTCGAAAATCCTTTCGCGCCCTTGAAGCTTGCCATTGTCGGGCGGCCCAATGCGGGCAAGTCGACGCTCATCAACCGGTTTCTGGGTCAGGACCGGTTGATCACCGGGCCCGAGGCCGGGATCACCCGCGATTCGATCGCGATCGACTGGGAATGGCGCGACCGCGACGGCGAAGTCCGCCAGGTTCGCCTGATCGACACGGCGGGCATGCGCAAAAAGGCGAAGGTGCAGGACAAGCTGGAAAAGCTATCCGTCGCCGATGCGCTGCGGGCGGTGGACTTTGCCGAGGTCGTCGTGTTGCTGCTCGACGCGACGCTGGGGCTGGAGTCGCAGGACCTGCGCATCGCCGACCGCGTGCTGGAAGAGGGCCGCGCGCTGCTGATCGCCCTCAACAAATGGGATGTCGCCGAAAATCCCTCTTCGCTGTTCAACGGCGTGAAGAAGGCGCTGGAGGACGGGCTCAGCCAGGTGAAGGGCGTGCCCTTGCTCGCAGTGTCGGCGGCGACCGGCAAAGGGCTCGATACGCTGATCGAGGCGGCGTTCGAGACGCGCGCCGCATGGTCGAAGCGTGTGCCGACCGGCGAACTCAACCGCTGGTTCGAGCGTGCGGTCGACGCCAACCCACCGCCCGCGCCCGGCGGCAAGCGGATCAAGCTGCGCTACGTGACCCAGGTCAAGTCGCGGCCGCCGAGCTTCGTGATCTTCGGAACGCGCGTGGATCAATTGCCGGCCAGCTATGAGCGCTATCTGGTCAATTCGATGCGGCGGGAATTGGGCTTCGGTGCGGTGCCGGTGCGCCTGACGCTACGCGCGCCGAAGAACCCGTTCGGGAATAAGGATTGAGGAGGGCGGGGCGCGCTATATGGTGCCCCGCATCCCAAGATCCGTTCAGGCTGAACGGGGCAGGGGTAACACGCCAATAAAAGGGGCGGATCGCTTGATCCGCCCCTTTTCATATTCAACCCTGGAGATGCGGTGCCGCGCCCGACTTGGGCGTGTCGTTCTCCGCCATCGCATTGAGCTGGACATAATTCTGGATGCCCATGCGCGCGATCATTTCGAACTGGCGTTCCAGCGTATCGACATGCTCTTCCTCGCTGGCGAGGATGCGAGTGAACAGGTCGCGGCTGACGAAATCCTTGACGTCTTCGCAATAGGCGATGGCTTCCTTGAGCTGCGCGACCGCCTCGATCTCGATCGCCAGGTCGCCCTTCAGCACCTCTTCGACGGTCTCGCCGATGCGCAGGCGGCCGAGCAACTGGAAGTTGGGCAGACCGTCGAGATAGAGGATGCGTTCGGCCAGCCAGTCGGCATGGCGCATCTCATCGATCGATTCCTGATACTCAAACTGGGCGAGCTTATAGACGCCCCAATGGTCGAGCAGGCGATAATGCAGGAAATATTGATTGATCGCGGTCAGCTCGTTCTTGAGCGCCTCGTTCAGATATTCGATGACTTTGGGATCGCCTTTGACTGCCATATGCCCCGTCCTTTGTCTGGTTCGGGATGCACCCTATGGACCGCCGGGGGCGATCCGCAAGCCACTTTTACAGGCGAGGTGGTTCGTGGTGCGGGGTATTGGTGGGCCCGGCAGGACTCGAACCCGCAACCTAGCCGTTATGAGCGGCCAGCTCTAACCATTGAGCTACAGGCCCCACCGTCAACGTCCGTAGCGTGGCGAAAGGGGCGCCCGCAACCAGGATCGATCGTTCTCTTTAAAGAAAAAGGGCGCCTTCACGGTGGAAGGCACCCTTTTCCGACAAACAGTCGGCGCTTCGGACCCGAAGGTCCGAGGCAGCATTACTGCATGTTGTCAGCCTTGGCGTCGGCAGCGTCACGGACGTTGTCGGCAGCGGCGTTCATGTTGTCGGCAGCGTTCTCGAGGGTCGAGGCAGCTGCCGCGTTCGAGGTGTTGTCGGCAACCGCTTCGAGGTTGTCGGCCTGCATTTCCATGTTGTCAGCCAGCATGTCCGCGTTGTTTTCAACAGCGGCCGCTTCCGGCGACTTCGTGCAGGCGGCCACGGACATCAGGCCGGCGGCAGCGAGAACAAAGGCAATCTTCTTCATTCGAATGCTCCCAAGCATAGCAATCATCGCGGCCGACCCGAATGCCGTCGCGAAGCGGCTCAAATAACGCGCGGTTCATCGCGGTCAATCCGCAAAATTCACATGACGGCAAGGTTCGCGACGAACCGATGGCACGGATCAGGCTTTTTCAAGGCGTTGGCGTTACCGAAACGTTACCGCCGGTTAACCTTTTATCGCGGCCTGACGGCGTCGATCGGCTCGGGCGCGTTGGCGACGACTGCCAGCATCGCCGTCCAGGCCGCGACATTTTGGCGCAACGCCGCCGGATCGACACGGTCAAGCACGTCGTCCGGCGTGTGATGGGTATCGAAATAATCCCATCCCGACTGGTTCAGGTCGATCGCGGCGGTGCCCAGCTTCAACGTGGGGCCGATATCGGTCCCGTCGCCGCCCAGTCCACTGCCCCGTGCGATACCCAGCGGCGCGAGCGCGGTTTGTAGCCGGTCCGCGATCGGCAGGGCGGCGGCGGGCAGGTTGACCTCGAACCGCCATATGCGGTCTGCCCCGAAATCGCTTTCCGAGGCGGTGGCATGGCGTTCGCTCGCATGCGCCTTGGCATAGGCGGCACCGCCCAGGCCGCCGACCTCCTCGGCACCGAACCACACGACGCGGATCGTCCGGCGCGGGGTGCCCGCATCCATGATCCGCTTGGCCGCCGCCGCAGTGATGGCGATACCGCTGGCGTCGTCGATCGCGCCCGTTCCCTGGTCCCAACTGTCAAGATGCCCGCCGACCAGCACGATCCCGGCCGAGGGATCGCTGCCCGGCACCTCGGCAATGACATTGCCTGATTCGCGGGATCCGACCATGCGGGGCGTCAGCACCAGCTTCATCCGCACCGGCCCGCCGCGCGCCGCGATTCGCTCCAATTGCTCGGCATCGGGGACCGACAATGCGGCGGCGGGGATCGGCTTCACGCCGTCGGGGAAATTGGTCGTGCCGGTATGCGGAAAGCGGTGATGGTCGGTGCCGATCGAACGGATGACGATCGCCACCGCGCCCCGCTGCGCCGCCAAAGCCGGTCCGGTGAAGCGGGCGGTGCCATAGGCGCCGTATCCCGAACCGTCCTGCGTCCGGGGCATCGCATTGCCGATATAGACGATCCGCCCCTTGATCGCGCTGTCGGGCGCCGACTGGAACGCGGCTATGCTGGGGAAGACCGCGACTTCGGCGGTTAGCCCGGCGGCCGAGGTCGCGGCGGAATTGCCGAGCGCCGCCAGCGTCAGCTTCTGGGGGAAAGGGCTGACGATCTCGGCACTCTCCGCACCGCGCTCCCATACCGGCATGCGATAGGGCTCGATCCGCACATTCTTGAAGCCGAGCGCCGTCAGCCGTGCCACGGCCCATTGGCGCGCTCGCTCCTCTGCCTCGGTGCCGGCTAGTCGTTGGCCGACTTCGGTCGTCAGCCCTTCGACAATGTCCCATGCGATGGTGTCGTTCAGCGCGGCATCGCGCAGCCGTTCTATCTCCGGTGCGACTTGGGCAGGGGGCGGCGGCGGGGTCCGCTGGGCCAGGGTGGGGGTGGCAAGGGCGGTGGCGGTCAGGGCCGCAAGGACAAAGCGCTTCATGAACGGGACTGTCGCGCAGCCGGTCCCGTTTGCCAACCGCCCGCGCAACCACTACATGGGCGGCAAATATCCCACAGTCGCAAAAAAGCACGGAGCCCCGCGCCGCCATGGCCGTCCAATATACCTATGTGATGAAGGGTCTGACCAAGACCTTCCCCGGCGCCAACAAGCCTGTCCTGAACAATATCCACCTTCAGTTCCTGCCGAGTGCGAAGATCGCGATCATCGGCCCCAACGGCGCGGGCAAGTCCACGCTGATGAAGGTGATGGCGGGCATGGACACCGACTTCACCGGCGAGGCTTGGGCCGCCGAGGGCGTCCGCGTCGGCTATCTGGCGCAGGAGCCGCAGCTCGATCCGTCGAAGGACGTGATGGGCAACGTCAAGGACGGCGTTCGCCCGATCGCCGATCTCGTCGATCGCTTCAACGCCATCTCGGCCGAGATGGGCGATCCGAAGGACGACACCGATTTCGATGCCCTGATGGAAGAGATGGGCGAGCTCCAGGCCAAGATCGACGCGGTCGACGGCTGGTCGCTCGACAGCCAGCTGGAACAGGCGATGGAAGCGCTGCGCTGCCCGCCAGGCGATGCCGATGTCACGCGTCTGTCGGGCGGTGAAAAGCGTCGCGTCGCGCTCTGCAAGCTGCTGCTCGAAAAGCCCGATATCCTGCTGCTCGACGAACCGACCAACCACCTCGACGCCGAGAGCGTGTCGTGGCTTGAGAATTACCTCAAGGAATATACCGGCAACGTCATCCTCGTCACCCACGACCGTTACTTCCTAGATAACGTCGTGAACTGGGTGCTCGAGCTCGATCGCGGCCGCTATTACACCTACGAATCGAACTATTCCGGCTATCTGGAAAAGAAGGCCAAGCGCCTGGAGCAGGAAGAGCGAGACGAAGCGGGCAAGCAGAAGGCGATCGCCGACGAGCTGGCCTGGATGCGTCAGACGCCTAAGGCCCGTCAGACCAAGTCGAAGGCGCGTATCCGTGCGTTCGAGGAACTGATGGAGAAGCAGGAGAACCGCGTCGCAGGCAAGGCGCAGATCCTGATCCAGATTCCCGAGCGCCTGGGCGGCAAGGTGATCGAGGCCAAGGGGCTGACCAAGTCCTATGGCGACAAGCTGTTGTTCGAAAATCTCGACTTCATGCTGCCGCCGGGCGGCATCGTCGGCGTGATCGGGCCGAACGGCGCGGGCAAGTCGACGCTGTTCAAGCTGATCACCGGCCAGGAACAGCCCGATGCGGGCACGATCGAGATCGGCTCGACCGTCAAGCTCGGCTATGTCGACCAGAGCCGCGACGAACTCGATCCCAACAAGAATGTCTGGCAGGAAATTTCCGACGAGCTGGAGGTCTTCCGCTTCGGCAAGCAGGAGCTCGGCACGCGCGCTTATGTCGGCGCATTCAACTTCCGTGGCCCCGACCAGCAGAAGAAGGTCGGCCAGCTATCGGGCGGTGAGCGCAACCGCGTCCATATGGCGAAGATGCTGAAGGAGGGCGGCAACGTCCTGCTGCTCGACGAACCGACCAATGACCTCGACGTCGAAACGCTGCGTGCGCTCGAAGAGGCGCTGGAGACGTTCGCGGGCTGTGCCGTGGTCATCAGCCACGATCGCTTCTTCCTCGATCGCCTGTGCACGCACATCCTGGCGTTCGAGGGCGACAGCCATGTCGAATGGTTCGAGGGCAATTACGAGAGCTACGAAGAGGACAAGCGCCGCCGCATGGGCGATGCCGCCGACCGTCCGACCCGTCTGGCGTATAAGAAGCTGACCCGCTGATCCTCGATCCTAGCGGATCTAACGGCGCCCTTTCCGAGCGATCGGGAAGGGCGTTGTCATGTGCGGCATCCACGAAATCGGGCGAGTCGTTTGCCATCGCAGCCGCTACGGCTTTAAATTGGTTAACCCACCGCCTATTCTGGAAGCGGTCCGGCAAAGGATCAAAGGGGTTGAATAACGGATGGCGGTAGTGGAACAGGCGCAGGGCGAAGATCAGGAAATCGCCGGCGCGGGACAGTTGCATTATCGGCTCCGCCAGCAATCGGTGCTTGCCGCGTTCGGGATCGAAGCATTGCGCGCGCGAGATTTGGATCCGATGCTTCAGCGCGCGACGGAGCTTTGTGCCGAGGGCATGCGCTCACGCTTCTGCAAATTCCTGGAATATCGCTCCGATCGCGAGACGCTATTGGTGCGCACTGGCGTGGGCTGGGGCCCGGGCGTGGTCGGGTCGACCGAGATGCGCACCGATCTCGGCTCCCCGGCCGGTTTCGCGCTACAGACGGGGCAGGGGGTCATCTCCAACCATCTTGATCAGGAGGAACGCTTCCGCACCCCGGAATTCATGGCGAAACATGGTATCCGCCGCGCGATCAACGTGTTGGTCGAGGCATCGGGGCAGCGTTACGGCGTGCTGGAAGTCGATAGCCCTGACGAGGGGCGCTTCGAGGAAGCCGATCTGGCGTTCATGCAGGGTTTCGCCAATCTGATCGGCGTGGCGATCGAGCGGCAGGAAGCCGAGCGCCGCCTAGCGGAGGCGGTCGAGCATCAGCAATTGCTGACCCGCGAGGCGAGCCACCGTGTGAAGAACAGCCTCGCGCTCGTCTCGGCCATGCTTAATCTGCAGAAGCAGGAGGATGACGATCCTCGCGTCCTGCGCATGCTCAACGATGCGCAGGCGCGGATCACCGCGATCGCGCAGACGCATGACCAGCTCTGGCGCGGGGACCGGGTGGGCATTGTGTCGCTCGACGACCTCGCCTGCGGCATTGCCGTGCAATTGGCGCAGCAGTCGCAGAATCATCAGGTCCACTGCGATATCGAGGCGATCGAGATCAGCGCGGATACCGCCATCCCGATCGGCCTCATGCTGACCGAGCTTCTGACCAACGCGATCAAATATGCCTATGGCGAATCAGGCGGCGATATCGATGTCGGCCTGCACGCTCGTGACGGTCACATCATCCTGTCGGTCCGCGACCATGGACAGGGGCTGCCGGCGGATTTCGATATGAAGGCGGCCTCGCGCCACAGCCTGGGCATGCGCATGATCGCCAGCCTCGCGCGGCAGTTGCGTGGCGAGATCATGTTCGAGACGATGGCGCCGGGCACGTGCGCCACGCTGACCATGGTCGATCCGCGCGATTGAGGGTCAGCGCACCCGCTTGACGAAGGTCCGGCCGTCCTCGCGCCGTTCGGTCTGGAAGTTCGGGATCGCCTCGATCAGGTCGGACAGCCGCTTGAACCCGTAATTACGGGTATCGAAACTCGAGCGGTTGCCAGCCAACTGCCCGATGGCGGACAGGCTGGCAAAGCCGCGTTCGTCGCGCTTCACCGAATTATAGGCGTCGACCAGCAGCTTGAGCAGTTCCTCGTCGATCGGCTGCGGCGTGCCTGCGGTGCGGCGTCCATTCTCAATGGCGGGCGGCAGCGAATCGGCGAGTGGCACATCGGCGGTGGTCGGTTTGGACGGCATTGGCCGGGGCGCTTCGTTGATCAGCGCACCGACATCGATGAAGCGACTGCACGCCTGTTTGAACGCCTCGGGCGTACGCGAATTGCCGAATCCATAGACCGGAAAGCCGTCCTGCCGGATGCGCGTCGCGAGCGGCATGAAGTCGCTGTCCGACGACATGATGCCGAAACCGTCGATTCGGCCACGAAACAACAGGTCCATCGCATCGATGGTCATCTTCATATCGGTGGCGTTCTTGCCCTTGGTCAGGTCGAACTGCTGCTGCGGCTCGATGCCATGCTTGACCATGACATCGCGCCAGCCCTTCAGCCCGGGCTTGGACCAATTGCCATAGGCGCGCCGCACATTGACCGTGCCGAGCTCGGCCAGAACCGTCAGGACGGGGTCGATGGCGGCGGATTGGGCGTTATCGGCGTCGATCAGCAGCGCGATGTTGCGGGTCAGGGCATTCATACGCCCGGTCTAGCAAAGCCGCGCTGCGCCGGCCATCGACGAAAAGCCGGTCAGCGCCGTTCGCCGTTGCGGACCTGACCATTGTCCATCTCGACGCTCTTGGTCACGCGCTCATGGCTTTCGGGATCGTCCACCGCGCGGGTCAGTTCGTCACGGGTGCCGACATCGGTGGCGATGCCGCCCGCCCGACCCACTGTCGACGGGGCCGCTTCCGCCGCGTCGATGATCGCGCTGTCGTCATGATCGCGGGCGCTGGTGGTGCGGGGATTTTCCATGGTCACTCTCCTGTCTTCGCTAGAGCTTCAGCGAAGAAGGACTACGACTCGTTCCTCACTCCGTCGGGTAAGTTATAGCAATCACCTCATATTCCCGCTCGCCGGCTGGAAGCACGACGCGGCGGAGGTCCCCGATCGCAGCACCCCGCAGCGCCCTGACCAACGGCGCATTCCAGCCGACCCGACCCTGGCCGGCGTCCGCCTCGTCATCACCGACAAGGGTCAGCACGCGTTCGTTGTCATCCTCGTCGGCGATGGTGACGGTGGCGCCGAACCACACCTTGCTGCGGTCCTCTTGGCGGGCGGGATCGATGACCTTGGCCGCCTTCATCCGCTTGGAGAGCCAACCCAGCCGCCGATCGATCTCGCGGAGCCGCTTGCGACCATAGATATAGTCGCCATTCTCCGACCGGTCGCCATTACCGGCGGCCCAGGCGATGGTGTCGACCAGCTTGGGCCGCTCGACCGCGAACAGCGCCTCATATTCCTGGCGGAGCGCGGCATAGCCGGCAGGCGTGATGTAATTGGGGCGATCCATCGCCTTGCTCTATCGCGCGCCGCCGGGCGATCAACCCGGCTGCGACTTGCCGAGGTACCAGCTCAGCGGCGTCGGTCCCCGGCTGGTCGCCCGGGCGGGGTTCATTAGATCATAGACGACGGCGTTTTCCAGCACCCGCTGAACGTAATTGCGAGTCTCCATATAGGGGATCGCCTCGATCCACTCGACGATATCGACCGAGCCGGTGCGCGGATCGCCATTCTGCCGCAGCCATTTGTTCACATTGCCGCCGCCGGCATTATAGGCCGCGATCGCAAGTGGATAGCTACCGAAGTTGTTGCGAATCCGCTCGAAATAGCTGGCGCCAAGCCGGATCGACAGGTCCGGATCGGTGGTCAGCGAGGCGGGCGAATAGGACAGGCCGATCTTGTTCGACTGCTCGGCGGCGGTGGCGGGCATCAGCTGCATCAACCCACGTGCGCCGGCATGGCTGACGGCGGCGCGGTCGAACTGGCTTTCCTGCCGGGCGATGGCATGGATGATCGTCCAGCTCGAATCGTAGCCCGACGGCACCGAGATGGTCGGAAAGCCGGCGGCCGAATAATCGGTCAGCCCGTTCTGCAAAGCGCTGCGTCCGACCATGACGGCGAGGTCAGGGCGCGCCAAGCTGCGCGAAAGGTCGACCGCCAGCAGATGGTCATTCTCATCCGTGGCATCTGCGGCGATCTGGCGGATGAAGGCGGTCTGATCCTGCCACTGGCCGATTTGTCCTAGGAGGCGCGCGGCGCGCACTGTCTCACGTGCGTCGAAGGCGGCGCGGGTCGCCGCGGGGACTGCGCTCGATGCCAGCGCGGGCGGGGCGGTCAGCGGTCGGCCGGTGCGCTCCAATGCCAATTGCCCATAGAATTGGTCTCGATACTCGGCGGCACGGTTGAAGAAGCCAGCGGCCTCCGCCGGCCGGCCCGCCGCCTGCGCCGCGCGACCCGCCCAATAAAAGCCCTTCGCCCGCGTCTGCGGCGACTGGCTGCCCCGGCCATAGCGGTCGAACAGCGTCATCGCATCGGCCGGTCGGCCGAGCTTCATCGCCGTCTGTCCGCCCAGCCAGACCAGGCTGGTATAGTCGTCGCGCTCGCCATAGGGGCGCTTGGAGACATCGGTGCCGGCGGGATAGGCGTCATCCACCTGCCGTGCGATGTCATAGGCGGTCTGAAGCTGATTGTCCGCCGCCGCGGCGCGCGCGTTGAGCAGCAGCGTTTCGTAGAATTCCTCGACATTGCCCGGCCGCACGGTCAACTGCCGGGGCCGCGCCAGCCAGGAGCGGGCGGTGAGGCTGTCGCCCGTGTTGCGCAGCCACAGGGCGCGATCGGCGACATAGCCGGCATCATTGGCGTACAACTCGGCGGTCGAGGCCGAGAGGCTGGCGGCATCGGCGGATTTGGTCCGGAAGGCCAGACGCGCGGCGAAAATCGGCCGGCGGGCCGAACTGGTATAGCCGAGCACCCGCGCCGCCGCGCTGGTCTGTCCGCTCCAGAGAAGGGCGTCCATGCGCGCGTCATGATCCTCGGGCGTCAGGGCCGAGCCGAGGGTCGACAAGACGAGCGCTTCATCGGTCGGCGACAGCACCCCGCGGCGCCAGGCCGTCCGAGCGGCCTGCGCCGCTTCGCCGGGAGCGCCAGTTGCCAGTAGCGCGCGGGCATAGGCTACTCCGCCCGCCGCCGATTGGGGCGGGTAACGGCGGAAATAGGCGACGATGCTGCTGGGCGCGGCGGTGAAGTTCGCGGCCTGACGCTCGGCGGCGCGGCGATTGCTCGCCTCGCCTGGCCAGCCGGGATGCGCCATCAGGAACCCGGCATAGCTGTCGAAGGGCAGCGAATCGGTCTGTTGCAGCGCGCGCCATTGGGCCAGCGCGGCGGCGATCGCCCCGTCGCTGGGCGCGGCGACGCCGTTCGGGCTCATATTCGCCATCTGCGTCCGGTACCGGTCGAGCTGATCCTGTCCGCTCGGCGACACCATTGCCCCGGCCAGTGTTGCCAGGAGCGCGCCCGCTTTCGTCAATGCCATCATGGTGGACAGAATAGGGCCTCTACCCGTACATGTCCCGAACAAATTCCATATTTCGGCGCGGCAGGAGCGCATTTCCCCTCATGTTTTCAGGATCTATCCCCGCTTTGGTGACGCCGTTCGAGGATCGTGGCGATCATGTCGGCGGTGCGTTCGACGAAGGCCGGTTCCGCGATTTCGTCGAATGGCAGATAGAGCAGGGCTCTTCCGCGCTGGTCGCATGCGGCACCACGGGTGAGGCGGCGACCATGCCCAAGGACGAGCATTTCCATGTCGTCCGCGTCTGCGTTGATCAGGCCAATGGCCGCGTGCCGGTGATCGCGGGGGCGGGGTCGAACGACACGATCGTCGCGGTCGAGAATCTGAAGGCCGCGCAGGCCGCCGGTGCCGACGCCGCGCTGATGGTGCCGCCTTATTATAATCGACCCAGCCAAGAGGGGATCGTTCGCCACTTCGCCGAGCTGGCGAACGACGCGCCGCTTCCCATCATCCTCTATAACGTCCCCGGTCGGACGGTGACCGATATCCAGCCCGCGACCCTGATCCGCGTCGTCCAGGCGGCACCGGAGATTTTCGTTGGGGTGAAGGATGCCACTGGCGCGCTCGCCCGCGTGTCGCACCACCGTTCGGCGCTGGGCCCTGATTTCTGCCAGCTGTCGGGCAATGACGATCTGGCGCTCGCCTTCAACGCCATGGGCGGGGTCGGCTGCATTTCGGTGACCGCCAATGTCGCGCCGCGTCTCTGCGCCGATTTCCAGGCGGCCTGTGCGGCCGGAGACATGGCGCGCGCGCTGGAACTGCACGACCGGTTGTTCCCGCTGCACGAGGCGATGTTCGCCGATGCCTCGCCAGGGCCCGTTAAATATGCGCTGAGCCGGGTGATCCGGGGCTTCGCTACCGGCGTCCGCCTGCCCATGACCTGGCCGTCCGAGGCGGCCCGCGCACAGGTGGATGCGGCACTGGCCCATGCGGGCCTGATCTGACCCGGTTGGCCCTGTTGTCGCCGCAATCTTTGCCGACCCTTCGGTCGGTGGAGCAGGGCGGCGATGGGAGTGGTCGGCCTTATGTGGATTTCGGTTGCGATCATGGCGCAGGCGGTGGCCGGCCCCGTTCTGCCCATGCCCAGGAAGCCAGCGACCGGCCGGCATTGCCCACCGAGCGACACGGGCGATGAGGTCGTCGTATGCGGGCGATCGGCGGAAGCCGATCGGTTGCGCCCCATTCCGGATTATGGCGCGAAAGACGGTCTTCCCAGGGCTGCGACCGACATTGCGGGTGTCGGCACCTTATCGGGCGAGGTCGAGCAGGCGGGCGTTGGGGGCTTCCCCAGCAACCGTGCCATGATGCGTCTGAAGATCCCGCTCGGCGGGGCTAGTCGCAAGTGAAGCGATAGCTGTCGTCGAGTTTGACCGCGAGGACAAGCGTGCGGACCCCTTGCGCACGCGATGCCGCGCACATCGCATCCCGCGCGCCATTGGCGTTGGTCCGGTAGCGATCGGCATATTCGGCGACCAGCACCGGCTTGCCCGCGTCCAGAAACGCCGAATAGGCCCCGCACTCGTTATACTCATGGCACTGCTCGTTGACCGCGAAGTCGAAGGCGGGCTGGAGCACCGGTACCTGATCCAGATCGTTCTTGAGTGCGATCGCCAGCCCCCGGCGATGCGCCTCCGTCGCCAGATAGCGGTTATAGTCGAGCTGCATCGCGGCGGTCAGGCCCAGTCCGTTGGCATTGGCATAGCCGTCGACATTGTCCGGCTCGACCGCGTCACACCCCTTGGTTCGCGCCAGATCGAGCCGGGCCGCCATGACCGCGCGAACCGTTGGCGAATCGGTGCGCAGCCAACGCTCGCCGGCCCAGCCCTCAAGTGCCTTTCCGCGGTCAGACGCTGCGAACTGACCATCGTCGCTGCGCCAATTTTCCGACGAACCGGCGGAGAAATAGCAGATCACGCGGCGACCGGCGCTGTGCAGCGCGGTGATGGTCGCTACTGGTGTGTCGAACAGGTCGATGTCATAGGCCTGAACGGCATAGCTGGTGTTGACGGCGCCGCTCAGTTGCCATTGCCAGCTCAGCGCGCGGTCGGGCCGCCACCAGCCGGCGGGAGTGCCGGTTGGGCTGGGCGAGGGAGCCGCCGTGGGACTGGCGGTCGGGGTGACGATGGGTGTCGATGGCTCGTCCTGGCCGCTGCCCCCGCCGCACGCGCCCGTCAGGGCCGTCGCGACGCCGATGACGGCGATCCGGAAAGCCTGGGGTTTCGGGCGCATGGTCATGCCCGCGCCCTTGCGCCAGTTTGCCCCGCTGCGCCAGTCCGACGGCGCCCGCGTGCCGAACGGAAACGGGACATCGCCATCGACCGGCTTTTCACGCGGGGCACAAGCGCCTACATCGGCCCGTCCATGCGCCCGAAACCCCAGACATTCGACAAGAAGAAGATCGTCGCCGAGAACCGGCGCGCCCGCTTCGACTATGCCATTGAGACCACCTATGAGGCCGGCATCGCCCTGACCGGGACCGAGGTGAAATCGCTCCGCTTCGGTGAGGGATCGATTGCCGAGTCCTATGCCGAGGTGCGCGGCGAGGAGGTGTGGCTGGTCAATTCCAACGTGCCCGAGTTCAGCCACGGCAACCGCTTCAACCACGAAGCCAAGCGCCCGCGTAAATTGCTCCTTCATGAGCGCGAAATAAACAAGCTCCATGGGGCGGTGGCGCGCGAGGGTATGACCCTGGTGCCACTGATGATCTATTTCAACTCGCGCGGTCGCGCGAAGGTGGAGCTGGCATTGGCCAAGGGCAAGAAGGCGCACGACAAGCGCGATTCGATCAAGGAGCGCGACTGGAAGCGCGAGCAGGGCCGTATCCTGCGCGATCGCGGCTGATGGCGTCCGCCGCGCCGACCATGTGGAGCCGATCGCTGGCCTGGGTCCGGCGCAACATGCCGACCCGCGATTCGATGGAGAGGAACCGGCTCCTTCGGCCGGTCGCGCACCGGGTGCTGGCGCCGGAGTTGTGGCGCTTCACCCGCCGATCGGTGCCGCGCGGCGTCGCGCTGGGCGTGGTCGCGGGCTTTCTGTTTCCCGTGGCGCAGATCGCGATCGCGGCGGTCTTCGCGCTGCCGTTTCGCGCCAATGTTCCGGTCGCCGCGCTCACGACCTTCATCACCAATCCGCTGACCACGCCGCTTCTGTGGCTGATCGCCTACCGCATCGGCACGCTGCTGCTGCGCAGCGATACGCCGATCAACACGCAACCGGTGGCCGAGGCGGCGACCGGATGGCTGCAATGGGCGACGAGCGCCTTTCATTGGCTGTGGGAACAAGGTCCGGCCTTTGGTCTGGGGCTGTGCGTGCTGACCGGTGGCTGCGCGGTGCTGGGCTATGCCGCCTCGGCGCTCGGCTGGCGGCTGTGGATCGCGCGTAAATGGCGTAACCGCCGCAGATCGGCGCATATTTGAACCGGTGTATCGTTTGACTAGGCGTATCGGCCCGCTACAACGGTCGCATCACTGTCCTATTTGGGAACTCAGATGCGCTCTGTCCTGATCGCTGCTCTTCTCGCTTCCACCGTTTCCCCCGCCATCGCCCAGACCCAGGCGCCGATCGACAAGGCCGCCGTCGGCCCGGTCAAGCCCAATGCCAAGAACGGCCCCGAGATCGGCGATTTCGGTTTCGACATGGCGGGGCGCGACACCTCGGTGAAGCCGGGGGACGACTTCTTCGATTATTCGAACGGCACCTGGTACAAGACGACGACGATCCCCGCCGATCGCTCTACCTATGGCATGTTCCATGTGCTGCAGGACCGCTCGCTCGAGCAGACTCGCACCATCCTGGACGAGGCCACCAAGCAGCCGGGCAACAAGGCGGGTGACTTCTACGCCAGCTTCATGGACGAAGCCGCTGTCAATGCGAAGGGCGCCGCCCCGGTCAAACCATGGCTTGCCGCGATTCGCGCGACCAAGGACCGCAACGCGCTGGCCGTCGAGATGGCCAAGCTCCAGCGTCAGGGCGTCGGCGCGCCCTTCGGCGCCTATGTCGGCCAGGACGACAAGGCGCCCGATACCTATATCGTCAGCTTCAGCCAGAGCGGGCTGGGCCTGCCGGACCGCGACTATTATCTGAAGGACGATGCCAAGCTGGCATCGGTGCGCACCGCCTATCAGGCCTATCTCGCCAAGATGCTGACCCTGGCCGGCGAGCCCAATGCCGAGGCGCGTGCGGCCGCCGTCTTCAACTTCGAAAAGGCGCTGGCTAACGTTCACTGGACACGCGTCGAGAGCCGCGACGCGGACAAGACCTATAACAAGTGGATGGCGGCGGACTTCACCGCCAAGGCGCCGGGCTTCCCCTGGGCGCAGTATATGCAGACGCTGGGCGTCGCGAACCGTCCCGCCTATCTGGTCGCGCAGCCGAGCGCGGTGACCGGTGAGGCCAAGCTCTATGCCGAGACGCCGCTGAACGTCCTGCAGGACTATGCGATGCTCAAGGTCCTGCGCAGCTACGCCTCCTATCTGTCGAGCGATTTCGACAAGACCAACTTCGCCTTCTACGGCACGACCCTGTCGGGCACGCCGCAGCAGCAGCCGCGCTGGAAGCGCGGTGTCGGTCTGGTCTCCGAAGGGCTGGGCGAGGAGGTCGGCAAGCAATATGTCGCGAAGTATTTCCCGCCGGAATCGAAGGCCGCCGCCGACGCGCTTGTCAAGAACCTGATCGCGGCGATGGGCGACCGCCTGCGCAACCTGGAATGGATGGCGCCCGAGACCAAGCAGAAGGCGCTGGCCAAGCTGGCCGCCTTCACGCCCAAGATCGGCTATCCCGACAAGTGGAAGGATTATTCGGCGCTGACCATCCAGCGCGGTGATCTGGTGGGCAATGTCGCGCGCGCCAACGCGTTCGAGTTCCAGCGCGACCTCAACAAGCTGGGCCAGCCGATCGATCGCGGCGAGTGGTTCATGACGCCGATGACGATCAACGCCTATGCCAACCCGCCGATGAACGAGATCGTGTTCCCGGCGGCGATCCTCCAGCCGCCCTTCTTCGATCCGAAGGCCGATCCTGCGGTCAATTATGGCGGTATCGGCGCGGTGATCGGGCATGAGATCAGCCACCATTTCGACGATCAGGGCCGCAAATATGACGCGACCGGCAAGCTGACCGACTGGTGGACGCCGCAGGACGTGGCGCGGTTCAAGACCTTCACCGATGCGTTGGTGAAGCAATATGACAGCTACGAGCCGCTGCCCGGCCAGCATGTCCAGGGCGGACTGACGCTGGGCGAGAATATCGCCGATCTGGCGGGCCTTACGGTCGCGCTCGACGCCTATCACAAGTCGCTCGGCGGCAAGCCCGCGCCGATCATCGACGGCACGACCGGCGACCAGCGCTTCTATTATGGCTGGGCGCAGGTGTGGCGGACCAAGTGGCGCGAACCGGCGCTGCGTCAGGCGCTGCTCTCCGACCCGCACTCGCCGGGCCATGAGCGCGTGCTGACCGTTCGCAACCTCGACCCCTGGTATGCGGCGTTCAAGGTGCAGCCGACCGACAAGATGGCGCTGCCGCCCGCGCAGCGCGTCCGCATCTGGTAAGACGATAACAGACCCCTGGCCTCTCCCGATCGCGCGATCGGGAGAGGTTTGTTTTTTGGAGAGAATGATGAAGAACCTGGTCATCGCCGCGCTGCTGGGCGCGACCGCGATCACGGGAGGCGTGGCGTTGCAGGCGCAGAACCGTGCCGCCCCCGCCAACGGCCCGACCTATGGCCGCTTCGGCTTCGACGAGAAGGGCATGGACAAGTCGGTTCGCCCCGGCGACGACTTCTACGCCTTCGCCAATGGCGAGTGGGCGAAGACGACCGCGATCCCCGCCGACAAGGCGAGCTATGGCGCGTTCGACGTGCTGGCCGACCTGTCGCGCGAGCGGACCCACACCATCCTGGAGCAGGCCAAGGGGCAGCGGAACCAGATCGGCACCGCCTATGCCACCTATCTCGACACCGGCACGATCGAAGCCAAGGGGCTGAGCCCGATCAAGCCATGGCTCGACCGGATCAAGGGGCTGGGCGACAAGTCGGGCTATGCCGCGCTTCTCGCCGAGGCGGATCGCAACGGCGTCGACATTCCCTTCGGCTCGGGCGTCGGCCAGGATGCGCGCCAGCCCGACATCTACACCGTGGGCTTGCGTCAGGCGGGCCTCGGCATGCCCGACCGCGACTATTATCTGAGCAGCGATCCCAAGCTGGCGGCCGCGCGGACCGCTTATCAGGCACATCTCGCCAAGATGATGACCATGGCCGGCGAACCCGATGCCGAGGCGCGCGCCCAGGCCATCCTCGCGTTCGAGACCGAAATCGCCAAGGTGCATTGGACCCGGATCGACAGCCGCGACCGGACCAAGACCTATAACAAGATGAGCGTCGCCGATCTGGCGAAGATGGCGCCGGGCTTCGACTTCGCGACGTACCTGAAGGGCGTGGGCACTCCGGTCGACACGCTGGTGGTCGCCCAGCCGACCGCCGTCACGGGCATCGCCGCGCTGATCCAGTCGACGCCGATCGCGGTGCTGAAGGACCAGTTGCTGGTTCGCTCGCTCGACGAGTTCGCCGGTGTCCTGCCGGCGCAGTTCGATCGCGAGCAGTTCGCCTTTTACGGCACCACCCTGTCGGGTACGCCGCAGCAGCAGGAACGCTGGAAGCGCGCGGTCGACTTCACCAGCAGCGCGCTCGCCGACGAGGTCAGCAAGGTCTATGTCGCGCGCTACTTCCCGCCCGAGACGAAGGCGGCGGCCGACAAGCTGGTCCGGAACGTGCTGACCGCGATGGGCAAGCGCATCGACCAGCTCGACTGGATGGCGCCCGAGACCAAGGCGAAGGCCCATGCCAAGCTCGCCGCCTTCACGCCCAAGATCGGCTATCCCGACCGATGGAAGGATTATTCGGGGCTGAAGATCGTCAGCGGCGACGCCTTCGGCAACGCGCTGCGGGCGGCCCAGTGGCGGCACGAGGATAACATCGCGCATCTCGGCAAGCCGATCCAGCGCTGGGAATGGGGCATGACCCCGATGACGGTGAACGCCTATGCCAATTTCGGCATGGTCGAGATCGTCTTCCCGGCGGCGATCCTGCAACCGCCCTTCTTCGACCCCAAGGCCGATGCCGCGGTGAATTATGGCGGCATCGGCGCGGTCATCGGCCATGAGCTGAGCCATCATTTCGACGATCAGGGATCGAAGTTCGATGCCAAGGGCCAGTTGACCGACTGGTGGACGCCCGCCGACGTCGCGGCGTTCAAGGCGCGCACGGGCGCGCTGGTGAAGCAATATGACGCCTATGAGCCGCTGCCCGGCCTGCATGTGAAGGGCGCGCTGACGCTGGGCGAGAATGTCGCCGATCTGGCGGGGCTTTCCGTGGCCTATGATGCCTATCATGCGTCGCTGGGTGGGCGTCCGGCCAAGGTCATCGACGGCTTTACCGGCGACCAGCGCTTCTATCTGGGCTGGGCGCAGGTGTGGCGGCGCAACTACCGGGAAGCGAACCTGCGTAACCGACTGCTGACCGATCCGCACTCGCCGTCGCAGCAGCGTGCCTGGGTCGTCCGCAATCTTGATCCCTGGTATGCGGCCTATCAGCCCAAGTCGGGCGAGAAACTCTATCTGACGCCCGAACAGCGCGTGCGAATCTGGTAAACCGCGTCGGAGACGTGACCGGGCACAGGATCGCGCTTGACCCGTGCCCGGTCGCCGGATGAAGAGTTTCGCCATGGCGATCGCGTCTCCCCCAGCCTTGTCCCCGCTGAAAAGCGCCGCGATCGTCTCGAGCGTCAGCGGCTTGGGCGCGGCGGCGCTATTGTTCTTCGCGGTCCACAACTGGGTCGTCGCGGTCGGTTTTCTGGCGGCCGCGTTCCTGGCCTTTGGCATTCTCGCCACATGGCGCCTGCTGCGCCCCGCGACCGAGCAGACCCGGCGGACGATCGACTGGGATTTCACCCGCGTGGTGGCGGATGCCAGCGCGGATGCGATCGCGGTTACCGACCGCGCTGGCCGCTTGGTCTGCGCCAATGACGCCTATGCCTCGCTCTTCCCGATGATGCCGACGCCGCCGGGCGTGCCGCTCGATGCGCCCAGTGTCGAGGCATTGGCGCAGGCGGGACGGGCGGCGTGGCGCGATGGACTGGGCCGCGCCGATCGTATTGCGGTGATGGGCACCGAACTCTCCGTGCTGGTTACGCGGGCCGGCGACGAAGCCGATCTACTCGTCTGGCGATTCGCCATCGCCGAGGAGCAGGACCTGGCCGAGACGGTTGAAGGGCTGATCGGTGGTATCCAGGGCGATCGGCTAGGCGCTGCAGGCATCATGACCGCGCTGATCGCCCCCGACGGTCGGGTCCGTGCCGCTAACCGCGCGCTGTGTGCCCGTGCGATGGGCGGCGAGATGCTGTCGATCGTGGGTCGCGACTTCACGAGCTTCCTCGCTCACGACCCCAGCGGGCAGGTGCATTTCGCGAGCGAGGCGGGCACCGGCAAGGCGCTACGTATCCTTCAGGTCCCCTTTGTCGAAGGGGAGGGCGCGCCGATGTTGGTCATCCTCCTCGACGAGGAACCGCAACTGGTCGCCCCGGCCGGGACCAATTCCGGCAGCCATGTGAGGGGGCTGGTCGCGCTGATGCCGTTTGGCATCGCGCTGGTCGACCGCGATGGGCGTTTCATTCAGATGAACTCGGCCTTCATGCGGGCCGCCGGGGTGAGCGGCACCGCGCCGCCGCTCTATCCGGGCGATCTGGTCGTCCGTGAGGACAAGGCGGCGGTCGCCGACGCGATCCGGCGCTTTGCCGGTGGCGCGACCCATTCCGCCGACATGGCGGTCCGGCTGAAGGATCATCCGGAGGAACCGGTCGCGCTGACCATCGCCGGCGCGCGCGGCCTGGGCGAGGCTGCCGTGTTGCTCAGCCTCAAGGACAATTCGGAGGAAAGCCGCCTGAAGCGCGAAGTCGCACAGGCGACGAAGATGCAGGCGGTCGGCCAGCTTGCGGGCGGCGTGGCGCATGACTTCAACAACATTCTGACCGCGATCATCGGGCATTGCGACCTGATGCTCATGCGCCATTCGCCCGGCGATAGCGATTATGACGATATCCAGCAGATCCGAACGAACTCCAACCGCGCGGCCAGCCTGACACGGCAGTTGCTCGCCTTCTCCCGCCAACAGACGCTGCGCCCGCAAATCCTGCAACTGCCGGACGTCGTGTCGGAAGTGTCGAACCTGCTCAAGCGCCTGCTGGGCGAGCGTGTCCGTCTGGACGTCAGCCATGGCCGCAATCTGGGCCCGGTCCGTGCCGATCCGGGCCAGTTGGAGCAGGTGGTCGTCAACCTGGCAGTCAATGCGCGCGATGCGATCCTGGAGAATGAGCCGGCGGGCGGCGGCATCCTGACCATCCAGACGCGTGCGGTGTCGATGGCCGATGTGCGCGCCATGGGCAACGATATCCTGCCGGCGGCCGACTATACCGCGCTGATCATCAGCGACAACGGCACCGGTATCCCAGTGGAAATCCTGCCCAAGATCTTCGAGCCCTTCTTCACGACGAAGGAGCTGGGCAAGGGGACGGGCCTTGGCCTGTCGACCGTCTATGGCATCATCAAGCAATCGGGTGGCTATATCTTTGCTGATTCGCCGCCGGGTGGGGGGGGCAAATTCTCCATCTATCTGCCGGTCCATGCCGTCCCCGCCGTGCCGGCCGCGCAACTACCCTCCGGCAAGCCAGTTTCACGCGCGGTCGCGACCCCCTGGGGATCGGGAACGATCCTGCTGGTCGAGGATGAGGACATGGTCCGCGCGGTGGCCGAGCGGGCGCTGTCACGACAGGGCTATACCGTGCTGGCGGCTGAAAATGGCGAGGCGGCGCTCGAGATGCTCGACAAACATGGCAAGCCCGACCTGCTGATCTCCGACGTGGTCATGCCGACGATGGACGGACCGACCATGGTCGGGCTGGTGCGCAAGCGCTATCCCGATCTCGCGGTGCTGTTCATGTCGGGCTATGCCGAGGAGCAGCTGCGCAAGTCGATCACACTGCCCAATGTCGGTTTCCTGCCCAAGCCCTTCTCCGTCCAGCAATTGGCGGAGGCGACCCAGGCGGCGCTTGCGCAACAACCGGCTGGCGGATGACGCAAACCATGTTATGGCAGGGTTGATGACAGAGCCCGTGCAAATCCTCATTGTCGAGGACGAACCCCTTATCGCCATGATGCTCGAGGATTTCCTGGACGTCCTCGACAAACAGGTGGCGGGCACCGTCGACAGCGTCGATGACGCGCTCGCCCGTGTGGCCGAGGGCGGTATCGATGCCGCGATCCTCGACGTCAACCTGCGTGGCGGTCAGAAGAGCACTCCCGTCGCCGAAGCGTTGGCGGAGCGTGGCGTCCCCTTCGTATTCGCGACCGGCGGCTCGGACGATGCGGTGGACGAGCGGTTCCGCGATCGGCCGCGACTGCAGAAGCCGTTTACCATGGACGGCGTGGCTAAGGCGCTGGGATCGCTCTGACGGCCGACGGGGCTCCGTAAAACGCGCCCACAACGTAATTTGCGAAATTTGCTTGCGTCAAAGGCCTGTCTCGCGACATAGGCCTGCGCCATGACACGCCAATTCGACAAGTCCCGCCTACCGTCCCGCCACGTTTCCGTCGGGCCAGAGCGCGCGCCGCACCGCAGCTATTACTACGCCATGGGTATCCAGGAAGAGGATATCGCCAAGCCCTTCGTCGCGCTGGCGAGCGCGGGCAATAATTCGGCACCGTGCAACACCACGCTCGATGCACAGGCCGATGCCGCGCAAGGGGGCGTGATCCGCGGCGGTGGCATGCCGCGTCGGTTCAACACCATCACCGTCACCGACGGTATCGCCATGGGCCATCAGGGGATGAAGTCCTCGCTGGTCAGCCGCGAGGTGATCGCCGATTCGGTCGAACTGTCGGTACGCGGCCATTGCTATGACGCGCTGGTCGGCTTTGCGGGATGCGACAAGTCGCTGCCCGGCATGATGATGGCGATGCTTCGCCTGAACGTGCCCTCGATCTTCGTCTATGGCGGCTCGATCCTGCCCGGCCGTCATCACGACCGCGACGTGACCGTGGTCGACGTGTTCGAGGCAGTCGGACAGCACGCGGCGGGCAATTGCCCACTCCACGACCTGATCGCATTGGAAAAGGTCGCCTGCCCGGGCCACGGCGCCTGTGGCGGCCAGTTCACCGCCAACACCATGGCCTGCGTTGGCGAGGCGATCGGCCTGTCGCTGCCCAACAGCAATATGATGCCGGCGCCCTTCCTCGACCGCCATGGCATTGCCGAGGCGGCGGGCGAGCAGGTGATGGAACTGGTCGCGCGCAACCTTCGTCCGCGCGATATCTGTACCCGTGAGGCGTTCGAAAATGCCGCGCGCGTCGTGGCGGCGACCGGCGGCTCGACCAATGCCGGCCTCCACCTGCCAGCAATGGCGAACGAGGCGGGGATCGACTTCGACCTGTTCGACGTCGCCGAGATCTTCAAGACCACGCCCTATATCGCCGACCTCAAGCCCGGCGGCCGCTATGTCGCCAAGGATATGTATGAGGCGGGCGGCGTCTATATGCTGATGAAGACGCTGCTGGCGGGCGGCTATCTGCACGGCGACTGCATCACCGTCACCGGCAAGACCCTGGCCGAGAATATCGACGAGGTCACCTGGAACCCCGACCAGAAGGTCATCTATGACGTGAAGACGCCGATCACGCCGACCGGCGGCGTCGTCGGCCTGCGTGGCAGCTTGGCGCCCGAGGGTGCAATCGTGAAGGTCGCCGGCATGAAGCGCCTTCAGTTCGATGGCATCGCGAAGGTGTTCGACTGCGAGGAAGAGGCGTTCGCCGCCGTCGAGGCGCGCGAGATCACCGACGGCACCGTGGTCGTCATCCGCTATGAAGGCCCCAAGGGCGGTCCCGGCATGCGCGAAATGCTGTCGACCACTGCCGCGCTCTACGGTCAGGGTCTGGGCGAGAAGGTCGCGCTGATCACCGACGGTCGCTTCTCCGGCGGTACGCGTGGTTTCTGCATCGGCCATGTCGGCCCTGAGGCGGCCGATGGCGGACCGATCGCGCTGGTCGAGAATGGCGACATCATCCGTATCGATGCCGAGGCGGGGACGATCGACCTCGACGTGGCAGAGGACGTGCTGGCCGAGCGTCGCGCACGTTGGATCCCGCGGGTGAACGATTACCAGTCCGGCGTGTTGTGGCGTTATGCTCAGAATGTCGGCCCGGCGCACCAGGGCGCCGTCACCCATCCCGGCGCCAAGCACGAGCGCCATGTCTATGCGGATATCTGAGTCCGTCTATCTGGCCGGCGCGCTGGCGCTGGCCGGATGTTCCGGGGGACAAAGCGAGCAGTCCGGCGAGGGTGCCACGGCGACGGCAGCGGCACAGAAGCCCGGGCTGCCGATCGAATGCGCGCTGGGCGGTCACGCAGGTTTCCGCCGTGATTGCACGGTCGAGCAAAGCGCGGGAGGTGAGGCGGTCGTGCTGACCGTCCGGCATCCGGATGGCGGTTTCCGGCGGCTCCAAGTGACGCAGGATGGTCGCGGGGTGGCGGCGGCCGATGGGGCACTGCCGGCGGTCGTGTCGGTGGAGGGCGACAAGCAGATCGGCGTCGCCGTGGGAACCGATCGCTATCGCCTGCCCGCGACCGTCAACGCCCGATGATCCCGATCGACGGCCAAGTGGTCTTGACCGCCAAGGCCATGCGCGCGGCAGAACAGGTGCTGTTCGATGGCGGCATGCGGGAAACCGCCCTGATGCAGCGCGCTGGCGAGGCCGTGGCGCAATCGGTGGCGCGCTTGGCGGCCGGGCGAGAGGTTCTGGTCTTATGTGGGCCGGGCAATAATGGCGGCGATGGCTATGTGGCGGCGGCATCCCTCCGCCGTCAGGGACTGCCGGTGCGGGTGACCGCGAGCGGCGAGCCCCGCAGCGAGAGCGGACGCTGGGCCCGCAGCCTGTGGGAAGGCGGCATAGAAACTCTGGATACCGCCGGTCCGGCACCCGTCCTGGTCGACGCGCTGTTCGGCACCGGGCTTTCGCGTGCCTTGGACGGATCGGTACAAGCCGCCCTGTCTCGGCTGGCTTCGGCGGCTGGCTTGCGCATCGCGGTCGATCTGCCCAGCGGTGTGGCGACGGATGATGGCCAGCTTCTGGGCGAGGTCCCCCGCTTCGACGTCACGCTGGCGTTGGGTGCCGTGAAGCCTGCCCACCTGCTGCAACCCGCCGCGCAAAAAATGGGGCATGTCCGTCTGCTCGACATCGGCGTTCCGGTCGATGGCGGGACCCGCGTCCTGGCCAAACCATGGCTGCCGGAGCCGAACGCGGCGTCGCACAAATATAGTCGCGGACTAGTCACGATCGTTGCAGGGGCCATGTCCGGAGCGTCGAAGCTTGCGGCAACCGCTGCCCTGCGGGCGGGTGCGGGCTATGTGCTCCATTTGAGCGAAAGCGACGGGCAAGCCGGCCATCCCCATGCCATCGTCCGGCGGGACTATAGCGCCGACGCTTTGATGGACGATCGAATCGGCGCGATCGTGGTCGGTCCGGGTCTGGGCCGCGATAATGTGGCCCGCGCCAAGCTGGGGGCGGCGCTGGGCAGCGGGCGACCTCTGGTCATTGATGGCGATGCGCTACGGCTGGTCGATGCGGATGCGCTCGGCGAGCATATCGGCCCCAAGATACTGACGCCGCATGGCGGTGAATTCACGCATCTGTTCGGCGACGCGACCGGTGCCAAAACGGACCAGACCCTCCATGCCGCAGAACGGACCGGTGCCGTCGTCGTCCACAAGGGCGCCGATACCGTCATCGCCGCACCCGATGGCCGCACCATCCTCTGTCCGGAAGCCAATGCCTGGCTGTCGACCGCCGGCACAGGCGATGTGCTGGCGGGCGCTATCGGCGCGATGCTTGCCGCCGGGCTCGAACCCCTGGCGGCGGCGGAGGCCGGGGTGTGGCTTCATGGCCGGGCCGCCCGTCGCTGCGGCCGGGCATTCATCGCCGACGACTTGGCAGACGCGCTTTCCGCCGTCAGAGGCTGATCGCCATGAGCGATATCATTATCCGCGTCGCCGCGCGTGGCGACGGCGTGACCGAAAACGGGCGTCATGCCGCATTTGCCGCCCCCGGCGACACCCTGTCCGCCGACGGCGCCGTCGTGCCGGGCCCGCACCATCAGACGCCGCCCTGCGGTCATTTCCCGCGCTGTGGCGGATGCCAGCTCCAGCATCTCGACGATGAAAGCTATGCGGGCTTCGTCACCGACCGGATCGCCTCCGCCCTCGACGCGCAAGGGCTGACGGCGCCGCTGCGGCCGGCGCATCTCTCGCCGCCACGCAGCCGCCGCCGCGCGACCCTCCATGCCGAAACCAAGGGCGGCCGCGTCCTGATCGGCTTTTCGGAGGAGAAGAGCCACGCCATCGTCGATATCGTCGAGTGCCATATCCTGGCCCCCGAGCTCTTTGCGCTGGTCGCGCCGCTGCGGGGGCTGCTCCAGCGGCTGGGGTTCAAGCGGCGTGGCGACGTCCATCTGACGCTGGCCGATCAGGGCGCCGATATTCTGGTCACGAGCTTTTCGCCCGATGGCCTGGAGGCCGCCGAGGCGATCATCGGTTTCTGCGAGCGTCACGGGGTGGCGCGTTTCGCGGTCGATGACGGAATGGGCCCCGAGACCCGTTGGGAGCCCGAGCCGGTGACGATCACCCTCGGCGGCGTCGGCGTGCCTTTGCCCCCCGGCGCTTTCCTGCAAGCGACGCGTGACGGTGAAGCCGCGCTGGTGGCGGCCGTCACCGAAGCGGTCGGCAATCCCCGCACGACGGCCGACCTGTTTGCCGGTCTCGGCACCTTCGCACTTGCCTTGCCGGGCAAGGTCTATGCCGCCGAGGGTGCGCGCGACGCTATCCTGTCGCTGAAGGGGGCGGCCAATGCTTGCGGACGTGCGGTTTTCGCCGAGCATCGCGACCTTTATCGCCGGCCGCTGACCAAGGCGGAACTCGATCGCTTTGATGCGATCGTGCTCGATCCGCCGCGGGCCGGCGCACGCGATCAGGCCGAGGCGCTGGCCAGCGCGGCCGTCGGTGCGGTGGCCTATGTGTCGTGCAACCCGTCGAGCTTCGCGCGCGACGCGCGGATGATGGTCGATCAGGGTTGGTCGCTCGAATGGGTGCAACCGGTGGGGCAGTTCCGCTGGTCGACCCATGTCGAACTGGCGGCGCGCTTCGTGCGTCAGCCTTCGTCGGGGTAATCCGCCCGGACGAAGAACAGCCCGTCGGATGGCGCGTTGAGGCCGAGCTGCGCCCGGTCCCGCGCCACCAGTGCCGCCTCGACATCATCCGGCGTCCAGCGCCCCATGCCGACCAGCGCCAGGCATCCCACCATCGACCGCACCTGATGATGGAGGAAGGAGCGCGCGGCGGCACGGATGAACAGCCGCGCGCCATCGCGCTCCACCGATAACAGGTCGAGCGTCCGCACCGGACTGTCCGCCTGGCAATGGACCGAGCGAAAGGTGGTGAAGTCGTGTCGTCCGACCAGCCGCGCGGCGGCCTCGGCCATGGCCGCTTCGTCCAGGGCCTGCGGCACCTGCCACGCCAACCCCAGTTCATGGGTCAGTGGCGCGCGGCGGTTGACGATGCGATACTCGTAGGACCGGCGGATGCAGGAGAAGCGCGCATGCCAATCGCTGGCGACTTCGACGCAATCGAGCACCGCGACGGGGGCGGGGCGAATGCGCGCGTTGATGGCCTCCATCAGGCGGAAGGGGGCGATCACCTTGGCGATATCGACATGCGCGCGCATCGCCAGCCCGTGGACGCCGGCATCCGTCCGGCCGGCGGCATGGACGGCGGTGCGCTCGCCCGTGACGGCGTGGATGGCATCTTCCAACGCTTGTTGCACACTGGGGCCATGCGATTGGCGCTGCCAGCCCATAAAGGGCCGCCCGTCAAATTCGACCGTCAGCGCAAAACGGGTCAAAGCCGCGTCCCCGCCGGGATGGCGAAACCGCGCAGCAAATCCTCGGCACTCGATACGCCACGCCCGGCGCGCTGGACGGTCACAGGGCGGAGGGCACCCTCCGCGCCGGCGATGGTCAAGCGGTCGTCCAGCACCTCGCCGGGCTCGCCTGATGCCTCGACCAGCTCGGCGGTGAGGATCTTGATCCGCTCGCCTTCATGCTCGAACCAGGCCCCGGGCGCCGGATTGAAGGCGCGGACCTGGCGTTCCAGCTCGATGGCCGGCTTGGTGAAGTCTAGCCGCGTCTCAGCCTTGTCGATCTTGGCGGCATAGGTGATGCCCTCCTCTGGCTGAGGCCGGGGCGGATAGCGCGCTGGGTCTTCCAACACGCGGACCATCAGGCGCGCGCCCATCGCCGCGAGTTCGTCGGTCAATTCACCCGTCGTCTTGCGCCCGATCGGGGTGGAATCCTCCAGCCGCACCGGACCGGTATCGAGCCCGGCTTCCATCTGCATGATGCCGACGCCGGTCACCGCATCGCCTGCCAGGATCGCCCGCTGGATCGGCGCGGCCCCCCGCCAACGCGGGAGCAGCGAGCCATGGACGTTGAGGCAGCCCAGCCGGGGTGCATCCAGGATCGCGCGCGGCAGGATCAGGCCATAGGCCGCCACGACCGCCACATCGGCCCCGTGTGCCGCGAACGCCGCCTGTTCCTCCGGCCCCCGTAGCGAGATGGGCGTGAACACCGGAATGCCCAGTCGCTCGGCGGTCTGCTGCACCGGGGAGGCGACCAATTGGCGCCCCCGCCGCCCACCGGGACGCGGCGGCTGGCTATAACTCGCGACGATGTCATGGCCGGCCTCGGCCAGTGCTTCCAGAACCGGGACGGCAAAGCCCGGCGTGCCCATGAAGATGATCCGCATGGGCCTAGCCTCTCTGCGCTGGCGGGACGGCGCGCAACCCCCTATCTGTTCCTCATGGCATCCCCCGAGATCGAGGCGCTGACCCAAGCGCTCGCGCGTATTCCCGGCCTAGGCCCCCGATCGGCCCGGCGCGCGGTTCTTCACCTGCTCAAGAAGCGCGAGGCGGCGCTGGCACCCTTGCTGTCCGCGCTGGCGGCGGTGGAAGAGCGGCTGGAGACCTGTTCGACCTGCGGCAATATCGACACCGCCAATCCGTGCGCGATCTGTGCCGATCCCCGCCGCGATCCAGCGGCTTTGTGCATCGTCGAGGAGGTCGCCGACCTCTGGGCGCTGGAACGGTCGCGGTTGTTTCCGGGGCGTTTCCATGTGTTGGGCGGACGGCTCTCCGCGCTGGACGGCGTACGGCCCGAGGACCTGGCGATCGACGCGCTCGTCCGCCGGATCGAGAAGGGCGCCATCGACGAGATCGTGCTGGCGATGAACGCCACGCTGGAGGGGCAGACGACGGCCCATTATATCGCCGAGCGGATCGAGCGTTTCCCGGTGCGGGTGACGCAGCTGGCCCATGGCCTGCCGGTCGGCGGCGAGCTCGACTATCTGGACGAGGGGACCCTGGCGCAGGCGCTGCGAGCGCGGCGCCCGGTGGTCTAACGACGCTGGTCTGACGCCCGGCTTGACGCTTTTGCCCTTGCGCCGTAGCGACACGCCCATGGCCATTCTTCCGATCGTCGAAGTTCCCGACCCCCGTCTGCGTCTCGTCTCCAAGCCGGTCGAGGCGGTCGACGATTCCGTCCGTCAGCTCGTCACCGACATGATCGAGACCATGTATGACGCCCATGGCATCGGCCTGGCGGCGATCCAGGTCGGCGTCGACAAGCGGGTGCTGGTCATCGATCTTCAGGAAGAAGAGGATGAGGAAGGCAAGCCGGTCAAGAACCCCAAGGCCTATATCAATCCCGAAATCCTGTCGGTCAGCGAAGAGCTGTCGACCTATAACGAAGGCTGTCTTTCGATCCCCGAGCAATATGCCGAGGTGAAGCGGCCGGCGCGGTGCCAGGTCAAGTGGCTGGACGAAAAGGGCGAGGCGCATGAAGCCGAGTTCGACGGCCTGCTCGCCACCTGCATGCAGCATGAGATGGACCATCTGAACGGCGTGCTGTTCATCGATCATGTCAGCCGGCTGAAACGCGACATGCTGATGCGCAAGCTCTCCAAGATCCGCAAGGGCTGAGGCCCCTCTGCCGAATAGGCCTGTTCGCGCGCGCCTGTTCGATCTATGTTCCGACCTGTTGGTTGTTTTGACAGGTTGAGATAATGCCCGAATTGATCGCCGTCGCGATATTGGCGCTGGTGCTGGGGGGACTGGTCGGGTGGCTCGCCGCGCGGCGCAAGGCCGATGGTCTTGCCGCTGAGCTGGCCACCGCCAAGGCCCAGGCGGCGGAAGTGCAACCGCTGCGCGCCGCGCGCGATGCTGCCGAGCGCGAGCGGAGCGATGCGCTTCAGGCGCTCGCCGAACTGCGCGGGCGGGCGGCCGATCTCGATGTGATCCGGGCGGCGCGGGATGCGGTAGAGGCCGAGCGCAATGCGGCGCTGCGCGAGCTCGCCGAACTCCGGGCACGGGCGCAGGAGCGTGAGGCGGCCTATGGCCAGACGCTCGAGGCGCTGGGCCAAGCGCGTGAGCAGATCAACACCCAGTTCGGCGAGGCGGCGGCCCGCGCGCTTGAAGTCGCGCAGCGCCAGTTTCTCGAACGCGCCGAGGCCCGGTTCCGTCAGTCGGAAGAGTCATCGGGGCAGACGCTCAAGGCCTTGCTCGATCCGGTGCACCAGCGGTTGCAGCGCTACGAGGAGGGAGTCCGCAAGGTCGAGGACGAACGCCGCGACGCCTTTGGTGAGTTGAAGGGCCAGATCGAGGCGATGCGGATCGGGCAGGAACGCGTCTCGGGCGAGGCGGCCAAGCTCGTTAATGCGCTGCGCAACGCCCCCAAGGCGCGCGGGCGTTGGGGCGAGCAGCAGCTTCGCAACGTGCTGGAAAGCTGTGGCCTGTCCGAACATGCCGATTTCCAGACCGAGGTCAGCGTCGCGGATGGCGAGGGCGGTCGGCTCCGTCCCGATGCGATCGTGCGCGTGCCGGGCGGCAAGGCGCTGGTGATCGACGCCAAGGTGTCGCTCAACGACTATCAGGACGCGTTCGGTGCGGTCGATGAGGTCGAGCGCCTGGCGGGCCTCTCCCGCCACGCCGCGGCGATGCGCGCGCATGTCAACGGCCTGGGCAATAAGAGCTATTGGAACCAGTTCGACGACGCGCCCGACTATGTCATCATGTTCGTGCCGGGCGAGCATTTCCTGTCGGCGGCGTTGGAGCATGACCCGACGCTGTGGGACTTCGCCTTCGACAAACGGGTGCTGCTCGCGACCCCGACCAACCTGATCGCGATCGCGCGGACCGTGGCGGCGGTGTGGCGGCAGGAAAAGCTGGCGCAGGAAGCGCGACAGATCGGTGCGCTGGGCAAGGAGCTCTATGCCCGCCTGGCGGTGATGGGCGGCCATGTGTCGAAGCTGGGCAAGAATCTCGATACGGCGATGACCGCCTACAACGCCTTTGTCGGCAGCCTGGAGAGCCAGGTGCTGACCAGCGCGCGGCGGTTCGAGGCGCTGAATATCGATACCGGCGGCAAGGCGATCGAATCGCCGCCGATCGGCGAACAGGCGGTTCGGCCGCTGACCAAGCTGATGCCGGTGGCGGAACTGACCGAGGCCGGAGACGGCGCTGAGGTTTCCTGAGGCTTTCGGGTGCCGGCCGAGCGAATAAAAAGGGTTTGATCGGGAAGGGATGCCTGCTGATGCAATCGGCGGGCTTAAGCCACCACGTCCGTTCGCACTGAGCGAAGTCGAAGTGCAAGGGAGTACCTGTCGGCCACGCTCACCCCTTGGCCTTCGACTTCGCTCAGGCTCAACGGGGATGGGGGTGCTTTGGGTTCAGCCCGCCATGCCGCCGCCCTGCTGTGCCAGCACCTCATAGGCCATGACCGCTGTGGCGACGGCGGCGTTGAGGCTGTCGGCCTTGCCCAGCATGGGAATCTTCACCAGCACATCGCACGCCGCCGCATAATCGGCCGGCATGCCCTGCGCCTCATTGCCGGTCAGCAGGAAAGTCGGGGCGGTATAATCGGCTGAGCGATAGTCCGTCTCGGTATCCAGGCTCAGCCCGACCAGTTGACCCGGCCCCTGCCGCAGCCAGTCGAGGAAGGGTTGCCACTCGGTCTTCACGATCGGCACGGTGAACAGCGCCCCCATGCTCGCGCGCACCGCCTCGACGGAAAACGGATCGACGCACTCACCAACCAGGATCAGCCCGCCCGCGCCGACCGCATCGCCGGTGCGCAGAATGGTCCCCAGATTGCCCGGATCACGCAGGCGCTCGGCGACCAGCCAGATGCCCGACGACGAACGGTCGAGCATGTCCAGCGTCGTGCCCAGTTCCTCGAATACGCCGACCACGGCTTGCGGATTGTCCTTGCCCGACAGCTTGGACAGGATGTCGGGCGTCGTCTCGATCGCCTCGCCGCCGGCCAGTTCGACCGCGCGGACCAGCTGGCGCACCAGGGGATGATCGGCCGATGGCTTGGCGAAGAACAACAGGGTCGGCAGCCGCCCGGTTTCCTTGGCCTCGGTCAGGATGCGCAGGCCTTCCGCCAGGAACTGGCGGGCCTGCTTGCGATGGCGCTTGTCGCGCAGATCGCGGACCCACTTGATCAGTGGGTTGGAATAGGCAGTAATCTCACGCGGCATGTCAGTCTTCGCCGAACTTTGCTTCCACCAGCGCCGCTAGCGCCTCGACCGTCTCGCCCGCCCCGTCGCCCTGCGCGCTGATCGTAATGGTGTCACCCATCGCCGCGCCCAGCATCATCAGGCCCATGATCGAGGTGCCGGTCACCGTGCTGCCATCCTTGCCGACGCGAACTTCGCAGGGCTGGGTGGAGGCCAGGGTGACGAATTTGGCGCTGGCCCGGGCATGAAGGCCACGGCGGTTGGTGATCAGGACGGTCCGCGTCTGCTCCGTCATGCGGCGGCCTCGCCCAGCACTTCGGAGGCGACCGAGATATATTTCCGCCCCGCCTCGCGCGCGGCGGCGACGGCATCGACGACCTGCATCGACTTGCGCGCCGATCCCAGGCGGATCAGCATGGGCAGGTTCATGCCGGCGATCACCTCGACCCGGCCGCGCTCCATCAGCGAGATGGCGAGGTTGGAGGGGGTGCCGCCGAACAGATCGGTCAGGACGATCACCCCACGCCCCGCATCGACCGCGCCGATCGCGGCGGCGATGTCGGCGCGGCGTTCCTCCATGTCGTCTTCCGGGCCGATCGCGATGGTCGCGATCCGCTCCTGGGGGCCGACCACATGCACCATCGCGGTCACGAACTCATCGGCGAGCCGCCCGTGCGTCACCAGAACCAGACCGATCATGTCAGACACGCATATCCATCATTGCTTGGCCGGCCCGGCTTCCAGAGAGTCTTTCGGCACGGCACTCAAATCACGATGCACCACCGTGGGGGAAAAACCGCTTTCGCGCAACCTTCGCGCGATCCGGTCGGCGACGTGGACCGACCTGTGTCTCCCTCCGGTACAGCCGATCGCGATGGTGATATAGGATTTGCCCGACTGAATGTAACGAGGCACCACCGTGTCGAGCAATGTCTCGATCTGGCTCAGCACCGTGTCATAGGCGGGGTCGAGCCGGATATAGTCAATCACGGCCTGGTCCAGCCCGGTGCCGGGGCGCAGTTCCGCCGACCAATGCGGGTTGCGCAAGAAGCGCATGTCGAAGACCAGATCGGCGTTGCGAGGCAATCCCCGGGAGAAGCCGAACGACATGACGGTCAGCACCGGCTCGCTAAGCCCCTCGACCGCGTAATTGGCGCGAACCCATTGGCCCAGGTCGTTGCTGGTCATGTTGGTGGTGTCGAGCAGCCGATCGGCCATGTCGCGCAACGGCGCAAGCAGGGCGCGTTCGTGCGCGATGCCGTCGTCCGCCGCACGGTCGAGCGCCAGCGGATGGCGGTGCCGGGTTTCGGCATAGCGGCGCTTCAATTCCTCGCCGCCGCAGTTGAGGAACAGCGACTCGATGGCGAGGCGCGGGCTGTCCTTCAGGCGGCGGACCCGTTCGATGATCTGTTCGGGATCGAAATCGCGGGTCCGCACGCCTAGGCTGATGGCGAGTGGCCGGTTCCTGCCTTCCATGCCGGCAGGCGGGGGCGCTTCGAGCAGGCTGTCGAGCAGGAAGAGCGGCAGATTGTCGACCAGCTCCCAGCCCAGATCCTCGAGCGTCTTGAGCGTGGTCGAAGTGCCGGCGCCCGACATGCCGGTGACCAGCAGGATACGTTTGCGATCCATCAGAGGCGCTCCTTGCGCTGCGATAGCAGTAGCTCGGCCTTGATCGGGGCCGAGGCGGGAAAGGGATTAAGGCGGAAGAGGGGGAGGGCGATGCCGGCGATGACCGCTTGTGCGGGTTCAGGCAGGCGATCCTCCTCGCCCAGATCGACGACCAAGCCGACAGGCGCCTCGGGCTGGTAAGGTAGGGTGACGATGCCGACGCCGCGAACCTCCATCCGACCGGCGATCGTCTTCGGCACATAGGCCGATAGCACGCCGTCTTGCGCTGTGACGTGGACATAATCATCCCCGACCAGCACCGCGCCCCGATCGATCAAACGCAGGGCCAGATCGGACTTGCCCGCCCCGGATGGGCCCCGCAGCAGGACACCGATCCCGCCGATGGCGACGCAGGTCGCGTGGATCAGTTCGGCATTGGGTGGCGACACGATCGGGCTCCGAACAGGGGTCAGGCGCCTGGGGCCAGCGGCAGCCGCACGACAAAACGCGCGCCGCTCATCCGGTCCTCACGCGACTCGACATGAATGCAGCCCTGATGCGCCTCGACGATGGTCCGCGCAATGGCGAGGCCCAGACCCGAGTGACGGCCAAAGCTCTCTTCGCTCGGCCGGATCGAATGGAAGCGCCGGAAGATTGCCTCGCGTGCCTCTTCGGGAACGCCCGGCCCTTCATCCTCGACACGAACGATCACATCGTCCTGTTCGCGGGCCAAGCTGATCGCGACGATGCCCTGATCGGGCGAGAAGGACAGCGCATTGGCGATGAGATTCTCGAACACGCGTTCCAGCCGCGCGCCCTCTCCGGCGATGATCGCGGGCCCCGGCTCGGGCGAGTCGAAGCGCAGACGGATGCCGCGTTCCACCCCGCGGGCCTCGCGCTGTTCGATCATACCCTGGATGAGTGCATGGAGATCGACGGGGTCGAACTTCGCCCGGCTGAGCTGTGCGTCGAGCCGCGAGGCGTCGGAAATGTCGGTGATCAGCCGATCGAGCCGGCGGACATCGTCGCGGACGATGGCGAGCAATTGGGCCTGGAGATCGGGGGTACGTACCGTCTCCAGACTGTCGACGGCGGATCGGAGCGACGCAAGGGGGTTCTTAAGTTCATGGGTGACGTCGGCGGCAAAGGCCTCGGTTGCGTCGATCCGGGCGCGCAAGGCCAGGCTCATATCCGACAGCGCGCGGGCGAGCATGCCGAGTTCGTCGCGACGGTCGGGCAGGCGGGGCACCACCACCTCGCGCGCGCGGCCCAGGCGAACGCGCACCGCTGCCCGTGCAAGACGCCGCAAGGGGCGGACGATGGTGCGTGCCAGGAAGAGCGACAACAGGACGGAGATCAGCGCGACGAGGGCGAGCAGGACGCTCAGTCGGAAGCGTTCGATGCGAACCGTCTCTGTGATGAACCGGGCATTTTCGGTCGTCATGATCGCCCCGCCCGCAGGCAGCGGCGCGGCGGCGGTAATCACCGGCGTCCGATCGGGTGCGCGCCAGACCGAGGCGGCGATGGTCCCTCGCCGCGCAGCCATGACGTCGGGCCATTCCGCACCCCCGCGCCGTTCGCGATAGAGCGGCGGCCGCGCCGCGCCGACGACCGTGTCGATTCCGGCATCGAGGAAGCGTGCGATCACCTGACCCAGCCCCTGTTTGTCGGGATCGCGCAGCACGAAGTTGCGAACGCCCAGCGCGCGACTGTCGCCGATCAACCGGCCGCTGGCATCAAAAAGACGCAGCCGCTCGCCGGTATCCTTCGCCAGCCGCGCGATCAGCGCATCGCGCTCGCCCGGCTGGACCGAGGTCAAGGCTTCGCCGATCAGCCGAACCTCGCGCACCGCCTGTGCCACCCGATTGTCGAGCAGCCGCGTACGGTAGGAATCGAGATAGAAAAAACCCCCCGCCAGCAACAGCAACGCGAAGATGTTGAGCGCCAGGATCCGCTGGGTCAGCGAAATCTGGCCCGACCAGCGCAGCGCGAGGTCGGGGGCGTCACTCCTCGGAGAATCGGTAGCCGGCGCCATAGAGCGTCTCGATGGCGTCGAACTCGGGGTCAACCTGTCGGAACTTGCGGCGCAGGCGCTTGATATGGCTGTCGATCGTGCGGTCGTCGACATAGATATCGTCCTGATAGGCCGCATCCATCAACTGATTGCGGGTACGCACGATACCGGGGCGCTGCGCCAGTGTTTCCAGGATCAGGAACTCGGTGACGGTCAGCGTGACCGGCTCGCCCTTCCACGTCACCTTGTGGCGCGCCGGGTCCATCGCGAGCTGGCCACGGGTGAGGGGGCCCTGCACCTCAGCCGCTGGTGTGCCGGGCGTCTGACTGCTTCCCTCGGAGCGGCGCAGGATGGCGCGGATGCGGGCGATCAGCAGCCGCTGCGAAAAGGGTTTGGCGATATAATCATCCGCGCCCATCGCCAGCCCAAGCGCCTCGTCCAGCTCGTCATCCTTGCTGGTCAGGAAGATCACCGGGATCTGACTCTTTTCGCGGAGGCGGCGCAGCAGTTCCAGCCCGTCCATGCGCGGCATCTTGATATCGAAGATCGCCAGATCGGGCGGATTGTCGATCAACGCCTTCAGCGCGGCTTCGCCATCGGCATAGATGCGCGTCAGAAACCCTTCGGCCTGCAGTGCAATCGACACCGAAGTCAGGATGTTCCGGTCGTCATCGACCAACGCGATCGTCGCGGTCATGCGGGGGACTTTCCGGGCAAGCGATCGGCCATGTCCCTCGGTTAGGCCAAAGCGGGACACGGCTCAACCGTCTTCGTATTTAAGGGTGTTTGACGTGTTAAACGTTTGAGCTAAGAGGCGGTCAGCGCATACGTATTCACGTGTGATAACAAAGGGTACCATTCGGCTCCGCCGACGGGTGCCAACGGGAATGAGGACGCTTCACATGAACGAACGGATTCCGGAGATCGGGCTTCAGGCGCAGGGCATCGAAACCCGTGCCACGTTGCACTGGAACCTCGTCACCGCGCGGCTGATTGAGACCGCCGTCGCACGCGGCGAGGGCAAGCTGTCGGCCGATGGCCCGCTGGTCGTCGAGACGGGCGAGCACACCGGCCGCTCGGCGCAGGACAAGTTCATGGTCCGTGACGACGAAACCCGTGACACCGTGTGGTGGGGCAAGACCAACAAACCGATGAGCCCGGATGATTTCGCAGCCCTCAAAGCCGATTTCTTCGCCGCGCTGGGCCAGAAGGAAGACCTGTTCGTCCAGGACCTGTATGGCGGTTCGCAGCCCGAGCACCGGGTGCGCGTTCGCGTCGTCACCGAACTCGCCTGGCACAACCTCTTCATCCGCACGATGCTCGTACGCCCCGAAGAGCATGAACTACGTGAGTTCGCGGCCGAATACACGATCATCGATCTGCCCAGCTTCCGCGCCGACCCGGCACGCCATGGCTGCCGCTCGTCGACGGTGATCGCGGTCAACATGACCGAAAAGCTGATCCTGATCGGTGGCACGCGCTATGCCGGCGAGATGAAGAAGTCGGTCTTCGGCCTGCTCAACTATCTGCTGCCGACCACCGGCGTGATGCCGATGCACTGCTCGGCGAACATGGGTGCCGACGGATCGACGGCGGTGTTCTTCGGCCTGTCGGGCACCGGCAAGACGACGCTGTCGGCGGATGCCCGCCGCACGCTGATCGGCGATGACGAGCATGGCTGGTCGGACACGGCGGTCTTCAATTTCGAGGGCGGCTGCTATGCCAAGATGATCCGTCTGTCGCCCGAAGCCGAACCGGAGATCTTCGCGACCACCAAGCGCTTCGGCACCGTCCTCGAAAACGTCGTGATGGACCCGGTCACGCGCCAGCTCGACCTGAACGACAGCAGCCTGGCCGAGAATAGCAGGGGCGCCTATCCGATCGACTTCATCCCCAATGCGTCGAAGGACAATATGGGGGGCGTGCCGCGCAACATCGTGATGCTGACGGCCGACGCTTACGGCATCCTGCCGCCGATCGCGAAGCTGACGCCCGAACAGGCCATGTACCACTTCCTGTCGGGCTATACCGCACGCGTAGCGGGCACCGAGATTGGCGTGACCGAGCCGGATGCGACCTTCTCGACCTGTTTCGGTGCGCCGTTCATGCCGCGCCATCCTTCGGTCTATGGCAATCTGCTGAAGGAGCGGATCGCCAAGGGCGGCGTCGATTGCTGGCTGGTCAACACCGGCTGGACCGGCGGCAAGTACGGCGTCGGCCATCGCATGCCGATCAAGGCGACCCGCGCACTGCTCAACGCCGCGCTCGACGGCAGCCTGAACCAAGTCGAGTTCCGCACCGATCCCAATTTCGGCTTCCAGGTGCCGGTCTCGGTGCCGGGCGTCGATGGCGCGATCCTCAACCCGCGTGATACCTGGGCCGACAAGGCTGCCTATGACGCGACGGCGGCCAAGCTGGTCGATTTGTTCAACGAGAATTTCCAGCAATTCGCCGATCATGTCGACGAAGGCGTCCGCGTGGCAGCGCCGAAGGTGACAGTCGCGGCGTAAAGTTGGTCGGGGGAGGGCGCTTCTGGCAGGTGCCCTTCCTTGGCCTTCGACTTCGCTCAGGCTGAACGGATTGTGGAATCACGTACCAACCGCCGTTCCGCCTGAGCGAAGTCGAAGGCCACGCCCGAGCATCAGCCTCAATCCGACAGAGGCTCGACCAGCAGCACGCCGTTTTCGACATGCGCGACTCGTAACCGCGTCCCCGCCCCGGCATCCGGTCCCCGCACCGGCCATTCACCATCGCCCAGCCGCGCGCGCCCCTCACCGCTGATGATTGGCGTCGTCACCGTGACCACCTGCCCACGCAACCGCCGTGCAGGTTCGTTCAGGACCGGGGCATCGCTGTCCACTGGGAAATCGCGATACCAGCACCGTCCGATGACAACGCATACGACGCTCCAGACGGCGAACTCGACAAGCTGGAGCACCGCCGGCAGTTCGGGAATGGCCCAGACAGTCAGCGCCGTGACGCCGGCCGCAATCGCCAGGAAGATCAGGAAGACTCCCGGCACGAAGAGTTCCGCGATGCCCAGCGCCAGTCCGCCGGCCAGCCAGAGCGCGGCGGGGTCGATGTCGCCGATCGTCACGAACCGGGCTGGTCGAACGGCCCGCGCTTGGGAGTCGCGTTCGCCGCGGTGACGGTCCCGGATTTGTTGCCGGCCAGCGCGTCTTTGGCCAGTTCGCCGATGCCGCCGAGCGTGCCGATCAACTGGGTTGCCTCGACCGGGAACAGGATCGTCTTGGCATTGGGGCTGGTGGCGAACTTGCCGACCGCCTCGACATATTTCTGCGCGACGAAATAGTTGATCGCCTGGGTGCCGCCCTGCGCGATCGCGTCGGACACGACGCGAGTCGCCTTGGCCTCGGCTTCGGCCGCGCGCTCGCGCGCCTCGGAGTCGCGGAAGGCCGACTCGCGGCGCCCTTCGGCTTCCAGAATGCGGGCCTGCTTCTGCCCTTCGGCGCGCAGGATTTCGGACGCGCGCGAGCCCTCCGCCTCCAGGATATTGGCGCGCTTCTCGCGCTCGGCCTTCATCTGGCGGGCCATGGCGTTGACGATATCGACCGGGGGACGGATGTCCTTGATCTCGACACGGGTGATCTTCACCCCCCAGGGCGTCGTCGCATGATCGACGACGTTCAGGAGGCGCGCATTGATCTCGTCGCGCTTCGACAAGGTCTCGTCGAGGTCCATCGACCCCATCACCGTGCGCAAATTGGTCGTAACCAGATTGAGCAGCGCGACATAGAGGTCTGACACCTCATAGGCCGCCTTGGGTGCGTCCAGCACCTGGAAGAAGACGACCCCGTCGGTCGAGATCATCGCATTATCCTTGGTGATGATCTCCTGTCCCGGAATGTCGATCACCTGCTCCATCATGTTCACCCGCCGCCCGACGCGATAGAAAAAGGCGGGGTAGAAGTTGAAGCCGGGCACGGCGGTGCCGGTATAACGGCCGAAATGTTCGATGGTGTATTGATATCCCTGACGGACGATCTTGATCGACATCATCAGGTATAACAGCACCAGCAATACGGCCAGCGCGGCGACGATCAGACCCATCGACATCCCTCCCACTCCATCGATCTGGTGCGATCCTAGCATGGCGGTGCAGCAAGGGCCTAGCGTGAATGGCTCGCTTTGGTTACATGGCCCGCCACTTGTTCCCTCCGCAGGATTTGGCAGCCCCATGGATATCCGCCTCGGCCTCACCTTCGACGACGTGCTCCTCGTGCCCCAGGAGTCCGACGTTCTGCCGAGCACCGCAGACACGCGCACGCAACTGACCCGCTCCATCGCGCTCAACATCCCCGTCCTGTCGGCGGCGATGGATACGGTGACCGAGGCCGACATGGCGATCGTCATGGCGCAGCTCGGCGGCATGGGCGTGCTCCACCGCAACCTGACCGTCGAACAGCAGGTCGCCGCCGTGCGGCAGGTCAAGCGGTTCGAGAGCGGCATGGTCGTCAATCCGATCACCATCTCGCCCACCGCGACCCTATCGGAGGCGCAGGCGTTGATGGCGCGCCACCGGATCAGCGGCATTCCCGTCGTCGAGTTCGATGGCCGGCTGGTCGGTATCCTGACCAACCGCGACGTGCGCTTCGCCGAGAACCCGCAGCAGCCCGTCTCCGAGCTGATGACGCATGAGGATCTGGCCACCGTCAAGGTTGGCGTGGGTCAGGACGAGGCGCGTCGCTTGCTGCATGCGCGCCGGATTGAGAAGCTGCTCGTCGTCGATGACAGCTATCGCTGCGTGGGCCTGATCACGGTGAAGGACATTGAGAAGGCGGTGACCTATCCCTCGGCGACGAAGGATGGTTCGGGGCGTCTGCGCGTCGCCGCGGCATCGACTGTCGGTGAAAAGGGTTTCGAGCGGACTCGTGCACTGATCGAGGCCGAAGTAGATTGCGTTATCATCGACACCGCGCACGGCCATAACCGCGACGTTGCGCGTGCGGTCGAGGCGGCGAAGAAGCTGTCCGACACGGTGCAGGTAATCGCGGGCAATGTCGCGACCGCCGCCGCCACCCGTGCGCTGATCGATGCGGGCGCGGACGCGGTGAAGGTCGGCATTGGGCCGGGATCGATCTGCACCACCCGCGTCGTCGCCGGCGTCGGCGTGCCGCAGTTGACCGCCGTGATGGACTGCGCCGAGGAAGGCTGGAAGTCGGGCGTGCCGGTCATCGCCGATGGCGGCCTGCGCACCTCGGGCGATCTGGCCAAGGCGCTGGCGGCGGGTGCGGGCGCCTGCATGGTCGGCTCGCTCTTGGCGGGGACCGAGGAAGCGCCGGGCGAAACCTTCCTGTACCAGGGTCGGGCCTATAAGTCCTATCGCGGCATGGGCTCGGTCGGGGCGATGGGCCGTGGTTCGGCCGACCGCTATTTCCAGGGCGATATCAAGGATCAGATGAAGCTGGTGCCCGAGGGTATCGAGGGCCAGGTCGCCTATAAGGGCCCGGCACGCGACGTCATCCATCAGCTGGTCGGCGGCATCAAGGCGGCGATGGGCTATACCGGTTCGGCGACCCTGAAGGACCTGCGCGAGCGAGCGCAGTTCGTCCAGATCACCGGCGCGGGCCTCAAGGAAAGCCACGTCCATGACGTGACGATCACGCGGGAAGCCCCCAATTATCCGACTCGCTGATCTGACGGACGCCCGTTCGTGACGCCCGCTGCCCGGACCCAGGCGGCGATCGAGTTGCTCGACGCGATCATCGCCTCCGCCGCGGCGGGTGGTGCGGCCGCCGACACGCTGATCGCCCGCTATTTCGCAACGCGCCGCTATGCCGGATCGAAGGATCGGCGTGCGGTGCGCGAACTCGTCTATGCCGCCATCCGCCAGGCCGGCCCCGTGCCGGCGAGCGGTCGTGCGGCGGTGCTGGCGCTGGCCGATCTTGATCCCGCCCTAGCGGTGAATTTCGATGGATCGCCTCACGGGCCGGCGCCCATCGACGCAGCGGAACCCCGCGCGGCGGGCGGCGTGGCGCCGGCATGGCTGGTCGAGGCGCTTGGCCAATCCGGTCTGACCGAGACGCAACAGGCGGCGCTGATCGACCGCGCGCCGCTCGACGTCCGGATCAACAGCTTGGCGACGACACGGGAAGCGGTGCTAGCCGAATGGCCCGACGCGACCCCGACGCCGCTTGCGCCCTTGGGGCTGCGGCTGCCCAACGGCACGCCGATCGAGCAATCGGACCTGTATCGCGCCGGGCTGATCGAAGTGCAGGACGAGGGCAGCCAGTTGGTCGGCGCGGCACTGGCCCCGCAGCCGGGCGAGTGGCTGGTCGATCTCTGCGCTGGTGCCGGGGGCAAGACGTTGCAGATCGGCGCGGCGATGGACAATCGCGGCGCGCTGCTCGCCTGCGATATCGATCGGGCGCGCCTACAGCGACTGGCCCCACGCGCCGAGCGGGCTGGGGTGACGATCGTCGAAAGCCGTCTGCTCAATCCGGGGCGCGAGCGGGAAATGCTCTCCGACTGGATCGCGAAGGCTGATGGCGTGCTGATCGACGCGCCCTGTTCGGGGACCGGCACATGGCGGCGCAATCCCGAGGCGCGTTGGCGGCTGACCCCCGAACGGCTCGACCGGCTGCGCGGCATGCAGGCCCAGGTCATGAGCGTAGGGGCCGACTTGGTGAAGCCGGGCGGGCGGATGGTCTATGTCGTGTGCTCGCTGCTAGATGCCGAGGGCAGCGATCAGATCGCCGCGTTCCTGGAGAGCCACCCCGGCTGGTCGGTCGAGGCTCCTGCCCAAGTGATCGGGACGCCGCATGGTACGGGCTATCGGCTCGATCCGGCGACGCATGGCACCGACGGGTTTTTTGTCGCCTGTCTCCGGGCGCCATGCTAGCGTCCGGTCCAGTGCCAAGTCCGGAGTTCTTCATGCGTTTGACGTCCATGGCCGCCGCAGCCGCGCTGGCGGTGGTTTCCGTTACCACCTCGCTCAGCGGACAGCGTCCCGATGCGCAGATCGACGCGCGCTCGATGCAGTTGCTGGAACAGGGACGGGCACAAAAGGCCGCCGGAAATCTGGATGGCGCGACCGATACGCTGGAGACGGCGGTGACCGTCGATCCGCGCAATCGGGGCGCCTTCATCCTGCTCGCCGAAGTGGCGGATGCGCGCGGCCTGCCCGGGAAGGCGATCCGCCTGTACCGCGAGGCGTTGCTGCTGGAGCCCAATGACCTGCGCGCGCTCCGGGGGCAGGGCGAGGCGCTGGTGAAGCGCGGCGCCGTCGCGCGGGCCAAGGATAATTTGAACAAGATCAAGACCCTGTGCAAACAGGACTGCGCCGATGCCACCGCGCTCGCCGCCGTCATTGCCAAGGGACCGCCGCCGGTGACGACGGCACAGGTGGAAACCAAGGTGCCTGCCAAGAACTGAGGGTTCATCAGTTGGGCGGGGCCAAGAGGCCTTTTCCCCGCCCTCCGTTCGGCCTGAGCGAAGTCGAAGGCCAAGGGATGTCATCGCCGCTCCGCCCGGCCTAGCTGAGATGGTAAAGCGTGGCTTTCGATTTCGCTCAGGCTGAACGGAGGGTCGGGATGTCACTCGTACGCGTGACGGCAGGCCACGCGTAACCAGCCGCTACCCCAGCGCCCTGGCCAAGGCGACGAACTCCGCCACCGACAATGTCTCCGCACGTCGTGCGGGATCGATGCCGATCGACTCCAAAGCCTCGACCGCACCCGGTATGGGCTTCAGGCTCTGGCGCAGCATCTTGCGACGCTGGCCAAAGGCAGCGGCAGTCAGCCGCTCCAGCGTCCGGAAGGTGACACCCTCGGGCGCCGGGGCCGGGGTGATGTGAACAACCGCCGACATGACCTTGGGCGGCGGGGTGAAGGCGGAGCGGTGGACCGGCATCGCGATCCGTGCCTGGCTGCGCCACTGGGTCAGAACCGCAAGCCGTCCATAAGCCGACTGGTCTGCCGCCGCGACGATGCGCTCGGCGACTTCCTTTTGGAACATCAGCGTGCATGACTGCCACCAGGGCAACCATGCACCCGACAACCACCCGACGAGCAGCGGCGTGCCGACATTATAGGGCAGGTTGGAGACGATGTGCGGCTTTCCCTCGAACAGCTCGGGCGCGTTGACGCGAAGGGCGTCGCCCTCGATCACTCGCAATCGCCCCGGGAACGCCTCGGACAATTCGGCCAGCGCCGGGATACAACGCCGGTCGCGCTCGATCGCGGTGACACGTCCTCCCGCCATCAGCAGCGCGCGGGTCAGACCGCCCGGACCGGGACCGATTTCCAGCACTTCCTGATCGGTCAGATCACCGGGAATGGCGGCGATCCGCGCAAGCAACTGCCCGTCGAACAGGAAATTCTGACCCAGTGACTTGGATGCCGACAGGCCATGGCGCGCGATGACATCCCGCAAGGGGGGCAGGGGCGTGATCGGGTCCATGTCAGTTGGCGAGGCTGGCCCGACGACGCGCGGCCTCTCCTGCCATGGCGATGGCGGCGATCATCGCGCCGGGATGGGCCTGATCCTGCCCGGCGATACCGAAAGCGGTGCCGTGATCGGGCGACGTGCGGACGAGCGGCAGACCCAGCGTGATATTGACCCCCTCGTCGAAATGCAGCGTCTTGATGGGGATCAGTGCCTGGTCGTGATAGCAGCACAGCACCGCGTCATAAGCGGTCCGCGCGCGCGGGTGGAACAGCGTATCGGCCGCGAACGGCCCGGTCGCATCGATCCCCTCGGCACGGAGTTGGGCAATCGCGGGTTCGATCAATTCGATCTCCTCGCGCCCAATGGAGCCGCTTTCCCCGGCATGGGGATTGAGCCCGGCAAAGGCGAGGCGGGGCGCTTCGATCCCGAAATTGCGGCACAGGCCCCGTGCCGTGGCGCGACCCTTGGCGACGATCAACTCGATCGACAAGAGGCCCGACACCGCCGCCAGCGGGACATGGGTGGTGATCGGCACGACGCGCAGCGAGGGCCCCGCGAGCATCATCACCGCATTAGCCCCCGCCACACCGCAACGCTCGGCGACGAACTCGGTCTGGCCGGGATGAGTGAAGCCGATATCGTAAAGCTGCGCCTTGCTGACCGGCCCCGTCACCAGCGCGGAGGCCGCGTCCGAGCGGACCAGCCCGACCGCGAGTTCGAGGGCGTGGAGTGCACAGCGTGCACCTTCGACATCCGGCTGGCCCGGGGTGATTTCGCCCGCATCGTCGACCGACAGGATCGGCAGTGCCTGATCAAACGCCGCCACCGCCGCGCCGATGTCGCTGACGCGGACGGTGGGGCCGTCCCACACCTTCTCGATCGCACGGGCGTCACCGACCGCCAGAAACGGGGGCAGCCCGGCCGAATGCCGCACGGCCCAGGCTTTGGCGATGATCTCCGGCCCGATGCCGGCGGGATCGCCCATGGAGATCGCCAGAGGCCGGGTCATGCTCATGCGTCGGTCACCGATACTCAATGACCGCGTCGCGGCGAAGATCGCGCATCTTCTGGTTCGCGCGCAGATTGACCCGCTGCTGCTCGACCTGGTTCTGGATCTGGTCGCTGGTCGGCAGATTGCCCGAGCGCGGTTCCTCGCGGTCGCACAGCACCAGCGAGCGGACGCCCTGTTCGGGCGAGCCGAAGGGCGGCGTCGCCTGGCCGATCTGCATCTTCAGCAGGATTTCCTGCAGCGGTGCGGGTAGCTGGCGGATGGTGACCTGGTCATTGTCGACCACCTCGGCCTTGAGCGAGGTCGCCACGCGTTCCACGTCGCCGCAACCGCGAATGGCCTGCGTCGCCTTGGCGAAATCGGCGGCACGTGCGGTTGCCTGCGCCTGGGTCGTGCCGGCCGGGAACTTGATGGTCAGCTGCTTGAGCGACAGGCGCGAATCGCGCGGGTCGGCAGTTAGCACCTGCCGCTTGTCCGTCAGGTACAGGATCGAGAAGCCGCCCGGAATCGGGATCGGCCCGGCAACCTGCCCGACCTGCATCGACTGCGCGGCGGACTGAAGCTCGGGCGGCAACTGCGCGGCGCGGACCCACCCCAGATCGCCGTTCACCGCGCGCGTCGAGGCTTCGGAGAAGCTGCGCGCGAAATATTCGAAGGGCTGCTGCCCCTTCTGGATTTCGGCGATGATCTGGCGCGCATTGGCGAAGACCTGCTGCTGTGTCGCCTCATTGGCGGAGAGGAAGATTTCCTTGAGATTATATTCCTCGGTACCCTTGGCCGCTTCCAGCCGGGCGCGAATGGCGTTCACTTCCTCGTCGCCGACATTGATGAACGGCTCGACGCGCTTACGGAGGTAACGGTTCCATGCCAGCTCGCCCTCGATCTGGCGGCGCATCGAGCGCTCGGACGATCCGACCTGGCGCAGAAAGGCGGTCATCTGCGTCGGCGTCTTGCCGAACTGCTGCGAGAAGCGGGCATAGGCCTGGTCGATTTCAGGCGCGGTCACCGTGATCTCGGCGGACTTTGCTTCCTGAATCTGCAACGTCTCGTCGATCAACTGCCGCAGGATCTGCATCCGCAGCCGGTCGCGATCCTCGGGCGACAGCTTGGTAACATTGTTCAGCGCCATGGCCAGCGCCATGCGCTGGTCCAGATCGGTCCCGGTCAGGACTGTGTCGTTGACGATCGCGGTCGGCTTGCGGACATTGGGGTCCAGCTTTCCGAACAGTTGAAGATTGGAAGGAATGTCCAGACCGCCGGTTTCGGGCACCGTCTGGTCCGGCACCGTCTGCGCCAGCGCGCCGGCCGCGACCGCTGCCAGCATCATGGCGGCAGCCCCGCGGAAGAAACGGCCCTTGATACGAATGTCCTGCTTCACCGTGTTTGTGATCCTCATCACGCCTGCATGGGGCGCGTAACCGTCGCGATATGGGTCGAGCATGCTGAATAGGGGCTTAGCGGCCGAGATTGGTGAACGCCAGCGTCAACAGGAAGCTGTTGCCCGCGCGTGCGTCCCCCGTGTTTACGTAATCACGTCGCCAAGTGAAGCCAAGGCGAAGGCAATCATCCTCATATTGCACGCCGACGCGGTGTCGGATCGGATCGAAACCATTGGACAGCGACAGCGCGTCTTCCGAACGGTCGGTCAGGTCGACGACGGTCGATCCGAACGCCGACCAGAAGCGCGCGAACTGCACCCGCCCCGCCAGCCGGATTTCCTCGCGATCCTGAAGATCCTCGATCGAAGTGAAGATGTTGCGGTTGAGGCGGATATACCCCGCCTGCACATAGGTAGAACGCGAACCCACTGTCGCGTCCAGCTCGTTGCGGCGAACGGCGAACGTGTCCTTGTCGATGCGGAAGCGGTGGGTCAGCGACACGAAATCTCGGAACCGCAATTCGGTACGCCCGACGATATCGGACCAGCGATCCGACAGGCCCGTGCCCGGATAGAGGATCGTCGGCCGGTCGTTCAGGCGGAAGCTCTGCCCGACCAGCGTGTCGAAGGTGAAGCCCGGCAGCGACAGCGCCCATTGCGCGCCATAGGTGATGCGGGTCGAGTCCTCGAACCGGTCATAGCCGGGGAAGCGGTTGAGCGCGAAGAGGTTAGAGTCCTCCAGATCGACCGCGCGCGCATCCTCGTTCGGGATTTCGATATTGCGGATCTTGGGGCTGGCGACGATCTGGACGCGCGGCGTGAAACGCTGGGTCCCGCCCCAGAGCTCGCCGACGAACGGCCATTTCACATCGACCGCGAGCGCACCGATCGCGCGGCCCTGAAAGCCCTCCAGCCCCTGATAGATAAGCGGCGTCGTGGCGATGTTGTTGGCGTTATAAGCATCGCCGCGCGCATAGGCGGTAAAGGTCACTTCCTGACCCCAATTGGTCAGGCGGCGCAGATCCCAACGCATGCTAGCAAAGGCGCGCTGGGTATCCTGGCCCTGGGTACGGCTGATCGCCAGCGTGTTGAGTTGCAGCTCGAACTTGCCGCCGACCAGCCCATCGTCGAACCGGCGGCGATAATCGATCTCGGGCAGCGCGATCGGCTGTTGTCCCTGCGGATCGTTGACGCGCAATGTCTGGACGTACCAGCCGTTGATCGCGAAATAGCTGTTCTGGTCGATGCGCTCCAGGCTGGCGGTCGTGCGCAGCCGGTCGTCTCGCGAAATATCGTAGCGACGCAGGAAGGTGCGATCCGTCGTCAGACGCAGCGAGCCCGACAGGCTCCATTCGGGCGAGAACTGCAACCGCCCGACACCGTCGAGATAGCCGCGAAACGCCTGGCTCGTATCGGTCGGGTTGAGTGTGTTGAGGTCGTCGCTGCGACGGCTGGCGGTGGCGTAGCCGGTGATCCGATAGGCGCCGAGCGAATTGAGCGCCTCATATTGCGCCTCCATCATCGGCAGCACGGCGGTGAAGACGTGCGGCGTGACGGTCAGGCCCCGATTGGGGGCGAGCCGCCAATAATAGGGCACCGCCACCTCGATGCCGTTGACGCGGTCGAGCCGGATATCGGGGGTCAGGAAGCCGCTGTCGCCGCCCGACCCGATCGGGGCGGACAGGCGGGGCAGGGGAATGCTGGGCAGGCCGAACAGATTGAGCCGCGCGCCGTTGAAATAGACGCGTTCGCGATCAGGGCGATAGGTGACGCGGACGGCGGTGATCTTCCAGGACGGTTCCTTGGGGCATCCTTCCGATGTTTCGACGGCGCAGGGTGTATAGGCGGCACGTTCGAGATTGACCGTGCCGTTCTCCTGACGCGTACCCCGGACCGCCGCCAGGCGCCCACCCTGTTCCAGCACGACGAGCATATTGTCGACCACGCCGTCCTTCAGCGAATCGGTCAGCTCGATCTGGTCGCCATAGGCGATGTCGCCCTGCGGGTTGGTCACGGCGATATTGCCGGTGGCCAGCACCTTACCGGTCTTACGGTTCCAGGTAACCTTGTCGGCGCGCAGCCTTTCCCCCTGGCGGTTCATGCGGACATCGCCGGTCGCCGTCACGATATCGGCATTGATGTCATATTCGAGCTGCCCGGCGCTGAACCGCACCTGGTCGGGGTTTTCGGGCGCGGGGCTGTCCGCGGGTGGCGGCGACGCCGGTCGATCCTGCAGGTCCTGGCCAAAGGCGGGCTGGGCTGCGAAAAGAGCGAGGGGCAGCGCGCTGCCGGTCAAAAGGGTCATTCGCAACACGATGATACCAGATCCGTCCTTGCCGACATGATGAAAGCCTCCCCCCGGCAGGGTGACGGCGCGAATGGTCCGCCTATCGCATCACCGGACGTTCGCTGCAATCGCGCGCTTGCCACGCTCGCCCCAGTGCCTAGATGGTAGCAACAGTTATTTGTTCATCAGGGGTTTCCCATGCAGATCGCCTTCTCTTCCGTCGCGCAAGCGGACGATGTCCTTGTTTTCCCGATCGAGAAGGACGGCATCGACCGGGCGCAATGGGGTGTAGCGGAGATCGCGGACCTGGCCCCGCTGGCGGCGAAGGCGTCCACGTTCAAGGGTGATGCCGGTTCGACGCTGGAAGTCTTCGTGCCGGGGAACGGCAAGGTCGGCCGCGTTGTCCTGCTCGGCGTCGGTTCGGGCAGCGAGACCGACTGGCGCAAGGCCGGCGGCGCGCTGACGGCCAAGCTGCTGACTCAGGCGTCGAGCGCGTCGGTCCACCTCAACGCACTGGCCACCGCGCCCTCGCTCGATGCCGTGACGGCCTTTGCCGGTGCGGCCGTGCAGCGCGCCTGGCGCTATGACGTCTATCGCACCAAGCTGCCCGAGACGTCCCGGCCGACCCTGACGCGAATCGCCATCGTCGGCGCGGCAGCGGAGGCCGAAGCCGCCTATGCCGCGATCCATGCCGTCAACGGCGGGCTGGAACTGACCCGGACACTGGTGTCGGAACCGCCGAACAAGCTCTATCCGGAAAGCTTTGTCGAGCGCGTCCTGAACGACGTCGAGGGGCTGGGTCTGGAGGTCACCGTGCTGGACGAGGCGCAGATGCGCGATCTGGGCATGGGGGCGCTGCTGGGCGTGAGCCAGGGTTCGGTCCGCGAAGGCCGGTTGCTAGTCCTCAAGTGGAATGGCGGAGCCGCCGATGCCCCGACGCTGGCGCTGGTCGGCAAGGGCGTGACCTTCGACACCGGCGGCATTTCGATCAAGCCGGCCGCTGGCATGGAAGACATGAAGTGGGACATGGGCGGCGCCGGTGCGGTCGCGGGCGCGATGAAGGCGATCGCCACGCGCAAGGCCAAGGCCAATGTCGTCGGCGTCATGGGTCTGGTCGAGAACATGCCCGACGGCAATGCGCAGCGCCCGGGTGACGTGGTCACTTCCATGTCGGGTCAGACGATCGAGGTCATCAACACCGACGCGGAAGGGCGCCTGGTCCTGTGCGATGCGCTGACCTGGGTCCAGAAGACGCATTCGCCTTCGACCATCGTCGATCTTGCCACGCTGACCGGCGCGATGATCATCAGCCTGGGCCATGAACATGGCGGTCTGTTCGCCAATGACGATTCGCTGGCCGAATCGCTGCTCGCGGCGGGCAAGGCGACCGATGAGAAGCTGTGGCGCTTCCCGCTGTCCGATGCCTATGACAAGCTGATCGACAGCCAGATCGCCGACATGAAGAATGTCGGCCCGCGTGGCGGCGGCTCGATCACGGCGGCGCAGTTCCTGAAGCGCTATATCAATGACGGCGTCGCATGGGCGCATCTCGACATTGCTGGCATGGTCTGGTCGGACAAGCCGGGCGTCAACCATGACAAGGGCGCCACGGGCTATGGCGTCCGCCTGCTCGACCGCTTCGTCGCCGACCGGTTCGAAGCCTGAGCCAACAGGAGCGGCGCCGATGCAGGTCGACTTCTATCATCTGACCATGGCGCCGCTCGATCGGCTGCTGCCCGTCATCGCCGATCGCGTGATGGCGGGCGGCGGCCGTTTGCTGATCGTCAGCGGCGATGCCGACCAGCGTGCGGCGCTCGATCGTCAGCTCTGGATGGTGCCGGCGGACAGTTTCCTGCCCCATGCCCAGGCGGGCGAGGGGAATGACAGTGCCCAGCCGGTACTGATCGCGGCCGAGGTTCATCCGGCCAACGGCGCGCGCCATGTCGCCTTGGCGGATGGCCTATGGCGGGACGACGCGCTGACCTTCGACCGTGCCTTCCACTTCTTCGACGGCGATCGCATTGCCGAGGCCCGGTCGGCCTGGCGTGCGCTGGCCGACCGCGACGGGGTGGAGCGGCGTTACTGGAAACAGAACGACCAGGGCCGCTGGGAACAGGCGGCGTGACGTGATCCTCCCCGCTTACGGGGAGGGGGACCACCGAAGCTGGTGGAGGGGGCTCTCCACGAAGGACAACCCTCGCGGTACATCCCCGCCGTCAGGCCTTCGGTCTGCCACCTTCCCGTGTCGGGGAGGCTTGCGATTTCCATAAGACATTGCATTGCGCCCGAGCCCCGACTAGGGCGGCGCCACTTCCAGCCAACACCTATTTCAGGAGCTGCGTGACCATCATGGCCGCGAACCGTACCTTTTCGATCATCAAGCCCGACGCCACCCGCCGCAACCTGACCGGCGCCGTCACCAAGATGCTGGAGGAAGCCGGCCTGCGCGTCGTCGCCTCGAAGCGCATCCAGATGACCCGCGAGCAGGCCGAGGGCTTCTACGCGGTCCACAAGGAGCGTCCCTTCTTCAACGATCTGGTCGAGTTCATGATCTCGGGTCCGGTCGTCGTGCAGGTGCTCGAGGGCGAGAACGCCATGCAGCGCAACCGTGACATCATGGGCGCGACCAACCCGGCGAACGCCGAGCCGGGCACGATCCGCAAGGAACTGGCCGAGTCGATCGAAGCCAACACCGTGCATGGCTCGGACTCGGACGAGAATGCCGAGATCGAGATCGCCTATTTCTTCAAGCCCGAAGAAATCGTCGGCTGATGACCTGGCGGCTGCGGCGGGCGGGGCCGGGCGATGCGCCCGCGCTGTCGCTCGTCGCGGCCGCCAGCTTCCTCGAGACTTTTGCCGGGATCATCGCCGGTCCCGACATGGTGCGCCATTGCACCCTCAACAGCTCGGCCGCCAAATTCGATGCGTGGATCGCCGACGCCAACTGCGTGGCCACCCTGGCCGAGCATCCCGATGGGGCCGCACCCGTTGGTTACACGCTTCTCGTGCCCCCCGATCTGCCGATCGAGACGGATGCGCATGATATCGAACTCCGCCGTATCTACGCGTTGTCGCTGACCCGCGGCACGGGTCTTGGCCACAAGCTGATGGCCAGGGCGATCGACGACGCCCGGGCGCTCGGCCGGCGCCGTATGCTGCTGGGAGTGCTCGGCATCAATGAGCAGGCACGGGCTTTTTACGAGCGGGAAGGTTTCACGCTGACCGGCACGCGCCAGTTTCGGGTGGGCGAAGCCGTTTACGACGATGTCGTCTATGCGCGGGCGCTGTAACTAAGGCACCCAACCCGTCCTTCCCCGTAAGGGGAAGGTGCGTGGAATATGATCAGCCGCGCCGCGCCGCCCAGGCGGCGTCCAGCTTTGCCTTCGTCCCGTTCCGATCACGCAGCCGCAAGCCTTCCAGCCGCAGGGTGCGGCCCCGGAACAGGCGGCCATGGGTGCTCCAGATGACGTCGTACAGACCGGTCACGGTCCGTGCCGTATCGCCGTCCCAATAGCGGGTGGTGATCAGCGCAGGGAGCCGCCCCTCGCGAGTGTCGGCCTCACCATCCGTCAGCGCCAGCATCGGTCCGGCAATGGGCTCGGCCTCGATCACCGGGTCGCCGACTGGTACCTGGCGGCCAATGCCGGATTTCGTCGGAAAATCGATCGTCAATTCCTGAAGGTCGTGGTTCGGATCGCGCAGCGCCAGGCGGCGGCCATCGCTTTCCACCGTCGCGCTCAGGTCCAGCCGTGCCCGCTCATGACGCTGGGCGCTGGCGGCGGCAGCCTTGTCGGCGGCGTCGCTGCGCCGCTGGGACCAGTTGAGATAGAGGGTCAGCGCGGCGACCATCAGGCCGGCGACCGCCACGAACTCCGCAAGGGTCAGCAGCCGGCGGCGCGACTTGGCCCGCTCGGCGGCCTCTTCGCCCGCCGTGCCGCTCATCGGCCGCCCGCCTCCAGCAATTCGGTCGGTGCGACCAACTCCCAACTGCGCGCGATCCGATCCTCGATCAGCGTCCAGTCGCTGTCGGCGGACAGCGTGATTTCGCTCCAATGCGGTGCGTGGCCTTCATCCGCGATGCGCAGATGCAGAGCGGACGTCCCTTCGCTGACCCGAGCGAATGGCTCGCCCTCGACCAGGAAACGGATTTCGCCGTCCGGCGCCTGCTCGGTCGTGCCAGGCAGCAGCATGGCGATGTCACGGATGCGGGCGAGAATATCGGTCATCGACGCACAAACTCCGTCAGCACTTGGGGGTAAAGTCGGTGCTCCTCAACGAGCACGCGCGCCGCGAGTGCCGTGGCGTCGTCGCCGGGGTGGATCGGCACTTCCGCCTGGCCCAGCACTTCGCCATCGTCGAGTTCCTCGGTGACGATATGGACCGAGCAGCCGGCCTTCGTGTCGCCAGCCGCAATCGCGCGCGCATGGGTGTTGAGGCCCTTGTATAGCGGCAGCAGCGAGGGGTGGATGTTGAGGATACGTCCCCGCCACCGCGCCACGAAATCGCCCGACAGCAGACGCATATACCCCGCCAGCGCGATCACTTCGACGCCCGCCTCGCTCAGCGCCTGATTGATCGCCGCCTCATAGGCCGGCTTGCCGATACCTTTGGGTGAGAGCGCGAAGGTCGCGATGCCGTGTTCCTGGGCCCAGGCCAGCCCGGCTGCCTCGGGCTTGTCCGAGGCGACCAGCGCGACTTCGTAACCCGCATTCGCCTCGCGCGCGGCCGCGACCAGCGATTGCATGTTGGAACCCCGGCCGGAAATCAGGATACCGACCTTCACCGGGCTGTCAGGCCGCATGGGTCGCGGTCCAGTCCGCCTTGGCGCTCCACGTGCCCGCGGAACCCTTGACGGTGCAGCCGCGCTCGCCGGCTTCGATACGGCCGATGATCAGGACGGTCTCACCCGCTTCCGCCAGGGTGGCGGCGACCGCCTCCGCCTGATCGGCGGCGACGACCACCGCCATGCCGATGCCGCAGTTGAAGGTCCGTGCCATCTCCTCCGGCTCGATCCCGCCCTGCGCCTGCAGGAACGCCATCAGGCGCGGCTGTTCCCAGCCATCGGCATCGACGACCGCATGCGCGTCCTTAGGCAGCACGCGCGGGATGTTCTCGAGCAGACCACCGCCGGTGATATGCGCCAGCCCCTTGATCGCGCCGGCCTTGATGGACGGCAACAGCGAGCGGACATAGATGCGAGTCGGCGCCATCAGTGCTTCGATCAGCAACTGGTCCTGATCGAACAGAGCGGGGCGATCGAGCTTCCAGCCCTTGTCGGCGGCCAGGCGGCGGACCAGCGAAAAGCCGTTGGAATGAACGCCCGACGAAGCCAGGCCCAGGATTACGTCGCCATCGCCGATGGTGGTGCCGGTCAGCACCTGATCGCGTTCGACCGCACCGACGCAGAAGCCGGCCAGGTCATAATCGCCCGGCGCATACATGCCCGGCATCTCCGCTGTCTCGCCGCCGATCAGGGCGCAACCGGCAATGCGGCAGCCCTCGGCGATCGAGGCGATCACCCGCTCGGGCACGTCGCCTTCGAGCTTGGCGGTCGCATAATAATCCAGGAAAAACAGCGGCTCGGCGCCCTGGACGATCAGGTCGTTGGCACACATGGCGACCAGGTCGATACCGACGCCGTCATGACGGTCATGCTCGATCGCCAGTTTCAGCTTGGTGCCGACGCCGTCATTGGCCGCGACCAGCAGCGGATCGGTGAAGCCCGCCGCCTTCAGGTCGAAGAAACCACCAAAGCCGCCCAGATCGGCGTCGGCGCCCGGCCGGCGTGTCGCCTTGGCCAGCGGGCCGATCGCGCGGACCAGCGCGTTGCCCGCGGCGATCGAAACGCCAGCATCGGCATAGGTATAGGACGCGCCGGTTTCGGCGGGCGATGAGGGGGTGGACGGCGTGCTGTTGTCGGTCATGTTTGCCCGTTAGCTATATCGCGCTTGGATTTCCACGCCTGCTTCGCCAAAAGGCCGCGATGCGTTTGCGATTGCCCCATCGGATATTCGGTCTTGCCGCCCTGGCCGGGGTCGGCGTCGGGGCCAGCGCGGTCCTGGCCCAGATCGAGGGGCAGGATCGCGGCGTCATGCCGATTGACAGCGGCAGCGCTTATGAGGTCTCGGGCGTCACGGTGGATGTCTCTGGCAAGACGGCGGAGGATGCGCGGCTAGGCGGCTGGCGGATCGCGCAGCGCAAGGGCTGGGCGATGCTGGCGCAGCGGCTGGGGCGCAGCGGGGTCGGGGCGTCGGACGGGATGCTCGACTCGCTCGTGTCGGGCATCGTCGTCGAGAATGAGCAGATAGGCCCGACCCGCTATGTCGCCCGATTGGGGGTCCTGTTCGATCGCACGCGGGCAGCGTCGGTACTGGGAGTGTCGGCCTATGCCGATCGCTCGCCGCCGATGCTGGTCATGCCGCTGCAGGTATCGGGCGGCGTGTCGCAGATGTTCGAGACGCGGACGCCCTGGCAGCAGGCCTGGGCCCGGTTCCGCACCGGTAACAGCACCATCGATTATGTTCGGCCCTCGGGCACCGGCGCCGATCCGTTGCTGCTCAATGCCGGGCAGATCGGGCGGCGGTCGCGCGGTTGGTGGCGTTCGATCCTCGATCAATATGGCGCGTCGGATATCCTGATCCCCGTCGTCCGCCTCTATCGCCAATGGCCCGGCGGCCCGGTGATCGGCGTGTTTGAGGCGCGGCATGGGCCGGACAATCAGTTGCTCGGCTCGGTCACGCTGCGGGTCGGCAGCACCGAAGGTCTGGGGCAATTGCTCGATACCGGCGTGGCACGACTCGATGCGCTCTATCAACGGGCGCTGGCGGGCGGCCTGCTACAGGGCGATCCCACGCTCGCCCCGCCGCCCAAGCCGCAAGTAGAAATTACCGACGATAGCAGTACCGGCGAGGAACCGATCGAAGGGCTTGACGCCGCGATCGCCTCGTCGGGGGCCGGCATCGCCGTCACCCTCCAATATGATGCGCCCACCGCCAGCGCGGTCGCCAATGTCGAGAGCCTGGTGCGCGGCATTCCGGGCGTGGTGCGGGCGGGCACGACCAGCCTGGCGCTGGGCGGCGTGTCGTTGATGGCGGTGACCTATGACGGCGATCCCGATCAGCTTCGCCGCGCGCTGGAACAGCGTGGTTTTCAGGTGTCGGGCACCGGCACCACCTTGCGCGTACGTCGGGCGGCCCTGCCGACACCGACGCCCTCTACGGATACTGTGACGACCGGATGAACCAGATGGCGCTTCCGCTGCAATGGCCAGCGGACCCCCGATCGGACGCCTTTTTGCTGACCGATTCCAACCGCCTGGCGGCACGGATGCTGGAGCAATGGGAAAGCTGGCCGACCATGGCCGCGATCCTGACCGGCCCCCGCAAGTCGGGCCGGTCGCTGCTGGCGCGCATCTTCGCGGCGCGCAGCAACGGCACGATCATCGACGATGCCGAGCGGGTGCCCGAGGTGCAGATCTTCCACGCCTGGAACACCGCACAGGCCGAGCGGCGCCCGCTGCTGATCGTCGCGGACGCGCCGCCGCCACGCTGGTCGGTCAAGCTGCCCGACCTTCGCTCGCGTCTCGCCAATAGCAGCCTGGCCGAAATCGGCGCGCCGGACGATGAGTTGGTCGCCGCCCTGTTCGAGCATCTGTTCGAGCGGCGCGGACTCGATGCGCGGCCCGATCTGATCGAGTGGTTGACCGCTCGCGTGGAGCGTAGTCACCTTTCTGTCATCCGCGCAGTCGATATGCTCGACCAGGGAGCGATGGAACGGCGCGCGCGCTTGTCCATTGCTCTTGCACGATCCACCTTGATCACGGCCGGCCTTCTCGCCGAGCCCTGAACGCAGTCCGAGCGAGAAATATGACCCGTCCTGCCCATATCGCGCAAATGTCCGAGCCGGATGACGATCATTTCACGCCGGAGCCCAATGACCGCTATTTCAACCGCGAACTGTCCTGGCTGGCGTTCAACCGCCGTGTGCTGGAAGAGGCGTGCAACCCGGCGCATCCGCTGCTCGAACGGCTGCGCTTCCTGTCGATCTCGGGATCGAACCTCGACGAATTCTTCATGGTCCGCGTGGCCGGCCTCAAGGGGCAGCAGGCACAGGATGTCGAGCAGCGCTCGGTCGATGGACTGACGCCGGGGCAGCAGCTTAGCGGGATCGTCGCCGAGGCCGACCGGCTGATGGCGAGCCAGCAGGAAGTGTGGGGCGACCTGCGCATTTTGCTCGACGAGGCGGGCATCTTCGTCCTGCGCCGCGATGCCATCGATGCCGAGGCCAATGCCTGGCTGGAGGGGCATGTCCGCGACCAGATCTTCCCGATCCTGACGCCGCAGGCTCTGGACCCGGCGCATCCCTTCCCCTTCATCCCCAACAAGGGTCTGTCGATGATCTTCGACCTGACCCGCGTGTCGGACCAGGCGCCGATCCGCGAATTGGTGATGATCCCCGCGACCATGCCCCGTTTCGTCCGGTTGCCAGGGGAGGGCGCACGCTATGTCTCGATCGAGACGATCCTGCGCCGCTTTTCAGGACTGCTCTTCCCCGGTTATGTCGTTAACGGCGCGGCCACGTTCCGCGTCCTGCGCGACAGCGATATCGAGATCGAGGAAGAGGCGGAGGATCTGGTCCGCTATTTCGCCAACGCGATCAAGCGGCGGCGGCGTGGGCGGGTGATCCGCCTGGAGCTCGAGACGGGCATGCCCGACGAACTCGCCGATGTGCTGCGCGACGAGCTGGGCGGTAGCGACGCTATCATCACCGAAAGCGGCAATCTACTGGGCATTGGCGATCTCGACATGCTGGTCGACGAGGACCGGCCTGATCTGAAGTTCCCGCCCTATAGCCCCCGTTTTCCCGAACGAATCCGCGAATTCGCCGGCGACTGCTTCGCGGCGATCAAGGCCAAGGACATCGTCGTCCACCACCCGTACGAAACGTTCGAGGTGGTGATCGCCTTCCTGAAACAGGCCGCCGCCGATCCGGATGTCGTCGCGATCAAGCAGACGCTTTACCGCGCGGGCAAGCAGTCGGCGATCATCAACGCGCTCATCGCCGCGGCGGAGGCGGGCAAGTCGGTGACCGCCGTCGTCGAGTTGAAGGCGCGGTTCGACGAGGAGCAGAATCTCTACTGGGCTTCGGCGCTGGAGCGGGCGGGCGTGCAGGTCGTCTATGGCTTTATCGATTGGAAGACGCACGCCAAGGTGTCGATGGTGGTGCGGCGCGAGGGCGCGGATTTCCGCACCTACTGCCATTTTGGCACGGGCAATTATCACCCGATCACCGCGCGCATTTATACCGATCTCAGCTTCTTCACTGCCGATCCCCTGATCGGGCGCGATGCGGCCCAGATGTTCAATTATATCACCGGCTATGTCGAGCCGATCGCGATGAACCGGGTCAGCCTGTCGCCGCGCGATCTGCGGCGCAATCTGATGACGATGATCGATGCCGAGATCGCCCATGCCCGTGCGGGACGTTCCGGTAGTCTGTGGGTAAAGGTCAATTCGCTGGTCGATCCGCAGGTGATTGAAAAGCTGTACGAAGCCAGCGGTGCAGGGGTGGAGATTGATCTGATCGTCCGTGGCATCTGCTGTCTGCGGCCCGGCGTGCCCGGTATGTCGGAGAATATCCGTGTCAAATCGGTTGTCGGCCGCTTCCTCGAACATAGCCGCATTTGGGCCTTCGGCAATGGCAAGACGCTGCCGCACGATGCGGCCAAGGTCTTCATCTCATCGGCCGACTGGATGCCGCGCAACTTCGATCGTCGCGTCGAGTATATGCTGCCGATCCTCAACCCCACGGTGCACGACCAGATATTGGATCAGGTGATGGTCGCCAATCTGCTGGATAACGAACAGAGTTGGGAGCTCGAGCCCGATGGCCGCTATGTCCGCGAGGAACCAGGCGATCGCCCCTTCAACCTGCATCGGTATTTCATGACCAATCCCTCGCTTTCCGGGCGGGGCGCTGCGCTCGACACCAGCAAGGCGGTGCCGACCCTGTCGCTGCGGCGGCAACGATGACGGGCGAACGCTGAACCATGGCAGGGGCAAGCGCGCCGCGCACGGCGATCATCGATATCGGGTCCAACTCTGTCCGCCTCGTCGTCTATCAGGGGCCGCCACGATTGCCGGCGATCCTGTTCAATGAGAAGGTGATGGCGGGGCTCGGCCGGGGATTGGCCGCAACCGGCGCGATCGATCCGGTCGCGCTCGACAAGGCGCGGGTGGCGCTGGCCCGTTTCGCCAGCCTGGCACGGGAGATGGGCGTCACCAGCTTGCGCACCGTGGCGACGGCGGCGGTGCGCGATGCGGCCAATGGCGGTGAGTTGATCGAATGCGCCGAGTCGCTGGGGCTTGAGGTCGAGCTGCTGTCGGGCGAGCAGGAAGCCAAGGGGGCGGGCGAGGGTGTCTTGTCCGCCATTCCGGACGCGGACGGCATCGTCGGCGATCTGGGCGGCGGCAGTTTGGAGTTGGTGCGGATCCGCGATGGCAATGTGGAGGACCGCGTGTCCTTTCCGCTCGGCGTGCTCCGCATTCCCGCCTTACGCGAGCGTGGCAGCAAGGCGTTCGAGCGGCATATCGCACGACTGATCGACGAGGCCGGATGGGAAGGGCGCGGGCGGGGCCTGCCCTTCTATCTGGTCGGCGGATCGTGGCGGGCGCTGGCGCGGCTCGACATGACGCTCGCCGATTATCCGCTGCCGATCATTCATCACTATGAATTGACCCCGACCGATATCCTGCGGCTGTCGCGGACCATCCCGCATCTCAGCAAGGCGCGATTGCGCGAGGTCAAAGGCCTGTCGTCCAGCCGTGCTGCGACGCTGGGCGACGCCACCGCCTTGCTCAGCGTCCTGCTCAAACATCTGGGCAGCAGCACGACGGTCGCCTCGGCCTATGGCCTGCGCGAAGGGCTGCTCTATGGCGGGCTCGACGCCAAGACGCGGGCGCTCGATCCGCTGATCGTCGCCGCGCGCGAGGAAGGGCGGCTGCTCGGCCGATTTCCGGAGCATGGCGATCTGCTGGAAAGCTGGATCGCACCCTTATTCAGTGGCGAAGCCACGGCCGAGGTGCGGCTCCGTCATGCGGCGTGCCTGCTGGCGGATGTCGGCTGGCGTGCGAACCCCGAATTCCGATCCGAACGGGGCGTTGAGATCGCGCTGCACGGCAATTGGGTGGGGATCGACGCGGTCGGTCGCGCGATGCTGGCCCAGGCGCTGCATACCAGCCTGGGCGGGGGGCTCGACGTGCCTAACCCGCTGGCCGAACTGGCAAGCCCGGCTCAGTTGAAGCTGGCGACGAGCTGGGGGCTGGCGATCCGGTTGGGCCAGCGATTGAGCGGTGGTCTTGCCGGTCCGCTGGAGCGCAGCGGACTGGTGCTGGACGCCACGACGTTGGGTCTGGCGATGCGCGACGAGGATCGCGGCTTCTACGGCGAAGCGGTGGAGCGCCGCCATGCGACGCTGGCCACCGCCATGGGACGCAATCCGGTACGGCTCAGCCGCACTTGACCCTGATGACCCGGCCGGCGGCATCGGTCTCGATGTTGAGTCGGTCGGTGCGGTAATCCATGGTCACCGCATCGCCGGGGGCGATCACCCGAAGCGTGCGCGCGCCCGAGCGCTTCAGTGTCGGCGCCCGAAGGGCCTCGGTCCATGGCTTGCCGACCAGATCACCGACCTTGGTCTCGCCGCAGCCAAGCGACTCGGTCATGTCCTCCGCCTTGGGCGCAGTGGCGCAGGCGACGACGGGCAATAGCGCCGCCAGAGCTAGAAAACGAATCACGCGACTTCCTCCTCGGTACGGACCATCTTCAGCTTGCCGTTCTTGACGACGAAGCCCAGCCGTCCCTCGACCAGATCCAACGCGTCCCGGCCGAACTGATCGAAACGCCAGCCATCGAGCACCGACAGTCCGCTGCGAACGCCCGCCGCCAGCATTTCCAGATCGTCCGACCGGGCGAGCAGACGCGGGGCTACGTCGATGTCGCGCGCACGGATCTTGAGCAGCAGCTTGAGCAAATCGGCGACCAGCGCCCCCTCACGGCCCAAGCCTGGCTTGCGATCGTCGCGCGCGGGCAGTTCGTCGACGCTGAGCGGCGTCGCCGCCTCCAGCGCGTCCATCAGGCGGCCGCCGATATCATTGGTCGCCCAGGTCGCGGAGAGGCCGCGCACCTTGGCCAGATCGGCCTGCTTGCGTGGGGGATGGCCGGCGAGGTCGGCCAGGGTCTCGTCCTTGACGATACGGCCGCGCGGCAAATCCTTGGCCTGCGCCTCCAGTTCGCGCCAGCGGGCGAGCGCCTTCATCCGGCCGAGCATGTCGGGCTTGCGCCCCGACACCCGCACCCGCTTCCAGGCGGAATTAGGATCATTGGCATAATGTTCGGGATCGGCGAGCCGCTCCATCTCCTGGTCCAGCCACGCGCCGCGCCCGGTCTTGCGCAGCCGTTCCAGCATCCGGGGAAAGATGTCCGACAGATGCGTCACATCGCCGATCGCATAATCGACCTGCCGCTGGTCGAGCGGGCGGCGCGACCAGTCGGTGAAGCGCGCGCCCTTGTCAACCTGAATACCCAGCCAGCTGTCGACCAGATTGGAATAGCCGATCTGCTCGCCTTGCCCCAGCGCCATGGCAGCGATCTGTGTGTCGAACAGCGGGTGAGGGGTCTTGCCGGTCAGGTTGTAGATGATCTCGATATCCTGCCCGCCGGCATGAAAGACCTTGAGCACCTCGTCATTATTGACCAGCAGGTCGAGCAGCGGCGTCATGTCTAGGCCAGGGGCCTTGGGATCGATCGCGGCGGCTTCCTGTGTGTCGGCGATCTGGATCAGGCAGAGCTCGGGCCAATAGGTGCTCTCGCGCATGAACTCTGTATCGACCGTGATGAAGTCGGCCTGCGAAAGGCGGGCGCAGAGATTGGCGAGCGTGGCGCTGTCGGTAATCAACGGATGGACGTGCATCATCCGCACATAGCGGCCCATGCGCGGGTTGACAAAGAAGAAGACGAAGCCGTTACGATCAGCCGCGCTTTCGCTGCGCGGCCTGCCCTGTCCGGGTACATTGTGATTGACAAAGCCGGGACGGGCGGGGAAGCGGCGACACTTTCATCAGACGTTCGGAAGAATGCCCGCCATGCACGCCTATCGTACTCACACCTGCGCCGCGCTGACCGCCGAAGCGGTTGGCCAGACGGTCCGCCTGTCCGGCTGGGTCCATCGCAAGCGCGATCATGGCGGGGTGCTGTTCGTCGACCTGCGCGACCATTACGGTATCACCCAGATCGTTGCCGACAGCGATACTCCCGCACTCGCCATTCTGGAGGCGGTGCGTGTCGAGTCGGTGGTGACGATCGATGGCGTGGTGAAGGCGCGCTCGGCGGGTACTATCAATCCGAACCTCGCAACCGGCGAGATCGAGATTTTCGCCAAGGGTGCCACCGTGTTGTCGGCCGCCGAGGAACTGCCGATGCCGGTCGCGGGCGAGCAGGAATATCCCGAGGATATCCGCCTGCGTTATCGCTTCCTTGATCTGCGCCGGGAGACGCTGCACGCCAACATCGTCCGCCGTACCCAGGTGATCGCCGACATGCGTCGTCGCATGGAGACGGCGGGGTTCACTGAATATTCGACCCCGATCCTGACCGCCTCCTCGCCCGAGGGCGCGCGCGACTTCCTGGTGCCCAGCCGCATCCATCCGGGCAAGTTCTACGCGCTGCCCCAGGCGCCGCAGCAATATAAGCAGCTGCTGATGGTCGCAGGCTTCGACCGCTATTTCCAGATCGCGCCGTGCTTCCGCGACGAGGACCCCCGGGCCGACCGCCTGCCGGGCGAGTTCTACCAGCTCGACCTCGAGATGAGCTTCGTCACGCAGGAAGAGGTGTGGGAGACGATGGAGCCGGTGATCGGCGGCATCTTCGAGAAGTTCGCCGATGGCCGCACGGTCACCCCGATCGGTCAGTTCCCGCGTATTCCTTATTCGGAGTCGATGCTGAAATACGGCAACGACAAGCCCGACCTGCGCAATCCGCTGATCATCACGGACGTGTCCGCGCATTTCACGACCTCGGGCTTCGGCTTGTTCGAGAAGATCGTCGGCTCGGGCGGCGTCGTCCGCGCGATCCCGGCACCGGGCACCGCCGAGAAGAGCCGCAAGTTCTTCGACGAGATGAACGAGTGGGCGCGCGCCGAGGGTCATGCGGGTCTCGGCTATGTCACCCGCAAGGGCGGCGAGTTCGGCGGTCCGATCGCCAAGAACCATGGCACCGAGGGCATGGAGGCGATCTATGCCGCGCTCGGCCTGGGCCCCGATGACGGGTTGTTCTTCGCGGCGGGCAAGGTTGAGGCGGCGACCAAGCTGGCGGGTCTGGCGCGCACCCGCGTCGCCGAGCAGCTCGGCCTGATCGAGGAGGGCGCGTTCCGGCTGTGCTGGATCGTCGACTTCCCCTTCTACGAATGGGACGAAGACGAGAAGAAGGTCGAGTTCGCCCACAACCCCTTCTCGATGCCGCAGGGTGGCATGGAGGCGCTGACCTCCGCCGATCCGCTGTCGCTCAAGGCCTATCAATATGATCTGGTCTGCAACGGCTTCGAGATCGCATCGGGTTCGATCCGCAACCAGAGCCCCGAACTGATGGTCGCGGCATTCGAGAAGGTCGGTCTGTCGAAGGCGGATGTCGAGGAGCGCTTCGGCGGCCTCTACCGCGCTTTCCAGTACGGCGCGCCGCCGCACGGTGGCATGGCCGCCGGTGTCGATCGCATCGTCATGCTGATCTGCGGTGCACAGAATCTGCGCGAAATCTCGCTGTTCCCGATGAACCAGCGCGCCGAAGACCTGCTGATGGGTGCGCCCAGCCTGCTCAGCGCCAAGCAGATGCGCGAACTGGCACTTCGTTCGACGGCAGAGCCGAAGAAGGATGTCGATCAGGTCGTTGCCGCTTCGGCGGGGTGATCCGCACGACAGGCCAATGAAAAGGGCGGGCGCCGGATGCGGCGTCCGCCCTTTTTGCGTCTCGAGTCCGGGTCAAGGACCCGGACCGAGTTCCTTACGCCGCAGCCAAGGCCGGAGCGGCGGGCTTGAACTCGCCATTCTCGTCCATCAGGTGCAGCACGCCATCGGCGATCGCGAAATAGGCACCCCGCAGCGTCAGCGTGCCCGCGTCCTCACGCTTGGTGACGAAGGGGAAGGTGCGCAGATTGGCAATGGAGGTACGGACCGATTCCAGCTCCATCTCGCGCATCGCGTCGGCGTCGGCCGCGTCGCCATGCTTGGCAATGACCTTTTCGCGCGCTTCATCGAGCAAGCTCACCCAGTCAGACACGAAACCGCCTTCGCCCTGAGGCGCATGCGCAAAACCCTGCGTCAGTGCCGCCTTGCAACCGCCGCACGCGCCATGGCCCATGACGACGACGTCGGTCACCTCGAGCTGCGTCACCGCGAATTCCAGCGCGGCCGATACGCCGTGATGGCCGCCGCCGGTTTCAAAAGGCGGCACGAGGTTGGCGACGTTACGTACGACGAAGATTTCGCCGGGTAGCGTGTCGAAAATCTGAGCCGGGTCAACGCGGCTGTCTGAGCAGGCGATCACCATCACCTTAGGGCTCTGGCCTTCCTTCAATTCGGCCCAGCGGTCGCGCTGGCGACGCCAATCGGATGTCCGAAAGCGCTGATAGCCATCCACGAGGTCGTTAAAGTCGGTCATTGCTCTCTCTTATCCAGTTATGGAAACGGCATTGTAACGGTGGAACCGGACAGGGCCATGTCGGTTCCATATCAAAGTATGTCCGACGCGGAAGGATGGGACATCGGCAGGCATTGTGTCCGGCCGGGTGCGTCGCTATTTCGCAACCCATGAACGAGTTGACACCGTTGGCCGCGCCTGTGCGCGCACGCAAGCCCGATTGGATTCGCGTCAAGGCGCCGACGAGCGCAGGTTTCGCCGCTACGCGCGAACTGATGCGGTCAAAGAGCCTGACGACCGTTTGCGAGGAGGCGGCGTGCCCCAATATCGGGGAATGCTGGTCCAAGAAGCATGCGACCGTCATGATCCTCGGTGACACGTGCACACGCGCCTGCGCGTTCTGCAACGTAAAGACCGGCATGCCGCGCAAGGTCGACGCGATGGAGCCTCAGAATGTCGCCGATGCGGCGGCGCAGATGGGGCTGAACCATATCGTCGTGACCTCGGTCGACCGCGACGACCTGCCCGATGGCGGCGCGTCGCAGTTCGTGAAGGTGATCCAGGCGCTGCGCCGGACCACCCCCGACACCACGATTGAAATCCTGACGCCCGATTTCCGTAACAAGGCGCAGGCCGCGATCGAGTCGATCGTCGAGGCGCGGCCCGATGTGTACAACCACAATCTCGAAACGGTCCCCAGGCTGTATCCGACGATCCGACCGGGCGCGCGCTATTATGCGTCGCTGCGCCTGCTGGAGAGCGTGAAACGCCATGACCCGTCGATCTTCACCAAATCGGGTATCATGCTCGGCTTGGGCGAGGAGCGGCTGGAGGTCCATCAGGTGATGGACGATATGCGCTCGGCCGATATCGATTTCCTAACCATGGGCCAGTATCTTCAGCCCACGCCGCGTCATGCCAAGGTGGCGGAGTTCGTCACGCCCAAGGCGTTCGACGCTTATGCCGCCATCGCGCGGGCCAAGGGCTTCCTGCTCGTCGCCAGCTCGCCACTGACCCGGTCGAGCTATCATGCCGGTGATGATTTCGAGCGGCTGCGCACCGCGCGCGAGGCGAAGCTCGCAAGCGCGCGCTGATGCCCAAGCATAGCGAGACACGGCATCTGCCCTACACGCCGGAGCAGATGTTCGATCTGGTCGCCGATGTCGCGCGCTATCCGGAGTTCCTGCCCTGGGTATCGGCGATGCGCGTGCGGTCGGATTCGGACGAAGAAACGGTCGCCGACATGATCGTCGGGTTCAAGGGCCTGCGTGAAACCTTCACCAGCCGAGTTACCAAGACCCGGCCGGAGGCGATCGATGTCGAATATCTCGACGGACCGCTCAAATATTTGCGCAACAACTGGCGTTTCCGGCCCGAGGAGCAGGGCTGCGCGGTCGACTTCACCGTCGATTTCGCATTCAAGAACCGGGTGTTCGAGATGCTGGCGGGGCAGGTGTTCGGCACCGCGCTGCGCCGCATGATTGGCGCGTTCGAGGATCGCGCCGCCAAGCTTTACGGCAGCAACAGTTCCAGCGCCAACAGCGCCGCCTGAAGCCGGATACCGCCGCGCCCGATATCGCCGAATTCGTGGCGTTCGGCCTTCACCGCTTCCGGATCGCCACCACGTAGCGCCTGGGCGAAGACGACGGTGCCGACCGGCTTCTTCGCCGTACCGCCGCCGGGGCCGGCGACGCCCGTAATAGCGACCGCGATATCCGCATCACTGGCTGATAGCGCCCCTTGCGCCATCGCCCAGGCGGTGGCGGTGGAGACCGCGCCGAATGTCTCGATAAGCTCCGAGCTGACGCCCAGCAGGTCGATCTTGGCCTTGTTCGAATAGGTGACGAACCCGGCCTCGACCACCTCGGACGAGCCCGGGATTTCAGTCAGGGCGGCGGACACCAGCCCACCGGTACAGCTTTCGGCCAGTGCGACCCGGCGACCGATCGCGCGGTTGGCAATGACGACCCGTTCGGCCAGTGCGACCAGATCGGCGGGAAGAAGCACGTCCATCAGCGGTTTCCGTTCGGACAGAGCGGCAGATCGGGCACCGCAACCTGCCGGCCGCGCGCCTTTTCGCTTTTCAGATATTGGAGCGCGGTGACCACCACCGACGCCATGTTGCGTGGCGGCAGGGGAGCAAGCTGCGTCGCCAGGCGGTCGATCACCCCACAATCCTCCAGCCCGATCCGGCCAACGATGAAGGGGACGAGCAATGAGGTCAGGAGCGGCCGGGCAAAGTCGGACTGCAACAGCGTATCGACCGTTGGGTCGGACAGCTTGACGATCGCCGCTCGCGCCGCCGGCCAGGCCTGGTCGGCCGCCGTCTCATATTTTGCGATTAGCGTGCCGTTGCCACGGATCAGGCTGTTCGCCGGCAGCCGTGCGGCGCAGACCCGGCCCGTTTCGCGCAGGATATCGGGCATCGCGACCAGCGTCATCGCCTCTGCTTCCGGCGCGGTGATGCAGGCACGCTGTTGCGCCATCGCCGCTTCGGGCGCGCTCATGCCGATCAGTGCGAGGGCCAGGCCGAGCCGCTTCATGCCCGCGCCCCCATGGGCAGGCGGACTGTGGCGACCGCCTGGGTCGCGATGCCTTCGCCGCGTCCGGTAAAGCCGAGGCGTTCGGTCGTTGTCGCCTTCAGGCTGACGCGGCTCTGGTCGATCTGAAGCAGGGCGGCGATCCGCTCGACCATGGCGGCGCGATGCGGGCCGATCTTGGGCGCTTCGCAGATGATCGTCAGGTCGACGAAATCGATCCGTCCGCCCTTATCGGCGATCAGCTTGGCGGCGTGTTGCAGGAATTGGCCCGACTCGGCACCCTTCCATTGCGCATCGCTAGGCGGGAAATGCGTACCGATATCGCCGGCGGCGATCGTACCGAGCAGTGCATCGGTCAGCGCGTGGAGCGCGACATCGGCATCGCTATGCCCCGACAACCCCTGATGATGCGGGATGAGAACGCCGCCGAGCCATAGCTCCTCGCCATCCTCCAGCCGGTGAACGTCGAAGCCCATGGCGGTCCGGGTTTCCCATGCCAGGCGCATGTCGGCACCAGCCATGTCATCGGGATACGTGATCTTTTCGAGCATCGTATCGCCCTGCACCAAAGCGACGCGCCCGCCAAGCCGTCGCACCATTTGCGCATCGTCCGTGGCTTCCGCCTCCGCCGGCCAGGCGGCATGGGCGGCGATCACGGCCTGCAAGTGAAAACCCTGCGGCGTCTGGACGCGTACCACCCCGTCACGGGGCACGGTCTCGCCCAGAGTGCCGTCTGCGTCACGGGCGAGCGTGTCTGCCACCGGCAGCACCGGCATGGCCCCATCCGCCGAGGCCAGGCCGGCGAGCACGCGGTCGATGACGTCATGTGACAGGAAGGGGCGGGCCGCGTCGTGGATCAGGACCTTCGTCACCCCCTCCAGCGCCAATTGCCGAAGCCCCAAGGCAACCGACTCGCGCCGGCTGGCGCCACCGGCGGCAATATCGGCGGTGGGCAGCAGCGTCCGGGCAAAATCGATCTGATCGCCCGCGACCATCGTCAGGACGGTGGCGATGGCCGGATGCGTGCGGAACGCGTCATGGCTCCAGGCGAGCATCGGGCGTCCGCCCAGATCGCGAAATTGTTTCGGCGTGCCGCCACCCATGCGCGTGCCGCCGCCCGCTGCGACGATCAGCGCGGCGATCTTTTCCGTCTGGCTCATGGCCTTCGCCTAACGGCTTTTGGGCATGGTGGGCAACATTGCCTTTCGCTGCGGTTTGGATTACACGGCTGCTCATTTTTCAGGCAGTTTTATGCGTAACCTCGCTCCCATTCAGGTCGGTCCGGTGACGATCGATAGCCCCGTCGTTCTGGCGCCGATGACCGGCGTGACCGACATGCCGTTCCGCACGCTTGTCCGGCGCTATGGCTCGGGCCTGAACGTGACCGAGATGATCGCCAGCCAGGCCGCAATCCGCGCGACCCGCCAGTCGATCCAGAAGGCCGCCTGGCATCCGCTGGAAGAGCCGGTGTCGATGCAGCTGGTCGGCTGCACGCCCTATGAGATGGGGGAGGCCGCCAAGCTGAACGCCGATCGGGGCGCCGCGATCATCGACATCAATATGGGCTGCCCGGTGCGCAAGGTCGTCAATGGCGACGCGGGCTCGGCACTGATGCGCGACCTGAAGCTGGCGTCGGAGATCATCCGCGCGACGGTCAAGGCCGTTGACGTACCGGTCACGCTGAAGATGCGCATGGGTTGGTGCCATGACAGCCTGAACGCCCCCGAACTTTCGCGCATTGCCGAGGATATCGGGGTGAAGATGATCACCGTTCACGGCCGCACTCGCAACCAGATGTATAAGGGATCGGCCGACTGGGGCTTCATCCGTAACGTCAAGGAGGCGGTGAGCATCCCCGTCATTGCCAATGGCGATATCTGCTCGATCGATGATGCCGATACGGCGCTCGACCAATCGGGGGCGGATGGCGTGATGATCGGGCGCGGTGCCTATGGCCGGCCTTGGCTGCTGGGGCAGGTGATGCACTGGTTCGCAACCGGCGAGCGGCTGGACGATCCGTCGCTTGACGAACAATATCGCGCGGTCGCCGAACATTATGACGCGATGCTCGACCATTATGGCACCGAGACCGGGGTCAACATGGCGCGCAAGCATATCGGCTGGTACACGCGCGGCCTGCACGGCTCGGCCGAGTTCCGCAACAAGGTGAACCAGGAACCGAGCGCCGATCGCGTGAAGACGATGCTCCACGACTTCTACATGCCGCAGATCGAGCTTGCCGCTGCGGCCTGAACCGGCCCGTCACGGTCGACCCGGTTTTGCGGCGCTGTTCGCCGCATTGCCCGTTGCCGTGGTCGTGGTCGATCCGGATGACCGGATCGCCCACGCCAATGGCTTGGCCGAGCAATTGCTGAACCTGTCCGAACGGCTGATGATCGGTCAACCGCTGAACGCCATCCTGCCCCCGCCCGATGCGCCCCGCAGCCGCGACGGACATGGCTTTGCGGTCTATGATACCGTCATCACCATGCCGCACGGTCCCAAGATCCGGGTGGATTTCGTGGAGGCGCAAATCCCCGATCATCCCGGCTGGCGGGCGATCACGCTGCACAGCGCGGGGCCCTCGCGGCGACTGGGCCATGCCTCCGACCGAAGCGCCGGCGCACGCGCGGCGGTGGGTGCGGCGGCAATGCTGGCGCATGAGATCAAGAACCCGCTGTCGGGCATTCGGGGCGCGGCCCAGCTGCTCAACGGGGGCGAACTGACGACGTTGATCACCACGGAGGTCGACCGGATCGCCGCGCTGATCGACCGCATGCAGGATTTCAGCGATACCCGGCCGCTGCCGCTGGCGGCAGAGAATATCTATCCGCTGCTCGCCCATTCACGCGGCGTGGCGCTGGCGGGGTTCGCTAGGGGGATCGAGATCGAGGAACGTTTCGATCCGTCGCTTCCCCCGGCGCGGATCAACCGGGATGCGCTGCTCCAGATCGTTATCAATCTGCTCAAGAACGCCCGGGAAGCGGTGCGCCAGGAACGCAATCCGCGGATCATCCTGACCACCGCCTATCGCCACGGCATGTCGGTCAGCATCGGGTCGGGACAGGAGCGGTTGCCGCTGCCGATCGAAATCTGCGTCATCGACAATGGCCCCGGTGCACCGTCCGATATCGTCGACCATCTGTTCGACCCGTTCGTATCCGGCCGTCGCGAAGGGCAGGGGCTGGGCCTTGCCCTTGTCGACAAGCTGGCGCGCGACATGAACGGGATCATCCAATATGCCAGGGAGGGTTCGCCCGAAATGACCGTGCTGCGCCTGTTGCTTCCCAGGGCCCGGGCATGAGCCATGTGCTGGTCGTCGATGACGACGCCGCCATCCGCACCGTCGTAGGCCAGGCCTTGCGCCGCGCAGGGCATGAGGTGACGACCGTCGAGACGCTGGCGCGGCTCGACCGGCTGTTGGCCGGTGGGGCGCCGGATGTGCTGGTGACCGACGTGATCCTGCCCGATGGCGACGGGATCGACCATATTCGCGGTGTAGCCGCACGCTTCCCCGCACTGCCGATCATCATCCTGTCGGCCCAGAATACCCTGACGACCGCCGTACGTGCGGCCGAAGTCGGCGCTTATGAGTATCTGCCCAAGCCCTTCGATCTCGATGCTTTGACCAATGCCGTCGCGGGGGCGCTGGCCCGGGGTGGCGTGCTGGTCGAGGATGGCTTGGGCGAGGATGATCGCGCCCTGCCGCTGATCGGCCGGTCGCAGGCGATGCAGAGCGTCTATCGCATCATCGCGCGGGTGGTCGCCACCGACCTGACCGTCCTGATCTCGGGCGAATCGGGTACCGGCAAGGAGCTGGTGGCGCGCGCGATCCACGATCTGGGCCCCCGCCGTGCCGCGCCGTTCGTCGCGATCAACATGGCGGCGATCCCTCGCGAGCTGATCGAGGCCGAGCTGTTCGGGCATGAGCGCGGCGCCTTTACCGGCGCGGCCCAGCGCAACGCGGGGCGGTTCGAGCAGGCGGCGGGCGGCACCCTGTTCCTCGACGAGATCGGCGACATGCCGATGGAGGCGCAGACCCGGCTGCTGCGCGTCCTTCAGTCCGGCGAATTCACCACGGTCGGCGGCGCGCGTACCATCCGCACCGACGTCCGCATCGTCGCTGCGACCAATCGCGACCTGAGCCAACAGGTGGCGTCCGGCCAGTTTCGCGAAGACCTGTTCTACCGCCTCAACGTCGTGCCGATCGCCTTGCCGGCGCTGCGCGAGCGGCGACAGGATATCCCGCTGCTGGCGCGGCACTTCCTCGAAAATGCCGCCGCGCAGGGCTTGCCGCGTCGCAAGATCGATGCGCAGGCTCTCGACGTGCTTGTCGTCCATGACTGGCCCGGCAATGTGCGCGAGCTGGAAAATCTCATGCGCCGGCTGGCGGTGTTGGCGCGCGACGAAGTGATTGATGCCGAGGCGATCCGTACGATGCTCGGCGAAACGGCCTTCCATTCGACGACCGCTGGGTCGGGGCGTGCGGCCGTACCCGATCTGGCTGCGGCGGTTCGGGCCTATCTGGCGCGTTTGGCGATCGAGCGGCCCTTGCTACTCGACGATGGCACGCTTTATGACCGGGTGATCGGTGAAGTGGAGCGTCCGCTGATCGAGGCGATGCTGGCGCGCCATGGCGGCAATCAGCTGCGGACTGCGCGGGCGATGGGCATCAATCGCAACACGCTGCGCAAAAGGCTCGACAGCTTGAACATCTCGGTTTCGCCAGACGAAGAAGGGGCCGATTCGGCCACGTGATTTTTACGGATTGTGTCTTGCAGGTCACGCTATACGTTGTACGATTGCAACGATGTTGGCCTTTTTGAAGCCTGCTGATCCTACCGACACGCCGCGTAACCGTTTTGCGGTGACGCCGGCGATCGAGATCGTGGTGATCGTCGGCGCCGTTGCCATCGCCATCGGCACCTATTGGTTCATCGCCCACCGCACCGATGCACAAGGGTTGATCGCACCGCCCGTTATCGCAGGATTGCTGGCGCTCAATCTGGTCCCCGGTATTCTCCTGCTGATGTTGCTCGGTCGCCGGGTGGCGATGCGGCGGGCGGCCGCGTCGGCGGTTGGCGGTGGCGGCAGGCTGCATGTCCGGCTCGTCGCGATCTTTTCGCTGACCGCCAGTGTCCCGATCCTGCTGACCGTCGTCACCGCATCGATGATGTTTCAGTCCTCGGCCGAGTTCTGGATTTCCGATCGGGCGCGCAAGGCGTTCGGTGACGCGATGAACATCGCGCGGCAGTCGCAGCAGCAGATCATCAATCGTTGGGTCTTTGCCGGTAGGGCCATGTCGCAGGATCTGGGCCGCAACCTTCCGGTGCTACGCGAGAATCGGCGCGATTTCCACGACTATCTCGTCCAGCAGACCATCGTGCGCGACATGGAGGAGGCGGTGCTCTTCTCCTATGACGCCAAGCAGAAGTTCAAATTCTACGATTTCTTCAATCAGCCTTCGGACGCCACCTTCCGTGAGCTGGTGACACCGGAAATGATCGACCAGGCGAGCCGTTCCAATCGGCCCGAGGTCGGGATCAATGAACGGCGCGTATGGGTCGTCACGCCCTTGCCCGACAGCAGCGGCATCATGCTCTATGTCGGAACCAGCGTGAATGCCGAGTTCCTCAGCAAGCAGCACTTCGCCGCCGAGGATGTCGTGGACGGTTACCGGGCGCTGCAGGGCCGGGCGCGCTCGCTCCAGTTGAAGTTCAATCTGGCGCTGTTCGCCGTCGCGCTGCTGATCGTCGGTATTGCGGTATGGATCGCGTTGGCGGTAGCGGACCGGTTGGTGCGCCCGGTCGGCGAACTGGTCGAGGCGGCTCGTCGGATCGCAGGGGGCGACCTGACCGCGCGCGTGCCCGATCCCCGGACGCGCGACGAAGTCGGCACGCTCGCCAATGCTTTTAATCAGATGACTGGCCAGTTGGAGCAGCAGAACACCGAACTGGTCACCGCCAATGCGCAGTTGGACAATCGCCGCGCGCTGATCGAGGCGGTGATGGCGGGCGTTTCGGCAGGCGTCATGGCCGTCGGGCGCGATCGGCAGGTGCGGATCGCCAACAATTCGGCGGACCTGCTGCTCGGTGCCGATGAGGGCGGTCTGGTCGGCCGGAAGCTGGGCGAGGTCGCGCCCGAGCTGGACGAACTGCTCGATCAGGGACGACGCGAGGCGACGGTGCAGATCGCGCTTCATGGCGATATGCGTACCCTGGCGGTGCGGATCGCGCAGACCGGCGATGGCCCGATCCTGACCTTCGACGATATCACCCAGCAATTGCTGGATCAGCGCCGTGCCGCCTGGTCCGACGTCGCCCGCCGCATCGCGCATGAGATCAAGAACCCGCTGACCCCCATCCAACTCGCGGCGGAACGGCTGCAGCGTCGTTATGGCAAGGTGATCGATCCCCAGGACGAGACGTTCGGCCGCCTGACCGAGACGATCGTCCGACAGGTGGGCGACTTGCGGCGGATGGTCGACGAATTCTCGTCCTTCGCGCGCATGCCCAAGCCCGTTTTTCGCGAGGAGGCGATCGCCGATATCTGCGCACAGGCGATGTTCCTGCACGAGGTCGCGCATCCCGAGATCCGGTTCGAGCTTGTTCAGGACGATCCGGTCCCCTCCCTCGTCTGCGACCGCCGACAGATGAGCCAGGCCCTCACCAATATCGTCAAGAATGCGGTAGAAGCCATTGAAGCGAGGCCTGAAGGGGCCAAGGATGGCAAGGTTCTGATGATCGTCGGCCAGCAGGCGAGCATGGTCACGATCACGGTCGCCGACAATGGCGTCGGTCTGCCGCCCGAACGCGATCGTATCATCGAACCCTATATGACGACGCGGGCGCGGGGCACGGGGCTGGGCCTCGCGATCGTCAACAAGATTATCGAGGAACATGCCGGCACGATCGGCTTTTCCGACAATCCGACTGGCGGCACGATCGTGTCGATGATGTTCGATGCCGGCGCCCTCGCGGCGCTGGACCAGGGGGGCGCCGAACCTGAACTGGCCGGGGAGGGCCAGCTCACCGCTTTGACTCGTACCCGGACGTAAAAAGACCATGGCTTTGGACATTCTCGTCGTCGATGACGAACTCGATATTCGCGAACTCGTCGCGGGTGTGCTGGAAGACGAAGGCTATGAGGCTCGCGTTGCGGCCGATAGCGATTCGGCGCTGGAGGCGGTGGCGGTGCGGCGTCCGTCGCTCGTCCTGCTCGATGTGTGGCTGCAAGGGTCGAAGCTGGACGGTCTGGAACTGCTCGACGAGATCAAGCGGCGTGATCCATCGATCCCGGTGCTAGTGATCTCGGGGCACGGCAATCTTGACACGGCGGTGGCGGCGATCCGCAAGGGGGCGGCCGACTTCATAGAGAAGCCCTTCGAGGCCGAGCGCTTGTTGCTGATGGTCGGCCGAGCGACCGAGACCGAGCGGCTGCGGCGCGAGAATGCCTCGCTGCGCGCCAGTGCCGGGCGCGAAACCGATCTGACCGGCTCGTCCAACGCCATCAACGGCATCCGCGCAACGCTGAAGCGTGTGGCGGCGACGGGCAGCCGGGTGTTGATCATGGGCTCGGCAGGCGTCGGCAAGGAAGTGGCGGCGCGTCTTCTCCATGGCTGGAGCAACCGGGCGAATGCGCCGTTCGTGGTGGTCAGCGCCGCCCGTATGACGCCCGAGCGGGTGGAAGAGGAGTTGTTCGGGGTGGAGGAGGGGGGAGACCTTGTCCGTACCGGCCTTCTTGAGCAGGCGCATGGCGGTACTTTGTTCCTCGACGAGATCGCCGACATGCCGATCGCGACCCAGGCGCGTATCCTGCGTGTCCTGACCGATCAGAGCTTTAGCCGTGTCGGGGGCACCCGCGTGGTGAAGGTCGACGTCCGCGTCGTCTCCGCCACCGCACGCGATCTGACGCGGGAGATTGCCGAGGGACGTTTCCGCGAAGACCTCTATTACCGCCTCAACGTCGTGCCGGTGACTATCCCGTCGCTGGCCGAGCGGCGCGAGGACATTCCGCCGCTCGTCGAGCATTTCATGGCGCATTATGCCGCCGAGCGCCGGGTGCGCACGCCGGAAATCGCGCCGGACGCGATGGTGGCGATGCAATCCTATGACTGGCCGGGCAATGTCCGCCAGTTGCGCAACGTCGTCGAGCGAACGATCATCCTGGCGCCCGGCGACCGGATCGGGCGGATCGACCTCGACCTTCTACCGGCCGAAGTGCTGGGCGACGGGGCCGATATGGGCGGAGGCGGGGCGACCGCGATCATGGGGGCGCCCTTGCGGGAGGCCCGAGAAAGCTTCGAGCGGGAATATCTGCGCATCCAGATCCGTCGCTTCTCGGGCAATATCTCGCGCACGGCGAGCTTCATCGGAATGGAGCGCTCGGCGCTTCACCGTAAGTTGAAACTGCTGGGGATCAGCGAGACGCGCGAGGAATGATCGTGGCGGGGACAGAGCGACCTCTGGACGAATGCCCCGCCAATCCATAGATATCGGACGCGCTCGGTGCACGGGCGTGGTTCCGACGCCGGGAAACGGCGCAACTCGCGGGCACGGACCCGCCAAGAACAAGGGCTCTTCCATGGCCGACAAATCGGGTTCGCTGCAGGACCTATTTCTGAACGCGCTGCGCCGTTCCAAGGCGCCCGTCACGATGTTCCTCGTCAAGGGCGTGAAGCTTCAGGGCATCGTTACCTGGTTCGACAATTTCTCCGTGTTGCTGCGCCGTGATGGCCAGTCCCAGCTCATCTACAAGCATGCCATTTCCACGATCATGCCGTCGGGTCCGCTCGACGTCGCCGCGATCGTCGAGGGCATGAACGAGCATCAGAAGAAGCAGCCGCTACTCCAGGAAATCTTCCTGAACGCGGTGCGCAAGTCCGAAGACCCCGTCACGATGTTCCTGATCAACGGCGTGATGCTGCAGGGTCAGATTGCGGGCTTCGACCTGTTCTGCATGCTCCTGCAGCGGGAGGGCATGGCGCAGCTCGTCTACAAACACGCCGTTTCGACCATTCAGCCGGCCCGGCCGCTGAACCTGGCCGAAGAACAGGCGGGATCGGCCGAGGATTGAGCACAGGATTTGACCGCGATCGCGGCGAGTTTGCCCGCGGTGCCCGCACCGTCATCGTTCTTCCCGATCAGGGCGATGCGGCCCGCGACGCTGAGGCGAGATTGGACGAAACCGCCGGTCTCGCCATGGCGATCGGCTTGGATGTGGTCGAGCGGATCGCATTGCGGGTCCGTTCGCCCAAGCCCGCGACGCTCATTGGCAGCGGCCAGGTCGAACAGGTCGCGCAGCAGGTCCGGATGGAAGAAGCGCAACTGGTCGTTTTCGACGGTTCGCTCACCCCGGTCCAGCAGCGCAATCTTGAAACCACGCTGGAAGCCAAGGTCATCGACCGGACCGGCCTGATCCTCGAAATCTTCGGCGAGCGTGCCGCGACCGCCGAAGGGCGATTACAGGTCGAACTGGCGCATCTCGACTACCAGGCCGGGCGTCTGGTGCGAAGCTGGACTCACTTGGAACGGCAGCGGGGGGGCTTCGGCTTTCTCGGTGGCCCAGGTGAAACGCAGATCGAGGCCGATCGTCGGATGATCCGCGATCGCATGGCGCGATTGCGGCGTGAGTTGGATCAGGTCAGCCGGACACGCGGACTCCATCGTGATCGGCGGCAGCGGGCGCCATGGCCGATAATCGCGCTGGTCGGCTATACGAACGCGGGGAAGTCCACGCTTTTCAATCGGTTGACCGGCGCTCATGTCATGGCGAAGGATCTTCTCTTCGCTACACTCGACCCGACTTTGCGCCAGATTCAGCTTCCCGGCATCGATAAGGCGATCCTGTCCGACACGGTAGGCTTCGTCTCCGATCTGCCGACGCAGTTGGTGGCGGCGTTCAAGGCGACGCTGGAAGAGGTGGTGTCCGCCGACCTGCTGATCCATGTGCGCGACATCGCGCATCCGGACAGCGAGGCGCAGCGCGCCGATGTCGAGGCGGTTCTGACCGAGATCGGCGTCGATCCCGAAACGCCGCGGTTCGAGGCGTGGAACAAGATCGATCTGGTCGAGGGCGAACTGCGCGAAGACCTGCTCGCCGAAGCGGGGCGACGCCCCCATATCGTCGCCGTGTCGGCGATGAGCGGCGAGGGGATCGACCAGTTGGTCGAACAGGTTGCTGCCGCGCTGACCTCGGGCCATAGGCGTTACTGGATCACGCTGGACGCCGGCGACGGGGCGGGGGCCGCTTGGCTCCATGCGCATGGCGAAGTGCTCGATCAGGTGATCGAGGGGACGGAGGCGACCTATGAGGTTCGCCTGTCCGAGTCCGATTATGAGCGCTTCAACCGTCGCGGTGCTTGACGCGCTGCCATAGGGCTTCCTTGGCGTCGAGGTCGAGATCGGCGAATGTTTCGCCGGCCTCGGCCTCCATCGCGCGGAAGCGGCGCTCGAACTTGCCATTGGCGGAACGAAGTGCCGCCTCCGCATCGATACCGCGATACCGGGCCCAGTTCACGACGGAGAAGAGCAGGTCGCCGAATTCCTCTTCCAGGGTTTCCGGTCCCGCCTCGGCGATTTCCTGCAATTCCTCGTCGATCTTCGCGCGGGGACCGCTTTCATCGGGCCATTCGAATCCAACCCGCGCCGCGCGTTTCTGAAGCTTTTCCGCGCGCATCAGCGCCGGCAGCCCCAAGGCCACACCATCGAGCGTGCCACCCGCCGCCTTGGCACGACGTTCCTCCGCCTTGATCTGCTCCCAGAGATGATGCCCGCCTTCGGCCGTTTCGCCGAAGATGTGCGGGTGGCGGCGCTCCATCTTGTCGCTGATCGCTGTGACCACGTCAGGGAAAGCGAAATGCCCTAGATCTTCGGCGATTTGGGCATGGAAGATGACCTGAAGCAGCAGGTCGCCGAGTTCGTCCTTCAGCTCCGCCATATCGCCGCGTGCAATGGCATCGGCAACCTCATGCGCTTCCTCGATGGTGTAGGGCGCGATGCTCTCGAAGCTTTGCGCCACATCCCATTCGCAGCCTGTGGCGGGGTCGCGAAGTCGCTTCATGATCGTGAGCAGCCGCTCCATCGATTCAGTCCTTGCCGGTAACAATCGGACGGCGTCTAGCAAGGAGAATGGCGGGGCGCCACTTGGGTTCGCACGACGGGCGCGGGTCTCAATGGGTATCGGAATAGGGTTGATCACGGGCGGCGACGGCCCATGTCCGATTGGGTCGCGCCGTCATTCGGAACGCCAGCGTACCGCCGGCCACGATCTCCTCGTGCCGGATATAACCGCGAGCCAGCGGCCGACCGTTGAGCGTTACCGATCCGACATAGCGATTGGCATCGCTTAGTCCCTCTGCCGTGATTACGAACCGCTTGCCGTTGGGCAGGTTGAGCACCGTGCGGCGAAGGAAGGGGCGACCGATGACATATTGGTTGGTCCCGGGGGTGACCGGGTAGAAGCCGATTGCCGTGAACGCCAGCCACGCCGACATCTGGCCCAGATCGTCATTGCCGGACAGGCCATCGGGCGTGGGCTTGTACTGGCTGTCGACGATCTGCTTCAGCCGTTCCTGCGTCCGCCATGGCTGCCCGGCATAGCTGTAGAGATAGGCGACATGGTGGCTGGGTTCGTTGCCATGAATATATTGGCCGATCAGGCCCGCAATATCCTCGGCATGGCTATAGTCGAGCTTGGAATTGTCATAGTCGAACATGCGATCGAGCTTGGCGACCACCGCCGCGTCGCCACCCATCGTCTGGAACAATCCGGCCTGATCGTGCGGCACGAACCAGCTATATTGCCAGGCATTGCCCTCGGTATAGTCGGATCCATAGTTGATCGCGGTAGGATCGAACGGTTCGCGCCAACTGCCGTCGGCCTTGCGGGCGCGCAGGAAGCCGGTCTTCGTATCGAAGCTGTTGCGCCAGTTGCCCGCGCGCTTTGTGAACTCGGTGACGATGTCGCGCCGTCCCATCGCCGCTGCCATGTGGGCGATCGCCCAATCGTCATAGGCATATTCGACCGTCTTCGATGCCGCTTCGGGTTCGCGATCGATCGGAACATAGCCGCGCTTCATATATTCGCCCAGGCCGCCATAGGGCGCGTACCGCGCGCTCGCGACCATCGCGTCGAGCGCGGCATCGGCGTCATAACCTCTGATGCCCTTCATATAGGCGTCGGCGATGACGGGAACCGCGTGATAGCCGATCATCGTCCAGGTTTCGCGTCCATGGAATTGCCAGACCGGCAGGATGCCATCGGGGCTGTTCTCGCGGCTGGCGATCAGCGACTGGATGATCTCGGCATTGACCTTTTCCGGCTGGATCAGGGTGAGCAGCGGATGCTCGGCGCGGAACGTATCCCAGAGCGAGAAGGTGGAGCGGAAGGTGAAACCCTGTGCCCGGTGCACTTGATCGTCGGGCCCGCGATAGCGGCCGTCGCTGTCGCTCCAGATGCTGGGCGCGAGCAGGCTGTGATAAAGCGCCGTGGCGACCATCCGGCGCATGGGGGCGGGACCCTCCAGCTCGATCGCGCCCAGCGCTTGGGTCCAGGCGGCGTTGGTCCGGTTGCGGATCGCATCGAAATTGCCCGGCTCGCTGTCGAGATTGGCGATCGCGCCTGCCTCGTCGACGCCGGAGATCGCGACCTTCACCTCGAGCGGTCGGTCGAGCTTTCCGAAATCAAGCCGTGCCATCAGTGCGCGGCCCAGTCTTTCGGCCACCGCATCGCTACCGCGCCCAGGGCCCTGAAATCCCTTATAGGCTATATCCGCCTCGCGGTTCACCAGCGCATGAGCGACCAGCGGCGCGGAAAAGCGCATGGCGAAGAAGAACTTGCGGCCCGGCGCCCAGCCACGCGTCTCACGAAAGCCGGTTAGTGTCCCATCGGGGCGCAGCCGCAGCCCGGACCACAGGATCTTGCCTGGATAATTGTAGAGCGAGGAGCGGAGGTCGATAACGAGATGCGCGGCCTTATCAGCGGGAAAGCTGTAGCGGTGAACGCCCGCGCGCGTCGCCGCCGTCAGTTCCGCTCGCACCCCCGGGCGATCCAACGTCACCGCATAATAGCCGGGACGCGTCACCTCGGTCGCGTGACGAAAAGGGGAGCGATAGCCCGGCTTGTCTGGCGTCCCCGGGTCCATTGGAACATCGTCGCCGGACACTGGCATGACGAGCAGATCGCCCAGATCGGAATGCCCCGCGCCCGAGAAATGGGTGTGGCTGAAACCCTCGATCGTCGGATCGTCATGCCGATAACCCGCCGCATGGCCATAGCATTCGCGCAGGGCGCATTGCGTGTCGGTATCCGGCGAAAGCTGCACCATGCCGAACGGCGCCACGGCCCCGGGGAACGTATGTCCCTCTCCGCTCGTGCCGATAAAGGGATCGACTTCGTCCACCGTGGCGCGCTGTGCCGAAGCGCTGGCGGAAAGCATCGCCAGGACCAGGATCATCCCACGCATCGTCATCCGCCCCACTCCCTATTGGCTTTACGGGGCCATCCTTCCCGATACGCGCCGTCTTGCCAAGACCATCCGGGGATCGCGCCATGGCGATAAGTGGATCATTTTACTATCAAAAGACCCCCGCAGTGTCACTCTTCGCGGATATCGGGAAAGCTGTAGACCGAGGGGGCGTCGTCCGCCGTTCCCTTGGCGAACACCGCCACATCGCCTGGAAACACCTCAAGCTTGGCCCAGCGATCCCAGCCGATATGGATGAAGTCCGGCCGTCCGAAGACCTGCACCGCGCGGAGATATTCGTCGCCGCGAAAGCCCACGAAGTGCAGGGCCATTCGAAAAACCTACGAAATTTTGCGCCGCGCACAGACGGTCATGCGACGGACGATCATCAACGTCGAGGCGTCGGCACAAGCCGCGATACGCCCCATCCGGCGAGCGCACCGACACCCGCCAGACTGGTGGCGACACCGAGCTTGAACAGATCGCGCTGCCGAGAGGTGAAGAACTCGCGTCGGCTGTCGATCGCGCGGTCGGTCGCATCGCCGTCGATGCGCGCCGGGCCTGGGACAGGCTCGGTCAGGTTGCCCGGCTTTTCGCCGATCGGGCCGCCCAGTTGATCCTCGGCGAAGCTGCTCGCCTGCCGATCGGCGAAGCCCGGGGCGAGCGCCTGGGCGATGGCCATTTGAAAGGTCGAGCGTCCCACCCAGATTTCACGCTCGGGCTTTTCGATGGCCGACACGATCGCCTCGGCGCACAGCCGGGGGTCGAAGAGCGGATCGGGTAGCACCTGTTCGCGACCGGTGTGATTGCGGGCCCAACCGGGCTGCGGCGTGTTGACGGCCGGCAGATAGACGACGGTCAGCGTGACCGGCACCTTGTCGGCAATCAACTCCGCCCGCAGGGAATCGGTGAAGCCGGAAACCGCGAACTTGGCCGCGCAATAGGCGGCCTGGAGTGGCACCGCGCGGATACCGAGGCCGGACGATACCTGGATGATGGCGCCGCGCCGACGCGGTTTCATGTACCGCAAAGCGGCAAGCGTGCCGTGCACTTGGCTGAGATAGGTCGTGGCGGTGACGCGCTGATACTCGCTGGCGCTGATCCGATCAGCGGGGGCGACCACCGTCGACATGGCGTTGTTGACCCAGGCATCGATCGGGCCGAGTTCACGCTCGATCCGGTCGGCGGCGGCATCGACGTCCACCGCATTGGCGACATCGGCGCTGATCGCCAGTATCTGGCCGCCATATTGGGACAACATGGCTCGCGCGTCTTCCAGCCGTTGGGCGTCTCGCGCGACGATCGCGACATTCCATCCAGCCTTTGCCAGCCTCTCCGCCGTGGCAAGCCCAATACCTGCGCTGCCGCCCGTCACCACTGCTGTGCCCGCCATCATCCATCCTTGTCCGGTTGCACTTGCCCGACGCGCGTGATGGAGATTGGTTTCCTTCGTGAGAGAGCAACTCCACCGGATAAAGGCGTCACAGAAGCGAACGGGACGCGTGCGTCTTTAATGAATATCGGAGGTTGGAAGGCCGATCGCAGTCCGCAACGTCTGAAGGAAAAGCGCAGGCGCCTCGACCTGAGGTGAGTGGCCCAACTCCTTCAACCGGATCAGTTGTGCGCGGGGAATGCGCGTCACTGCCTCTTCGGCGGCCTGGGGAACAGTGCGGACGCGCGTGCCTGGCGGTGCGGTGTTGGCGCGAAAGGCGGTAAGGTCGCGCTGCCCGATGATGAGCGCGACCGGCATGGTCAAACGCGGCAGTTCGGCGGCGATGGGCTGGGTTTCGATCATATCGGACAATCGCGCCTGCGCATCGCGAACGATGTCGCCGTCGTCGCTGACATATTGTCCAGCAAGCATCGCGACCCAGCGGTCATAGGCGGGATGCCACTCACCATGGTAATAGTTGCGCCGTTGATAGGCCTTGATCGACGCGGCATCGGTCTTGGCTTCCTCGGCGCGGAGGCGGCCGAGATCGGTATAGGGCACGCCTTCGGCCAGCGTATCATTCAGCCCGAGCGGGTTCACGAGGACGAGCTTGGCAACACGCTGGGGATAGAGGAGCGCAAACCGGGTGGCGAGGATACCGCCGGTAGAGTGACCTACAAGCGTAATTCTCTGCACGCTTGCTCGATCAAGCAGCCCTGCGGTCAGCGCGGCCATGGCGTGGAAGCTGTACTGATAGCCCGCGGGCTTCGAGGATTTGCAGAAGCCGACCTGATCGGGCGCGATGACCCGGTAGCCGGCGGCGGCAAGCCCATTCGCCGTTTCGCCCCAGGTCGCGGCGCAGAAGTTCTTGCCGTGGAGAAGGACCACCGTTTCGCCATTCGCAGCGGCGGTAGGGGCGATGTCGAGATAGGCCATGCGGACGGGCCGGTCTTGCGAATTCATTTCGAACCAGCGAACTGGTGCGGGATAGTCGAACCGCTCGAGATTGGCACCGAGCGGCACGGTCTGTGCGGCGGCGGGAAGGGCGGTCAGGCAGGCGAGGGCGGTGAGAAAGGGGCGCATGACAGGCAGAACCCCCGACCGGCAAAGCATATCCCGGCTCCGCCGCCGCATCATCGGATGGTCAGCGCCAGAGTGACGACCGGCACGACGCGCGCATCGGTCCCGCGCGGCGCGTCGAGATCGGCGAGACGACGGTCGCGGATGAGCGTGACGAACTGAAGGCGAAGCGCGGTCCTTTTGCCGATCGACCGCTCCACCGACGAACCCAGGCTGAGATAGGTCCGGTTACCGCTATCCGGAGCGTAGAAGCCGCCCCAGCCGATCCCCGCATTGACGGGGAAGGAGAGCGTCAGCGCCCCCGCTTCGACTTCCGGCGATACGCCGATCAGGGTGAAGATCCCGCCATCGCCTTTGGTGCGCCGGGTCGTGACGAAGGTCGGCCGCCACCAGCCGATCCCGTCCTTTGTGCTATAGACGGTCGAAAGGCTGGCTTCGTGCGTCGTCGCGGAGACGTTGTTGGGGCTGACCTTCACCGCATAAGCGATTGCCGTGGTCAGGCCCTGGACCGGCCGGGCGGCGAGTGCGACGATCGAATTGCTCTCGTACCAACTGCGGGGCGACCGGGTTTCATCCGATGCCGGAGCATGGAAGCCGTTTGACGTCTGGCCGATCAGGAACAGCGATCCCTCACCATCCTGCCGCTTCCGCAACACGGCCGCAAAGCCCAATGCGGCGTGAACCGGAAGGCGGCTGAGATCGGCATTGTCATCGTCATAAGCGCCCCGCGCATAATCGCCGTTGCGCAGGTCGACGCTGCCCATCAGGCGCAATGCACCGGGACCGACGCTGGCCGAGCCAAGCGTCGCATCCTCGGTATCGATTATGGGCACGTCCTGCTGAGACTGGGCCGTGACCGTGGCGGGAATCGCCACGGTCAACAAAACCGGCAGGATGCACGCGGTCGCTCGTGCGATCACGAAGCGCGGCGGACCAGCCAGATGGTGTCGCCGGCATCGTCGACAACGAAGATCGCACCGTCGTCGCGCGTCTGGATGCTGACCGGCCGGCCATAGACGTCGCCCTTCTTCGCATCGGCGACGAAGCCGGTCAGGAAAGGCTGCGGCTCGGCGGTCGGCCGGCCTTGCGCAAAGGGCACGGCGAGGACGTCATAGCCGATGAAGGACGATCGATTCCACGATCCGTGCCGCGCGACATAGGCGAGCTGGTTCCCCGCGGGCCTATCCTTGGCGAAGGCGATGCCGAGGGCGGCGGCGTGCGGCCCCACGGCCACGTCGGGTATCAAGGTCGTTGCCAGCAGGTCACGCCGTTCATTGGCATGGCGAGGATCCTGCTTGCCATAATAGCTGTACGGCCAGCCGTAAAAGCCACCTTCGCGCACGCCAACGAGATAATCGGGAGCGATGTCGTCACCGAAATGATCGCGTTCATTGACGGCAGTCCATAGCGTGCCTGTCGTCGGTGCGAAGTCCATGCCGACGGGATTGCGCAGACCGCTGGCGTAGAGGCGCTCGCGCCCGCTTGCGACGTCGATCGCGAGGATCGCGGCGCGGCGCTTTTCCTCGTCCATGCCATATTCGCCGACATTGGAGGCAGAGCCAACCGAGACGTACAGCGTCCGCCCGTCCGGGCTCAGCAGCAGATTGCGCGTCCAGTGATTGTTATAGCCGCCCGCAGGCAGCGTCGCGAGGGTGCGCGGCGCGGTGGTGATCCGCGTTTGGCCAAGCTGATAGGGGAAGCTTACGATGCCGTCGGTATTGGCGACGTACAAGCGGCCCGCACCATATTGCATACCGAATGGTTGGTTCAGGCCCTCGCGCAGGACGAAACGCTGCTCGGCGACGCCGTCACGGTCCGCATCGCGCAGCAGGGTGATACGATTGGCGCTGAAGCCGGTCGTTTTCGACAGGGCCTGACCACGCTCTACCTCGGGCTCCGCGTCGAGCTTGGGTAGGGTCCGCGCCTCGGACACCAGCACATCGCCATTGGGCAGCAGAAGCGCCTGACGCGGATAGTCGAGCCCGCCAGCGAACTTGACGACCTTATAGCCACGCGGCGCCACGGGTGTCCGGCCTTCCAGCCAGCCTATGGTGCGGGGGTGGTTCACCACAGACTCGGTGGCATAGGGATCGGGCTGTGTCGGAGCGCCGAGCACGGGCCGTGGAGTGGTCTGTGCGCCAGCGGCGGTGGTGGCGGATGCGGACAACGCGGCGAGGCCGGCGGCGGCAATGATCTTCATAAGCGCTCCAGTTCCCTGTTGGTCGGAGTGCGAACTGTTCCACCGGCCCGTCGGTCCGTCAGACACAAAAACTTACATGGATTATGCCGATCCGTGCCGGATGGGCGAAAGGCTTTGCACCCGTCGCATACGCTTTGGACGCCCCCAGCCAAAGTTTCTCCAGCGGGCGCTCTTGTGCGATCCGTCAGGCCAACAGGGTCAGGACACCTCGGGTCGGGTCGGTCAGCCCTTCCCAGATCATCTTGCCCGCGACCCAAAGGATGACGAGCAAGCCGACATAGGCCAGCCAGCGATAGCGCTCGATCACGCGGGCCAATACATTGGCGGCCAAGCCCATCAGCGCGACCGACAGGATCAGGCCGATGGCGAGGATGCCGGGATGGTCGCGCGCCGCGCCGGCGACGGCCAGGACATTGTCGAGGCTCATCGATACGTCTGCCACCGCCACGGCCCAGGCGGCGGACCAGAAGCGACGCGGCGCCTGCTCCACGAGCGGATCGTCATTCTCCGCGCCGCCGCGCAGCTCGCGCCACATCTTCCACGCCACCCAGACCAGCAGCAGCCCGCCCGCGAGCACCAACCCGACGATCTGGAGCAATTGCGTCACCACCAGCGCGAAGCCGATCCTGAGGATCAGCGCGGCGACGACCCCGACCAGGATCACCTTGCGCCGCATCGCCGGGGGCAGGCCGGCGGCCAGCGCGCCGACGACGATGGCGTTGTCGGCGGCGAGCAGGACGTCGATCATCACGACCTGTATGAAAGCGGCCAGCGCGGCGGGTGTGCCGATCGCGGCGAAGTCGGCAAGGATATGCTGCCAGAGCGTGTCCATCATATTATCCCATCAACGTAAAGGCGAGGACCGCCATCCCGAGCAGCGTCATGACCGCGCATATCATGGCGGTTGGCACAAGCATGAAGTGCTGATGATCGGCCATATCGATTCCTGCAAGGCTGACCAGCAGATAAGTGGAAGGGACGAGCGGGCTGAGCAGATGCACCGGCTGTCCCATCAGCGAGGCGCGGGCGATGGCCATCGGTGAGACGCCATAATGCGTGCCGGCCTCGGCCAGGATCGGGAGCATCCCGAAATAAAAGGCGTCGTTGGAGATGAAGAAGGTGAAGGGCAGGCTGAGCATCGCGGTGATCGGCGCCATATAAGGGGCCCAGCACCGGCGGGACGAAACCGACGACTTCCTTGCTCATCGCCTCGACCATGCCGGTGCCCGACAGGACGCCCGTGAAGATGCCCGCCGCGAAGATCAGCGATGGGAATGAATCGACCTCCTAACCGAACCACCAGCCATAAATCGATAATATGTATTATGTAAAATATGGTCAGGATTTGCCGTTGAGAACCAGAACTCCCCGTTCGACATGCCAGGCGTTCAGCCGATCGAGAATGTTCATCCCGATAACATCCTGATCCCCAAACGCCGGTGACGAAATCGCTCCGACATCGTGGAGCGTGATCGATCCGATCACCAAGGTCCCGATCGTCGTATGACGCGCCGTGATCGTGCCATTGGCGGTATCGATCAGTCGTGGAAACGGGCTTTCGTCGAGATCAAGACCGGCGGCCGTGGCCGTAGCGGCGGACAGCGCGGTGGTCGTGGCGCCGCTGTCGATCAGCATGCGACGGTTGATGCCGTTGATCTGAACATCCGCCCAGAAATGCCCGTCTTCCGCCATTGGAATTCGGGCACTGCCCTGAATGGCGTCCCGATGAGTCCATAGACCGGACAGCCGATCCCGCTGCGCGATCACCAGATAGCCCGCAGCAAAGATGCCGACCCAGATCAAGGCCAGCTTGGCCGCTTGTCCCAACGGTATTCGGCGTGCGGCCAAGGCGCTGAGCGGTAAAAGGAGGATCAGGCCGTAATAAACGAAGTCCATGACCCGATCGGTGCTCACGGGATCAACTCCATGCCGTCATAGGCCGGTTCGACATGATCGGGCAGTTCGCGACACAGCGTGGCATAGTCCATCGACTGGTCCATATGGATCAGAACGCTGCGCTTGGGCCGGAGCGCTTCGATCCAGTGCAGCACCGACGGCAGGTCGGCATGGGCCGGATGCGGGTGACGGCGAAGCGCATCGACGATCCAGATGTCCACGCCCTCGTACAGCGCCGCCATCTCAGGTGTCAGGTCATGAAAATCAGTGGCATAGCCGATCGACTTGCCATTGCACTCGAAGCGTAAGCCGGCCGAGCATATGCGACCATGCGGCTGATCGACCGATCGAATGTGAATGTCACCGATGGTCAAGCTGTCTTCGAACGCGGCCATCGTCGCTGTCGGCGGATATCCCGTCTTGCCATGAAAGACATAGCCGAACCGGTTTTGCAGCGATTGCGCCGTGTTCGGCCTTGCATAGCCGGTCACCGGCTCGCCCAACGCGTGGTAGATCTGGCGAAGGTCATCGATGCCGTGGCAATGATCGGCATGATCATGGGTCCAGATGACGGCATCGACCGTCGCGACATCCGCCGCGAGCAGTTGTTCGCGCATATCGGGGCCGGTGTCGATCAGGATATGAACGTTATCATGCTCGACCAGCGCGGACTGCCGCATCCGGCGATTGCGTGGTTCCTGGGGATCGCACGCGCCCCAGTCATTACCGATCCGGGGCACACCCGACGACGTGCCGGACCCCAGGATCCGGATTTTCATGCGCGGGTCTTTGCGAACAGCCGGTGGAAATTCTCGGCCGTCGCCTGGGTCAGGGTCTCGACGCTTTCGCCGCGCAGGTCGGCCAGGAATTTGGCGGTGTCGGCAACGAAGGCCGGCTCCCCCGTCTTTCCCCGATGGGGCACGGGCGCGAGGAATGGCGCATCGGTTTCGATCAGCAGCCGATCGAGCGGCAGCCGAGCAGCCGTCTCCTGCAGATCCTTGGCATTCTTGAAGGTCACGATACCCGAGATGGATATATAAAGTCCTAAGGCCAATGTCTTATCGGCAAAATCTCCACTGGCCGTGAAGCAGTGGATGACGCCTGGATAGGCCCCCTTCCCCATTTCCTCCGCCAGGATCGCGGCGGTATCGGCCTCCGCATCACGGGTATGCACGACCAGCGGCAGGCCGGTTTCCCGACAGGCTGCGATATGCGCGCGAAAGCTCGCCTGCTGGCGCTCACGGTCGCTATGGTCGTAATAATAATCGAGTCCGCTTTCGCCGATGCCGACCACGCGAGGGTGGCGGGCGCGCTCGATCAGCTTGGCCGTATCGATATGCGGATGCGCGTCGGCCTCGTGCGGGTGGATGCCCACCGTCGCCCAGACATCGGGTTCGCGTTCTGCGGTCGCGATGACCGCATCCCATTCGCTTTCCCGCGTCGAGATGTTGAGCATCGCGGTCACGCCGCGATCGCGAGCGCGCTTGAGAATGGCGCCCTGCTCTTCCGCCAGCCCCTTATAGTTCAGATGGCAATGGCTGTCGGCAAGCATCAGGCATCCGCCTCCGCAGGGATTTCTAGGCGGGGAAAGGCCGGGGTCGGTGGTGAGAGCGGAACGCCCGTCGCAGCCCGGCGCGCATACCAGCCATCATCGTCGATCGCGGCGTGGTCGCGCTCTTCGGCGCCCAGCGTATCGAGCACCTGCCCGGCTCCGCGCGGCGTGACCGGCAGGATGGCGATGGCCAGCATCCGGATCGCACGGACGAGCGTGCCCAGCACGGCATGCATCCGCTCGGGATCGGTCTTGCGCAGCGACCACGGCGCCTGAACATCGATATACTGGTTGCAGGCGTAGACGCCGCGCATCCACGCCTCAATTCCCTGGCTGAGCATCAGATCGTCGAACGCCGTCTTCAGGCCCGCACAGGCGACCACGACCTCCTCGATCAGCATGGCGTCGGTCGGATCGCTCCGCCCCGCCTCGGGAAGAGCGCCACCCAGATTCTTGGCAATGAAGGACAAGGTCCGCTGCGCCAGATTGCCGAAGCTGTTGGCCAGCTCGGCATTGACCCGCGTCACGATCGCTTCGGCCGAATAGGAACCGTCCTGGCCGAAGCTGACCTCGCGCAGGAAGAAATAGCGTAGCGCATCGACGCCGAACGCATCGGCCAGCCCCATCGGATCGACGACATTGCCGACCGACTTGGACATCTTCTCACCCCGGTGGAGCAGGAAGCCATGCCCGAACACCGATTGCGGCAGGGGCAGATCGGCCGACATCAGGAAGGCGGGCCAATAGACGGTATGGAAGCGGACGATGTCCTTGCCGATGAGATGCAGATTGGCCGGCCAGAAACGGGCCAGTTCGCTGTCCTTGTTCGGATAGCCGGTCCCGGTCAGATAATTGGTCAGTGCATCGACCCAGACATACATGACATGGCCGGGACTGTCGGGCACTGGCACACCCCAGTCGAAGCTCGTGCGCGACACCGACAGGTCGGACAGCCCGCCCTCGACGAAGCGCATCACTTCGTTGCGGCGGCTTTCGGGGCGGATGAAATCGGGATTGTCGCGATAGAGATCGAGCAGCGGCTGCTGATATTTGGACAGCCGGAAGAACCAGGTTTCCTCCGCGGTCCATTCGACCGGCGTGCCCTGTGGCGACAGCTTGGTACCATCCTCCCCGAGTGTCAGTTCGGCCTCGTCGTAAAAAGCCTCGTCGCGCACCGAATACCAGCCTTCGTATCGGTCGAGATACAGATCGCCCTTGGCCTGCATGGCCTTCCAGATCGCCTGGCTGGCGGCATAGTGATCGGCATCGACTGTGCGGATGAACCGGTCGTAAGAGATATCAAGACGGTCGGCCATTACATGGAAATAGCTGGACATTTCATCAGCGAACTCGCGCGTCGAGATGCCGCGTGCCCGCGCCGCCTGCGCCATTTTCAGGCCATGCTCGTCGGTCCCGGTCTGGAACAGGACGTCGCGACCCGCCTGGCGCTGGAACCGGGCGATGACGTCGGCCGCCACCATTTCATAGGCATGGCCGATATGCGGGCGGCCATTGGGATAGTGGATAGCGGTGGTGATGTAGAATGGATCGGCCATGGCCGGTCCCTAAAGCATCGTTTCGCGCAGGTGAAGCCCGGCCGGCTCAGCCGCGAAGCCCCCAGGCGAACCATAGCCAGCCCAGGATCAATATCGTCCCCCCGATCGGCGTGATCGCCCCGAACCAGCGCGGTGCCCCGAATGCCATCGCATAGAGCGTGCCCGCAAAGATCGCGCTGCCGATGACGAAGGCCCAGGCCGGTCCGCGCGCATCCCATTTGAGCGCGACCAGCGCCGCGACGGCGTGGATCAATTGATATTGCCCGCCGGTGCGCAACCATTCGATCGCGACGCCCTCCGCCCGGTGTGCGCCGAAGGCGCCGGCAGCGATGGCGATCGCCCCGGACAGCGCCGCCAATATCGCCAGAATTCCCATGATCAGCCCTTTCGCTCTTCCTGCGTGATCATCCGATCGCTGGCGGCATGAAGGTCGCCGCTTTCCAATTGTGCGGCAAGCCGTTCCTTGTCGCGGGTGCGATACATGGTTTCGATCCGATCGATTTCGGCGTGGTCGATCTTCAGACTACCCAGCGCCAGCCGTGCCATCTTAATCGCCGACTCGAGTACTTCACGAACGATATAGGCCGCGGGGCCACCTTTCAGGCGGAGCACGGCGCGACGATCAAAGGCGCGGACCAGAATCGTGGCCTGGGGGAAGGCGGTATGAACGCTTTCCAGGAAATCCAACGTGATCTGGTCATCGTCCAGACAGAACAGGATCAACTCCGCCTCGGCCGCACCCGCCTGACGAAGCAGGTCGAGCCGGGTGCCATCGCCATAATAGACCTTGGCCCCGAATTCGGCGGCGATATCGATCATCTCAATGTCGCGATCGATCAGGGTCACGGGAATGTCGCTGGCGATCAGCATCTGCGCGACCGTCTGTCCGAAACGGCCATAGCCGACGACCAGCGCGTTGGCGCCATCGGTCATCGGCCCTTCCCGCTCGTCGCTGCCACGGGTGATGATCGGCTCTTCGCGAATGGCGCGGGTGGCGCGCATCAGGAACGGCGTGGTCGCCATCGACAGGGTGATGATCGCACCGAACAAGCTAGCAGCCTCCGGCGCGATCAAATAGCCGGCCTGCGCCTGGGCGAACAGGACAAAGCCGAACTCGCCACCCTGGCTCATCAACACGCCCAGCGCGAAGGCCGAGCGCCACTTCATACGAAAGGCCAGTCCGATCAGCGCGATGACCAGCGTCTTGGTCGCGATCAGCGCCAACGCCATCGTCGCGACGAACAGCGGCCGCTCGGCGATGGCGGGCAGGTTCAGCATCATGCCGACCGCCAGGAAGAACAGGCCGAGCAGGATCGAGCGGAACGGCTCGACATCGGCCTCCAGCTCGTGGCGATAGGGGCTGTCGGCCAGCATCACGCCGGCGATGAAGGCACCGAGCGCGGTCGAAAGGCCCAGCAATTCCATCACCGCCGCACTGGCGATGACGGTGAACAGTCCGGCAAAGACGAACATCTCCCGCTCGCCCATATTGCCGATGAGGCGGAACAACGGGCGCAGCAGGAAACGGCCGGCGACGATCAGTCCGACGATCGCGGCGACGGTCTCCAACCCCAAAACCCATCCCGGCGGGCCCGAATGATCGGCGGGGTTACGCGACATGGCCGCCACGATGGTAATCAGCGGGACGATCGACAGATCCTGAAACAACAGGATCGAAAAGGCCCGCTCGCCAAAGGGCGTGCGCAGCCGGCCGGAGGATTGCAGCATCGGCAGGACCTGCGCGGTCGAGGACAGCGCGAGCGGCAGGCCGAGTGCCAGCGCGGCTTCGGGCGAGAAATGGGCGAGCATCACGATCCCGCTGATCGCAAGGCCGCAGGCGACGACCTGGATCAGGCCGAGCCCGAAAATCTCATGCTTCATCCGCCATAGGCGTGCCGGATTGAGTTCCAAGCCGACGATGAACAGCAGGAGGGTGATGCCGATCTCGGCAATGCCGAGCTTGGACTCCGCGTCGCCGACCAGCCCCAACACATGCGGGCCGACCACGGCGCCCGCGACCAGATAGCCCAGCGTCGCACCCAGGCCGATGCGACGAAAGATCAGAACGAAAATAAGGCCGAAGCCGAGCAGGATCGCGCCGTCGCGCAACAGCGAGGCTTCCCCGTGCATCAGCGCGGCGCTCCGACGGCGGCGGCCTCTTCGGCCGCCTGGGCGGCGGCCTCAAAGGCGAGGCGGATGGATGGATGCCGTGCCGTATAGGGCAAGGCAGGCGTGAACACATCGATGCCCGGCCATTCGGGGGCCGTCCCCTCCCCGGCTGCCAGCCACTCGGTTAGCCGGTCGCGCATGTCCGCCAGTTCGCGTACGTCGCGTCCGACCACATGGTGCGCGAGCAGAGCGGCCGATGCCTGACCCAGGGCACAGGCGCGGACGAGCATCCCGACTTCGAGCACCCGGCCCTGCTCATCGAGATTGACGTCCACCGTAACCCGGCTGCCGCAGATGGGCGAGCGCCGCTCGACGCTGGCCATCGGGTCGGTCAAACGCTGGTCATGGGAAATGGCCGTCGTCAGGCGCAGGATTTCGGCATTGTAGAGGGGGGCGTTCATGATGGGGTCTCGCTGGCATTGTCGGCGGGCGGCGTGGGCGCGCCAAAGACCGGAAGGCCCCGCCGCCGCCGATCAACAAAATCGGCAATACCGGCGCTGGTCGCGTTCAGTAGCTTGTAGGTGCGGCTCTTGACCATCCATTCGGGGCGCCGGGCGGGGCCACCGCTGACGGTGTCGACCATGAGGGCCACGACCAGGAAGATCAGGCTGGCCAGGATCAAGCCCTTCAAGGCGCCAAAGCCAAAGCCCAACGCGCGGTCGATCGGACCAAGCACGGATGTCCGGGTGCGTGCTCCGATGGCCCGCGCCACGATCCGCCCGCCCAGATAGGTCACGCCAACGATCAGTGCAAAGGCCAGAACCGCGGCACCGGACACCGTGCCGACCACGCCGGTCAGCGCCTGGGCCAGCGGAATATGGAAGAGCTTGAGCGCCGCGACGATCGCGATCCAGGCGAAAAGGGCGAGCACTTCCGTGACGAAACCGCGCAGAAAGCCTTGAACGGCCGCGCCGAACACCGCGATCAGGACGAGAATATCGAGCGCCGTCAACTTCGTACCCAACTCCCATGCCGATCGCACGGAAATGGGCGACGCGGCACTATTCCGCTACCCCCGCCCCAGCATATGGTCAACGAACTCGGCCAGCGTGCGAAAGCCTGTCATGGCCAGGCCGCCCTCGTCGTTTGCCACGGAACGCGGCACCATGGCCTTCTCGAACCCAAGTTTTCCCGCTTCCTTCAGCCGCAATGGTCCGTGCGCGACCGAGCGGATTTCACCCGACAGCGCGATTTCGCCGAAGACGATCGCGTCGGCGGGTACCGGCCGCTCCGATAGCGCCGAGATCAGCGCCGCCGCCACCGCCAGATCGGCCGCCGGGTCCTGGACGCGGTAGCCTCCCGCGATGTTCAGATAGACTTCGGCGGAGGAGAAGCTCAGCCCGCACCGCGCCTCCAGCACCGCGAGGATCATCGCCAGCCGGCCATTGTCCCAGCCGACGACCGCACGCCGCGGCGTTGCACCGGAGGCGAGCCGGACGGTCAGCGCCTGAATTTCCACCAGCACCGGCCGCGTCCCTTCCAACGCGGGAAAGACGGTCGCGCCTGTCACGCCTTCCTCGCGATTGGTCAGGAATAGCGACGAGGGATTGCCGACCTCCGTCAGGCCCTCGGTCTGCATCGCGAACACGCCGATCTCGTCGGTGCCGCCGAAGCGGTTCTTGATGGCACGCAGGATGCGATACTGGTGGCTGCGCTCGCCTTCGAAAGCGAGAACGGTATCGACCATATGTTCGAGGACGCGGGGGCCCGCGATCGAGCCGTCCTTGGTGACATGGCCGACCAGCACGACGGCCGTGCCGCGTTCCTTGGCGAAGCGGATCAGCTCCTGGCCCGAGGCACGAACCTGGCTGACCGTACCCGGCGCACCCTCGATCAGGTCGGAATGCATGGTCTGGATCGAGTCGATGATGAGCAGTGCGGGCGGCGTGCCGATCGACAATGTGGTCAGGATATCGCGCACCGAGGTCGCCGCCGCCAGCCTTACCGGCGCCTGCCCCAGCCCCAGCCGCCGCGCGCGCAGGCGCACCTGATCGGCCGCCTCTTCGCCCGAGACATAGGCGACCGGTTTTCCTGCCATGGCCAGCTTCGCCGCCGCCTGGAGCAGCAGCGTCGATTTGCCGATGCCGGGATCGCCGCCAATCAGCGTGGCTGATCCTTCGACAAAGCCGCCGCCCAGCGCCCGATCCAGTTCGGCGATCCCGGTCGCCATCCGATCCGGCAGCGGGATATCGGCGTCCAGCCCGACGAGCTGGATCGCCCGGCCGCCCCCTTGCAGATTATGCTTGGCGGCAAAGGGCGTCAGCTGCACCGGCGCTTCCTCCAGCATGGTATTCCATTCGGAGCAATCGGGGCATTGCCCCTGCCACCGCGAGGATACCGAGCCGCAGGACTGGCAGACATAGCGCTTCTGGATCTTGGCCATGCCCCCCTCTAACCCGCGCGGAACGAAAATGGAACATGTCGTGTTGCACCGGCGATGGTGGTCATCGGCCGGTCACACCGCTATGGGGCGGGCTCCATGACCCCAGATCAGTTTCGCGTCGCTCTGTTCAGCGGCAATTATAATTACACGCGCGATGGCGCGAACCAGAGCCTGAACCTGCTGGTCGGCCATTTGCTGGATCGCGGGGTAGCGGTGCGCGTCTATTCGCCGACCTCCAAGACTCCGGCCTTTCCGCCGGTCGGCGATCTGGTCGATGTTCCTTCCTTTCCGATGCCCTTCCGGGCGGACTATAAGCTGGCGCGCGGGTTGCCGGCGTCGGTGCGCGCCGATTTGGAGGCCTTTGCCCCCAATGTCGTCCATGTCTCGGCGCCTGAATTTCTGGGGCATGCTGCCGTTCGCTGGGCGCACGAAACGGGTGTCGCTTCGCTCGCTTCGGTCCATACGCGGTTCGAGACCTATCCGGCCTATTATGGCATAGGCTTCATGGAGCGGCCAATCATCCGGCTGCTGACCCGCTTCTACAACAAGTTCGACCGGATCGTCGCGCCCAGCCCCAGCATGATCGATCTGTTGCGCCGATGGGGCGTGACGCCGCCGATGAGCATCTGGTCGCGCGGTATTGACCATGACCGGTTCCAGCCCTCTCGACGCAGCCTGGAATGGCGGCGGTCGCTGGGCATCGGCGATCAGGATGTGGCGATCGGTTTCCTGGGGCGGCTGGTCAAGGAAAAGGGCCTCGACGTCTTTGCCGAGGTGCTGGCTGAACTGCGACAGCGGGGCGTGCCGCACAAGGTGCTGGTGATCGGCAAGGGCCCGGCGCAGGACTGGTTCGCGCGCGCCACGCCGGACGCGATCCTCGCGGGCTATCAGACCGGCGACGATCTGGGGCGTGCGGTGGCCTCGATGGACATCTTCTTCAACCCCAGCGTCACCGAAACCTTCGGCAACGTCACGACCGAAGCCATGGCGGCCGGCGTGCCTGTCGTCGCGGCGAACGCAACCGGCGCCATGGACCTGGTCGCCGATGGCAAGACGGGGTTTCTGGTGTCGCCCCGCGATATCAACGGCTATGCCGATGCCCTGGAGCGGATCGCCACCGATGCCGCCCTGCGCCGCCGGTTCAGCGACGCAGGGCGGGCCCGCGTCGCCGATTACCGGTGGGACAAGGTGAATGAGGCCGTGATCGACGCCTATCGCGCTTTGTTCGCCAACGGCACCTGACGATCAGCCTTCGCGCCAGTCGAAGGTCAGCGGAGCCTCGCGAAAGGCGAAGCGGTCGAGATGGCTGGCGACGACCTCGCGCATGCGGGCCTGGTCCTCGCTCTCGGGGACGGTCAGAACGAGGTCGAGCGTTTGGCTGTCCGCCCGCATCTCGAGCCTTGCCCCGTTGGGAAAGACGATCGTCCCCTCTTCCGGGGTAAAGACCACCTCCATCTTGTGGCTCCAATGCTTCGCCAGTTGCTGGAGATAGCGGCTGGCCGACAGGGTCGGCACCCGGGCGACCGAGACGCTCATTTCAGCCGCTCCACCTTCTGGGCGAGTTCGTCGATCATCGCCGCGACCTCATGGATCATCTCCTGCGACGCGTCGCCGCCGCCGAAGCGCTCGACCACGGCCATCTTCAACCCGCTCATGGCGCGTCGGATCGGGGCGGCATCGGTGCGCTGCCGGTGTTCGCCGAGCGCCTGGAGCCGGGCGAACAGCGCTTCGACCTGATCGGCATTTTCGGTGAGGTGCGCACGCCCGGCTTCGGTCACGGCGAAGCGCTTCTTGGCGCCTTCCGAACGCTGTTCCTCGATAAAGCCCATCTCGTCGAGCAGGGTGATCGTTGGATAGATGACGCCGGGGCTGGGCGCGTAGGCGCCGCCGGTCATCGCCTCGATCTCGCGGATCAGATCATAGCCATGGCGCGGTTCGTCGGCGATCAGCTTGAGGAGGACGAGCCGCAGTTCGCCGCCGTCGAACATGCGCCGGCTGCGTCCGCCGCCGCCCCGGCGACGATGCTCACCATCGTGCAGCCGTTCGGCCCAGTGAAAAAATCGCTCAATGTCCAGGGCTGGGTTGAAGCCGTGCTCCATGCCCGGATGATGATGGCGGCGACCGCCGCCGTGAGGGAAGCGAAACATGATAAAGTGCCTTGCGTTATTCTTAACACAATCAAGATATATCTTAGTGCGCGAGAGTCAAGATGCTTTGCGATATATCTTCGCTGAAAGGATGACGAGGGCGCTTCCGCTGCCTACATGCACGCCATGGCCGATCTGTTCGCGGGGATGGACCCCGCCCCCCCTGCCGCCCAGTCCCTGGCCAATGCGCCACTGGCCGATCGTCTTCGCCCGGAGCGGTTGGAGGATGTCGTCGGCCAGGATCACCTGACCGGACCGGAAGGCGCCATCGGACGGATGGTGGCGGCGGGGCGATTATCCTCGATGATCCTTTGGGGTCCGCCGGGCACGGGCAAGACGACCATCGCGCGTCTGCTGGCGGCGGAGGTGGGACTGCGCTTCGCCGCGATCTCGGCGGTGTTCTCGGGTGTGGCCGATTTGAAGAAGGTGTTTGCCGAGGCGCGTGACCATGCCCGCGCCGGCCAGCGGACCCTGTTGTTCGTGGACGAAATCCACCGCTTCAACCGGGCGCAGCAGGATGGTTTCCTGCCCTTTGTCGAGGATGGCACGGTGACGTTGGTCGGCGCGACCACGGAAAATCCGTCCTTCGAACTCAATGCGGCGTTGCTCAGCCGGGCTCAGGTGCTGATCCTCCACCGATTGGGACAAAGCGCACTCGACCAGTTGCTGACGCGGGCCGAGGCGGAAATGGAGCGCCCCCTCCCCCTGCAACCGGCGGCGCGTGATGCCCTGATCGCCAGTGCCGATGGCGATGGCCGGTTTCTGCTCAATCAGGCCGAGACGCTGTTTTCGGTCGACCTGCCCGAGCCGCTCGACGCCGCTGGACTGTCGGCGCTGCTGCAACGTCGGGTCGCGGTCTATGACAAGGATCGCGAAGGGCATTACAACCTGATCTCGGCGCTCCACAAATCGATCCGTGGTTCCGACCCGCAGGCGGCGCTCTACTATCTGGCGCGGATGCTGACAGCCGGTGAAGAACCGCTGTACCTCCTACGCCGGCTGACCCGTGCGGCGATCGAGGATATCGGCTTGGCCGACCCGCAGGCGCTGACCCAGTGCCTGGCGGCCAAGGAGGCCTATGACTTTCTGGGCTCGCCAGAGGGTGAATTGGCGATCGTTCAGGCCTGTCTCTATTGCGCGACCGCGCCCAAGTCGAACGCGGCCTATATGGCGCAGAAACGGGCCTGGCGGACCGCCAAGGAAACCGGGTCGCTGATGCCCCCGGCTAATATCCTGAACGCGCCAACCAAGTTGATGAAGCAGATCGGCTATGGCGCCGGTTATCAATATGATCATGACGCCGATGGTGGCTTTTCGGGGGCCAATTACTGGCCCGATGAGCTGCCGGCGCAGGCTTTCTACGAACCGTCCGGGCGCGGGCTGGAAAAGCGGATCGCCGAGCGCATGGCTTGGTGGGACGAGCGGCGGCGCGCCATTCAGGGCGCGAGCGGTGACGAAGATCGCGCCTGACCGTTTTTCCGGCTTCGTCGCGATCGACTGGTCGGGGGCGCATGGCCATTCGCACAAGGGTATCGCCATGGCCTGCTGCACGACCGGGCAAGCCGCGCCGACGCTTGTCGCACCACCGGGCCGTTTCTGGTCGCGCGAAGGTGTGGCGCGGTGGCTGCTCGAACGTGCCGACGAGCCGTTGTTGATCGGGTTCGACTTCAGTTTCTCGGCGCCGTTCGTGGAACGCGGAGCGCATCTGCCCGGCGATTTGCCCACGGCGGATGCGCGCGCTTTATGGGCTCATGTCGAACGGAGTTGCGACGATCCCGATCTGGGCGCGCGCAGTTTTCTGGAAGCCCGGCGCGGGCGGCATTTCTATTTCGGTGCCGCCGATGGGCGAAAGGCCGATTTTCTGCATTGGCGGCGCTGCGAAATGGCCGGGGACGGTACGCGTAAACCTTCCACCGTCTATGACGCGATCGGTGCGTCCCAGGTCGCCAAGGCGAGCTTCGCGGGGATGCGGCTGCTCCACCGGTTGGACGGTCGAATCGCGATCTGGCCCTTCGATCCCGTGCCGCCGAGCGGCGCGGTGGTGATCGAAATCTACACCTCGATCGCGGCGCGGGATGCCGGGCGATCGCGGGGGCGTAGCAAGATGCGCAGTGCCGAAGCGCTCGACACCGCCTTGGCGCATCTAGGCAGCGAACCGCATACGCCACTTGCCGTCTATGACGATCATAGCACGGACGCGATCCTTACGGCGGCATGGCTCCGCGCCATGGCGGGCCGCGAAGAGCTTTGGCATCCCTCGGGCCTGACATTGCAGATCGCACAAACGGAGGGCTGGACCTTTGGCGTCGCTTGACGCTAGGGGGATCGGCAACGCCGGATTAGCACAGCGGTAGTGCAGCGGTTTTGTAAACCGAAGGTCGGGGGTTCGATCCCCTCATCCGGCACCGTCCTTCTTGATCCAGGTGGCACTAAAACCCCATCGCTGCGTTTCAGTGGCGGAATGATCAAGGTTGCCAGCTACAATATTCGCAAGGGCATCGGCGCCGACCGGCGGCGCAATCCCGATCGTATCCTGGATGTATTGCGTGAGGTCGATGCCGATATCGTCGCCTTGCAGGAAGCCGATCGCCGCTTCGGCGAACGCGAAGGCGTGCTGCCGCTTCATCTGATCGAGGATCATAGCGACTGGAAGCCGATCATCTATGGGATGAAGGCGCGGTCGCTCGGCTGGCACGGCAATACCCTCTTGGTGCGCAAATCGACCCGGGTGCTGGATTTCGAGGCGATCCACCTTCCCTCACTGGAACCGCGCGGCGCGGTGATGGCCGATCTGAGCACCGATGCCGGCATATTGCGGATCGTCGGCATGCATCTCGATTTGTCGGGGCTGTGGCGGCGGCGCCAGGCGGGCGCGATCCTGTCGCATTTGGCCAGTTGTCTTCATCAGCATCCCACCGTGATGATGGGCGATCTGAACGAATGGACGCGCGGTGCCGGTTGCCTGCGCGATTTCGCGCGGGACTTCACCTTTGCTGATACGGGGCCGAGCTTTCACGCGCGCCGCCCGATCGGCCGGCTCGATCGCATCATGGTGTCGCCGGAATTGCGCGTCATGGCCTGCGGCGTTCATGCCTCCGCCACGTCGCGCAAGGCATCGGATCATCTACCCATCTGGGCGAAGATCGGACGGCATTGATGCGCGAAAAGGAATTACGGCTGGCGCTGGTCTGCTATGGTGGGATCAGCTTGGCCGTCTACATGCACGGCATCACCAAGGAAATCTGGCGGGTGGTCCGCGCCAGCCGTGCGTCGCATGAGGGCGATCCGCCTGCTTCCGCCGTCGATGCGGTTTATCACGATCTGTTGGAGGAGATGGCGACGCGCGGCGGCGTGCGCGTCCGCGTGCTCGCCGACATCATTGCCGGAGCGAGCGCCGGGGGGATCAACGGCATCTTTCTGGGCCATGCCCTGTCTACCGGCCAGTCGCTCGATCCGCTGACAGACTTGTGGCTCGACGCCGCCGATATCGAATCGCTGATCGCACCCGAAGCGGCGCCCACCACCCGCTTTTCCAAGATGTGGGCCATGCCGATCGCCTGGATGGCGGCGGGACGCAGCGGTGAAAAGGTTGCCGCGCTTGATGAAGAAACGCGCGAGGAAGTGCGGCGCAAGGTCGGCCATCTCGTCCGCTCGCGCTGGTTCGAACCGCCCTTCGCCGCCGATGATTTCACCTGGCGATTGCTGGACGCCTTTGACCGGATGGCGGCGGCCCCGGCGGGCAAACGCCTCTTGCCGCCCGGCCAGCCGCTCGATCTGTTCGTCACCGTCACCGATTTCACCGGCCAGCCGCAACGGTTGCGGCTCCATTCGCCCGGCGAGGTGGTGGAGACCGAGCATCGCATGGTCGTCGATTTCACCGATAACGGGGACGGATCGCTGGCCGAAGTGCCCGAACTGGTCTTCGCGGCGCGTGCGACTTCCAGCTTTCCCGGCGCCTTCCCGCCCTTCACTGTCGGCGAGCTGGATCGGGTGCTGGCAACGCGCGAGCAGCCATGGGAGGGACGAGACGCCTTTCTCCGCCGGGTCCTGCCCCGTCATCATGCGGCGGGTGCGGCGGACAAGGCGGTGCTGATCGACGGATCGGTGCTGGTGAACGCGCCTTTCCGCCCGGCGATCGATGCGCTCGGCCGGCGACCTGCCCGGCGGCAGGTCGATCGCCGCTTCGTTTATATCGACCCCTTTCCGGGGATGCATTTCCGCCTCCCCGGTGGTGGTGGCCATCCCGGCTTTTTCCAGACGATCATTGGCGCGGTCAGCGAATTGCCCCGGCAACAGCCGATCCGCGACAATCTGGAAGCCATCGCCGCGCGATCGGGTCGGATCGACCGGATGCAGTCGATCGTCGCCGCGATCCGCGAAGAGGTCGAGCAGGAGATCGAGCAGCTTTTCGGTGGCACCTTCTTCCTAGATCGCCCCACCGCCGCGCGACTGGCATCCTGGCGCGTGCGGGCGCAAGCCGCGGCCGCGGCCAAGGCCGGGTTCAGCTATGCCGCTTATGGTCATTTGAAGCTCGCCAATGTCATCGACGCCATGGCGACGCTGTTTGCCGAGGCGGCGGGCGAGGATGGCCAGCAACGCAGAACCCGCCTGCGCGCGATGATCGAACGCACCATGGCCGCCCGCAGTCTGGCGGGCGATGCGATCAGCTTTACCGGGGGCTCGAGCGTTGGTGCCCGTGCTTTCCTGCGGGCCTTCGACCTTGGCTATCGGATCCGGCGGCTAAGGCATCTGGCCCGGCGGCTGACCGAGTTGGAAGCCGACCATAGCGAGGCTGAATTGGCACCGATCCGCGATGCCCTTTACGAATCGCTCGCCGCCTTTCTGGAGCGACAACATGGCAGCGCTCATGTCGAGCTGGCCGCCGATATCCAGGCGGCGCGCGATGATGGGGCGGAACTGCTCGATCGGCTGGAGGCTCGGCTCGATCTGGTGACGCTGGACGGAGAGACCGATGCACGGCTCGCCATGGCCTTTGCTGGCCTGCCCCGTGCCGCGCGCCGCGCCCTGCTACTGACTTATCTTGGCTTTCCCTATTTCGATGTCGCGACCCTGCCCCTGCTGCAAGGCGAAGGGCTGGACGAGTTCGACCCGATCAAGGTCGATCGCATCGCCCCCGACGATGCGACCGCCATTCGCGCAGGGGGAGCAGAGGCGACTCTAAAAGGTATCCAGTTCCTGACCTTCGGTGCGTTCTTCAGCCGAAGCTACCGCGAGAATGATTATCTCTGGGGCCGCCTGCACGGGGCGGAGCGGATGATCGACATCACCATCTCCACCCTGCCCGCGACAATCCGTATGAAGCCCGGCCGGGTCGCCGCGTTCAAGCGGCGCGCCTTCTTGGCTATCCTGGACGAGGAAGAACCCCGATTGACCGCCATCGGGCCGCTAATCGCCTCGCTTCGGGGTGAGATTGGCTGAAGGCTGGTCATGCCCGGCCAACACCGCTAGACCCCGCCCAAGCAAGCGATGGCCGGCCGTCCATGGGGACGATGCCGGCGGGATGACGCGGAGAAGCCCATGCAGTTCCTGAAAATGCTGTTCTGGTGCCTGCTCGCCTTTCTGGCGGCGGCCTTTACGCTGGGGAACTGGACGACCGTGCCGATCCGGCTGGTTGGCGGGCTGGTCGCGGACGTCAATCTGCCGCTGCTGCTGTTCATGACCTTCCTGCTGGGCCTGATCCCGACCCTGATCTGGCAGCATGCCGCCCGGTGGCGTTTGCGCCAGCGGCTGAGCGCCACCGAACGCGCGCTGGCCACCGCCACCGCCGAGCCCATGCCCCTGTCCACCACCACTACCCAGCCGACGGTCTGAACCGATGAGCAATCGCATCTATGTCGCGATCGATACCCCTGATCTGGCCCGCGCACAGGCGCTGGCGCAAAAGGTTCGGCATCATGCCGGTGGGCTGAAACTCGGCCTCGAATTCTTCTGCGCCCATGGTGCGGCCGGGGTTCGGGAAATGGCGCATATCGGCCTGCCGATCTTCCTCGACCTGAAGCTGCATGACATTCCCAATACCGTCGCCAAGGCGGTGCAGGCGCTTGGCCCTCTCGCCCCCGCCATCCTGACCGTTCATGCCAGCGGCGGTCGCGCGATGCTGGAGGATGCCAAGGCGGCGGCACCGATCGGGACCAAGGTGGTGGCGGTGACGATGCTGACCAGCCTGGATGCATCCGACCTGTCGGACACCGGCGTGATCGGCGCACCCGCCGACCATGTCCGCCGGCTGGCCGATCTTGCGGCGGAAGCCGGGGTCGACGGCATCGTCTGCTCGGGCGAAGAGGTCGCGGCTGTCAAGAAGGCGTGGCCCAAGGGTTTCTTCGTCGTCCCCGGCGTCCGTCCGGCGGATGGCGTTGTCGGCGATCAGAAGCGCGTGGTGACGCCGCGTGCGGCGATCGATGCCGGTGCCTCGATCCTGGTCATCGGCCGCCCGATCACCCAGGCGGAAGATCCCGACGCGGCGGCACGCGCGATCGCCGCCACGCTCTGACCCGTTTTTCGATTCCTCCCATTCGGGAAACGACCATGTCCACCACCGCCAAGATCTGCGGATTGACCACACCCGCCACCCTCGACGCTGCGCTGGGCGGGGGGGCGAGCCATGTCGGCTTTGTCTTCTTTCCCGCTTCGCCCCGCCATCTGACCTTCGATGCGGCGGCGGGGTTGGCGAGCCGCGTGCCCGATCATGTCCGGCGGGTGGGCGTGTTCGTCGATCCCGACGACCAGTTGCTGGAAGCGGCCATGCGGGCGGGGATGCTGGACGCGATCCAGCTTCATCGCACTGCGCCCGCCCGCGTCGCCGCGATCCGCGCCAAGTTCGACCGCGAGGTCTGGGCCGCCGTGGCGGTCAAGGTCCGCGACGATGTGGAGAAGGCGCGCGACTATGCCGGTGCCGCCACGCTGATCCTCTATGATGCCAAGACGCCGGATGAGGCCTCGCTTCCCGGAGGCATGGGACTGCGCTTCGACTGGAGCCTGCTCGACGGGGTTCGTCACCCGCTGCGCTGGGCATTGTCCGGTGGGCTCGATGCGGAGAATGTCGGCGAGGCGATCCGTCGTACCGGCGCGCCGCTGGTCGATGTATCCTCCGGTGTCGAGCGTGCGCCCGGCGTCAAGGATATGGACAAGATCGCGACGTTCCTTAAAGCCGTTGCGACAAATCAGTGACAGGATCGTTTGCAGGGCTCGCCTCTGCCAACGCCCAAGGGAAGTGACATGAACGCCCCCAACTCCTTCCGCGCCCAGCCCGACGAGCGCGGCCATTTCGGTGATTATGGCGGCCGCTACGTCGCCGAGACGCTGATGCCGCTCATTCTCGACCTTGAGCGCGAATATCGCGCGGCGCAGGTCGATCCGGCGTTCAAGGCTGAGTTCGACGGGCTGATGACCCATTATGTCGGACGCCCGAGCCCGATGTATTTCGCCGAGCGGATGACCGAAATGCTTCGCCAGAATGCGCCGGAGGGCAAGGGTCCCAAGGTGTATTTCAAGCGCGAGGAACTGAACCACACCGGTGCGCACAAGATCAACAACTGCATCGGCCAGATCCTGCTGGCCAAGCGGATGGGCAAGACGCGGATCATCGCCGAGACGGGCGCCGGCCAGCATGGCGTGGCAACCGCGACGGTGGCGGCGCGCTTCGGCCTGCCCTGCACCATCTTCATGGGCGCGCGCGATATCGAGCGTCAGGCGCCCAACGTGTTCCGCATGAAGCTGCTCGGCGCCGAAGTCCGTTCGGTGACGTCGGGTGCGCAGACGCTGAAGGATGCGATGAACGAGGCGCTGCGCGACTGGGTCGCGAACGTCCACGACACCTTCTACATCATCGGCACCGCTGCCGGGCCGCATCCCTATCCGGAGATGGTGCGCGATTTCCAGTCGGTGATCGGCACCGAATCGCGCGCGCAGCTGCTGGAGGCCGAGGGTCGCCTGCCCGATCTGCTCGTGGCGGCGGTCGGCGGCGGATCGAACGCGATCGGTCTGTTCCACCCCTTCCTCGACGATCCCGATGTCCAGATGCTGGGCATCGAGGCGGCGGGCCATGGCCTGTCGACCACCCAGCACGCCGCCAGCCTCACCGGTGGCAAGCCGGGCATCCTGCACGGCAACAAGACCTATCTGCTGCAAGATGAGGACGGCCAGATCACCGAGGCGCATTCGATCTCGGCGGGCCTCGACTATCCCGGTATCGGCCCCGAACATAGCTGGCTGAACGACACCGGCCGGGTTGTCTATGAGGGCATCACCGATACCGAGGCGCTCGACGCCTTCCAGTTGTGCAGCAAGATCGAGGGGATCATCCCCGCGCTGGAGAGCGCGCATGCGCTGGCCGGGCTGATCCGCCGCGCGCCGACGATGGAGCGCAATCAGATCGCGCTTGTCAACATCTCGGGCCGGGGGGACAAGGACATCTTCACCGTCGCCGACGCCATGGGAGTGAAGATGTGAGCCGCATTGCCGACAGTTTTGCGCAGTGCGCGCAGGCCGGTCGTGCGGCGCTCGTGACCTTCGTGACGGCGGGCGATCCGACTCCGAGCGCTACCGCCGCGATCCTCGACGCGCTGGTCGCGGGTGGCGCGGACGTGATCGAACTCGGAATGCCCTTCACCGATCCGATGGCCGATGGCCCTGCGATCCAGAAAGCCAATATCCGCAGCTTGGGCGCCGGCACCCGCACCACCGATGTGCTTTCGATCGCCAGCTCCTTCCGCGCGCGGCATCCGGACGTGCCGCTGGTCTTGATGGGCTATGCCAATCCGATGACGGTGCGCGGACCCGAATGGTTCGCCGCCGCCGCCGCCGAGGCGGGGGTCGATGGCGTGATCTGCGTCGACGTTCCTGCCGAAGAAGACGATGCGCTGGGCGTCGCGCTGCGTGACAAGGGCGTCGCCTCGATCCGGCTCGCCACGCCGACCAGCGATGCCGTGCGCCTGCCTACGATTTTGACGGGGGCCGACGGATTCCTCTATTATGTGTCGGTGGCGGGCATTACCGGCCAGCAGCAGGCCGCGCAATCCTCGATCGAGGATGCGGTCGCGCGGCTGAAGGCGGCGACGAATCTCCCGGTGGCAGTTGGTTTCGGCGTGCGTACGCCCGAACAGGCGGCGGCGATCGGCCGGGTGGCCGATGGCGTCGTGGTCGGCTCCGCCATTGTCGATCTGGTCGGCGAACATGGGGCCAATGCCCCCGCGCCCGTTCGCGCCTATATTGAAACTCTGTCGTCGGCGCTGGCCGATGCACGCAAGGAACTCGCATGAGCTGGCTTAACAGCGTCCGCAACGTCATTCCCTTCGTCGTCAAGAAGGAGACGCCCGACAATCTCTGGCACAAGTGCAAGGGATGCGGTCAGATGGTCTTCACCAAGGAGCTGGAAGACAATCTGAACGTCTGCCCGAAATGCGATCATCACGACCGCATCGGCCCCAAGGTGCGGTTCCGCCATCTGCTGGACGAGGGCAGTTGCTCCGAACTTCCCGCGCCAAAGGTGCCGGAAGATCCGTTAAAGTTCCGCGACTCCAAGCGCTATGCCGATCGCCTGAAGGCCGCCCGCGTCAACGCGGCCGAGACCGATGCCCTGGTCAACGCCCGTGGTACCATCCTGGGCCACAAAGTCGTGGTCGGCGTGCAGGACTTTGCCTTCATGGGCGGATCGATGGGCCTGGCGGTGGGCGAGGCATTCGTGCGCGGTGTCGAGGCAGCGATTGCGGACAAATGCCCCTATGTCATCTTCACCGCCTCGGGCGGCGCGCGGATGCAGGAGGGTATTCTCAGCCTGATGCAGATGCCGCGCACCACCGTCGCGATCCAGATGCTGCATGACGCGGGCCTGCCCTATATCGTCGTGCTGACCGATCCGACCTCGGGTGGCGTCATGGCGGCCTATGCGATGCTGGGCGATGTGCAGATCGCCGAGCCCAAGGCGACCTTGGCCTTTACCGGCCGCCGCGTGATCGAAAGCACGATCCGCGAAAAGTTGCCCGAGGATTTCCAGACCTCGGAATATTATCTCGACCACGGGATGCTCGACATGGTCGTGCATCGCCACGACCTGCGCGAGCGGCTGGCGACCGTGATCGGCTATCTGACGGCATCGCGTCAGGCGGCCTGAGCCGTCGCCTTTTTCCGTCGATCGCATTAGAGGGGCGGGCCGAGAGGCCCGCCTCTTTTCCGTCCAGCCCCGGAGAGTTCGGTAGATGCCCGATCATGCCCGTTCCCAAGACCCGGCCGTTCAGGCGCAACTCGATCGTCTCTGGTCGCTATCGCCGGGCGCCGATGTGCTGGGGCTGGAGCGGATCACGCAACTGCTCGCCCGGCTGGGCGATCCGCAGAACGATATGCCGCCCGTCTTTCACGTGGCCGGCACCAACGGCAAGGGATCGACCTGCGCCTTTCTCCGCGCCGCAATCGAGGCGGCCGGCCATGACGTCCATGTCTATTCCAGCCCGCATCTCGTTCGCTTCAACGAGCGCATCCGTATTGCCGGGCGCCTGATCGACGACGCGGCGCTGGCCGCGATACTCGACGAGGTGCTGAACCATGCTGAGGGGCTGGGCGCGAGCTTTTTCGAGGTGACGACGGCTGCGGCCTTCCTGGCCTTCGCGCGCAATCCGGCGGCGGCCACCATTATCGAGGTCGGGCTGGGCGGCCGATTGGATGCCACCAACATCCTGCGCGCTCCCGCCATTTGCGGGATCGCCGCGCTCGGAATCGACCATGAAGCGTTTCTCGGGCGTAGCCTGACCGGTATCGCGCGGGAAAAGGCGGGCATTGCCAAGCTGGGCGTGCCGCTGGTCACGATGGACTATGCCCGCCCCTTGCGGGAGGCGATCGCGCGGGCCGCCGATGCCGCAGGCGCACCCATCTTCGCACGGGGACAAGCATGGCACAGTGAAACGCGCGGCGGCCGTGTGGTCTATCGGGACGAACGCGGGACGTTGGAGCTTCCCCGCCCCGGCCTTGTCGGCGCGCATCAATCCCGCAATCTGGCACTCGCGGTTGCGATGATCCGGCATCAGTCGGTGCTGTCCATTCCGGATGAAGCCCTCCAAGTCGCCGCGCATCATGCCCATTGGCCTGCACGGATGCAGGCCTTGGGAGACGGGCCGCTGACCCGTTATCTGCCGGCGGGCAGCCAGTGCTGGCTGGACGGCGCCCATAATCCTTCGGCGGCCGTTCCCGTGGCCCGAACGATGGCGCATTGGCGGGAGGAAGGCCCTTCGGCGCTGGTCCTGGGCATGCTCGCCAACAAGGAAGCCGCGCCCGTCCTGAGCCGGCTGGGGGCGATGGTCGATCTGGTGGTCACCCTGCCCGTCCCTCATCATGCCTGCCACGCGCCGGAGGAACTGGCCGAGCAGGCGCGCGGCTTGGGATATCGGGCCGTCGCGGCGCAGGGACCAAGCGACGCCCTTGCCCGGATCGCGGCGCATTTCGGCCAACCGGCCAAGGTGCTGATCGCCGGCTCGCTCTACCTTGCCGGCCAAGTGCTGGAAGAGAATGACGAATTGCCGCAGTGATGCGACGAGATGCACTTCCATCGCCCATTATTTGCGATTGACTATCAATAGCGTGTGTTTAGCATGAGCGGGGTAATCACGGAGTCCCGCCGATGGCCGAAACGACCACCCTCGCCACTGCCCTGCCGCACGTTCTGCCGGCCTGCCCCCATGCACGGATCGCGCTGTTCGCCATTCGGCGAATGGGGGCGCATGGGCTGGCTGACGCGCGCGCGGCGCATACCCTATTTACGGTGTTCGGGCAGGATTTCCGGCGTCCATTGATCCTGATGCGAACGTTGATGACCGATCTGGCGTCGCATGCCTCGGGCCAGATCGCGATCGCGCCCTGCTGCTGCGCGCGCATGACGGTGGCGGAGGCGGCGCTGATGACGATCCTCGCGCAGATGGAGATGGCGCCGGGCAAGGCGCATTTCCTGATGAGCGACCTGCTCGGCGTCCGGCGGGTGGATGGCGTACTGGCGAGCGCCGCGGCGGTCAGCGCGGCGTTCGCGGACGAAGGGCGTCCGATCAGCTTTTGATCGGATCGCCACTCCGGGCGTCGCCCTCACCAGCGATGCCCGCGCTCCCGATCGAGCGGTCGACCAGCCCCGACCGCGCCATCCACCAGAACAGGATGACACCCGGCATCGCCACCACGGTGGTCAGCAAATAGAAGTCGACATAGCCGAAACGTTCGACCAGCGCGCCCGCCGTCGTGCCGCTCAGGATGCGGCCCACCACGCTCGCGGCGGCCGAAATCATCGCATATTGCGCAGCGGTGAAGCGCAGGTCGGTCAGGGCGGAGAAATAGGCGACCACCGTCACGCCACCGATGCCGCTGGCGAAATTTTCGAACCCGATGGCGCCGGCCATCCCCAGATTGGAATGGCCCGCCCCCGCCAGCCCGGCAAAGGACAGGTTCGATACCGCCATCAGGATCAGGCTGATCATGACCGAGCGTTTCATGCCAAGCCGTGCATAGAGCACACCGCCGACGAAGACCCCGACCAGCAGCGCCCAGAAGCCGACGCCGACATCGTAAAGCGCGATCTCGTCCTTGCTGAATCCCAGATCATTGAAGAGCAGCCGGAAGGTCAGGTTTGCGAGCGTATCGCCGATCTTGTGCACCAGAATGAAGGCCAGCACGATCACGGCACCTTGGCGGCGGAAGAACTCGGCAAAGGGGCCAACGATCGCGCGAACCACGCCTTCGGTCGGGCGCTTGGCGGTGATCTCGCTGTGGCGTGCGGGTTCGCCCATGATGAAGGCGGTCAGCACGGCCGGCAAGGCAAAGGCGCAACTTACCAGATAAGCGACGCTCCAGCCGGCGCGGGTCGCGATCACCAGCGAGAGCGAGGCCACCAGTGCCGATCCGATCCGCCAGCCATATTGGCCCATGCCGGCGCCGACACCCAATTGCCGTGGCTCGAGCAATTCGATGCGATAGGCGTCGATGACGATGTCGAAGGTCGCTCCCGCCACGCCCAGCGCGATCGCCGCCAGGGCGGTTTGCGCCAAAGATATGCGAGGATCGGACAGGCCGAGGCCAGCGGCCGCCAGACAGACGATGACCGCGATCACCAGCAGCCAGGATACACGCTGCCCAAACCGATGGAGGAGCGGAATCTTCACCCCCTCCACGATCCAGGCCCAGAGCCATTTGAAATTATAGGCCAGGATGACGAGCGCGAAGGCGGTAACGCTCTTCTTCTCAATCCCCGCTTCCGCCAACCGGCTGGACAGCGTGGCGTTGATCATGGTCAGCGGAAAGGCCGATGATATGCCCAGGGCGAGCGAGGCGAGCGGTGCCGGCTCGATATAGGGCCGAACGCCATCAACCCACCGACCACTCGCCATATTCCGACCCACTCCGACGCAAAGACGCGACCGTAAAGGCCTTCGTCCCCAGGAGCAACGTCGCGATCAGGCGCCGGCGAACAAGCGAAAGCCGGATGGGAGGCGACCGGGCGCCTTGCCGGTGCGCTTTTCTTCAATGACCGCGATCGCGCCGAGCAGGTCGCGCGGACCATAGGGCTTCATCAGCACCCCTTCGGCCAGACCGTCCGCTTCGGGCGGCAAGGTGCCCGTCAGGAACAGCACCGGAATGTCCCGACTGCGCGCAGCACGCGCCACGTCCAACCCGCTGCCATCCGCCAGGCGGACATCGGCAAGGACAAGGTCGATCGCCTCGCCCCCCTCAATCAGCGCCACCGCCTTGCTGACCCGGTCGACCGTCGCGACCACCTCGAATTCCGCGTCGGTAAGGACGTGCTCCGTGTCGAACGCGACCAACGGTTCGTCTTCGACCACCAACAGCTTGACCAGCCGCCGCTTCTTTCGCCCGAAGAGTCTCATTCTGTTCCCGGTCCGTCCTGCCCACCTGCTATAAGCGGGTAACGCTTCGTCGCGACGAAACGATGCAATTATTTTCCTTTGGCCCCCACCCTATGTATCAGGGCCCGATATGACATCAGAACATCGTATCGCGAAGCTGTTGGCAAGAGCGGGCGTCGCCTCGCGCCGGGAAGTGGAGCGCATGATTGCCGAGGGGCGGATCGCGCTGAACGGCACGACCATCGACACGCCCGCCACGCTGCTCAGCTCGCTCGACGGGGTCACCGTCGACGGTAATCCCGTCGACGCGCCCGAGCCCACGCGCCTCTTCCTGTACAACAAGCCCAACGGGCTGCTGGTCACCGAACGCGATCCCAAAGGCCGACCGACCATCTATGATCGCCTGCCCGAGGGATTGCCGCGACTGATGCCGGTCGGGCGGCTCGATCTCAATACCGAGGGGCTGTTGCTGCTGACCACCGATGGCGGGTTCAAGCGCCAGTTGGAACTGCCCGCGACCGGTGTCGAGCGCACCTATCGCGCGCGGGCCTATGGCGACATCACCCAGGCGCAGCTTGAAGAGCTGATCCACGGCATCGAGATCGATGGCATCCGCTATGGCCAGATCGACGCCAATCTGGAGCGGCGGACGGGCGCCAATGTCTGGATCGAGCTGACGCTGCGCGAGGGCAAGAACCGCGAAGTTCGCCGCGTACTCGAATATCTGGGGCTTCAGGTCAGCCGACTGATCCGGTTGCGCTATGGCCCCTTCGTGCTTGGCGATCTGCCGGTGGGCGAGATCGGCGAGGTGAAGGGCGCGGCGATCGTTGAGTTCCGCAAGACGTTGCTCGGCGGTATCCCTGCGGATGCTGTCCGGCCCAGCCCGCGAGCGGGTTTTCGCACGCCACCGACACGTGCCAAGACCGATCGTCCGGATCGCCCCGCCGCGCAGGACCGGCGGCCGAGCGATGGCCGTGATCGTCCGCAATCCGATGCGAAACGGCGAGCGGCCGGTCCAGGTGGTGATCGGCAAAGGCCCGCTGCCCCGCGCACCGCGCGGTCTACCGACCGTGGGGAACGCCCCTCTGCCGATGCCCAATTCCGGCCAAGCGGCGGCGAACGGTCCAGACCGACCGGAAAGCGCGCCCCCCGGTCTGGCGACCGGAGCGAACGCCCAGCGACCGAAGCAAAATTCCGATCGGGCGTTGGCGAACGCTCCAAGCCAGAGGGCAAGCGTCCCCCCCGTCCCGGTCGGCCGGATGGCGCACCATCGGCTCGCAGCGGTCGTCCGGCTCCCGGAGGCCGTGGCGGACGCCCGGGTCCGGCTCCCGGAGGCCGTGGCGGACGCCCGGGCGGGGGTTCGCGTCCCGGCCGCCCGGGAGGGCAGCGCTGATGCGGGTGATCGCCGGAACATGGCGCGGTCGTCCACTGGTGGCTCCCAAGGGTGACGTGACCCGTCCAACGGCGGATCGCACGCGCGAAGCCCTGTTTTCGATGCTGGCGGCACGGCTGGGCGATTTCGAGGGGCTGGCAGTCGGCGATTTCTTCGCGGGCTCGGGGGCGTTGGGGATCGAGGCCTTGTCGCGCGGTGCGGGCTCTTGCCTGTTCGTCGAGCAGGATCGCAATGCGCTCGACGCGCTGCGTGCCAATCTGGAGAAGCTGGGCGCCAAGGGCGATGTCCGCGCGACGTCGGTAATGGCGCTGGGGCCGGCTCGCCAGCCGCTTGACGTCGTCCTGATGGACCCGCCCTACGGAACCGGCGCGGGCAGTGTGGCGCTCGACAAGCTGGCGCGGCTCGGCTGGATAGGTGCTGGTAGTTGGATCAGCATCGAAACCGCCAAGCAGGAAGAGGTGTCGGTCGCTGGCTTCGTCGTCGACACCTCCCGCGTGCACGGCAAGGCACGGCTGACCCTGTTGCGTCAGGGCTGAGCCACGCTCCGCCCGCGCATCAGCGCCAGTCCGGCCAAACTCAGCAACCCGGCGGCCACCAGATAGCCGCCGACCCAGTTCAACCCGCCGCGCTCGGTCAAGGCCTGCGCGGCGATGGGGGCAAGTGCGCCGCCGATGATACCGCCCAGGTTGAAGGTCATCGACACGCCGGTATAGCGCACTCCCGCAGGGAACAGCGCCGGTAGCCAGCCACCCAATGGCCCATAGGCGAAGCCCATCACGAACAGCGCCCCCGCCAGCCAGACAAAGACGATGCCGAGCGACCCCGATCCCAGCATCGGTCCCATGACCAGACCGACCAGCACGCATCCCGTAAAGCCCAGCGCCAGCATGGTGGGCGCCCCGCGTCGATCGGCCATGACGCTCGACACGATGACGCCCAGCGCGAGGAACAGGATCGCGATGAGCTGCACGCCCAGAAACGCCTCGCGCGGATAGCCGAGCGCGCTGGTGCCATATCCCAGCGCGAAGGCGGTCGCGAGGTAGAAGATCGCGAAGCAGGCGATGACCCCGCCGGTACCGGCCAGCAGCGCACGACCGTGACCGGTCAACAGCGTCGCGATCGGCACCCGCGGCAAGGCTTCAGCCTGTTTGGCCGCGGCGAAATCAGGCGTCTCGGTCAGGCGAAGACGGACCCAGAGCCCGAGCAGCACCAGCACCGAACTCGCCAGGAACGGAAGGCGCCAGCCCCAAGCGCGGAATTGCGCGTCGGTCAATACCAGGCCCAGGACCAGGAAAAAGCCATTGGCCAGGATGAAGCCGACCGGCGCACCCAGCGGCGGGAACATGCCCCAGGTATTGCGGCGTCCCGGCGGGGCATTCTCGACCGCCAGCAGCGCGGCACCACCCCATTCGCCACCCAGGCCCAGTCCCTGCCCCAGTCGCGCGAGGCACAGGAGCAGCGGCGCGATCCAGCCCGTCTGCGCATAGGTCGGCAGAAAGGCGATCGCGACGGTCGAGCCGCCCATCAGCATCAGGCTGGCAACCAGCGTCGACTTGCGGCCGACCCGGTCCCCGAAATGCCCGAAGGCGACCGCGCCGACGGGGCGCGCGACAAAGGCCAGGCCGAAGCTCGCATAGGACAGCAGCAACTGCGCGGTGGGTGAAGACGCCGGGAAGAAAAGCGGTCCGAACACCAGCGCCGCCGCCGTCGCATAGATATAGAAATCATAGAACTCGACCGCCGTGCCGGTCAGGCTGGCGAGGAGGATATGGCGATGCGACGGGGCGGAGGCATGGGTCATGCCGGTGCTGGTGCAGAACCGGACCGCCGCCGTAAACCCCTATCTCTCAATCCGGCCGGCGGATTTAGCCCGCCAGCACCCGAGTCAGCCCCAGCAGCAGCCAATAGAGCAACCCCGACAGCAGCATCGCGATCGGCAAGGTCAAGATCCAGGCGAGTGCCATGTTGCGGATGGTCCGCCGTTGCAGCCCCGCGCCATTGGCGACTGACGCGCCCGCGACACCCGATGACAGGATATGGGTGGTCGAAACCGGCGCCCCGAAATGTTCGGCGAGAAGGATCGTCGAAGCCGCCATCAATTCCGCCGATGCGCCCATGCCATAGGTCAGATGGGTCTTACCGATCCGCTCGCCCACCGTCACCACGATCCGACGCCACCCGACCATCGTGCCCAGCCCCAGCGCCAGCGCGACCGTCACCTTCACCCATAGCGGGATATAGCGCGTACCCCGCTCCAAGGCACCGGTGTAGGAACCCAGCGAGTCGATTTCAGCCGCGGTGAAGCGGCTCTTCGCGCCCTCTTCCTTCACTACCATCCGCGTGGTGTCGAGGACGAGGTACATGTCGTTGCGCATATTGGGCACGACGGCGGCCGGCACGCGGCTGAACGTGCCGTAATTCTCGATCCGATCGCCAATGTCGCGCGACAGGACCGACAGACCTTCATACACGTCCGGCGTGTCGATCGTTTTCGTCCGCAGCCCCTGGGTCACGACATCACGCGCTCGCTCCGTCGGCATGGCGAAGCCGGTGCCATGCGCCGCATAGGCGGCGGAGGCCGTCTGCGCGCTCTGGACGAAGGCCGGCATCGCGCTTTCCGGCAAGGTGCGGTTGAGCGCATAAGCGGTGGGCGCGCAGCCGATCAGGATCAGCATGATCAGGCCCATGCCCTTCTGCCCGTCATTGCCGCCATGCGCGAAGCTGACCGCGGTGCAAGTGAAGATCAGCAGCGCGCGGATGCCGCGCGGCGGCGGCGCACTGCCCTCGGGTTCGCGGTAGAGCCGCTCGTCCTTCAGGAAGCGCTTCATGATCAGCATCAGCATCAGGGCGCCGATAAAGCCGACCACCGGGCTGAAGAGCAGCGCCGACAGCACCTTCTTCACCTGCACCATATCGACCCCGGACACGCCCGAAGCACCTGACAGCAACTGGTTGGCGAGGCCGACGCCCAGGATCGAGCCGATCAGCGCATGGCTCGACGAATTGGGCAGGCCCACCGCCCAGGTCGCCAAGTTCCACAGGACCGCCGCCAGCAGCAGCGCAAAGATCATCGCGAAACCGCCGGCGGACCCGACATGCAGCATCAGGTCGATCGGCAGCAGCGTGATGATCGAATAGGCGACCGCGCCGCTCGACAGTAGAACGCCCAGAAAGTTGAAAAAGCCCGACCAGACGACCGCCAGCGGGGCCGGCATCGAATGGGTATAGATGACAGTGGCGACCGCATTGGCGGTATCGTGGAAGCCGTTCACGAACTCGAAACCCAGCGCGATCAGCAGCGCGAGCCCCAGAAAGGCGAAGACTCCCATCGCCATCGGCTCGCCGACATTCGCAGTGTCGGTGGCGATGCTATAGCCGGCATAGGCCAGCCCGCCGACCAGCAAGGCGGTAAAAATCCAACGTCCGGAAGGATGAAGACCCGCATCGAGCCTCGGTCCACGAACGCGGGATTCGGATTCCCCGCCGGCGAGCGCATATGGTGTCATGATGGGTCCTCGTTGCGCCCTGGACGTGACATTTTGATGACGCAGGTTAGGGACGCCACCCCAGCGTTAACCAAGACTGGGGCGGCCTGCGTGGTGCCGCCGTCCCATATCCCGGGTCCTGATCAGCGCGCGCTGGCCAGCGCCACGGGCGCGGCCGAAAGGGCTGCGATCTTGACCACGCTGTCGGCGCGCATCTCGGCACGGCAGCGGGCTATGTCACCGTTGATCCGCAGATCACGGGTCATCGGACCGCATGCGATGGCGGCTGCGTGGCGGATACGGGCATCCAGCTTGGCACGCTGCTCGGGCTGGCGCAGATCGAGATCGGCGTGGTGGACGGAGACGGTGACGGCCTCACGCATTTCGGCCTGCGCCGGGACAGCGGAGCCGAGGAAAGCAGGCACGAAAACGGACGCCGCGAGAGCGGCGGACATGAACTTGGTCATCGGAAACCTCCTGCAACGGATCATGCCTGTCACGGCGACATGGGCCTGTCGCAACAGCCCCGCCGCTCGTCGGCACGCCGGCCCGATAGCTCCCTCGCAAGTCGGTTTCGCGACGGCTGCGCGACAATGGCGTGACGAGTCCCAAGCTGGGGCAATGAGCGGCAGCGACAACCGGTGGTTGCCCCGGCCGCAAACGTTCCCTAACTGTTCGCGATGACCGCCGTGACTCCTGACATTCCTGCGAATCTCGCTGATTATCCCTATCTGCGCACGCTGAACCCGGCGCAGCGCGAGGCGGTATTGACCACCGATGGCCCGGTGTTGGTGCTGGCCGGGGCCGGTACGGGTAAGACGGCCGCCCTGACCGCGCGGCTGGCGCACCTGCTTTACACGCGCAAGGCTTGGCCGTCTGAGATCCTGTCGGTCACCTTCACCAACAAGGCGGCGCGGGAAATGCGCGAGCGTGTCGGCCGGCTGGTCGGTGACGCGGTCGAGGGAATGCCATGGCTCGGCACCTTCCACGCGATCGGCGCCAAGATGCTGCGCCGGCATGCCGAACTGGTCGGGCTGCAATCCAACTTCACCATCCTCGATACCGACGACCAACTCCGCCTACTCAAGCAATTGATCGTCGCGGCGGATATCGACGAAAAGCGTTTTCCCGCCCGCGCGCTCGGCGGATTGATCGATGAGTGGAAGAATAAGGGGCTTGTCCCCGCCGATATCGATGCCGGGGAAGCGGAACGGTACGCCAATGGCCGGGGCGCGGAGCTCTATCGTCAATATCAGGAGCGGTTGCGCAGCGTGAACGCCTGCGACTTCGGCGACCTGCTGCTTCACATGCTGACCATCCTGAAGACGCATCGCGACGTGCTGGAACATTATCAGCAGCGCTTCCGCTACATCATGGTTGACGAGTATCAGGACACCAACAGCGTCCAGTATCTCTGGCTGCGCTTGCTGGCGCAGGCACGCAAGAACATCGCCTGTGTCGGCGACGACGACCAGTCCATCTATTCCTGGCGGGGTGCGCAGGTGGAAAATATCCTGCGTTTCGAGCGGGATTTTCCGGGCGCCAAGGTCATTCGGCTGGAACAAAATTACCGCTCCACCCCGCATATCCTGGGCGCGGCGTCGGGCGTGATCGCCAATAATGGCGGCCGGCTGGGCAAGACGCTTTGGACCGAACTCGACGTGGGGGAGAAGGTCCGGGTGCTCGGCGTCTGGGACGGCCCCGAGGAAGCGCGGCGCGTGGGCGAGGAGATCGAGGCGGCGCGGCGCTCGGGCACATCCTATGGCGACATCGCCATCCTCGTCCGCGCGCAACACCAGACGCGCGAGTTCGAAGACCGCTTCATCGCCATAGGATTGCCCTATCGGATCGTCGGGGGCTTTCGCTTCTATGAGCGCGCCGAAATCCGCGACGCGCTCGCCTACCTTCGCGTGGTCAACCAGCCGTCGGACGATCTGGCCTTTGAGCGGATCGTCAACGTGCCCAAGCGAGGCCTCGGCGACAAGGCGCTGGCCAAGATCCATCAACTGGCCCGCGCCGATGGGCTGCCATTGACGCTGGCGGCGGCGCGCATCCTCGATACCGATGAACTGACCCCGCAGGCACGGCGGAGCCTAGGCAATCTGATCGGCGACATCGCCCGCTGGCGCGACATGGCGCGCGATCTCCCCCATGCCGAACTGGCGCGGCAGATGCTGGACGAAAGCGGCTATACCGCGATGTATCAGGCCGAGAAATCGGCCGAAGCTGCGGGGCGCCTGGAGAACCTCACCGAACTCGTCCGGGCGATGGAGGATTATGAGTCGCTCGGCGCTTTCCTGGAGCATGTTTCGCTCGTCATGGACCGGGACGGCGATCAGCGCGAACCCGAGGTAACGATCATGACGATCCACGCCGCCAAGGGGCTGGAGTTCGACACCGTCTTCCTTGCCGGCTGGGAAGAAGGCCTGTTCCCTTCGCAGCGCGCGATAGACGAGGGCGGCACGCGCAGCCTGGAAGAGGAGCGGCGCCTGGCCTATGTCGCGATCACCCGCGCGCGGCGAAAGGCGATCATCCTTCACGCCGCCAATCGCCGCATCTATGGCCAATGGACCTCGAGCCTGCCAAGCCGTTTTGTCGGTGAATTGCCGCCCGAGCATATCGATAGCGAGACGAGCATGACGGGCGGTGAGAGCCTGTGGCGTGCCAACTGGTCCGAACATGCCGATCCCTTCGCCAATGTTGCGCGCGGCACCGGGCGGGGTCCGGGCTGGCAGCGGGCGGCGGCCGGGCAGAATGGGCTGCCGGTGCGGCCTGCGCGCATCGTCGAGTCGCGTGCGCCTTCGGTGGGGCTGGGGCAGAAGGGGCGTGACGATCTGGGAGTGGGAGACCGCGTCTTCCACCAGAAGTTCGGTTACGGCACGATCGCCGCGATCGAGGGCAACAAGCTGGAGATCGATTTCGAGCAGGCGGGGCGTAAGCGGGTGATGGACAGTTTCGTGACCAAGAGCGTCGGCTGACCAGCCAGCGTCGTTCAGGAACCATATCGATTCGTGGCCGTATCGGTCGGATGGCCCGATCGTCCGGGCGCTGGAGAAACAATCGATGGGCTTTCGTCGCCTGGCCATCGCCGCAATCGCCACGGCCGTTACCGTAACCGCCATTCCCGCCACGGCGCAGACCGCCGCCGATGATGCGCGTTTCCGAGCGGCGCAGGCGCGCTTTGACCGGGAATATCAAATCTACCGGCAGGAAGTGGACCGGTATCAGGCGGAACGTGGCCGGGGCTATTCAGACCGGGGACCGGACTATGACGATGGCTATCGCCCCTCCCCGCCCCCGCTTAGTGCCGGCCCAGGCGGCTACCGTGTCGCACCCCCAGTGCCGGCGGACGGCTATGGCCCTGACAACCAGCCTTATTATGATCCGGTCGGCGATTACCGCGACGGCCCGCAATATCGCGAGCGGGTGCTTCAGCCGCAGGACCGCGTCTATGCCGGGACGGATGGCCGCTATTATTGCCGGCGGTCGGACGGCACGACCGGTTTGATTATTGGCGGTGCGGCCGGTGGCGTGCTGGGCAATCTGGTCGGTGGTCGCAGCAGCACGATCGCGACCCTATTGGGTGCGGCCGGCGGGGCGCTGGCCGGGCGTTCGATCGAACAGAATCAGGTACGCTGTCGCTGAACATAATGGGCGGGGCCATCGCTGGCCCCGTCCCTATAGCAGAAGGTGCGAGCTTCGATCCCTCAGGCGGGTTCGACCATCATCAATGCCACATTCTGATATTTCTCGGCGTCGCGCTCGAAAAGGCTGCTGAGCGTGAACCGGCGTGGGGTCAGCCTTAGCGCGCCCAGACCCGCCAGCTTGAAGGTCCCCATCTTCTCTTCGCGCGGCGGCTTGCCGTCACGCTCGACGGTGGTCGCGTCGACGTAAAGCTCGTCGTGGCGAGTGTAGATCACATGGGGCGCCAGCACCACTTCGCCGCGATTATACATAGCGGAAACGGCCTGCATCTTCACGATGGCCTCGAAGATGATGGCGGGAGCGCCCGCCGCCGGCTCAGCCGGACGGCGCTCGGTCGTCGACATATCGGTCATGCCCTGCATTTGCCCATCATACCGCAACGCAGCAAGAACAATATCGCCGCAAAGCGCAATGGTGAAAATGCCGGGTGCAGTGGGCCGCACCCGGCAGCGACGTTCAGCGCGTGGGCGAGTCCATCAGTTTCTGGGCGAAATACACCATCTGCTGCGCATTCAGCCTTGCGCCTTGAGCAATGTCGGCATCGCCCGAATGGCCGCCCGCCGTATCCTCATAGAAGAGGTACGGGATGCCATATTCCGCCAGACGCGCGGCGAACTTGCGCGCATGCTGCGGCCCGACGCGGTCGTCCTTCGTCGTCGTCCAGATATAAGGCTCGGGATAGGCGACACCTTTTCGGATATTCGCATAAGGCGAAATCCTACGCAGGAAGGCGGCCTCTTCGGGCACATCGATCGAGCCATATTCATCCTTCCACGAGTCGCCCGCCGCAATCTTCTGGTACCGGACCATGTCGAGCAACGGCACCTGGATGGTGACGGCCTTCCACAGCTCCGGATGCTGGGTCAGTTCGACGCCCATCAACAGGCCGCCATTGGAGCCGCCATAGATGCCCAGCTTCTGCGGATTGGTGATGTGCCGCGCGAACAGATCCTTCGCGACCGAGGCGAAGTCGTCATAGATGATCTGCCGCTTGGTCTTGCGGCCGGCATCATGCCATTTCGGGCCGAACTCGCCGCCGCCCCGGATATTGGCGAGCACGAACGCCCCGCCCCGCTCGGTCCAGATCTTGCCAGTCGAACCGAGATAATAGGGCAGGCGCGCAATCTCGAACCCGCCATAGGCGGTCATCAGCGTCGGTGTGGTGCCATCCAACTTCGCGCCCTTGGGCACCACGACGAAGTAGGGAATTTTGGTCCCGTCGGTCGAGGTCGCCTCATATTGATGGACGGTGCTCCCGGCCGCATCGAAGCGGGCCGGCAGCGTCTTCAGCACGTGCGGCGCGGCAGGACGGCTGGCGTCCAGGCGCGACAAGACCGTCGGGGTCGTGAAACCCGATGTGGACAGATAGACGATATCCGAGCGATCGCTGGTGCTGACTACATCGACCGCCATATTATCGGGCACCTGCACCGCGGAGGCCGACCAGCCATTGGCGGTCGGCTCAAACACGCTCACGCGTCCCCGGACATTGTCGATATAGGTGACGACGACGCGATCCTTGGTCGTCGACACACCCTCGACCGCCTGGCGATCGGTCGGCGTGAACAGGGTGCGCGGCGTGATCTGGCCGGCTTCCAGTTCCGACAGTGGCGCCCAGACGACCGAACCCGCCGGATGCTGGCCCCAGGCGTCGCTGGTCTGGAAGATCACACGGCCATCGACCATCCCGGAGGCGAAGGCCCGTGCCGGCATGGCGATGGGTTTGGCCCCGCCCGTCGGGGTCCAGAACAGCTTGCTGCCACCGAAGAAAGTCTGACGGCGCTCGATCACGACGGCGCGGTTGCCCTTCGCATCGGTCAGGACGCCGGCATAGGTACCGAGTTCGTCGGTCGGCGCACCGCGGAAAACCTCGGTCGCCTGTGCCAGCGGCTGGCCCCGCTTCACCATCTTCACGACGAAGGGGTAGCTGGACTTGGTCAGCGTGCCCTCACCCCAGTCGCGGCTGACCAACAGCGTGTCCTTGTCCAGCCAGGCCGCCCCTTGTTTGGAGGTCGGCAGGCGGAAGCCATTGGGTACGAAGGCCCCCGTCTCCATGTCGAATTCGCGATACTCGATCGCGTCCTCGCCCCCCTCCGACAACGCGATCAGGCAGAGCCGGTCCTCAGGGCTCAGGCAGGTCAGCCCCTTCCACACCCATTTCTTGCCCTCGGCCTTGCTCAGCGCGTCAAGGTCGAGCAGCGTCGTCCAGCGAGGATTGGCGGAGGCATAGTCGGCCTCGCTCGTCCAGCGCCAGATGCCTTGCGGATGATCGGCATCACGCCAGAAATTGACGATGCGGCCGTAAAGCTGACCCGGCATCGGAATGCGGTCCTTGGCCGAAGCGATCGCCAGGGCCTCCTGATAGAAGGTCTGGTAGCGCGGATCATTCTGCAGCCGAGGCAACGTCTTGGCATTCTCCGCCTCGACCCAGGCGAGCGCCTTCGCGCCATCTTTGTCCTCCAGCCAGATATAGGGGTCATTCTCGGTCACTGCATTCACCTGGGCCATTGCCGTCCCTGCCATTAGCTGGCCGGCCAGGATCGACCCCGCCAGCATCAACCGCCATCCCCGCATTTGATAGAGCTCCCATGAACCTTGGATGCGGCGAATGTGACTTCATCACGCGCGGCTGGCAATGCGCCACTCAGCCTTATTGTCGTTATGGTTTGAAGCCATCGCTGTGCAGCCGGCACACAAACGGAACGGTGCGCCAACCGGCCCGTTCAGGCTGCTCCTCTCACGACATGTTCAGGAGCCGCGTCATGCCTTATCTGAAAACGCGCGACGGTACCGATATCTACGTCAAGGACTGGGGCGAAGGGCGTCCCGTCGTTCTGCTGCACGGCTGGCCGCTGTCGGCCGATATGTGGGACGCGCAGATGATGGCGCTGGCGGAGGCCGGTTTCCGTGCCATCGCTTATGACCGGCGCGGTTTCGGACGCTCGGGACAGCCCTGGTCGGGCTATGACTATGACACGCTCGCCGACGATCTGGCCGATGTGCTGGAGACGACGGGCGCGCAGGAAGCGGCCATCATCGGCTTTTCGATGGGCGGCGGCGAGGTCGCGCGTTACATGAGCCGGCACGATGGCAAGGGCGTGATCGCCGCCGGCCTGATCGCCTCGGTCGTACCCTATATGGCCAAGACCCCGGACAATCCCGATGGCACCGAACAGTCGGTGTTCGATCAGATCACGCAAGGGTTGAAAGACGATCGCGCGCATTTCCTGCGCCACACCTTCTTCAAGCAGTTCTTCGGTGTCGGCTACATCTCTAGCCCGGTCAGCGACGAGGTGCTCGACTGGGCGACGAATGTCGCGATGCAGGCCGGGCTCAAGCCGACCCTCGCCTGTGCGGAGTCGTTCAGCCAGACCGACTTCCGTCCCGACCTGCCCGCATTCCGCGTGCCGACGCTGGTCATCCATGGCACCGGCGACCAGACCGTGCCGATCGACGCCGCGGGCCGGGCGGCGGCGGCCGGCATCGCTCAGTCGCAGTTGGTCGAATATGACGGCGCGCCGCACGGGCTTAACGTGACCCATGGCGATCGCCTGACCAGCGATATCCTGACCTTCCTGGGTCGCTGATACGAAAAAGGGGCGGCCTTCCACCGGGAAAGCCGCCCCTTTCAATGCATTGACGCCATTACTTCAACGGGACGATCACTTCGTCCGGATGTGCGACATTGAGCTCCTTGCGCACCATCTCGTCGACCATGTCCGGATTGGCATGATCGGGATCGAGCAAGGCCACCCGGTTTTTCAAGATGGTCCGCCGCTTGTCGAGCAACACATAGTCATGCTCGCGCTTCACCAACTGGCGTTGATATTCGCCATAAGCGAGCAGGCCGTTGCGCCCCAGCACCGCATAGGCGCCGAAGAACGCAACGATCGTCAATCCCAGGGCGGGCAACGCGGCCCGCCGCATGGTGCGCATGAAAGGCGACGGTTTTTTGGTCACGGAACCCATCTTCGTACCGACGCCCTTCAATTTCAAGCGCGGATGAGAATATCGCGGCCGGCATAGCGTGCCGAGTCACCCAGTTCTTCCTCGATGCGGATCAGCTGGTTGTACTTGGCAAGCCGGTCCGAGCGCGCCAGGCTGCCCGTCTTGATCTGGCCGCAGTTGGTGGCGACCGCCAGATCGGCGATGGTGGCGTCCTCGGTCTCGCCCGAACGATGCGACATGACGGCGGTGTAGCGCGAACGCTGTGCCAGCGACACGGCCTCCAGCGTCTCGGTCAGCGTGCCGATCTGGTTGACCTTCACCAGCAGCGAGTTGGCATAGCCGCCCTCGATGCCCTTCTTCAGGCGCTTCGGGTTGGTGACGAACAGATCGTCGCCGACCAGCTGCACCTTGTCGCCGATTAGGTCGGTCAGCGCCTTCCAACCCTCCCAGTCGTCTTCGGCCATGCCGTCCTCGATCGACAGGATCGGATATTGGCGGGTCAGGTTGGCGAGATACTCGGCCATCTCCTGGCTCGACAGGATCTTGCCCTCGCCCGAGATGTTATACTTGCCGTCCTTGAAGAACTCGGTCGCGGCGCAGTCGAGCGCGATCATGACGTCGCCGCCCGGCTTGTATCCGGCCTTCTCGACCGAGGCCATGATGAAGTCTAGCGCTTCGGTGGTCGAGGCGATGTTGGGGGCGAAGCCGCCCTCGTCGCCCACGCCGGTCGCCAGGCCCTTTTCGTGCAGCGCCTTCTTCAGCGTGTGGAAGATTTCCGAGCCGCAGCGGACCGCTTCCATGATGTTCGCCGCACCGACCGGCATGATCATGAATTCCTGGAAATCGATCGGGTTGTCGGCATGTTCGCCGCCATTGATGATGTTCATCATCGGCACCGGCAGCAGATGCGCCGAGACGCCCCCGACATATTTATAGAGCGGCAGGCCGCGCGCTTCGGCCGCCGCCTTCGCCGCCGCCAAGCTGACGCCCAGGATCGCGTTGGCGCCCAGGCGGCCCTTATTCTCGGTGCCGTCCAGCTCGATCATGGCGCGGTCGAGATCGGCCTGGTCCTCGGCATCCATGCCCAGGATCGCATCGGTAATCTCGTCATTGACCGCCTCGACCGCCGCCTCGACGCCCTTGCCCATCCAGCGGCTCTTGTCGCCATCGCGCTTCTCGACCGCCTCATGCGCGCCGGTCGACGCGCCCGAGGGCACGGCGGCACGGCCGAAGCTGCCGTCTTCGAGCAGCACGTCGACTTCGACGGTGGGGTTGCCCCGGCTGTCCAGGATTTGACGCGCGTGGATGTCGATGATTGCGGTCACGTAATGATGCTCCTACATCAGCCTGAAGGTCTCGGGCGGCCTCTATCGCGTGAGTGCGTGAAGGGCAATTGCGGGAAAAGCATGGAACCGTGCTTCCGTCGCCGGGGTTAAGAGGCGAACTGCCCGGTATGCCGGGCCAAGAACGAAAGGGATTTTCCCATGGCTGATATCGACAGCACGTTTCCGTCGCAGAACGACACCACCCCGAATTTGGGCGGCCAGACCAGCCTCGCACCTGAAGTCGCGGCTCCGACCGCCTCGTCGGGTCTGGGGAACAGCGCGGCCGAAACCGGCTCGAGCGAGACCAAAGCCTCTGGCCTTGCCGATGCCAAGCAGACGGTGAAGGATGGCGCCGGCAAATTTCAGCAGCAGGCGGTCGACAAGGTCTATGCGCTGGCTGGTGACGGCAAGGCGAAGGCCGGATCGGCGCTGGATCAGGTGGCACAGTTGCTCAACGACGCGGCGGGCCAGGTCGATGAGAAGCTGGGTCAGCAATATGGTCAATATGCCCGGTCGGCGGCAGAGGCGGTGACCTCCTTCTCCGGCTCGATCAAGGACAAGGATATCGAGGAGCTGCTGGACGACGCCCGTGCATTCGTCGCGAAGAGCCCGGCGGTGGCTGTCGGCATCGCGGCCGCTCTTGGCTTCGTGGTGGCGCGCGTCGTCCAGTCGGGTCTCGAGACCCGCGTATCGGACAATGCCGGAGCGTGACGCGCGTGGCCGCCCCCCTTTCGGGCCCCGCGACGGAGCCTGAGACGCTGACGTCGCTGGTCTCTCAGCTCGTTGACGACGGTCGTTCGTTCATCGCGGCTGAAATCGATCTGGCCAAGGCGCGGGCGACCGACAAGGTTTCCCGTTATCGCAGCGCGGCGACGTTCTTCGCGATCGCTGGTGTTCTGGCCTTGGCGGCCCTCATCGCGTTGCTCGTCGGGCTCATCATGGCGTTGACGCCGTTGGTCGGGCCCTTGGGCGCGACGTTGATCGTGGTCGGTGCCGTGCTGCTGATCGCCGGCGTCTTGGGCATGGTCGGCAAGTCGCGTCTTTCGGGAGGACAGGCATGACCGTCTCGGAAGCCGAAATTCGCGCGGCGGAAGCACGTGAGCGACTGAACCGAACCGCCGGCCGCATCCAGGCACGCCTTGAACCGCATGCGCTGGCTGCCCAGGCGAAAGAAGTCAGTCTCTCGGCCGCGAAATCGGGATTGGACAGCGCCAAGAACAATCCGGCGGCCGTGGCCGGCGGAGTGGCGGTTCTCGGGTTGTTGCTCAACCGTCGGCGGATTGCCCGCCTCTTCAAGCGCAAGTGATTTGGCCAACCGACCGGCACATCAAGGTCGGCAAAAGCCCAGGAGGATGATCGCAATGACCACCGAAACCACCCACACCACACTCGACAGCGATCAGCAGAATGGTCGCATTCGCGAAACCCTGGCGCAAGGTCGCGAAACCGCCTCGCACGCCTATCATGACGCGAAGGACAAGGCCGCTGAAGTCGCGCATAAGACCGCGCAAACGATCGAAGCCAACCCGCTCGGCATCCTCGTCGGCGGTCTCGCGGTCGGCGTGCTGGCCGGGGCGCTGATCCCTCGCAGCGCGCGAGAGAAGGAAGTGCTTGCCCCGCTGGGTAAGAAGCTTGGCGAGACCGTCCGTCAGGCCACGCACGCCGCGCGCGAGACGGGTCTGCGCGAATTGGAGCAGGCGGGTCTGACCAAGGATGCGGCGAAGGATCGTGCCCGTTCGCTGTTTGATGACGTGGTCAAGGCGGCGAGCAATGCCGGTTCGGCGGCGGCCAAGGCGGCGGCGAACAAGCCGGCGGCGAACAAGCCGGCGAACTGATGTTAGCTGGTCGCATGGCCATGTAACGCTATGCAATCGAACAATATCATGCGCACCGTCATCCCGAGCGGATGACGGTGCGCTTCTTTTTTGCGCCATGTTCGAATTGTTCGGTGGATAAGCTGGGGCCCAACTTGCGGGGGAATGAGGGGCTTTCTACCAATAGGCCTTCTCTCGAACCGAATGGGATATCCGCTTGCGCCTACTGCCCCTCGCCGCCCTGCTTGCTTCGCTGTCCCTGCCCGCCATGACGGTGCCGGCTGTTGCCCAGGCCCTGCCCCCCGCCCCGCCGCAGCCCGGCGATGGCCCCGAAGACGCCCGGTTGAAGCAGCTTTTCCATGACAGCGACGAAGCCAGCCTGGCCCGCAATCCCATCAACGGCATTTTCCGCGGCGACATGCGCCGTGCCGATCGCGTCGGCGACTTCTTCTCGGACAGCTATATCGCGGCGGAGCGTGCGGCCGCGCAGAAGGATTTGGCACAGCTTGGCCAAATCGATCGTACCAAGCTGACCCCGACCGATCAGATCGCCTATGACGTGTTCCGCAATCAAAGCGAAATGACGCTCAAGGGTCTCGACCCAGCGATCGTCGCGCTCACCATCGTTCGACCGATGGACCATTTTTACGGCATCCAGACCTTCTACCCGGAATTCGCCTCGGGCCAGGGGGCCGCGCCGTTCAATACGGTCGTCGATTACGAGAATAATCTGAAGCGCAACGTCGAATATGCCCGGCTGCTCGACGAGGCGGTCCTGCGCTTCCGGCAGGGCATGGCGAGCGGCGTCGTTCAGCCCAAGCTCGTCGTTCGCAACATGATCGCCCAGTTCGACAATCTCTTGGCAGGCCAGGCGGAAGACTCGACCTTTTATGCGCCGGTCAAGAATTTCCCCGCCGCGATCCCGGCCGCCGATCGAAGCCGCCTGACCGCCGCCTATGCCGCGCAGATCCGCGACGTCATCCTCCCCGCGGAGCGGCGGATGCGAGACTTTCTCCGCACGACCTATCTACCGGTCGCGCGCGACAGCGTCGGCCTTTCGGGCATGCCGGGTGGGGCGAAGCTCTATTCCTATCTGATCGAGCAGAACACCACGCTACCGCTTCAGGCCGAAGAGGTTCATCAGCTTGGCCTGTCGGAGGTCGCCCGCATCCTGAAGGCGATGGAGGTCCAGAAGAAGGCGGTGGGCTTCCAGGGCAGCCTGCCCGAATTCTTCACCTTCCTGCGGACCGACGCCCGTTTCCAGCCCAAATCGGCGCAGCAGTTGCGCGAAGGCTATGAAGCGATCGGCCGCCGCGTCGATACGCGCATTCGCGAGCAATTCTCGCTGGTCCCCAAGACTGCGCTGGAAATCCGCCCCGTGCCGGCGTTCAAGGAAAAGACCGATGCCGGCGGCTCTTATCAGGGCGGTACGCCCGACGGGTCGCGGCCGGGCGTCTTCTATTACAACACCTATGACCTGCCCTCCCGCTATATGTGGGAGATGGAGACGCTCTATCTGCACGAAGCGGTGCCGGGGCATCATTTCCAGATCAGCTTGGCGCAGGAAAATGCCGCCCTCCCCGCTTTCATGCGGTTCGGCGGCAACACCGCCTATGCCGAGGGCTGGGCGCTCTATGCCGAAACGCTATGGCCCGAGCTGGGCATGGAAACCGATCCCTATCAGCGGATGGGCGGCCTGAACGACGAGATGCTGCGCGCCATGCGCCTCGTCGTCGACACCGGCATCCATGCCAAGGGATGGAGCCGGGATCAGGCAATCGACTATATGCTTGCCAACTCGCCGATGGCGCGCACCGACGCGACCGCCGAGGTGGAGCGCTATATCGCTATTCCGGGCCAGGCGCTGGCGTATAAGATCGGACAGCTGACGATCAGCCGGATGAAGGCCAAGGCTAAGGCCGAACTAGGCGCCAAGTTCGATCCGCGCCGTTTCCATGCCGAAGTGCTCGACACCGGCGCACTGCCCATGCCGGTGCTCGAACAGAAAATCGACGCCTGGATCGCGTCGGAAAAGCGTCGCTGATAACGGGGTGAGCGCCACGTCAGGGGACGTGGCGCTTCTCCAATTTCCGCGCCAAGGTGCGGCGGTGCATACCCAGCCGCCGCGCGGTCTCCGAAATATTGAAGTTCGTATCGGCGAGCGTCTCGTTGATCCGTTCCCACTCCAGCGTCTTGATCGAGCTGGGCCGATCGGTGATCGCAGTGGTCGCGTCGCCGCCTGCCTTGTGAAACGCGGCCTCGATATCGTCGGTGTTGGACGGCTTGGCGAGATAGTGACAAGCGCCCAGCTTGATCGCTTCCACCGCCGTGGCGATGCTGGCAAAGCCGGTCAACACGACGATCAGCATCTTCGGGTCATGCGCATGCAGCATCTGGACACAGGCGAGGCCTGAGGCCTGACCCAGCTTCAGGTCGACGACGGCATAGCGAGGCGTGATCTCCGACAATATCGCAATCAGGGCGTCGGGGCTGTTGGCGACCCGCACGTCATAGCCGCGCCGCTCGAACGACCGCTGCAAGGTGCGCGCGAAAGTGTCGTCATCCTCGACGATTATCAGCGACCGTTCGCCGTCCATCACTTCTTCCGATCCGTAATGCCGATCATCCCGAGAGGTAGGGTCAACTTCACCGTTGCGCCACCCTCTGGGCCGTTCCTCGCTTCCACCCGGCCGCCCAGCTTGCGCACGACGCTCGACACCAGGAACAGGCCGACGCCATGCCCCTCACCCTTGGTCGATTGCTGCGGCCGCCCCACCTGCGCCAGCGTGGTCGAAGTGAAGCCGGGGCCGCGATCGGATACCCGGACGGCCACCGTATCGCCTTCTCGCGTCACGCTGAGCCCGACCCAGTGCGGCGACGCCTCCGCCGCATTGTCGAGCACGTTCCACACCGCCTGCTTAATGGCGGGGTCCGAGACGATGGGCGCATCATCCTCGATCCGCTCATAGTCGAACGGCACCTGGGCATGGGCCTCGCGCCATTCGCCGACAATGGCGTCGATGAAGCGGCCGACCTCGGACAGTTCCGCCGCTTCGCCGCGCGGCTCGCCCGCCGATTGCAGGATGCGCGTGACGATCGCCTTGCAGCGCTGTACCTCGGCTTGCATCTCGGCGATCTCGCCCATCAGTTCGGTATCGTCGCGCAATCGGGGCATGCGTCGCCAATCGCTCAGGATCACCGACAGGCTGGCGAGCGGCGTACCGAGTTCATGTGCCGCCCCGGAGGCGAGCAGGCCCATGCGGACGATATGCTCCTCCTCCGACGCTTGCTGGCGAAAATCGGCGATGCGCGCCGCATTCTGCCGCAGATTTTCGCTGATCCGCGTGACGAACAGGATCAGCAATCCGGCGACGATGGCAAAGCCCAGCCAGTTGCCCAGCGTGTGCAGCCCGGCAATATCGCCGAAAAGCCAGGGCGGAAAGGCCAGAGGCCGGTGATGAAGCGACAGCAGCCCGAAACAAATTCCGGTGATGCCCGCCAACGCCCAGGCCGACCAAGTCTCGAGCAGTACCGCCCCCAGAACGACCTGGATGAGATAAAGCGAAATGAACGGATTGGTCGCACCGCCTGCCAGGAATAGCTGAAGCGTCAATGTGCCGACATCGAACATCAGCGCAAACAGCAGTTCGGTATTGGTAATCCGGTGGAAGCGCAGCCGGAAATGGCTGAGCAGGTTGATCGCCACCGCCATCAGCAACACGCCCATCATCGCCGCAACGGGGAGCTGGACGCCCATGACCCGGTTGACGAACAGGATGGTCACTAGCTGCCCCGCCACCGCCATCCAGCGCAGATGGATGAGTTGGCGCATATTGGCGGTGCCGGCCGCCGCATCGGGCTCGCGCGGCCGGACCGTAAAGGGCAGATAGGGCGATCCGCCCACCATCAGTCGCGACCGCGCCGCCACAGGATGACCAGCCCGACGACGGTCAGGATCGCCAGCCCGAACCAGGTCAGGGCATAGGACAAGTGGCTGTTCCGAAAGGCGACGACGGTCAGGCCGCCGACGGGATAACCCCCAGGATTTGGGCTGGCATCGGCGTCGATGAAATAGGGTACGACCGGGCCAAGCGTCTTGGCTGCGGCAATTGCCGCGACGTCGCGCGAATACCAACGGTCGCCCGCCGGATCGTTGGAGCGCAGGAATGCACCCTTCGGTTCGGTAATGCGTATCAGGCCGGTCACGGTGACGGGACCGGCAGGGCGATCATGATCCGCACGCTTCTCGGCGGGTACGAAGCCCCGATTGACCAGGACGGTAAAACGGGGACCGACAAGTGGTGTCAGGACCCAATAGCCGGGGCCATGTACGGTCACGGCTTGCACGAAAGTCTCGCGATCGTTGCGGAACAGACCTTGCGCGGTCACGCGGCGATAGGCGTCGGCCGGGCCGGCCACTGCCGGTGCGGCGACAGGCGGCGCATGGAGCCGCGCTTCCACCGTCGCGATCAGGTCCAGCTTCCAGACGCGGCGATGAAGCTGCCAGACGCCCAAGGAAACGAAGGCCGCGATCAGGGCGATCCCGATCGCGGTAAGGATCGCCGGCACCAGCGGCGAGCGGCCGGGCCACCCGCCTGCGATGCCGGCATCCGCCATTACATGCCGCCGCCCAACTGGGCGGCCATGTCCGGCATCATGTTGGTGTTCATGTGATACATGACCCAGATCGATCCGCTCAGCGTGATGACGACCAGCACCGCCGTAAAGACCAGCGCCATCATCGTCCAGCCACCCTCCGACTTGGTGTTCATGTGGAGGAAGTAGATCATGTGGACGACGATCTGCACGAAGGCCAGGCCCATGATGACCAGAGCGGTCGTCTGGGTATCGCCCAGCGCACCGGTCATCACGGCCCAGAACGGGATCGCCGTCAGGATCACCGACAGCACGAACCCGATCATATAGCCCTTCAGGGAGCCGTGACCGTGGGTGTCGCCATGCGAATGGAGATCGTGGTCGATATTGGCGTGGTCGCCATGACCATGGGGATGATGGGCGCTCACCGGAGAACTCCGAGCAGATAGACAAAGGTGAAGACGCCGATCCAGACGACGTCCAGGAAGTGCCAGAACATCGACAGGCACATCAGGCGGCGCTTGTTCGCCTCGATCAGGCCGAAGCGACCCACCTGCACCATCAGCGTGACCAGCCAGATCGAGCCGAAGGTGACGTGCAGACCGTGCGTGCCGACCAGCGTGAAGAAGGACGACAGGAAGGCCGAACGCTGCGGACCCGCGCCCTCATGGATGAGGTTGGCGAATTCGTAGAGCTCGATCGACAGGAAGGCGAGACCGAACAGGCCCGTGATGCCCAGCCAGATCAGCGTGTTCGACTTCTGGTTCTTCTCCATCGCGATCATGGCGAAGCCATAGGTGATCGACGACAGCAGCAGCATCGAGGTGTTGAGCGCGACCAGCGGGAGCTCGAAAATCTCCCGCGGGGTCGGCCCGCCCGCATAGCTGGTGCCCAGCACGCCATAGGTGGCGAACAGGATGGCGAAGATGAGGCAGTCGCTCATCAGGTACATCCAGAACCCGATGGCGGTCGAGCCACCGGATTCGTGGTGATGATCCTCGTCCTCGACCAGATAATAGGTCGGGTTCTTGGCCGGATCGGCGCTCAGAACGTCGGTCGACATGGATCAGGCTCCCTGTCCGAGCAGACGACGCCGCTCGCTTTCCGTAGCCACGACTTCCTCCACGGGAATGTAGAAATCGCGATCGTAGTTGAACGTGTGCCAGATGGCGACGACGACGACACCGATCAGTGCGATGGCGGCGAGCCACCACATGTACCAGATCATGCCGAAACCGGCGGCCGTCGACAGGGCGGCGATGATAACGCCGGTGCCCGTGTTCTTGGGCATGTGGATCGGACGATAGCCTTCGACCGGAGCCTGTGCCTTCTTGTCCTTCATGTCGTACCAGGCATCCAACTCATGGATGACGGGCGTGAACGCGAAGTTGTAGTCAGGCGGCGGCGACGAGGTCGCCCATTCCAGCGTGCGGCCGTCCCAAGGATCGCCCGTCACGTCGCGCAGCTCTTCCTTCTTCCAGATTGACACGCCGATCTGAACCAGGAAGGCCCCGATCCCACCCGCGATCATCAGCGCACCCAGCAGCGCGACGATGAAATAGATCTGCAGCGACGGATCGTCGAAGTGATGGAGGCGACGCGTCACGCCCATCAGACCCATGATGTACAGCGGCGTGAAGGCGACCCAGAAGCCGATGACCCACAGCCAGAACGACACCTTGCCCCAGAACTGATTGAGCTTGAACCCGAAGGCCTTGGGCCACCAGTAATTGATCGCGGCGAAGGCGCCGAACAGCACGCCGCCGATGATCACGTTGTGGAAGTGGGCGATCAGGAACAGCGAGTTGTGCAGGACGAAGTCGGCGGGCGGAACGGCCAGCAGAACGCCGGTCATGCCGCCGATGGTGAAGGTCAGCATGAACGCGATGGTCCACATCATCGGCAGCTCGAACCGGATGCGCCCCTTGTACATGGTGAACAGCCAGTTGAAGATCTTCGCCCCCGTCGGGATTGAGATCACCATGGTGGTGATGCCGAAGAACGAATTGACGCTGGCGCCAGAACCCATGGTGAAGAAGTGGTGCAGCCAGACCAGGTACGACAGGATCGTGATGACGATCGTGGCGTAAACCATTGAGGTATAGCCGAACAGACGCTTGCCCGAGAAAGTCGAGGTCACTTCCGAGAACACGCCGAACAACGGCAGGATCAGGATGTACACCTCCGGGTGGCCCCAGATCCAGATCAGGTTCACGTACATCATGGGGTTGCCGCCCAGATTGTTCGTGAAGAAGTTGGTGCCGACATAACGGTCGAGCGACAGCAGGACGAGGGTTGCGGTCAGCACGGGGAAGCTGGCGACGATCAGGACGTTCGCGCACAGCGAGGTCCAGCAGAACACCGGCAGTTTCATCATGGTCATACCCGGCGCGCGCATCTTGATGATGGTCGCGATCAGGTTGATGCCCGATAGGGTCGTACCGACACCCGCGACCTGCAATGCCCAGATATAATAGTCGACACCCACATCCGGACTGAAGTCCAGCTCCGACAGCGGCGGAAAGGCCAGCCAGCCGGTGCGTGCGAACTCGCCGATGAACAGCGAGGCCATGACGAGCACGACGCCGCCCGCGGTCATCCAGAAGCTCAAATTGTTGAGGTACGGGAAGGACACGTCGCGCGCACCGATCTGGAGCGGCACGACATAGTTCATCAGACCCGTGATGATCGGCATCGCCACGAAGAAGATCATGATGACGCCGTGCGCGGTGAACACCTGATCATAGTGGTGCGAGTTCAGGAAGCCCTGATTATCGCCGAACGCGATTGCCTGCTGCCCGCGCATCATCAGCGCGTCGGCAAAGCCGCGCAGCAGCATCACGATGCCCAGGATCATGTACATGATCCCGATGCGCTTGTGATCGACCGTGGTGAACCACTCCTTCCAGAGATAGCCCCACAGCTTGAACTTGGTGATGAGCGCCAGCACCGCGAGGCCACCAACGGCGACACCCACGAAGGTGCCGACGACGATGGGCTCGTGGATCGGTAGCGATTCGAGCGATAGCCGCCCGAAGATGGTCTTTAATGTCTGATCCATGATGGCGTGCCTCAGCCGCGACCCGCACCGGCATGACCAAGGGTCAGCGGGCCGGGGGTCTGCGGGATGGAAAGGAAGGACATACGGCGGTTCTTCATGTCGCCCGGCTGCTGCACGCCGTTCGACGGCAGCGGCTCCTTGCTCTGATGCGGCGAGGTCTGGATTTCCTCGGGCGACTTTTCGAGCGCACCCTTGGTCCGCTCACCGTGCATCGGGCCGGTGTTGTTGACGGGCGGATTGCCTTCGCCGACCTTCATCTTGTGCGGATCGCCACCGCCGGTCATCCGGTCATGCATCATCACCTCGGACATGCACGGCGTATTCTCGGCGACGCAGCGATTGACGACGCGGTCGAACAGGCCGCCCTGCACGCCGTTGAAATACATGGCGGGCACATATTCGCTCGGCTTTTCGACGGTCAGGAACGACGCGCGGGTGAGTTCACCCTTGCCCTTGCCTTGCCCCGCCTGTGAAGTGCGGACTTTCTCCACCCACTGGTCGAAGCCGTTGGCCTGGAGCGCATAGACGGGAAAGTTCATGCCCGAGAAACCGGCGCCGCTATAATGCGACGACAGGCCGTGGAACGTGCCCTCACGGTTCATCACGGCATGCAGCTTCGTCTCCATGCCGGGCATGGTGTAAATCATGCCGGCCATAGCGGGAATGTAAAAGGCGTTCATCACCGAGGTGCCGGTCAGACGGAACTCGACCGGCCGATCGACCGGCAACGCCAGTTCGTTGACCGTGGCGATACCCTGCTCCGGATAGATGAACAGCCACTTCCAGTCGAGCGCCACGACCTGAACCTCGAGCGGCTTGACGTTCGCCGCGATCGGCTGACCCGGAGCGGTCCGTTCGATCGGACGATAGGGGTCGAGCAGATGGGTGCTCGTCCACGTCACCGCACCCAGGCAGATGATGATCAGCAGCGGCGCCGACCAGATCACCAGCTCGAGCATGGTCGAGTGGTCGAAGTGCGGATCATATTCCGCTTCCGTATTGCTCTTGCGATAGCGCCACGCGAACAGCACCGTCAGCGCCATCACCGGAATGATGATGAGCAGCATCAGGGCCGTCGCGATCAGCACCAGATCGCGTTGCTGCATGGCGACATCGCCCGCAGGGTTGAGCACGACCGCATCGCATCCCCCCAGCATGGCCAGGAGGGGCAAGGCGGCCCAGCGAAGAGGGCGCAGGCGCGCAAGGCTCGACGAATGAGACATATGACAGGGGCCGCTACGCCTTTGCTGCACCTGCGCACATTGGACAGTTTGTCCAATCCCCGGACGGCTTGGAAAGGCGCATAGGCGCAGCAGAATGGCGGTCATGCGCGGTCTTTTTGCACCGCAACTGCCCCGCCTCAATAACTTGGAAGAAGTCAGGACTGGCAGCCGATGAGCGCAGAGTTAACCGCATCGACCTCGACGCCCCTTGAGCGGGACGCGCGGCTGGTCAATGCCCGCGATCCGCACCATGTCGCGCCGGGCGATATCGCCATCGGCGTCATCATCGGGCGCACGTCGGAGTTCTTCGACTTCTTCGTGTACGCCATCGCGTCGGTGCTGGTGTTCCCGTCGCTGATCTTCCCTTATGTCGACGCGCTGACCGGCACGCTCTATTCGTTCGCGTTGTTTTCGTTGGCGTTCATCGCCCGTCCTATCGGCACCTTCATCTTCATGGCTGTCGACCGCAGTCTGGGCCGCGGGGTCAAGCTGACCATCGCGCTGTTCCTGCTCGGCGGCTCGACCATGGCGATCGCCTTCCTCCCCGGTTACGCACAGATCGGCACCTCGGCTGCCGTGCTGCTCGGCATCTTCCGCATCATGCAGGGCCTGGCACTGGGCGGTGCCTGGGACGGCCTGCCCTCGCTGCTGTCGCTGAACGCGCCGGAGCGTCGTCGCGGCTGGTATGCGATGATCCCGCAGCTCGGCGCGCCGCTCGGCCTGCTGGTCGCCAATGGCCTGTTCGCGTTCTTCCTGACGACGCTCAGCACGGCGGACTTCCTCGACTGGGGCTGGCGCTACCCCTTCTTCGTGGCGTTCGCGATCAACGTCGTGGCGCTCTTCGCCCGTCTGCGCATCGTCGCGACGCCGGAATTCCAGCGTCTGTTCGAAAGCCGCGAACTTCAGCCCGCGCCCGTTGGCGAGACGCTCAGCACCGAGGGCCGCACCGTCATTCTCGGCGCCTTCGCACCGCTCGCGAGCTTTGCGATGTTCCACATCGTCACCGTGTTCCCATTGTCCTGGGTCGTGCTGTTCAACCGTGAACGTCCGCAGGACTTCATGATGATCGAGATCGTCGGCAGCATCGTCGGCGTGCTCGCGATCCTTGCCTCGGGCAAGATCGCCGACCGGGTCGGTCGTCGCACGCTGCTCGGCGCCTCGGCCGCAGCGATCGCGGCCTATGCCGGTTTCGCGCCGCAGTTGCTGGACCAGGGCGGCGTTGGCGAGACGGTCTATATCGTGCTCGGCTTCCTGCTGCTTGGCCTGGGCTTCGGTCAGTCTTCGGGCGTCATCAACGCGGGCTTTTCGCCGCTGCGTCGCTACACCGGTGCGGCAATCACCTCAGACCTCGCCTGGCTGATCGGTGCGGGTTTCGCGCCCCTGGCTGCACTTCTGCTGTCGAGCAATTTCGGCCTGATATCGGTCGGTGTCTATCTGCTGTCGGGCGCGGTGTGCACGCTTGCCGCTCTGGGCATCAACAAGGAACTGGCGAAGCGCTCTTCCTGATCTGACGCCATCCTGAACCGAAGAAGCGGCCGGCGGGGCGACTCGCCGGCCGTTTTGTTTCTGTTCACGGCCATTCCTACATGAAGCAGGCAAAGCCCTGACCGGGCTATCGTGACAGGAGGCGTGATGACGGACGGCAAGCGATGGATGGCCAAGGCATTGATCGGCCTGACGAGTTTCGGATTGGCGGCAAGCGTTGCCGAGGCACGGGTACCGGCAGGCGTCTGGGCCAACCCTTCCAATAGCGTACAAGTGCGCTTCGCCCCATGCGGGCGTGGGCAGGATGCGCAGTTGATGTGCGGCACGGTCATCTGGGCCAGTGAGCAGGCCAAGGCCGATGCGGCACGTGGCGGATCGGATCGATTGGTCGGTACCCGCCTGTTCACCGATTTCGAGGAGGAAGAGCCCGGTCGCTGGGCCGGTACCGTCTTCATCCCCGATATCGGCCGCGAGGTGGAGGGCACGATCACGCAGGTCGATGCGAAGACCTTGGTCGGTGAAGGCTGTCTGTTCGGCGGGCTCGGCTGTCGCCAGCAACGGTGGCGGCGCGTCAAATAAGCAGCGCCTCGGGGAACCCGAGGCCGTTTTCCGCGTCCCCGATGTCGCTATCGGATGAGGAAAGGACGATCATGGCGGACGATGCGTTGACGGTGGTCAAGGGCACGCTGGAGGACAATGTCGGCGATCGACAGGTCGAGTTCGTCGGCGAAATTGACGGCGAGGAGTATCAGTTCGCCGTCCAATATGACGTGCTCGAAGCGCTGAGCGGCGACGTTCCCGAGGGCGATGCGGTGGAACTCTTCGAGCGTTATTCGGACGACATTCTCGAAGCGGCCCTGACCGCGCTCGGCCGGGATGTGGAACAGTCGCTGGTCGTGGTCAGCGAAAACGACCTCGACTGATCAGCCGAGGAACAGGCGATCAATCTGCTGTGCAAGCTCGGCCAGCGTATAGGGCTTGCGAAGCAGGGCGAAGCCGTGGCTGCCTTCGTCGGCAATCACTTGGCTATATCCGCTGGTCAGCAGGATGCGCAGGCCGGGATATAGCCGGGTGATGTCATGGGCGAAGTCGATGCCCGATTGGCCGGGCATCATGACATCGGAGAAGACGAGGTCGAAGCGCGTCGCATCGGCCTTCAGTTCCTCCAGCGCGGCGGCGGCATTGGTGGCGATCACCGTGCGGCAGCCCAGCGTCTTGAGCGCTTCGACGGCGAACTGACCGACCTCGATATTATCCTCGACGATGAGGACGCACAGATCGGATCGCGGCGCCATATCGATCGTCCGCATTCCGGCATCCGTCTGAGGCTGGCGATGGCTTTGCGGCAGGATCAGCGTGAAGGTCGCGCCCTGTCCCGGCTGGCTGACGACCTGCACATCGCCGCCCGACTGCCGGGCAAAGCCGAAAACCTGGCTCAGCCCCAGGCCCGTGCCGGCGCCAAGCTGTTTGGTCGTGAAGAAGGGTTCGAAAATCTGATCGAGCCGGTCGCTGGGGATGCCCTCACCCGTATCGGTAATGGCAATCCGCACCTGCTCCATTCCATCAGGGCCGATGGCAGAGCTGATGCGGATGGTCAGTGTCCCCTGCCCGGCCATCGCGTCACGGGCATTGACCGCCATGTTGACGATGGCGGTGTCAAGCTGGCTGCGATCGACATGGGCGAAGCATGGCGTCTCCGGACGTTCGATGACCAACCGAATGCCAGCCCCGGAGAGCGTGTGGATCATGTCGGTCAACGTCATGATGCTCGCACCGACATCGATGACCTCGGGCGTCAGCGGTTGGCGCCGGGCGAAGGCCAGGAGTTGCGCGGTCAGCTTGGCGGCACGGTCGGCGGCATCGGCGATCGCGTCGATCTGGCGCTGGCGCCGCTCGGACGGGAAATCGGCATGGCGCAGCAGGTCGATCGAACCGCGAATGACCGTGAGGAGATTGTTGAAGTCGTGCGCCACCCCGCCGGTCAGTTGCCCGATCGCCTCCAGCTTCTGCGCCTGACGCAGTTGTTCCTCGGTCTGGCGCAGCGCTTCTTCGGCGGCCCTTTGCTGCGTAATGTGCCGGCCGACCGCGAACACCTCGTTGCCGTGCGCCGCGCCGACCCAGGATATCCATTCATAATGGCCCTCGGCATGGCGCATCCGCACTTCGGTGCGGGCCACCCGCCCTTCCAACGAGCGGGATAGTGCTCGCTCTGCGGCGGGCAGGTCATCGTCATGGACCAGATCGGTGACCAGATGCCCTAGCAATGTCCCGCTCGCGTAACCGAGCAGATCATGCCAGGCGGGGTTGACCCGCTGGATCGCCCCCTGCTCGTCGAGGACGGTCAGCAGGTCGGGAGAAACGTCCCACATCCGGTCTCGCTCGGCCGTCCGCTCGACGATGCGCTGTTCGAGCGTGACGTTGAGCCCGCGCAGCTCCTCTAAAGCGGCGGATAGCTGTTCCTGGCTGTCACGCAACGCGGCATCGGCCAGCACGCGCGACGTGGTCTCATTGGTGAAGATGAACAGGCCGGCCACTTCCCCCGCCGCGTCGAGGACACGGGAGTAGGAGAAAGTCCAATAGGTCAGGGCCTCGCCACGATCCGTTCCCAGCTTCCAGGGCAGATCGACGAAGCGCTGCGTGCGACCGGCCAGCGCGTCGTCGATGATCGGCCGTGCCTGTTCGAGTGCTTCCGCCCAGACTTCATCGAACCGGGCGCCCATTGCCCAGGACAGACGGGGCCCAAGCAGCGGAAAATAGGTCTCGTTGAAGAAGAAGTGCAGATCCGGCCCCCAGGCCAGGATCATCGATTCGGGCGAGTTGAGCACCAGGCTCAACGCAACGCGAAAATTCTCCGGCCATGTTTCGGGTGGGCCGAAAGGATGATCGGCCCAATCCCTGTCCAGAATCAGCCGCGTCGCTGCGCCACCCCCTTCGAGGAACGCCAGTTGCGGGGGAAGCTTTTCGGCCGTCATCGGCCGGCTGCTAGCAACTTACATCAAGAGCCGCCACCGACGCGCTCACAATTCCTCACCACATAGCGTAACGGCGGCCTGAATGACCGCGAGATGGGTCAGTCCCTGCGGCATGTTGCCCAGATAATGGCCGGTGTCCGGATCGATCATCTCGGCATAAAGGCCCGCTCCCCGGCTATCCAACGCTTCGGTCGCCGCGTCGAACGCCGCCTGGGCCGCCTCCCGCTGCCCCAGGATCGCCCGTGCTTCGATCATCCAGAAGGTACAGGCGAGAAAGCACGCTTCCTCTTTCTCCACGCCGGAATAACGATAGTGAAAGGCGCCCTTGCCCAGTTCCCGGTCGATCGCATCCAAGGTACGCGCCAGCCGATCCTGCCCATCGAACTGGAAACGCACCGCGAGCGCCAGACTGGCGTCCAGTGCGTCACTGTCGGGATGCATCAGATAGGCGCCGCGCTTCTCCGACCAGCAATGCTCGCCGATCCAAGCTTCGACGCGGTCGCGTTCGCGGGCCCAGCGATCGCGGCAGGTGGTGGGGATTTGGCCCTCATCCGCCAGCTCGACCGCACGGGCCAGCGCCTGCCAGCAACTGATCTTCGACATGGTGTAATGGCGTTCCTCGGGCAGCTCCCAGATACCCGCATCGGGCAGGCGCCAGCGATCGGCACAGGCGTCGGCCAGATGCGACAGGGTTTCCGCACTGGAGGAGTCGAGAAAATTGCCGCAGGACACGAAGCGGCTCGCCGTCTCGAAAATATCGCCATAGATGCCATGCTGGTGCTGGCCCCCGGCCAGATTGCCGACCCGCACGGGGCGCGACTGGCGATAGCCACTGACGGCGATTTCCTGCTCGGCCGGCACGCGCTGGCCGTTCAGCGTGTAGCAGACCTGCGGCTCCGCCTCGCCCAGTCGCTTGAGCAGCCAGGTGAAGGCGGCCTTCGCCTCGGCATGGGCACCAATGCGCAGGAACGCCTTGATGGTATAGCCGGCATCGCGAACCCAGGCGTAGCGATAGTCATAGTTTTTCGAACCCCCGATCCCCTCGGGCAAGGAGGTCGTCGCGGCGGCCGTGATCGCACCGGTGGGCGAGTAGAGCAGCAGCTTGAGCGCCAGCGCATTGCGCAGGACACGGTCGCGCTGCGCGTCGGGTACCTTCAGGCGGCTCGCCCATTGCCGCCACTCGGCATCGGACAGATCGATACGCTCGTCGATCTGCTCGATATCCTGGCAGACCAGCGGCTCATCCTCGCCGGCAATGATGGCGATCCGGGCGCGGTCGCCGGGGCCGACCGCCGCCTGGGCGGTGACCAGCCCATCCTCGATCGTCTCGACCGTGACATGGCCGCAATGGCGAAACACGCCGAGCACCCGATCGACATGGAAGACATTATGTCCCCCCGCCGGCGCGAAATAAGGGCTGACGGTATCCGCTCTCCGGCTGAAGCGAAGGGTGATGGCAAAGCGGACGAAGCCGTCCAGCCCTTCTACCCGCCGCGCCAGTTCCGCCCAGGGAAGCCGCCCGGCTGTTCCGCTGTTCAGGGACTCGACAAGCTTGGCACGACCGGCCGCGGTGATGAACACCGTCTCCAGCACGTTGCTGTCGGGGCGGTAGCGACGCTCGACCGTAAAGGGCTCGACCGGGGTGATCGAGAAACAACCACCGCGTTCGCCGTCGAGCAGCCGATCGAACAGCGGCGGCGAATCCATATTGGGCACACACCACCAATCGATCGCGCCATCGGCCCCACTCAGCGCCACGCTTCGCCCATCGCCCAGCGCCGCATAATTTTCGAGATCGAGGAAACCGTCTTCGTCGCGGAGCGGATCGGGATGCTGGTCGGGCAATGTCACGAGGGCGCGCGCTCCGCTTAGGGGGATCATGATCCAGGTTATCGCCTTGAAACTCGTCAAAAGGAGGAAGTCTCCGTGGGACCTTCCGCAGTTTTGCGCGTTGCAGCAGCCATTACGACGACATGGGAGTAATGTGATGAGCCTGGCATCGGCATTTGGTTTCGGCACGACGAAGGTCCGCTATGCGGTCGTGGGCGCCGGCGATATCACCCAGTCGGCGATGTTGCCCGGCATCAAGCATACGGGCAATTCGGAACTGACCGCGATCGTCACTGGCGACGCCGAAAAAGGGCGTGCGCTCGCCGAAAGATACGGCGTCGAACATGTCTATTCCTATCATGAATTCGACAAGCTGCTGACCGCCGGCGTCTGCGATGCCATCTATCTGGGCACCCCCAACTGGCGCCATGCGGAGTTCGCCATCCCCGCGCTTGAGGCTGGCATCCATGTGCTGTGCGAAAAGCCGCTGGAGATTTCGGTCGAGAAGGCCCGCGCAATCCAGGCGGCGGAGAAGCGGTCGAGCGCCAAGCTGATGACCGCCTATCGCCTGCATTTCGAACCCGGCACGCTCGCGGCGATCGAGAAGATCCGCAATGGCGAACTGGGCGAATTGGTCGCCTTCACCTCATGCTTCGGGCAGAAGCTCGATCCCGACAATCACCGCGCCAAGCATGGGCTGGAGGCCGGGCCGCTATTCGACATGGCGCCCTATCCCATCAACGCCATCCGCTATCTGTTCGGTGCCGAACCCGTGGCGGTCGAGAGCGCCGTGGCCACGCGCCAACCCAGCGCAGGACTGGGCGATCTGGATGATACCTTCGCCGTCGTGCTGCGCATGCCCGGCGATCGGCTGGCCAGCTTCACGGTCAGCTATGCGATGAACAATGTCGACAGCCTGATCATCGCGGGCATGAAGGGTTCGATCCATATGAGCCCGGCCTATGGCTTTCAGTCGGGGATCGAGCATGAGGTGACGATCGGTGACAAGGAGAGCCATGAGACCTTCAAGCACACCGACCAGTTCGGTGGCGAGATGCGCTACTTCTCGGATTGCATCCTGAACGACCGCGATCCCGAGCCAGATGCCGAGGAAGGTATGTCCGACCTGCGTGTCATCGAGGGCATCGTCAAGGCGATGGAAACCAAGTCCCGCGTCGAGCTGCCGCCCTTTACCCGCACTCGCCGGATCGACCCGCCCAGCCAGCGTCAGACCCTGTCCGCCGTCAGCGCACCCGAGCCAGTAAAGGCGAAATCGCCCACCGGTTCCTGATCGGTGACGATCAGCTAATTTTTTGCGGGAGCGGAACGACCCTATCAATCGTTACGCCGCCGATGACATATCATGTGTCACGACAGGGAGAAGACGGTGGATCAGCGGGAAGAGCAGCTTCGTCAGCGGGCGTATGATATCTGGCAGGCCGAAGGTGAGCCCCATGGCCGCGATCGGGACCATTGGGAAATGGCCGAACGTGAGTTGAGTGACACGCCGACAGAGGAAGCCCCGAAGGTGGAGACAGAGGCCAAGCCTGTCTCCACCCGGCGCAAGTCTGCCGGCGCCAAAACGACGCAGACCGCTCCCGCCACGATCCAGGATGACGGCGTTACCGCGAAACCCAAGACGCGAAAGCCACGCGCCAGCAAGTCCTGACGCGATCGCTCGGCAGACGGACTCCCATCCATCTCCCGAGCCGACATCTCCTGATTTTCAGAATCAATTCACGCATAGTCTTCCACCGACTTTTGCCGGAGAGCCCACTTGACCGCATTGCCCGATCGGATTCTGCCCGGTTCGCCCCATCCGCTGGGGGCGACCTTCGATGGCGAAGGGGTTAATTTCGCCGTCTATTCGGCCAATGCCGACCGGATCGAACTCTGCCTGTTCGATGCCAAGGGCAAGCGCGAACTGCGGCGCTATACCCTGCCCGAGTGCACGGACGAGGTCTGGCACGGCTATCTGCCGGATGTCGGTCCGGGTCTGCTCTATGGCTACCGCGCCCATGGCCCCTATGAGCCCGAGGCGGGCCATCGCTTTAATCCGAACAAGCTGCTGCTCGACCCCTATGCGCGCAAGTTGTTCGGCGAGATCAAATGGACCGACGCGCTACATGGCTATCAAATCCGGTCTAAAAAGGAGGATTTGAGCTTCGACAAGCGCGACAGCGCCGCCGCCATGCCCAAGGCGGTGGTGGTGGACGATCATTTCGACTGGTCGCGCGACGTGAAGCCCAATACCCCTTGGTCGGAAACCGTCATCTATGAAGCGCACGTCAAGGGCCTGACCAAGCTGATGGAGCTGGTCCCGCCGCGTGAGCGTGGGACCTATGCCGGTCTCGGCCATCCGGCGGTCATCAAGCATCTGAAGCGCATCGGCGTCACCGCGATCGAGTTGCTGCCGATCCACAGCTTTACCCAGGACCGCTTCCTGCAGGAAAAAGGCTTACGCAACTATTGGGGCTATAACACGCTCGGCTTTTTCGCGCCCGAGCAGGCCTATTTCGCGACCGACACGCAGGACGAACTTCGCCGCGCGGTGCACAAGCTGCATAAGGCGGGGATCGAAGTGATCCTCGACGTCGTCTACAATCACACCTGTGAAGGGTCGGAAAAGGGCCCGACCCTGTCATGGCGCGGGCTCGACAATGCTAGCTACTACCGACTGGTCCAGGATCAGCCGCGCTACACGATCAACGACACCGGCACCGGCAACACGCTGAACCTGTCCAAGGCGCGGGTGATCCAGATGGTGGCGGACTCGCTCCGCTATTGGGCGACGAGCTTTGGCATTGACGGCTTCCGCTTCGACTTGGGCCTGACGTTGGGCCGCGAAGCCGATGGCTTCGATCCGGGGGCGGCCTTCTTCGATGTGCTCCGCCAGGACCCGGTGTTGGGTCGGTTGAAGCTTCTGACCGAGCCATGGGACGTGGGGCCGGGTGGCTATCAGCTCGGCAATTTCCCGCCCGGCTTCTCGGAGTGGAATGACAAGTATCGCGACACCGTGCGCAAATTCTGGCGTGGCGATCCCGGTCAGCGGGGGGAACTGGCCGCCCGCCTCTCGGGCTCGGGTGACCTGTTCGACCGGCGAGCCCGGCGCCCTTGGGCGAGCCTCAACATGCTCGCCGCGCATGACGGTTTCACGCTCGCCGATACCGTCATGTACGAACAGCGTCACAATGAGGCGAACAAGGAAGACAATCGCGACGGCCATTCCGAGAATTATTCGCGCAACTGGGGCGTCGAAGGACCGACCGACGACGAGAATATCAAGGCGGCACGCGGTCGCGTGATGCGGTCGATGATGACGACGCTGCTCGCCTCGCTCGGCACGCCGATGATCGTGGCCGGCGATGAGTTCGGTCGTACCCAGCATGGCAACAACAATGCCTATTGCCAGGATAACGAGATCAGTTGGCTCGACTGGAAAGCGGCCGCGTCCGAGGAAGGTGAGGCGATGATCGCCTTCACCGCCAGATTGGCGGACCTGCGTCGCCGCTATCAAGTGCTGCGCGCGCCGCAATTCCTTTACGGACAGGATACGCCGGGGCACGGCGTCAACGATATCGAATGGTGGGACGAGCGCGGCGATCAGCTCAGCCCCGACGACTGGAACAACCCGGAGGGTCGCGCCCTGATGATGCGACGCGCGATTAAGACCGAGGATGACCGTATCGAGGCTGTTTCGCTGCTGCTCAACGCTTCGCCCGATCCGATCACCTTCACCCTGCCCCCGCCCCATAACGATCGCACTGTCCTGATCGACAGTGCCAAGCCCGAGCAGGGCGAGATCGCTATCGGCGACAGCTATGAGGTCGCGCCGCAGAGCGCCGTCCTGATCACCTGGCATGACGTGATTGCGTCATGACCAGTTGGGGCCCCGAGCTGCGGGATGACGGTACGGCGCGCTTCCGCCTCTGGGCGCCGGATCGCGATCGGGTCACGCTCGAAATCCATGGCGGCGCGTCTGTCGCCATGGAGCGCGATGCAGAAGGGTGGTTCTCCGTCGATGCCGAGGCCGGCCCTGGCACCCGCTACCGTTTCCGACTGGATGCGGATTTGGTCGTGCCCGATCCCGCTTCCCGGCTGCAATCCGGCGGCGTTCACGGTTGGAGCGTCGCCGTCGATCACGCCTTTGCCTGGAGCGCGACCGAATGGCGTGGACGGCCGTGGGAAGAGACGGTGTTGCTGGAGGTCCATGCGGGGACGCTCGGTGGTTTTGCCGGCATCCGCGATCGGCTGGCGGGCTTAGCGGCGGCGGGTATCACCGCGATCGAGTTGATGCCGGTCAATGCTTTCGGCGGTACGCGCAACTGGGGCTATGACGGTGTCCTGCCCTATGCCGTGGCCGAGGCTTATGGTTCGCCGGCCGAGCTGAAGACGCTGATCGACACCGCGCATATGCTGGGCATCTCCGTCTTTCTCGACGTGGTGTACAACCACTTCGGTCCTGACGGGAATTACCTCAATGCCTATGCCGGCGCCTTCTTTCACAAGGATGTCGACACCCCCTGGGGTGGCGCGGTGGCGGTCGATGTCGATACGGTGCATCGTTTCTTCGTCGACAATGCGCTGATGTGGCTGCGCGATTATCGCATCGACGGGCTTCGCTTCGACGCCGTCCATGCCATCGCCAATGACGATTTCCTCGACCGCATGGCGCGCGAGCTTCGTGCCAGCCTGCCCGAGCGACAGGTTCATCTGGTTCTGGAGAATGAGAAGAACGACGCCGACCGCCTGTCCCCGGAGCGGTTCGACGCGCAGTGGAACGACGACTTTCACAATGTGCTGCACGTCCTGCTCACCGGTGAGACCAGCGCCTATTATGGCGATTTCGCCGACCGTCCGGCCGAACGTCTCGCGCGCTGTCTGAAGGAAGGCTTCATCTATCAGGGCGAAGGGTCTGCCAATCACGATGGCACGCCCCGCGGCAAGCCATCGGTGCATCTGCCCAGCACCGCCTTCGTGGCCTTCCTTCAGAACCATGACCAGGTCGGCAATCGTGCCATGGGCGAGCGGCTGATCCGGCTGACCGATCGCGAACGCCTTCGCGCCGCCACCGCGCTGCTGCTGCTGGGGCCGCAAATCCCGCTGCTGTTCATGGGCGAGGATGAGGGGAGCGACAGTCCTTTCCTGTTTTTCACCGACTTCCATGACGAACTGGCCGATGCCGTGCGCGAAGGCCGCCGAAAGGAATTCGCGAAGTTCGAGGCTTTTGCGGATGAGCAAGCACGCGAACGCATTCCCGATCCCAATGCCCGGACGACATTCGAAGCGTCCGTGCCGAAACCCGGGCCGGATGCGGGCGAGTGGCGGGCGCTGTACCGGGAATTGCTGATGCTGCGACAGGTGCATATCGTGCCGCGTCTCAAGGGTGCCATTGGCATTGATGCGGACGTGGTCGGCGATGCCGCCGTCAAAGCTCGCTGGCGAATGGCGGATGGTGCGACGCTGACCATCCAGATCGACCTGAGTGACGCTCCTGCGTCTGCCTTCGGAGAGGAGGGAACACTGATCCACCGTGAGGGCGATCGGTTCGCTGCCTGGATTTCGGCGTGAGCGACCTTCACGATCGGGCCAAATCCGCCGGGCTGATCCGCGACTGGCAGGACGCGAAGGGAACCGACCAGCAAGTCTCCGATGAGGCGCTGGAGGCCATCCTGGCGTGTCTTGATCATGACGTTGGCGAAGAACGGTTCGTGTCTGGTGATGTCGGGGAAGCCATTGCTTTGCCAGAGGGTTGGCGATCGGGGTCGGCAAAGCTTTTGCTCGAGGATGGCGAAATCCGATCGGTAAAGCTGGAAGAACAAGGCGGACGAGCTCAACTCCCTGCACAGCTCGCGCCCGGCTATCATCGCCTGGAACAGGGCGAACGCCAACTGACGGTCGCGGTCGCGCCACGTCGATGTCCATCGCCGCCGGCTGGTCGTCATTGGGGTAGCGCGGTCCAGATCCCATCGCTGCGCGAGGGGCACGGGGCCTATGGAGATTTCGCCAGCCTGGCCGCGGCCGCCACAACCCTGGGTCGCGCCGGAGCGGCAGCCTTGGCGATCAGCCCGGTCCATGCCCTGTTCCCCGCCGATGCCACGCGCTTCAGTCCCTATGCTCCGTCCAGCCGGCTATTCCGCAATGCGTGGCTCGGACCAGCGGGGGAACCCGTGGTCGAAGCCGGTGAATTGATCGACTGGAAATCCGCCGCACCGGATCGGATGCGTGACCTCCGCGCCGCATATGATGGCTTGTCTTCCGAAGAACGGGCGCAATTCGCGCAGTGGCGGCAGTCGCAGGGCGAACGGCTTCAGGCCCATGTCGTCTTCGATACCCTCCATACCTATTTTCACGCCCGGGCAGGAGCCAGCGGCTGGCCCCAATGGCCGACCGAATATCATGATCCTGCCAGCGACACGGTAAGCCGCTTCGTCGCGGAGCATGAGGACGCCGTTACCTTCCATGCCTTCACCCAGTGGCAGGCAGATCGCGGGCTGGCGAAAGCCGCCAGTGCCGCGCGGGGCGCCGGCATGGCGATCGGCCTGATCGCCGACCTCGCCATCGGTGTCGCGGGCGACGGTGCCGACGGGTGGAGCAGGCCGCAAGACTTGCTGACTGGTCTGTCGATCGGTGCACCGCCCGATCCGCTGGGGCCCGATGGGCAGAATTGGGGGATCACCGCCCTTTCGCCCTTTGCGTTGCGCAGACAGGGCTTCGCGCCCTTCATTCGGACGCTTCGTGCGATCTTCGCCCATGCGGGGGGCGTGCGGATCGATCACGCCCTTGGCCTTGGTCGGCTCTGGGTTATTCCCGACGGTCGGGCGGCGGATCAGGGTGCGTATCTGACCATGCCGTTCGATCACATGTTGCGTATCTTGAAGATCGAGGCACACCGAGCGAATGACGGGCGCGGCGCGATCGTGATCGGCGAGGATCTCGGCACCGTGCCTCCCGGCTTTCGCGACACCATGGCAGACGCCGGGATGCTGGGGATGCGGGTCCTGCCGTTCGAACGCGACAAGGCCGGCCATTTTCTGGCGCCCGAGACATGGTCTGCCCATGCGATCGCCATGACGGCCACGCATGACATCGCGACGGTCGCCGGCTGGTGGGAAGGTCGGGACTTGGAATGGCGTGCGCAGATCGCGGGCACCACCGTATCCGATGACCAAGTCGAAGAACGCAAGGAAGAGCGGGCTCGGCTTTGGGACGCAATCGGGGAAGGCCCTGCTCCGGCGGAAGCCGCCGTCGTGGTCGATGCCGCCATCGAAGCGGTGGCGGCCACCCCCTGCCCCCTTGCCATCGTGCCCGTCGAGGACCTGTTTGGCCTGATTGAACAGCCCAATCTGCCGGGCACGGTAGACGAGCATCCCAATTGGCGCCGTCGCCTGCCCGATACGCTGGAGGCCTTGACCGCCGATACGACGGTCGTCGCCCGCATTACAATGCTCAACGCCCGCTGACCCTTATCGAAGGACGCCGTCCATGACGCCGCGCGCCACCTACCGCTTTCAGTTTCACAAGGACTTCCCCTTCGCCCGCGCGGAGGCGTTGTTGCCCTATCTCGACCGCCTGGGGATCAGCCATGTCTATGCGTCGCCGATCACCACGGCGGCAGCGGGGTCGACGCATGGCTATGACGTGATCGATCCGACCCGCATCAATCCCGAATTGGGCGGCGAGGAGGCTTTCCGGTCACTGGCCCAGTCGGCTCGTGACCGGGGGATGGGTCTCATCATCGATATCGTGCCCAATCATATGGGTGTTGGGGGCGGTGGCAATCGTTGGTGGAACGACGTACTGACTCATGGAGCGGACAGCGCCTATGCTCGCTTCTTCGATATCGACTGGTCGCGAAAGCTCGTCCTGCCGATCCTGGGTTCTCCCCTGTCCCAAACGCTGGCCGACGGACAGATCGCCGTCGAGCGCGCCGATGGCCAGGCCGAGATCGTGGCCTATGGCGAGCATCGGCTGCCGATCCGCGACGAGGATCAGGCCGACGCCGAGACCCTACCCCTCGCCGATCTGCTCGACCGGCAGCATTACCGGTTGGCATCCTGGCGCGTTTCCAATGACGAACTGAACTGGCGGCGCTTCTTCACCATCAACGATCTCGCGGGTCTGCGAGTCGAGGACGACGCGGTGTTCGAGGAAACCCACGCGCTCTATTTCCGGCTCTATGCCGAAGGGCTGATCGACGGGGTGCGGATCGACCATGTCGATGGGCTGACCGATCCGATCGGCTATTGCCGCAAGCTGCGCCAGCGCTTCGACACCATCCCCCGTGACGACGGCAACCGCGCCTATATCGTCGTGGAAAAAATCCTGGCGGCGGACGAAGCGATGGGCACCGATTGGGGCGTCGACGGCACCAGCGGTTATGACTTCATGGAGGAGGTTTCCGCGCTTCTCCACGCCCCCGAAGGGACACGACCCTTGGCCGACCTCTGGGCGCAACTGAGTGGTCGCTCTGCCGATTTCGGACCGGAGGAGTTGCAGGCGCGAGAGGATTTGCTAGCCTGGCAATTCGCGGGCCAACTCGACCAATGCGTCACGGCCTTTGCGAAATTGCCCGCTTCCGCAACGGACTTGGTTGGATCCATCACCACACCCATGCTCCGTCGGGCGATCGAGCGGCTGCTCTGGGTCTTCCCGGTCTATCGCACCTATGGCCCCGATGCGCCCGAGACAGACCGTCTGATCCGCGACGAAGCCCGCAGCCGGGTCGAGCGTTTCATTCCGCCCGGCGAAGCCTTCGTCGTCGATCAGATCCTGACCTGGCTGGCCGGTGACGGGCCGGGTGAGGATAGCCTTCGAGCGGAGGCCGTGCGCCGCTTCCAACAGCTCTCGGCTCCGATCGCCGCCAAGGCGGTGGAAGACACCGCCTTCTACCGGCATGGCGTCCTGCTATCGCGCAACGATGTCGGCTTCGATGCCGGACGCATGAGCATGCCCATCGCGGAATTCCATGATCGCATGACGGGGCGCGCCGAACGCTTCCCCCGCGCGATGCTGACGACCGCGACCCATGACCATAAGCGTGGTGAAGATGTCCGCGCCCGGCTCGCCGTCCTGAGCGCCATGCCCGACGAATGGCGTGAGATTGTCGAGCGCTGGCGAACGGAAACACTCACGCTTTCCGAAGGGGTCGATCCGGCCGATTGGTATATGCTCGTCCAGACGCTCGTCGGCGCATGGCCGGGCGCACCCGCATTGGAAGAGTTTGTCGGCCGCGTCGCCGCCTGGCAGGAAAAGGCCTTGCGCGAAGGCAAGCTGCGGTCGTCCTGGGAAGAACCGGACAGTAATTATGAGAAGCGCTGCAACACGCTCGCCAAGGCGCTGATCACGGGTACTGAGGGACAGGCGTTTCGGGCCGATCTGGCGGCGCTGCTCAAGGCGATTGCACCGGCGGCAACGGCCAACAGCCTGGCGCAACTGGGTCTTCGTTACACGGTGCCGGGTATCCCCGATTGCTATCAGGGGACCGAACTGGAGGATCTGAGCCTCGTCGATCCGGACAATCGCCGTCCGGTCGATTACGCCGCTCGGGAAGCGGCGCTGTCAGACGGTAGCAGCGCGAAGATGACGCTGCTCGCCACATTGCTGGCGGCGCGACGCCAGCATCCTGCGCTGTTTGCGGAAGGCGATTACCAGCCGCTGGCCGTAACCGGCCATGGCAAGGACCGGGTTCTGGCCTTTCGCCGAACGCATGAAGGCACGACGCTGACCGTTGTTGTCGGAATTCGGCTCTGGCCCCTGATGAGCGAGGGCCAGCATGTCGATTGGCGCGACACGCAGGTCGTCATCGACGATGAACGCCACCCCGTAGCCGAACTGCTGGCCGACACCAGCTTCTGGCACCGGATCGACGCCTCCGCATGAAGCCATTGCCTCCTGATTTCTATATGCGGGATGTCGATCTCGTCGCTCGCGATCTCATCGGTACTACCTTGCAGATCGATGGGGTCGGCGGCGTGATCGTCGAGACGGAATCCTATGACATGGCCGACCCGGCCTCCCATAGTTTCGCCGGCCGCACACCGCGCAATGCGGCGATGTTCGGGCCGGTCGGGCATGCTTATGTCTATCGCATTTATGGACTGCACCATTGCTTGAACATCGTCTGTGGTGAGCCCGGTAGCGCCGTCCTGATCCGTGCGATCGAGCCGCTATATGGCATCGAGCGAATACGCGCGCGACGCGGCTTGGCGATGCGCGAACGCGACCTTTGCGCCGGACCGGGGCGGCTTTGTGAGGCGCTGGAAATCGACCTTGCCCTGGACGGCGTTTCGCTTTCTGCGCCCCCCTTCGAGATGGCTGAGCGGAGCGAAACGCCCCCCATCGTCGCCGGTCCGCGCATCGGCATCACCCGTGGAGCTGAACGCATGCGCCGGTTTGGATGGAAGGGATCGCCCTGGCTCAGCCGCCCCTTTCCTAAAAATCACACTGCAATGCAGCAATATTAAATTCGATATCTGCCGCGTCGCAGCACGTAATTTACTTGCGCTTCATCATGATTATCGCGAGCCTCTCTTCCATAATATAAGAGGGATGAGTCGATGGAGTGGATCAAGGTCCTGGCGATTGTCGCCATGGTCTATGGCGTCTGGGCGGCCTATCGATCGCTGGGTGCACCTGTTCTTCATGATGGCAACCGATATTTCCGCCAGCCCGATGGCAGCTTCCGCCGCTGGTATGGCGGCCGCAAATTCACCGCCGCCGAACTGGGTGAGACGGAACAGGCCTGATCTTTCCGGTCAGCAGAGGTAAATCTTGGCAGTGTTAAAGCTTTAGTCTTCCGACCCTTTTCGTGTCGGGTTGAGAGGATAAAGCTTTTTCATGTCTGCCGTTCCGGGCATCCCAACGTCCATATTGGTCATCGTCCTGGCCGTCATCGTGGCGGGTCTTATCGCCCGGCGGGTACCGGTTTTGCGCGTCGCCATCAGCATCCTGAGCTGGCTGATCCTGGGCGGCCTGGTGCTGAGCCTTGTGCATCAGCGCGAACAATTCGATCCCTATATCCAGCGGGCGATGCAGATTCTGAACCTGCAGGATCAGAATGTGGTCGGCGACACCGTGCGCATCCGGATGTCGCCCGATGGCCATTTCTGGGCGCGGGTCTCGGTCGACGGCGTCAGTCGCCGGATGCTGGTGGATAGCGGGGCGACGCTGACCGCCCTTTCGGTCGCCAGCGCCCAGGCGGCCGGGTTGCGGCCGCGCGCTCCCGTCATGCCCGTGGTGCTGAATACCGCCAATGGCATGATCCGCGCCCAGACCGCCAAGGTCGAAACGCTGAAGCTGGGCACCATCCGCGCCTATGATCTGCCCGTCGTCGTCTCGCCGGCGTTCGGCGATACCGATGTGTTGGGCATGAACTTTCTGTCACGCTTGAAGAGCTGGCGGGTCGAAGGACAAACCCTGATCCTGGAGCCCCATCACCCCAAGGCCGAAACCGAACCGAGCTGACGAGCTGGTGAAAACCGTGCGCAATTCGGGACATATCAACGATTGAGCAATTGACTTGATGGTATAGCTTACCCATGCGTCAACCTATGAGCACTCCCCTGTCGCGAATGCTGTCGCTCCCGGCACAGCTCGACCGATATGTCGCCCAGGCCCTCGACGAAGGCCGCTACCCCGACGAGCACGCCATGGTCGTTGCCGCGCTGGAACGGCTGCGCGACGAAACGCTGGCGCTGTCCCCCGAACATTGGTTGGTCGGCGGCGGCGAATGCGGCCAACGGGTGCGCGAGTTCGACTGGAGCCACACCTCGCTCGGGACACCGGACAATTGGTGCTCGGCGCTGCGCACGACAGTCGCCAATATCGTGCATTCTCCGATTGCAAAGGTCCTGATGTGGGGACCGGATCATGTGATGATCTATAACGACGCCTATCGGTCGATCGCAGGTCCGCGCCATCCGGCGGCCTTTGGGGGTCTTGTCCCTGAGATCTGGCCTGAAATCTGGGACTGGAACCGCGCCATCCTGGAACGCGGTTTTGCGGGCGAGGACAGCGCCTATCGCGACCAGCCGCTGATCGTCACGCGCGCCGGGGTGCAGGAAAAGGTCGTGTTCGACCTCTATTACACGCCCATCTATCTCGATCGCGGCGATGTGGGCGGCGTGATGTGCACTGTCGTCGAGAATACCGGCCGGGTCGCGGCCGAGCGTCGGCTGGCGGAGAGCGAGGCCGAGTTGCGGATCATCACCGATTCGTTGCCGGTGCTGGTCGCGTTCGTCGACCGCGAGGAGAGATATCGCTTCGCCAACGACTATTACCGCGAGTTTCTGGGTGTCGATCCCCAGTCGATGATCGGCAGCCGGATCAGCGACGTGCTGACCGAGGCCGATTATGCGGAGCGCCAGCCGCTGATCGCCCGCGCGCTGGCGGGGGAGACGGTCGTCGCCGATGTCCGGTTGCAGCATCGCGACGGCAGCAGTCGCCGGGCGGAAACCCGTTACATCCCGCGTCACGACGAGAATGGCGCGGTGATCGGCTTTCATATCCTGGTCTTCGACGTGGATGACCGGATGCGCCATGCCGAGGAAGTCGAGCGTAGCAACCGCCGATTCCGCGCCGCGATGGATGCGGTGCACGGCGTCCTGTGGACCAACAGCGCCGAAGGGCGGATGGTCGGCGAGCAGCCGGGCTGGGCCGCGATCACCGGTCAGACATTCGAGGAATATCAGGGCTTCGGCTGGTCGGGTGCCGTTCATCCCGATGATGCCGAAGCGTCGGTCGTCGCCTGGAACCACGCCGTTGCGACCAAGTCGATGTTCATCCACGAACACCGTGTTCGTCGCCACGACGGTGCCTGGCGCACTTTTGCCATTCGCGCCTTGCCGATCATCGGCAGCGACGGCGAATTGATCGAGTGGGTCGGCGTGCATACCGACATCACCGATCAACGAGCCGCTGAACAGGCCCTGCGCGATCAGGCCGATGTCCTGGCGCGTCAGGTCCGCCATCGCGAGCGGGCCGAGGCGCAGCTCCGCCAACTCAACGAGACGCTGGAAAACCGCGTCATCGAGGAGATTGGCGAGCGGCGTCAGGCCGAGCGCGCGCTGGCCCAGGCGCAGAAGATGGAGACGATCGGCAAACTGACCGGCGGCGTCGCGCACGACTTCAACAATCTGCTTCAGGTCGTGTCGGGCAATCTCCAACTGCTCGGCAAGGATGTGGCGGGCAATGAGCGCGCCGAACAGCGGGTGGCCAATGCCATGGCCGGCGTGTCGCGCGGCTCCAAGCTGGCGTCCCAGTTGCTCGCCTTTGGCCGGCGTCAGGCGCTCGAGCCCAAGGTCGTCAACGTCACGCGCTTCGTGCAGGGCATGGACGACATGCTGCGCCGGGCGATCGGTGAAGGCGTCGAGATCGAGACGATCGTCGGCGGCGGTCTCTGGAACACCTTCATCGACCCCGCGCAGATCGAGAATGCGCTGCTGAACCTGGCGATCAACGCGCGCGACGCGATGAACGGCCAGGGCAAGCTGACCATCGAGCTCGGCAATGCCCATCTCGATGACGACTATGCGCGTACCCATGAAGAGGTGGCGCCGGGCCAGTATGTCATGCTCGCGGTGTCTGACACCGGCTGCGGCATGAGTGCCGAGATCATCGAAAAGGTGTTCGAGCCGTTTTTCTCGACCAAGGGCGAAGGCAAGGGCTCGGGCCTTGGCCTGTCGATGGTCTATGGCTTCGTCAAACAGTCCGGCGGCCATGTGAAGATCTATTCCGAGGTCGATCACGGCACGACGATCAAGCTCTATCTGCCGCGCGCGCTTGAGGCGGAGGATGTCGAGGTCGCGGTCGATACCGGTCCGATCTCCGGCGGCACCGAGACAGTGCTGGTCGTCGAGGACGATGCCGAGGTGCGCGCGACTGTGGTCGAACTGCTGTCCGACCTCGGGTACCGCGTGCTGAAGGCAGTCGATGCGCAAAGCGCGCTCAACGTCATCGAAAGCGGCATTCCGATCGACATGCTGTTCACCGATGTCGTCATGCCCGGCACGCTGAAAAGCCCCGAGCTGGCCCGCAAGGCACGCGAGCGACTACCCGATATCGCGGTGCTGTTCACCTCGGGCTATACCGAGAATTCGATCGTTCATGGCGGGCGGCTCGACAAGGGCGTCGAGCTCCTGTCCAAGCCCTATACGCGTGAGGCGCTGGCCCGGAAGTTCCGCCACGTCCTTGCCAATCAACGGCAACGGCGGATGCCGACGGAGAATACCGTCCCGGCTGCGCGGCCTCAACAGGCAGAACCGGCCCAGCCGGTCCAAGCCACGCAGCCACTGCATGATGGTCGGACGATCCTGCTGGTCGAGGATGACGATCTGATCCGCGCGAATACGGCCGAGACGTTGCAGGATGCCGGCTTCGTCGTCGTCCATGCGGTGACGGCCGAGGAGGCGATGACCGCACTCCAGACCGCTCAGATCGATGTGCTGGTGACGGACATCAATCTGCCGGGCGAGTCAGGGATCGAACTGGCCGGGCGGGCACGACAGCTACGACCGGACCTGTCGATCGTGTTTGCGACGGGTGATGGTGGGATGGCGGCGGATGCGGCCGATATGGACGCGGCGCTGCTGACCAAGCCTTATTCGGCGGCGCAGCTCATTGGTGCGGTGCGCGGGCGTCTGGAGAATTCGGAACAGGCGATCCAGCCATAAGGCCGGACCGCCTGTTCCTTTCGATCGGATCCATGCCGGAGGGGGTCGGCAGCGGGACCCGGAACGAAAACGGTTAGCGGGCCTTCCAGCCCTCGATCGCGGCGAAGGTGATGATCACCGCCAGGACGAGCAAGGCACCCTGCAATTCCAGAGCGGACAAATCGAACTCCATCGTCATAAGTCAATCTCCGCATGATATCGGCTTGGCATGACGCCGAGCCGTTTCGGCATTGAAGACGTGGCGGTCGGACATGTCGCGATCGCACCATCTGGTTTGCGATCGCGGAGGATGTCCTTCCGCCTCACACAACGATATACGCGACGATCTTTGCTGCCGTGCAGCGACTGCGTGACAAATCATGTCCGACAGTTGGGGAGGTGGATTTCCGCACATAACCCGCCTTCCGGCCGATTGGAGAGTTTCAATTCGCCCCCCTCGGCGGCAACGACACGTGATACGATCGACAGGCCAAGACCGAAGCCGACCGTATCGCGACGGCGTGCCGCATCGAGCCGGACAAAGGGCTCGAGCACGAGTTCGAGCGAATCTTCCGGGATGCCGGGCCCATCATCCTCGACCCGGATATGCACACCCGTCGCGCCATCCGCCGCCAGGGTGATGACGGCGTGTTCGCCGTAGTGCAGCGCGTTTTCGACGAGGTTGGTCAGCGCCCGCTTCATCCCGAACCGGCGCAGGCGGCAGTCGAAATGGTCGGGCCCGACATAGCGGACATCGCGCCCATGATCGGTCGCGTCGTCGGCCAGATTGGCGCACAGGATGGCGAGGTCCGTCAACTCCGGCTTCTCGGCATCGCCCTCCCCACCCAGGAAAGCCAGGAGCGAGGCGACCATCGCCTCCATCTCCTCGATATCATTGCCGATCGCCTCGCGCACATCATCCTGCGAGATCGCATCGGCGCGCAGGCGCAGGCGGGCGAGGGGTGTCCTCAGATCATGCCCGACGGCAGCAAGCGCCCGGGTCTGTTCGTCGATCAGTCGGCCGATACGCGCCTGCATCCGGTTGAACGCGCGGGTCACATGGCGAACCTCTCCCGGTCCACGCTCGGGCACGATCAGGGCGCCCTGCCCGCCCTGCCCCCGGCCCAGCTTGTCGGCGGCCCGTGCGAGCATCCGCAGCGGGTGCAGGATGCGGCCGATCAACGCCCCGCTCAGCAGCATCAATGCAATGGCCGGGATCAGCGCCAGCAGCACGCGCCCGAACGCCAGGTCGAGCGTCCGCACGCCCTCACGCATCCGGAAGGTCAGGATCGACCCATCCTGCAACCGCAGATCGCCGCTCACCACCGAAGTCCGCCCCGGCGAGGTCAGCCGCAAATGGATATCGGTATCAGCCAGCGTCGGCTCCCACTCGACGATCTGGCGGCGCATGCCATCCATGGCTGGGGCGATCGGTGGACGGGGCGGCGTTTCGGGCGACCAACTGACGATATAGCGGTCTGTGGTCAGCTCCTCCGATACCTCGACCCGTTCGGAGGGAGGGCGTTCGCTGAGCACACGCCGCGCGACGATCAGATGCTCGGCCAGCCGCCGCGCTTCGTCGTCGCGTACCGAGACATGGCTGGCCCGCTCATAAAGATAGGTCGAGACGGCGAATTCGATCGTGACCGCCAGCAACAGAATCGCGACGATCCGCCCCAGCAGACCGACCGAGGGGCGGATCACCGGCGTTCGACCGGTACGTTCAGCATATATCCGACGCCGCGCACCGTCACGATCGGGGCCGCACCGCCGGCGCCCGACAGCTTGCGGCGCAGGCGGCTGACCAGCACGTCAATGCTGCGATCCGAACTGTCACCGATGCGCGCGCGCGACAGCTCGATCAGCCGCTCGCGTGCCACCACGCGCTGGGCATTGTCCAGAAAGGCGACGAGCAGGTCGAATTCCGCCCCCGTCAGTTCCACTTGCGCGCCCGAGGGCGACATCAGCTCGCGCCGCGGCAGATTGGCGGTCCAGCCGTCAAAGCCCAATATCCCCGCCTCCCGCTCGCCCGGGGCATTCTCCAGCCCGCCCCGGCGCAGGACGGCGCGGATGCGGGCCACGAGTTCGCGCGTGCTGAACGGCTTGGGCAGATAATCGTCCGCGCCGAGTTCCAGGCCGACGACACGGTCGACCTCGCTGCCCTTGGCGCTGATGAAGATGATCGGGACCGCGTTCCTCTGGCGGACCTGTCGGCACAGATCGATGCCACTGGTCCCGGGCAGCATAATGTCGAGCAGGATGAGGTCGATCTGTCCGACTTCCAGGGCCTGCCACATTTCGGGGGCGGCATTGGCGAGTTTCACCGCGAACCCGTTTTCTTGGAGCGCGCGGGCGGTCAGGGTCCGAAGGGCGGGATCGTCCTCGACGATCAGGATAGTGGGCGGCGTCACTCCCTCTGGCTAGGCAGGTGCAGGCTCGGCGTCAACGGCCGCTTCGGACCGATCTTCATCAACTCGTTGCAGCGTGGCGGCATAGCGACCGGCGCGCTCCGCATAACCCAGCGCGGATCGACGCAGCTTTTCCAGATCGTCGGGCCCCAAGGTACGGATCGCCTTGGCCGGCACGCCGACGATCAGGCTGGCAGGCGGGAAGGTCTTGCCCTCAGTAACCAGTGCGCCCGCCCCGACTAACGAACCCGCGCCGATCACCGCATCGTTCAGGATCGTCGCCCCCATGCCGATCAGGCAGCCATCCTCGATCGTGCAGCCGTGCAGCACCGCATGATGGCCCACGGTACAATCCGCCCCGATGGTCAGCGGACTGCCGGGATCGGAATGCAGCACCGCTCCGTCCTGCACATTGCTGCGCGTGCCGATATGGATGGGGGTATTGTCCGCCCGGACGACCGCCCCAAACCACAGGCTGGCCTGTTCGTCGAGGATCGCCTCGCCAATCACATCGGCCGAGGGCGCGACCCAGGCGCTGGGGTGCACGCTGGGCCGGCGGTCGTCTAGGGCGTAAAGAGGCATCAGGCGGCGTCCTTCCGATCATTCTTGGCCAGTTGACGATAGCGGTGGAGCAGCGGTTCGGTATAGCCATTGGGCTGCGCCGTTCCCTCGAAGATCAGCGCGCGTGCCGCCTGGAACGCCAACCCGTTGCGGCCCAGCCCGCTCATCGGCCGATAGGCGGGATCACCGGCATTTTGCGCGTCGACCTTCTCACCCATACGCGACAGCGCCGCATCGATCTGGGCCGGCGTCACGATTCCGTGGAGCAGCCAATTGGCCATATGCTGCGCCGAGATGCGCAGCGTGGCGCGGTCCTCCATCAGGCCGATGTCATGGATGTCGGGGACCTTGGAACAGCCGATGCCCTGATCGATCCAGCGCACGACATAGCCGAGCAGCCCTTGCGCATTATTGTCGAGTTCGGCGGTGATCTCCTCCGCGCTCCATTGCGGCGAGGATGCGATCGGAGGCGTCAGCAACCGCTCGAGCGGCGCCACCGCTTCAGCAGCGCGGGCTTGCTGGCGGGCGGTAACGTCGACGCGGTGGTAATGGGTCGCGTGCAGGGTGGCCGCGGTCGGTGACGGCACCCAGGCGGTCGAGGCGCCGGCCATGGGATGCGCGCTCTTCTGTGCGAGCATGTCCGCCATCCGGTCGGGCGCGGCCCACATGCCCTTGCCGATCTGCGCCCGGCCCGCGAAACCGCAGGCCAGCCCGATCTGGACATTGCGATCCTCATAGGCCGCGATCCAGTCGCTGGCCTTCATATCGGCCTTGCGGACCATCGGGCCCGCCTGCATCGCGGTGTGGATCTCGTCGCCCGTGCGGTCGAGAAAGCCGGTGTTGATGAACACGATGCGGTCCTTCACGGCATGGATGCACGCCGCCAGATTGGCCGACGTGCGGCGTTCCTCGTCCATCACCCCGATCTTGATCCGATGCCGGTCGAGGCCCAGCATATCCTCGACCGCATCGAACAGGCGGTTGGCGAAGGCCGCTTCGTCCGGCCCGTGCATCTTGGGCTTGACGATATAGATCGATCCCGACCGACCATTGCGCATAGGCCTACCGTCCCGCCCATCACGCTGGGCGATCAGACTGGTGATGATCGCATCGACAATGCCTTCGGGTGCCTCGTTGCCGTTCGGCAGGCGGATCGCCGGCGTGGTCATCAAGTGACCCACATTACGCACGAACAACAGGCTGCGCCCCGGTAGCGTGAAGGGCGTGCCGTCCAGAGCATGATAATGTCGATCCTCGGCCAGCGTGCGGGTCTGCGTGCGGCCCCCCTTGTCGAAGCTGGCGGACAGGCTGCCGTCGATCAGGCCAAGCCAATTGGCATAGCCGGCGACCTTGTCCTCCGCATCGACCGCCGCGACCGAGTCCTCCAGGTCGCATATCGTCGTCAGCGCGGATTCGAGCAGAACATCGGCAATCCCCGCCGCATCGGTCTGGCCGATCGGGTGGGTGCGGTCGACGATGATCTCGATATGCAGGCCGTGATGCCGGAACAACAGGCCGGTCTCGCTCCGGCCGATGAACTGGCTCGCATCGCGCAAAGTGGCGGCGGCCGCCTCGACATCGGTCACGTCATGCCAATTGCCGGCAATGGGCAGGGCATCGTCCAGAAAATCGCGGACCCAGCGAATGACGGCATCACCGCGATCCCGGTCATATCCCCGCGCACTGCTGGGGAGCAGGATGGCGTCGGTCCCGTACAGGGCATCATATAGGCTGCCCCAGCGCGCATTGGCCGCGTTCAGGAGGAAGCGTGCATTGAGCATCGGCACGACGAGCTGCGGCCCGGCCAGCCGCGCGACTTCGTCATCGACATGGGACGGCGCAATCGTGAAAGGTGCGGGCTCGGGCGTCAGATAGCCGATCTCGGTCAGGAAACCGCGCTGCGCCGCACCGTCATGCGCGCCGCCCTTACGATACCAATCGTCGATCTGCGCCTGCAGAGCATCGCGCTTCGCCAGCAAGGCGGCGTTTTCAGGGGCGAAGCGTGCCAAGACGTCCGCCATCCCCGACCAGAAGCGATCAACGTCCACCCCGCTACCGGGCAGGGCACGATCCTCCAGAAAGCGGACCAGTGCCGGGGCGACGGACAGGCCGTGACGGTCGATCATAGCAACTCTCCCATTCCTCTCTTCCGACATAGAATAGGGCATCGCCACTCGCATCGATAGATGGCATAATCGCACGCCTGTCGATCGCCAGAGGAACGAATGGATCCCGATATCGCGCTGTTCGTCGATGTGGTACAGGCCGGTAGTCTGGCCGGTGGGGCCAGAACATGGCGGCTGTCGCCCGCGATGGTTTCGAAACGGATCGCCCGTCTGGAGGCTCGATTGGGCGTCCGGTTGCTCCACCGCACCACCCGGCGGCTGACCATGACCGAGGCGGGCGCGGCCTTTCATGGCGAAGTCGCCCCGCTGGTGGCGGGCCTGCGGGCGGCGGAGGCGCGGGTCTCGCATATCGCGGCGGGACCCACCGGCCCCTTGCGTGTGACGGCACCGACCTCCTTCGGCCGCCTATGGGTCGCGCCCTATCTGCCGGGCTTTCTGGCACGCTATCCGGCGATACGCCTCTCACTCGACCTGACCGATGATTTCGTCGATGTGATGGGGGAGCGGGTCGATCTGGCGATAAGGATCACGGCGGCCCCGCCCAGCGGATTGGCCGTGCATCGCTTCGCGGACAATCGTCGGGTGCTCTGCGCCAGCCCCTCCTATCTCGCACAGGCCGGCACGCCGACCGGCATCGCGGCACTCGCCGATCATCGGTTGCTGGCGGCGAACGGCCAACTGCCCTGGCGGCTCACCGGGGCGACGGTGACGGGCGATAGCTTGATCGAGACCAATTCGAGCGAGGTCGTGCGCGAGATGGCGTTGGCCGGCGCCGGGATTGCCTTACGCTCTTTATGGGATGTCGCCGATGCGCTGGCGGACGGACGGCTGGTCCGCGTGCTTCCGCGCTATGAGGGATCGGTGGCGGTCGGCATTCTGGGTCTCCATGCCCCGATCGGCGCACCGGCCGCCGTCCCGGCCCTTATCGCGCATCTGGCAGAGGCTTGGCGAGACGCCGCCTGGATGAAATGACAACCGCGTCATTTTTCCGTGCATCGCTGGTCGACAGCTTCTAGGCAGGCGGCAGTCAAACAGAAAGCAGGGCATTTCAATGGCAGGGGGTCTGGTTGCGTTGCTGGACGATGTGGCGGCGATCGCCAAGCTGGCAGCGGCGTCGCTCGATGATGTAGCGGGCGCATCGGCCCGTGCCGGTGCCAAGGCGGCGGGCGTCGTCATCGACGATACCGCCGTCACGCCGCGTTACGTGGTTGGCCTGGCGCCGCAGCGCGAACTGCCGATCATCGGCAAGATTGCGCTCGGGTCGTTGCGCAACAAGCTGCTGTTCCTGTTGCCCGCCGCCTTGCTGCTCAGCGCCTTTGCGCCTTGGGCGATCACCCCGATCCTGATGCTGGGCGGCGCCTTTCTGTGTTTCGAGGCGAGTGAGAAGATCGTCGAGATGCTGGCCGGTGGCCATGCGGCGGCGGAGGATGTCGCGGTCACCGATCCGAAGGTGCTGGAGGACCGGCAGGTGTCGGGCGCGATCCGTACCGACCTGATCCTGTCGGCCGAGATCATGGCAATCGCATTATCCGAACTGCCCGACATGTCGATTTGGACCCAGGCCATTGCGCTCGCCCTGGTCGGCATTGCGATCACCGCCGGTGTCTACGGGCTGGTCGCGGCAATCGTGAAGATGGACGATATCGGCCTGCATCTGGCACAGCGCGACAACAGCGTCGTGCAAGCGATCGGGCGCGGTCTGGTCAAGGCGATGCCGGTCCTGCTGCGCGTGCTGGCGATCGTCGGCACGGCCGCGATGGTCTGGGTCGGCGGGGGCATCATCGTCCATGGGATGGAGGAGTTCGGGCTGACCACCGTGCCCCATCTGATCCATGACACGGCACATCACGCTGCCGAGGCGCTTCCCTTTGCCGCCGGTGCCGTGAACTGGATCGTCAGCGCGATAGGATCGGCGATCATAGGGTTGATCATCGGTGCGGCGCTGGTGGGCGTGCTGCACTTTTTGCCCGGACGCAAGGCTGCCCATTGAGCGTCGGCGGGGCGCTCAGGCGCTCCGCACTCCTTCCGCCTCGAAAAGATCGGGCCCGATCATGTGTCCGATCACCGCAACCGACTTGCCGACATGATCCACGGGAACACGCGGCAGGCGTAATTCCAGTGTGCCGCCGTGATCACGCTGAAGGATGAACGCGCCGTCGCGCCGCACGAGCCGCCCGGTCAGTGTCACGGGTCCACCCGGCTCCCAAATTTCCTCTGTCATTCCTGAGCAACGGTGCGGATCGAGCCGGGGTTCCGCGGCTCAGTCGTCAAGCGTCATCTCCACCCGGTTCCGGCCGCCCCGCTTGGCCCGGTAAAGCGCCTCGTCCGCCCGCCGGATCATGTCGGCGATGTCTCGACCCGGCCGCCAAGCCGCGACGCCGGCGCTGAGCGTGACGCCAATCGGCTGCCCCTCCGCCATCATGGGTGAGGATGCGATCATCGACCGTACGCGCTCGACGATTCCCAGCGCTTCGCTCTTCGCGGTCCTGGGAAAGAGGATGGCGATCTCCTCGCCACCATAGCGGGCGACACAATCCTGGGCCCGAACGCCCGAACGAATGGCGGCGGCGATCGCCACCAAGATCTCGTCGCCCGCACCATGGCCGTGCTGGTCGTTGATCCGCTTGAAATGATCGACGTCGAGCAAGGCGAAGACAAATTGCTCCCCCCTCTTCTGCGCGCATTGGGCGATGGTTTCGATCTTGGCCATCAACGTGCGGCGATTGGCCAGATTGGTCAGCGGGTCGGTGCTGGCCAGCCGGTCGAGCTGCTCATTGGCGACGCGCAGCTCGCTCGTGCGCCGCTCGACCATCGCCTCCAGCATGCGGGCGCGCCGCCGGACGACCGCCGTCACCAGCCAGAACGCGCCGCCCAGGGCGGCAACGCCCAGCAGCACGCCGAGCAGCCAAGCCGGCCATGTCTCATACCATTTCGGCGCGACGATAATGCGGACACGGTGGGTCACCGTCTGGGTAGCGAGTCCCGGCACCTCTGCGCGAAGTTGAAGCCAATATTCCCCCGGCGGCAGGTTGGTATAGGTCGCGCTGGCCGGCGTCCCCGCAGGCACGGCCATCCATCCGCGATCGAACCCCTCCAGCCAATAGCTGTAGCGGATATCCTCGGGCGCATCATAATCGGTCAGGGAAAAACCGAGCCGCAACGTCTGCCCCTCACGCCCCAGTTCGAGCACAGGGTGAGGCGCGGCCGAGTCGATCGCCAGCGGCCGGCCGTCGATATCCGCCTCGCTGACGATCAGTTGCGCCGTCCCTTTCTGGCCGCGCCGTCCCAGCAGGGCGTCGGGGCTGAGGACGATCAGCCCGTCCGGTGATCCGAACAGCAACGATCCGTCGGCACTGCGCGCTGCCGCCCGCTGGTTGAAGGCGTTGATGGTCAGCCCGTCGCGCCGGCTCATCTCGTGGATCGAGCGTTGCGTGGGATCGATGACCGAGATGCCGCCCGCGCCGGCGGCCCAGACGCGCTTGCGGCCATCCAGCACCAGCGAGGCGACATTGTCGCCAGCCAGCCCCTGCGCCTCGGTCATCGCCCGAAACCGCCAGCCTCCCGCCCTGGGGCGGCCAAAGGCGACACCACGATAGGTACCGACCCATAGATTACCGCCATCCGGGATGATCGATCCGACATAGTCCTGGGGCAGACTGTCGGGATCGCGTACATTGTTTGCATAGGTCACGAAGCGCCGAGTGCCGAGCTTCATCCGCCCCATGCCCGCCGGTGTTGCGAGCAACACGTCGCCATCCCGCAAGACGACGATATTGATCACCTCGTTGTTGGGCAGGCTTTGGGGATCGGCGGCATCATGTTGATAATGCGTCACCACACCGGTTGCGCGGTCTAGGATGAACAGGCCCTTGTACGTTCCGATAAGCAGCTCGGCCGCCGTTTCGCCCAGCGAGATGATGGGCAGGTTACCGATCAACGCGACCGGGATATCGCGCTGCTTCAAGGTGGCCGGATCGATGGCGATGATCCCGCGGGCACCGACCAGGATCGTGCCGTCCCGCGCTTCCAGCAACGCCTTGATGTCCTGTCCAGCATGACTGCCGTTCAGCTTCACATGCCGGACGCGGCCTGCCCGCCGGTCGAGCTGATCGACCGACCCGTCGCTTAGTCCCAGCCACAGCCGATCGCGACGATCGACCAGGATGCTGCGGACGTTATCGTCGGCCAGCGACATTTCGGGACGTGGCATGGCCGACCCTATACGCACGACCTTGTCACTCGGCCCCTTGGTTCGCGACGCGCCGAGTTCCGTCGCGGCCCAGATTCCTCCGCTGCCATCCAGCGCCAGCGCACGCACGGTATCGCCCGCCAGCGATGTGGGGTTGGCCGCCACACGACGGAGCCCGCTGGCGATGAAGCCCCGATTGGGCTCGACCAGCACGATCCCGGCGCCGTCCGTGCCGATCCAGATGCGGCCATGATCGTCCTCGATGAGGGCGCGAATGGTCCGGTGCGCGATCAGCGGCGCGGATTCGGCCAGCGAGGGCGGATGGATGAACGCCGGTCGGGGGCCACCACCGGTCGAGACGTAAACGCCTCTGGAGCCGGTGCCCACCCATAGGCGACCCGCGCGGTCGCGCAGGATCGACCAGACATCGCCGACGGGATGTGCGCCGTCCACAATGACCCTGACGAACCGCCGAGCCCCGGGACGCATCGCCCATAACCCCTGTTCGCATCCCGCCCATAGGGTACCGTCGCGGTCGCGATAGATGGCGAAGGCGCCCTGATGACGATCGCCCTCCTTGGTCGGAATCGCCGCCTCGCTCATGGGATCGATACGATCGTCCGATCGAACGTAATGATGGATGCCCTCTTCCGAGGCGATGAAGGCGCCGCCCGCGCCATCGGGTGCAAACCCCGATATGCGCCATCCGATATGGCCGTGCGCCGGGCTCAACCGGACGAAGCGCCCCGTCCGAGGATCGAAGCGGGCGACACCACCCACATTCGTTCCGATCAGGATACCGCCATCGTCGAGGGGCAGCAGCGCCCGGACATAATTGTCGGGCAGGCTCCCACGATCGGTCGATACCTGCTTGAACGCCCGCACACGCTGGCCGTCATAACGGGTCAGGCCGCCGCGCGTCCCGATCCACATCGTCCCGTCCTTCGCCCGCACAATGGCGGTGGTGGTGATATGCGGAAGCCCGGTGGCATCGCCCAGGCTCGTGAACGATGCCGATCGCCAATCCGCCCAGGAATCTGGGGTTTCGGCGCTTGCCCGTGGCAAGGCGACTGTCGTCAAGAACAAGGCGGCCACGCCCACCGATCTCAATAGCGTCATGCCGTCATCCCGACATCGCCCCTAGCTTTGAGATCGATAAAAGCAGGTTAATCACAAGCCCTCAGCTAGCCGTCCTCTCCAAAACGGAGCAATCCAGGCCTGCCCTGTCCGATGGGGCCAACGGGCAGACTGTTTTTCTTTTGTTCCATTCTTTGCTCGCGCGGAGCAGGATTGCGCGCTAATATCGGGGGATCAAGCGACGCTGTCCGGCTCCCGACGGCCGGTTGGTGGACGAGCACTACCCCATTGAGCGACGAACCTGACACGCCTCTGATCAACCGCAAGATTATCCATGTCGACATGGACGCCTTCTATGCGTCGGTCGAGCAGCGCGATGATCCGGGGTTGCGCGGACGTCCCGTGGCGGTGGGCGGGTCGCGGGCGCGGGGCGTGGTCGCGGCGGCGAGCTATGAAGCGCGGTCCTTTGGCGTTCGGTCGGCCATGCCGTCGGTCACGGCGCTGCGACGATGCCCCGACCTGATCTTCGTGCCGCCGCGCTTCGACGTCTATCGTTCGATCTCGCAGCAGATTCGGGCGATCTTCGCGCGCTACACCGACCTGATCGAACCGCTTTCCCTCGACGAGGCGTATCTGGACGTGACCGAGGACCGCGCCGGCCTGGGTTCGGCCACCGCCATCGCCGAGGCGATCCGTGCCGCGATCCTGGCCGAGACCGGGCTCACCGCGTCTGCCGGCGTCAGCTACAACAAGTTCATCGCCAAGCTGGCATCGGACCAGAACAAACCCGACGGCATCTGCGTCATCCCGCCACATCATGGACCGGGCTTCGTCGCCGCGCTGCCGGTCAAGCGCTTCCACGGTGTCGGCCCCGTGACCGCGCGCAAGATGGAGGCGTTGGGCATTCTGACGGGGGCCGACCTGCGCGATCAGCCCCGCGATTTCCTTCACCGGCATTTCGGCAGCTACGCCGAGTATCTGTACGGCGCGGCCCGGGGCATCGACCATCGCCCGGTCCGGGCACAGCGCGTGGCCAAGTCGGTCGGCGCCGAGCGGACCTTCGAGACGGACCTGTCCGAGCGGGATGCGCTCCATGCGGCCCTGGAAAAGGTGGTCGAGGCGGCCTGGATCCGTATCGAGCGCAGTGGCGCGATCGGCCGAACCGTGACGCTCAAGCTGCGCTATAGCGACTTTCGGACGATCACCCGTGCGCGATCGTCCAGTCAAGGCGTCACCGACCGCGCGAGCTTCCTGGCCATGGGGCTGGCGCTGCTCGATCAGCAACTGCCGATCGAGGGCGGCGTGCGATTGCTGGGGCTGACCTTGTCGGGTCTGAGCGCGGCGGATCAGGACGAAGGCATGACAGCCAGTGGTCCGGTGCAGGTGGAGCTACCGCTGTGATGGTCAGGCCATGTCCCGATCAACTTACCCCGATCATGCAAAGGCGCTGATCGGAGCATCTTCGGCGACGGGGATCATCGGCAGGGCCCGCCGCGCGGCCAGTTTGCGCGCTTCGCCCGGAGCAACGGGGCGGGAAAAGAGAAAGCCCTGCAAATGGCTTGCCCCGGCCACCCGCAGCGCCTGCGCCTGTGCTTCAGTCTCGACCCCTTCGGCCACCACGCCCAGGCCCAGGGCCCGGCCGAGATGGATGATCGAATGGACGATCGCGGCAGACTCCCGCTCACGGCCCATGCCGTCGATGAAGCTCCGGTCGATCTTCAGACAATCGAGCGCGAATTTGCGGATATTGTAGAGGCTGGAATAGCCGGTGCCGAAATCGTCCAGAGCGATCCGGAAGCCCAGCCGACGCAACTCGCACAAGGTTTCCGCCGCGCGTTCGGCATCGTCGAAGATGGCGGTTTCGGTGATCTCGATCTGGACGCGGGCGGGGTCGACCCCGGCGCGGCGGACACTGTCCAGGATATGGCCGACGAAATGCGATCGACGGAACTGGATCGGGCTGAAATTGACCGAGACATATTGATCGGGCCAATGCCGCACCTGCGCCAGCGCTTCGTCGAGCACCCAGTCGCCCAACTGGTGGATCAGATTGCTTTCCTCGGCGATCGGAATGAAGATCGCCGGGCTGACGACGCCATGGTCCGGATTGCGCCAGCGGACCAGGGCCTCGAAACCCGCAATGCCCAGATCGCCGCGCCCCACGATCGGCTGAAAGACCAGGGTGAGTTCGTCGCGGACGATCGCCTCGGCCAGGCCAGCCTCGACCAGGCGCCGGACGCGAATGCCCTCGTCCATCCGCTCGTCGAATACCCGCACCATGCCCCGGCCGGACCGCTTGGAGTCGTTCAGCGCCATGTCGGCCCGGCGCACCAGATCGGTCGGATCGCGCTCACTCGCTTCGTCGCTCATCACCAGGCCGCAGGACGCCCCGCAGCGTACGGAATGCCCCAGGATGCTGAAGGTCTTGGCACAGGCCGTCACGATCCGCTCGCAAGCGGCGACGGCCACGCCTTCGTCTGCACTATCGAAGATGATCCCGAACTCGTCACCGCCCAGACGTGCGACCAAAGCCCCGGCGGGCGCGTACTGCTGCAAGGTCGTGCAGACCTCGCGGATCAGTTCGTCCCCGGCCAGATGCCCCAGCGTGTCGTTCACCAGCTTGAAGCGATCGAGATCGATCATCGCCGTCACGAACCGGCCGGGCATCCGTCCGCGTTCGGTCAGCCCGCGCAGGAAAGCGGCTCGGTTGGGGGCATCGGTCAGCGGATCGTGCATCGCGATGTGCATCGCGCGGCTTTCATTGGCTTCGAGTTCGGCCGACTTTTCCTCCAGCGCGATGACCTGCGCCGCCAGTTGCGCACGGGCTTGGGCCAGTTCACGGTCATTCTGCCACCGATGGCACAGCGCGATGGCGGTCTGCGACACCTCCGCTGGGGCAAAGGGCTTGGCGATGTAGAAGATCTTGTCGGCGGGCCCGGCAACCTGGCTGATCTCGGCCGGCGTGAAATCGGTATAGCCGGTCACGATCACCAGGTGGATATCGGGATCGAGCGCCCGGATACGCCGCGCCGTTTCGCGGCCATCGATGCCGGGCGGCATGCGGATATCGATGAAGGCGACCGCGAAGGGCTCACCTGCCCCTAGCGCTTGTTCGACCTGCGCCACCGCCTCCTCACCCTGAAAGCAGTGGCGGACGTCGCCAAGCGGCTCCGGCTCGGCGCCAACAGGCCCATTGGCCTCCGCGCCCGCTGACGAAAAACACCGGTCATAATTGGCGTGAACGGCCGCTTCGTCGTCGACGATCAGAATACGCATCCGGTTACCATCACTCTCACGCTAATTTACAAAAATGACGGTAACCAAAGACGTTTAATCTGACGTAAATGGACAGTTATTCGACGGTGACGCTCTTGGCCAGGTTACGCGGCTGGTCGACATCGGTGCCCTTGGCCACCGCGACATGATAGGCGAGCAACTGGACCGGCACCGCATAGACGATCGGCGCGATCAGCGGGTGCACCTTGGGCATGGTGATCGTCGCGATACAACCCTCGCCCGCCGCCTCGATCCCGTCATAGTCGGAGATCAGCACGACCTTGCCACCGCGCGCCTGCACTTCCTGCATGTTCGACACGGTCTTTTCGAACAGCGGGCCCGACGGTGCGATGACGATGACCGGCACTGATTCGTCGATGAGAGCGATAGGGCCATGCTTCATCTCGCCAGCGGCATAGCCCTCGGCATGGATATAGCTGATTTCCTTCAGCTTCAGCGCGCCTTCCAGCGCCAGCGGATAGTCGGTGCCGCGGCCCAAATACAGGACGTCGCGCGCCCCGGCGATAGCGCCCGCCATGCCCTCGATCGCCTCGTCATAGGCCAGCGCGCCGTTGATCGCGGCGGGCGCCTCGGCGAGGTGGCGGACGATCTGCTTTTCTTCGTCCGCCGTCAGGCGGCCCTTGGCCTTGGCGAGATTGGCGGCCAGCGCGGCGAGCACGCTCAACTGGCAGGTAAAGGCCTTGGTCGAGGCGACGCCGATCTCCGGCCCGGCATGGGTGGGCAGCAGCAGGTCGGCTTCGCGCGCCATCGAACTGGTGGGGACGTTGACCACCGCCGCGATCGTCTGCCCCTCGCTCTTGGCATGGCGTAGCGCCGCCAGCGTGTCGGCGGTTTCGCCCGACTGGCTGATGACGATCATCAGCCCGCCCGGCTCCATCACCGGCGTGCGATAGCGGAATTCGGACGCGACATCGATATCGACCGGCACGCGCGCAAACTGCTCGAACCAATATTTGGCGACCATGCCGGCATAGAAGCTGGTGCCACAGGCGACGATCGTGACGCGCTTGATCCCTGACAGGTCAAAATCGGGAATGGGCAATGCGATCTTGCCCTCCAGCCGTTGGAGATAGGAGCGCAGCGTCTGGGCGACGACGATCGGCTGCTCGTAGATTTCCTTCTGCATGAAGTGGCGATGGTTGCCCTTGTCGATCAGCGCGCCGGTCACGCCCGAGATCGTCACGGGGCGTTCGACCGGGTTGTTGTCGCGGTCATAGACCTGCGCGCCTTCCCGGGTGCAGACGACCCAGTCGCCCTCGTCCAGATAGGCGATACGCTGGGTCAGCGGCGCGAGCGCCAGCGCGTCCGAGCCTAGATAGGTCTCGTCATCGCCGTACCCGACGACCAGCGGCGAGCCGAGCCGCGCGCCGATCAGCAGATCGGGCTGGTCACGGAAGAGGATGGCAAGCGCAAAGGCGCCGTGCAGGCGCGGCAAAACCTCGCGGACCGCCGCAACCGGGTCGAGCCCTTGTTCGACCTTCTCGCTGACCAGATGCGCGACGACCTCGGTATCGGTCTCGCTGGTGAAGACACGGCCGCGTGCCGTCAGTTCTTCGCGCAGTGCCTTGAAATTCTCGATGATCCCGTTGTGGACAACCGCGACATGATCGGTGGCGTGCGGGTGAGCGTTGTTGGTCGTCGGGCCGCCATGCGTCGCCCAACGGGTATGCGCGATACCGATCGTGCCGGGCAGCGGATGCGCGGCCAGTTCGCGCGCCAGATTGATCAGCTTGCCCGAGGCGCGGCGCCGTTCGATCGAACCATGGTCGATCGTCGCGATCCCCGCCGAGTCATAACCGCGATATTCCAGACGGCGTAAGCCATCGAGCAGACGCTCGGCGACATCCTCGCCGCCCAGAATTCCTACGATACCGCACATACTCTTTTACTCCCCAGCCTTCTTCGCGGCCTTCTTGGCCGTCATCATTTCGCGGAAACGCTTGGCCCAGCCGGCCTTGGTCTGCCGTTCGGCCCTGACCAACGCCAGCGCATCGGCCTCGACATCGCTCGTCACCACCGCGCCGGCCCCGACAATGGCGCCCGCCCCGATCGTGACCGGTGCGACCAGCGCGGAGTTGGAACCGATAAACGCTCCCTCACCGATCACGGTGCGATATTTGAGGAAGCCGTCATAATTGCAGGTGATCGTGCCCGCGCCGATATTGGCACCGGCCCCGACCTCGGCATCACCCAGATAGGTCAAGTGGTTGGCCTTGGCGCCAGGGCCGAGCACCGCCTTCTTCATCTCGACGAAATTGCCGACCCGTGCGCCTTCCCGCACATCGGCACCGGGACGAAGCCGGGCATAAGGCCCGATATCCGCGCCACTCGAGACCTTTGCGCCTTCCAGATGGCTGAAAGCATGGATGGTGACGCCGTCAGCGACCTGGACGCCGGGACCGAAGACGACATGCGGCTCGATCACGACATCGCGGCCGATCTTCGTGTCGTGAGAGAACCAGACGGTATCGGGCGCGATCAGCGTCGCCCCTTCGACCATGGCGCGAGTGCGGCGACGCTGCTGCCAATCGCCCTCGACCACCGCCAATTCGCCCCGGCTGTTGACGCCGGCGACCTCGCCCGCCTCGGTCTCGATCACCGCCGAATGGCGGCCATCGCTGGCGGCAAGCATCACGATATCGGGCAGATAATATTCGCCCGCCGCATTGTCGTTGCCGACACGGTCGAGCAGGCCGAACAAATCCTCCGAGCGCACCGCCATCAACCCGGAATTGCAGAGGGTTACGGCGCGCTCTTCGATGCTGGCATCCTTGAACTCGACCATGCGATCGATCCGGCCATCGGCATCGGCGATGACCCGGCCATAAGCGGCCGGGTCACTCGGGCGGAAGCCCAGCACCACGGCTGCGGGGCAATCACCTTGGCCCAACCGATCGATCATCCGCCGCATCGTTGCGGTTTCGACCAGCGGTACATCGCCGTAAAGAATGAGGACATCGCCTTCAAAGCCCGCCAGCGCCTCGCGCGCCTGCGCTACCGCATGGCCGGTGCCGAGCTGTTCGGCCTGGAGCGCGGTGCCGACGCCCAACGGCGCGACCGCCGCCTCCACCTGTTCGCGGCCCGCGCCCGTCACGACGACCACGCGCTCGGGCGACAATTGCCCAACGCTGTCGATCAGATGGAGCAGCATCGGCCGCCCAGCGATGGGGTGGAGGACCTTGTGCAGGTCCGATTTCATGCGGGTGCCCTTACCCGCGGCGAGAATGATGGCGGCGACTGGTCTCGTCATGACGGTTGCGCCTGCCATGGATTTCCGGCCAAAGCCAGCCGGAGACTGCATCGGGACCGATCATGGACGTCAATTCACCGCACGGTTTTCCCTTCTCCATCGTCGGGTTCGATCTGGACGGCACGCTGCTGGACACCAGCGGCGATCTCGCCGCCGCCGTCAACCATGCGCTGGCCTCGATCGGGCGCGATCCGCTGAGCGTCGAGGCGGTCAAGCCGATGATCGGCGGGGGCGCGCGTGCCATGCTGCGCCATGGACTAGATGCGACCGGCGGCTGTGACGACGAAACGCTGGATACGCTGCATCGCCGGCTACTCGACTATTACGAAGCGAACCTGGCCGTTCATACCGCCCCCTTTCCCGGCGCCATCCAGGCGCTCGATGCGCTGGCCGAGCGCGGCGTGACGATGGGCATCATGACCAACAAGCTGGAGCGTTTCGCCCGAGCGATCCTGGGCGCGCTCGGCCTGACCGATCGGTTCGCGGCGATAATCGGCGGCGATACGCTGGGCGTGGCTAAGCCCTCGCCCGTTCCCATCCAGGCGTTGGTCGATCAGTGCGGGGGCGGCAAGGCGGCCTTTATCGGCGATTCGATCTTCGACGTTCAGGCGGCCCGCGCCGCGGGCCTGCCGGTCGTCGCCTGCCGCTTCGGCTTTCTCAGCCAGCCGGTTGAGACGCTGGGCGCCGATGCGATCATCGACGGCTATGACACGCTCATTCCGACGCTGGAGCGACTTGGCCCTTCCGCCACTTGATCCAAAGGTGACGGAGCAGCAGCGGCAGCGGCATCCGGATCAGGTGTGACCGGATGTAGAAGCCCAGCCGCGTGACGGGATGCCGCCCCCGCCCCCAGCCATCGCGGGACAGCATACGGCGACGGAATAACCGATCGATGATCGTGAGACGCTGCCAGCATGGCGCTACCGGCGTCGCGTAAAAGGCATGGCTCAAACGCATTGCACGACCGACGGCCGTCGCCAGACCATGATGCGCCGCCCGGGCCTCCAATCCCTCCGCGCCGCCCTCTACGACCAGTGCATGAATGTCCCAGAGATTGCGCAAACCGCCCGAAAGGTCACCATCGGCGAAGAGGTGAGCGGCGGCATGAATGATCATGTCGTTATGCGACAGGACGGATAGCCCGCCGTCCAACGGAACGGCATCGGCGATCATCGCTTCGGCATCGGGTGTCGGCCGCGCGGTCGGAGGAAGGATGGTGTGATGCACGTCGAGCATCCGATCGCGCTCGCGATGGATCAGCGGCGGCAATTCGTGCATCCAGCGACGATAATAGAGATCGTCATAGGGATTGGGTTTCACCCATTCCCAGCCGCCGCGTACCAATAGCGCCTCCGCTTCAGGGAGCAGGGCTTTGGGTAGCAGGATGTCGCAATCGCCGATCGACCGTCCCTGGCCTGCGGCAAGCCCCGCCGCAACGAATGCGGTGCCCTTCAGCAGGATAACGGGGCAATTCAGCTCGGTCAGCGCATGGGCCACCCGGTTGGCCTCCCAAAGGGCAATACGACGCCCTTCCCGCGCCTCGGCACGGGCATCGTCCAGCACTGTCATGACCGCGGCCGGCAGAGCCAGGCCATCCAACCGGTGCGCCAGGCTGGCAAGCAGCAATTCGGCGCGGGCCACGGTCAGCACGTTCATCCACTCGGCAAGGCTGAGTGCCAGCCCCTCACTCGGATCACGCAATAGCGAAACCAGTCTGGCCGATGGCGTCATAGCGCCGCCCATAGTTTCTCGACCGCCGCGACACCCGCCGGACCGTCGGGATAGTCAAAGGCGATCGCCGGTATCGTCGCACGCAGCCGCGTGAGCGCGTGAAAGCCGGCTTCACCGAGTGCAACGTAATTGGTCGACGCCTGGGTCAGCCGGACGAAACTCTCCGCCGGGGGAAGGACGCGTGTCGCCTCCGGAAAACCGAAACGCGGGAAGAGCAGCAAAGCCGGTTTTGCCGGTCGATCCATGGCCGCCAGTGCTGCGGGATCGGGGGCAACGTGGCGAATATCCCCCTTGGGTGTTCCGGTGAGAAGCGGCCCGACCCTGCTGCCCATGGAAATGGACGAAAGGCTTTCATTCTTGAGGCTGACCGGTCTTGGAAAGGGCACGACCATGCCGCTTGCCGGTTCGATCAACGCAAATTCATCGCTCAGAAAGCGCCAACCACGCTGGGCGAGGAGCAAAGCGAGTGTCGATTTGCCGGCCCCCGATATGCCGCTCATGATGACGGCGCGGCCGTCGCGTTCGACCACGGCAGCGTGCAGAAGCAGATGGCGGCGATGCCCCAGCGCCATCTGCAAATTCATGCCGAGTTCGGCCGCCAGCAAGCCCTGCCACAACGGCAACGGCGCCGCTTCGGGCAAACGATAATCGCCGCTGATCCGGATCGACGGGCGTATCCAGCGCCGCCAGACATGCTCGGCTTCCAGCCGCACCGTATAGTCGGCGAATTCGGCACATGGATAATCCTGGTACAAATCCGCGACCGCCGCGATCGGCGCCCGCCAATCCGAGCCGATGCGGAAGCCGACCGGCCCGACGCGCAGGGTCATCGAATGCCTCACGGACGATCGACCAGCCCGGCGGCCTCCAGTTCGTCCAGCCGCGCCTGCAAAGTCGCTGCGGCGTCGGTGGCGTCCAGATCGTAATCCCGCATCAGCCGCGCCATCAGTGCTTCCAGCGTGAGCGGGTCCCCGGCCAGTGCCTCCATGACTTGCGGCGCCGGCTCGGTCAGCAGATGGGTGATGCCCGAGGGGCGGTGAAAGACCGCAGTGAAAATGTCGAGCGGCTCGACCAGGATCAGTTCCGCCGCGACCGTGCGATAGCGCGGCTCCGCCACCGATCAGCCGCCCGGCATCTGGAGTGAGGCATAGCAAGTGAAGCCGCCCTGTCCGCGCTGCAACCGCCGGATATAATTCAGATAGGCCTGGTTGCTGAAATAATTGGTGTTGGGCAGCATGCCGCCCTGCAAAGCCCGCTTCACCTCTTCGCCGGTATAGGGTCGGCTGGGCGGCGCGAAGGCGAACAGGGTGCGCGCCGGTACCGTCGATCCGTCGAGCGCGATATAGCTGCCCGCGCGTGCCTGATCCGGGATCGGGATTTCGCAGGTCAGCACCGACCCCGTCGTCTGCGCCAGAGCCGGGCGGATCGCCACCACCGTGCTCGCCCCCAAAGCGCCCAGCATCAGCGCACGCCGGCTGGTCACGCCCGCTTCGGAAGCGTCGGTTCCCGGGATCAGTTCCTCGCTTTCCGAGGGCGTTGGCGGCATTTCGTCCATGTCCTTGGTGATTTCCCACATTCGATGCGGTGGGACAAGCGCCTGGGGGGCGCTCATCTGCTCCAAGCTGGGAGGAAGACAGGGTGCCCCGCGCCCGCTACATCGATGCGCCATGGGATTCGGCATTCGCACCTTGTGGGCCATCATCGTGGCGGTCGTCGCGGCCGTCGTCGTCGTCCTGTTGGCCGGGCCTGGTCCCGCGATCATCACCCTGGTCGGCGGGATCGCCGCCGCACTGGTTGCGAGCGAAGGCGAACAGGCGGGCGAGGATGATGAGGATAGCGGCGAGGAGCAAGGCACGACGCTATCTCCCCTGCTCGCCGAGGCGCTGGATGCCATTATCGAGCCGGTGCTGCTGATCGAGGGTGGCCGGGTCATCCTGGCCAATCGCGCGGCCCGCACGTTGCTGGGTGCCCATATCGTGGGTGAAGATGCCCGCATCGCGATCCGCCACCCGGCGGCTGCCGAACGCCTGATGGCGCCCGGATCGGTCGAACTCGAACAGCCCATCTCGCTGGTCGGCCTGGGATCGCTCGATCATCGCTGGGAGATGCGGGTGGCGGATGTCACCAATGGCCAACGTGTCGTCCATCTGATCGATCAGACCGGCCATGACGCGGCCGAGCGGATGCGCGTCGACTTCGTCGCCAATGCCAGCCACGAGCTTCGCACCCCCCTCGCCTCGATCCTCGGTTTCATCGAGACACTGGGCGACGAGGCTGGCGACGATCCCGAAATCCGCGCCCGCTTCCTGAAGGTCATGTTCGACGAGGCGCGCCGGATGCAACGGCTGGTCGAGGATTTGATCTCGCTCAGCCGGATCGAGGCGGACAAATATCGCCAGCCGGCCCAGTCCATGGACCTGGCCGACCTGGTCAACGATGTCTGGGAGGAGTTTCTCGACTCCGGCTCGCCTCGCGCCGAAGATATCGCCTGTGATCTGGCCGAGGACCTGCCGCCTATCGCCGGTGATCGGGCCCAACTGTCTCAGATGCTGCACAATCTGATCGGCAATGCGATGAAATATGGGCGCGTCGAAACGCCGATCCGCGTGTCGCTCAACCGGGATGGCGAGATGCTTCGCCTGAGCGTCGCCGACCGTGGCGAGGGAATCGCCGCCGGCCATATCCCGCGCCTGACCGAGCGTTTTTATCGTGTCGATTCGGGGCGCAGCCGCAGCATCGGCGGCACCGGCCTGGGTCTTGCCATCGTCAAGCATATCGTGGAGCGGCATCGCGGGCGGCTGGAAATCACCAGTGAAGTGGGCATGGGAACGACGGTCACGGTGCGGCTACCGCCATTGAAGACCAACATAAAAGTCGTTTCCGAGGTCGGTGTCACAAAAGAGCAATAGAAATGTCACACGGGAGTATGGCGGGCATGGCAGCGCCAGTCCCGCACCTGTTCCGGTGGCTCAAGGAAATCGATGCGCCTGCCCTGCCTATTCGCCGCGATGTTCGCGCTGGCGGCCTGTCACGATCAGGCCAATGGCGGCGGCGCGGGCGTGCGCGACCAGATCACGGCGGTGGGCTCTTCGACGGTCTATCCCTTTACCACCATCATCGCCGAACGCTTTGTCGCTGCCGATCCAGAGGCCAAGGCGCCGGTGATCGAGTCGACCGGCACGGGCGCCGGCATGAAGCTGTTCTGCGCCGGCATCGGTGCCGGACATCCGGACATCGAGAATGCCTCTCGCCGCATGAAGGCCAGCGAATATCGCGATTGCGCTTCGCATGGCGTCAAGGCGCTGCTCGAAGTGCAGATCGGCATCGACGGCATCGCCTTTGCAGTGTCGAAGCGTGGGCCGCGCATGGCGCTGACCACCGCCGACATATACCGGGCGCTCGCGGCACGGCCCGGCGGACAGCCGAATAACGCACGCACCTGGCGCGATGTGAACCCTGCGCTGCCCGCCATTCCGATCCAGGTCTATGGCCCACCCGCCACCAGCGGCACGCGCGACGCGCTGGCCGAGCTGATCATGGCGCATGGCTGCGACGCGGTCGAACCCGAAGCCGCCGAACTGGCCAAGCGCGATCCGGAAGCGCATCACCTGATGTGCACGCGCGTTCGCGAGAACGGAGCCTATATCGACGCAGGCGAGAACGACAATCTGATCGTTCAGAAGCTGCAGTCCAATCCCAATGCGATCGGCATCTTCGGCTATTCCTATCTCGAGGAAAACCGTCACATCGTCGATGGCGTAGCGATCAACGGCGTTGCGCCCAGCTATCAGGCGATCGCCGAGGATCGCTATCCGGGTTCGCGACCGCTTTATGTCTATGTGAAGAAGGCGCATCTCGACGCCATTCCCGGTCTTCGCCAGTTCCTGATCCTCTATGCGGACAATTGGGGGCAGAAGGGGCCCCTGGTGCGCCGCGGGCTGATCGCATCCCCGCCTGCGATCCAGGCGCGCTCGCGGGCGATCATCGCCGGCGAGGTCACGCTCGACCCTGCGGCCCTGCCGTCATGACCGGCGTCGTCCTTTTGATCCTGATCGTCGGGCTCGGCCTGATCGCCTGGGCGACCACTCGGATGCGCGCGCTGGGCTTTCGGCGGCGGACGGGCACACGGATCAGTTCGCTGCCGCATCATCATGGCTGGTATGTCGCCCTTTGGACGGCCGCGCCACCGCTGCTGTTTCTCGCCATCTGGGCCGCGACCTCACCCGCGCTCGTCACCGATATGGTGCTGGGGACCCCCGGCGCCGCGCAGCTCCCGGCGCCCGGCTTCGAGCGTGCCGCGATCCTGTCGGAGGCGCGGGCATTGGCGGCGGGCCGGGCTTACGGCGCCTTCCACCCGCTCTCGCGCGTGCTGGCTCCGGCTTATGACGCGGCGCAAACCCGCATCGACTGGATCGCGACGGTCGTCGTGTTGATGCTGGCGCTGGCCGGCGGCGCCTATGCCTATTTGCGCGTGCGGCCCGATTTCTCGGCGAGAACCCGGATCGAGCGCGTCATTCTGGGGCTGCTGCTCGGCGCCTCGCTGATCGCGATTTTGACGACCGCCGGCATCGTCGCCTCACTGCTCTACGAAGCGGGACGCTTTTTCTCGGTCGTGCCGATCACCGATTTCCTGTTCGGCACGCATTGGAGCCCGCAGGTCATCGACCCGCGCGATCCCGGAGCATCGCTGGGCGCGGTGCCCTTGTTCTGGGGGACCTTCTTCATCGGTGCGGTGATCGCGATGGCGGTCGCCATTCCCTTCGGCCTGTTGAGTGCAATCTATCTGACCCAATATGCCGCCCCGCGCGCGCGCCGCATCATGAAGCCGGTGCTGGAGGTGCTCGCGGGCATTCCGACCGTCGTCTATGGCTATTTCGCGGCGCTGACCGTCGCGCCGGCCGTGCGGCAATTCGCGGTTGCGATCGGGATCGACTGGGCGTCGTCCGAAAGCGCGTTGGCCGCCGGGCTGGTCATGGGCGTGATGATCATTCCCTTCGTATCGTCCATGGCCGATGACAGCTTGGCCGCCGTGCCCAATGCGATGCGCGACGGCAGCCTGGCGATGGGCGCGACCCCGTCGGAGACGATCACCCGCGTCATGCTGCCTGCGGCGCTGCCCGGCGTGGTGGGCGGCGTCCTGCTGGCGGTCAGTCGCGCGATCGGCGAGACGATGATCGTCGTCATGGCGGCCAGCGGCGTCGCCACACTGACCGCCAATCCCTTTGCCAGCACGACCACCGTGACGCGTCAGATCGTCGATCTGCTGACCGGCGAGGCGGAGTTCGACAGCCCCAAGACCCTGGCAGCCTTCGCGCTCGGCCTTACGCTGTTCATCATTACGCTGCTGCTCAACATCGTCGCGCTGACGGTCGTGAAGCGTTACCGGGAAACCTATGAATAATCGGCCGTCCTCCCCTGCGGACGATGCGCCCGTCCGCCCCACCCTCTGGGACAGCCCGGCCATGGCGCGGCGACTGCGCCGGCGTTATGCGGCCGAGCGGCGCTTCCGGCTTCTGGGCCTGGCGGCGGTGGCGCTGTCGGCTGCCTTCCTGGCCTTTCTGCTGATCACGATGGTCGCGCAGGGCATTCGCGGCTTTACCGAGACGAAGGTCACGCTGCCGGTCAATCTCGCCCATGCCGATCTGCCGATCGAGCCGTCGCGGGTGAAGGGGCGCAGCGCCGATCTTGCCCTGGCTGGTGCCGGCTTGGAGGATGCGGTCGCGACGGCCGCCACCATGCGGTTCGGTCGCGACGGCGCGAACCTCTTGTCGCCCGGCGCATGGCTGATCGTGCGCGATGCGATCAAGGGCGATCCGTCGATCCTCCACCGCACGGTCACCTTCACCCTGCCGGTCGCCAGCCCCTATGATGTCGCCGCCAAGGGCGAAGGCACCCCCGATGCGGAAGGGGTGGTCGCACGTCTCCGGCAACAGCGGGTACTGTCGACAGGATGGAACTGGAATTTCCTGACCGATGCCGATGCGACCGACCCGACGCGCGTGGGTATCTGGGGCGCGGCCAAAGGCTCGCTGCTGACCATGCTGGTCACGCTCGCGCTCGCTTTCCCGATCGGGGTGCTGGCGGCTCTCTATCTGGAAGAATATGCGCCCAAGAACCGCTGGACCGACCTGATCGAGGTGTCGATCAACAATCTGGCGGCGGTGCCGTCGATCATCTTCGGCCTGTTGGGGCTGGCGGTGTTCCTCAACACCTTCGGCCTGCCACGCTCTGCCCCCCTGGTCGGCGGTCTGACGCTCGCGCTGATGACGATGCCGGTCATCGTCATCGCCGGGCGTAACGCGATCAAGTCGGTGCCGCCCTCGATCCGCGATGCCGCGCTGGCGATTGGGGCTTCACGGGTGCAGGTGATCTTTCACCATGTCCTGCCGCTCGCGCTGCCCGGCATCTTAACCGGCACGATCATCGGCATGGCCCGCGCGCTGGGCGAGACCGCGCCGCTGCTGATGATCGGCATGCGCGCCTTCATCGCGGCACCGCCGCGCGGGCTGACCGATCCGTCGACCGTGCTGCCGGTCCAGATCTTCCTCTGGTCCGATCAGGTCGATCGGGGCTTCATCGAAAAGACCTCGGCCGCGATCATCGTCCTTCTGGTCTTCCTGCTCGCGATGAACGGGCTGGCCATCTACCTCCGCAATCGCTTTGAGACACGCTGGTGAGCACCCCCAAGATAACTGCGCGCAACGTCAGCGTGTCCTATGGCGCCAAACAGGCGATCCACGACATTTCGATCGATGTCGACATGGACCATGTCATCGCCTTTATCGGCCCGTCGGGCTGCGGCAAATCGACCTTCCTACGCACGCTCAACCGGATGAACGACACCATCCCCTCGGCGCGGGTGTCGGGTGACGTGCGCCTCGACGGGCAAGATATCTACGCGCCAGAGATGGATGTGGTGCAGTTGCGCGCACGGGTCGGCATGGTGTTCCAGAAGCCCAATCCCTTCCCCAAGTCGATCTACGAGAATGTGGCCTATGGCCCGCGCATCCATGGCCTGGCCAATTCGCGCGGCGAGCTCGACATGATCGTCGAGCGTTCGCTGACCCGCGCCGGCCTTTGGAACGAAGTGAAGGATCGCCTCTCCGAAAGCGGCACCGCATTGTCGGGCGGCCAGCAGCAGCGTCTGTGCATCGCACGCGCCATCGCGGTCGATCCGGAAGTCATCCTGATGGACGAGCCGTGCAGCGCGCTGGACCCGATCGCCACCGCCAAGATCGAGGAACTGATCCACGACCTGCGCGGCCGCTATGCCATCGCCATCGTCACGCACAACATGCAACAGGCGGCCCGCGTTTCGCAGCGTACCGCCTTTTTCCATCTCGGCACCTTGGTCGAGTATGGAAAGACGTCCGACATCTTCACGAACCCGAAGGAAGAGCGGACCAAGGACTATATTACCGGCCGTTACGGCTGAGGACGAGGATCATGGACCACACCGTAAAAGCCTTTGACAACGATATCGGCCGCTTGCGCGGACTGATCAGCCAGATGGGCGGATTGGCCGAGGAAGCGATCGCCAATGCGATCAAGGCGCTGCAGCGCTCCGATCTGGAACTGGCGCGCAAGGTGCGCGAGGACGACAAGGCGATCGACCTGATCGAGGCCGAGGTCGAGCGACTGGCCGTGCGCACGATCGCCCTCCGGGCCCCCATGGCCAACGACCTGCGCGAGGTCGTCGCCGCGCTCAAGATCGCCAGCGTCGTCGAACGTATCGGCGACTATGCCAAGAACATCGCCAAGCGCGTGCCCATGCTGGAGAGCGAGGATCGGATCGAGCCGATCTCGATCCTGCCCGCCATGGCCAAGATCGCCTCGGCGATGGTGCATGACGTGCTTGATGCCTTCGCCGCGCGCGATGCCGAGGCGGCGATCCGCGTGCGCGACAGCGACACCGCGCTCGACGATTTCTACGATTCCATCTTCCGCACGCTCGTCACCCATATGGTCGAGAATCCCAAGACGATCGGACAGGTCGCGCACCTGCTGTTCATCGCCAAGAATCTCGAACGGATCGGGGATCATGCGACGAACGTCGCGGAGATGGTCTATTTCGCCGCCACGGGCACGCAAATGGGCGAGCGTGACCGCAGCGGCACTCTGCCTTCTTGAGGGAACAGGCACCATGGCACGGGTAAAGATGTTGCTGGTCGAAGACGACGCCGCGCTGGCGGAACTGCTCGTCTTCCATTTCAAGCGCGAGGATTTCGAGGTCGTCCACACCCCCGATGGCGAGGAGGCGCTGCTGCTGGCGCGCGAGAACACGCCGGACATCGTCCTGCTCGACTGGATGGTCGAGGGGATTTCGGGGATCGAGGTGTGTCGCCGCCTGCGCCGCGCGCCGGAGACCGCCAATGTGCCGATCATCATGCTGACCGCGCGCGGTGAGGAAGAGGACCGCGTGCGCGGGCTGGAGACGGGCGCGGACGATTATGTGACCAAGCCCTTCTCGCCGCGCGAGCTGGTCGCGCGCGTCGGTGCCGTCCTTCGCCGCGTCCGCCCTGCCTTGGCCGGCGAAGCCTTGGTCTATGCGGACATCGAGATGGATACGGTGGGTCACAAGGTCCGCCGCGCGGGCGAGGTCGTCTCGCTCGGGCCCACCGAATTCCGCCTGCTCAAGCATTTCCTGGAGCATCCGGGCTGGGTCTTCTCGCGCGAGCGGTTGCTCGATGCGGTCTGGGGCCATGATTCGGATATCGAAAGCCGCACCGTCGACGTGCATATCCGCCGCTTGCGTAAGGCGATCAACATTGGCGATCGGCCCGATATCATCCGCACTGTCCGCTCGGCGGGCTATTCGCTGGACGCCGGCGTCTGATCTCCCCGCATTCGATCCGAAAATGGATGAAAAATGCATCTGTAATCGGGTCGGAAGCGAAACAAGGGAGCCAAGTGCCGGGTGGGGCGTTCCTCATCCCGCGCTAACGCACTTGCGCTTCTGAATAGGAGATTCGCATGAAGCTCGTTTTTCTGGCGGCCACGGCCCTGATCGCCGCGCCCGTCTTCGCTCAGGATACCACCCAGGCGGACGCGGCCGCTCAGACCCAGGCTCAGGGTCAGGCCAGCACGACGACCTCGACCACCGATGGTACCATGTCGGCGCAGGCCGGTATGAGCGCATCGGCCGGCACCGAGACGGCCGGAGGCTATCAGCCCGCCCAGCCCGCCCTCGCCGGTACGCCGCAGGCGGGTGCTCCGATCGTGTTCAAGCAGGCGCCGAGCCCCGAACAGGCTTTCCCGCCGCCCGCCGCCCGCGAAAGCTATCCGATCTGCAAGAAGGGTCAGTATGACCAGTGCCGTCAGCGCGGCGGCAAGTAATCGTCCGATACTGAACGGTTAGGATAAAGAAGGCGCCGGCTCTCACAGGAGGGCCGGCGCTTTTCTCATGACAGGCCGGGGGACCTATTCGTCCACCAGTTTCAGCAGCCGTCGCTCGACGGGGGCGAGGACCGGGCCCAGTTCGTGGCCCCGTTTTAATACCATGCCACCCTCGCCGATCAGCGCCCACATGCCCTGTCGATTGCGGAGCGCGGGGCGTTTTTCGATGCGATATTCAGGCCGCTCCGCCGTACGGCGAAAGGCCGAAAAGATCGCGGCGTCCCGGCCCAAATCCATCGCATAGTCCCGCCAATGACCGGCCGCGACCATTCGCCCGTACAAGTCCAGAATGCGCGTCAGTTCGGCCCGCTCGAACCCGACCTGGCTAGGCGCGCGGGGAAAGGGCACGATCCCCATCAGGCGCGGTCGCGCTTCTCTTCCTGCTCGGCGAGCAGCATGTCGAGTTGGCGGCGCAGCGTATCGAGTTCACAGCGTAGCTTTTCGACCTTCTGGGTCTGCGGATCGAACAGCTCGGAACAGGGCGTTCCATAGGGGACGAAGCGCTTTTCGGGCGCCGCGCCGCCCTCGACCATGGTCGGGCGCGCCGGGATGCCGACCATCACCGCACCTTCGGGCACATCGCGAGTCACCACGGCATTGGCGCCGACCCGCGCGCGCGGTCCGACCGTGATCGGGCCGAGAACCTGCGCGCCAGATCCGACGATCGCGCCGTCCATCAGCGTGGGGTGGCGCTTGCCCGCCACGCCATTGTCCGGGCTGGTGCCCCCCAGCGTCACGCACTGATAAATGGTCACGTCATCGCCGATCTCGGCCGTCTCACCAATGACGACGAAGCCGTGATCGATGAAGAAATTGCGTCCGATCTTGGCGCCGGGATGAATGTCGATCGCGGTCAGGAAGCGGGTGAAATGGTTGACCAGCCGCGCGAGGAAGAAGGCCCGTGCCCGGTACAGCCGGTGCGCGACCTTATGCCCCGCCAAGGCCCAGACACCCGGATAGAGCAGGATTTCCGCGCGTGAATGTGGTGCGGGATCACGGGCCCGGATCGAATCGAGATAAGCGGCCAATCGGCTCGGCATGAGCATGTCCCCATATGCGATACCGGCATTTAGGCACAGCATTCGACAAATTCCAGCCAAACACGGGAACCGGACCACACCCCTAAAGTCTATCTTTGTTGCAGGATATAGCGGCAAACGGCATGTCCGGCGTCACCGCCCTTTCGGGCAAAGGGCAAGGAGATACAATGGACCTGAGCAGCTTCGACCTGATTCATATCCTGCCGTTCGTCGCCGTCGGCTTTGCCGCGCAGGTCGTCGATGGCGCTCTGGGCATGGCCTTCGGGGTGATTTCCAATACCTTGCTGATGAGCCTCGGCGTCCCGCCCGCCGCAGCATCGGCCGGCGTGCACAGCGTCGAGACCTTCACCACCGCGGTATCGGGGATCAGCCATGCGGTTCACCGCAATGTCGACTGGAAGCTCTTCCTGCGGTTGATGATCCCCGGCGTGATCGGTGGTGCGCTTGGCGCCTATGTCCTGTCCAACATCGATGCAGCCGTCGTGAAGCCGTTCATCCTGATGTATCTGGCGGGTATCGGCGTCTATCTGCTGATCCGCGCGCTCCGGCATCGCCCGAATGTCCGCGAGCCCAAGATCGTCGAGCCGCTCGGCCTGATCGGCGGCTTTCTGGATGCGGCGGGCGGCGGCGGCTGGGGCCCCGTGGTCACGTCCAACCTGCTGGCACAGGGCGCGGCACCGCGCCTGACGATCGGTACGGTCAACACCGCCGAGTTCTTCCTGACCGCCACCATCTCGGCGACGTTCATCACGCAGATGGGCTGGGCCGCTTTCACCATGGCGACGGTCGGCCTGCTGATCGGCGGGATCTTCGCCGCCCCCTTCGGCGCAATGCTCGCCAAGCGGGTGCCGCCGCAAAAGCTGTTGCTGATGGTCGGGATCATCGTGACCCTGACCAGCCTTTGGGGTCTCTACAACGCGTTCAAGTAAGTTTTGTCCGGACGCCCTGCCCCACCATGGGCGGGGCGTCCGCGACAGGATCAGGCGACGGCCGAGTGCGTCGTCGCCACCGCCTGCATCACCGCCGCGATCCGGACCGCCGTCTGGATGATCTCGGCCGAGACGCCCGACTTCTTCAGTACGGCCTCATGCGCGTCGATGCACATGCCGCAGCCGTTCATCGCCGACACCGCCAGGCTGAACAGCTCGAAATCGATCTTGTCGATGCCGGGCGCGCCGATCACGTTCATGCGCAGCTTGGCCGGCATGTTGCGATATTCCTGGTTCCCGGCCAGATGGGTGAAGCGATAATAGACATTGTTCATCGCCATCACCGCTGCCGCCGCACGTGCCGCGGTCGCCGCCTCGGGCGACAGCTTGGGCGCGCATTCGGCTTCGGCGGCCTCGACCAGCGGCTTATAGCCCGAGCCATGGGCGCAGGTGAGCAGCAGGCCGTATTTGCGCTGGTCGTTCAGCACCGCTTCGTTCAGCAGCGAGCCGACATTCAGGCGGATGTCCTTGGCGAAATCGGGCAATTGCCCGGCAAATTCCTTGAGCGACATATTCATGCTCCAGATACACGATGCCCCAGTCCGGACTGTCGATCGGGAAGACCGACAACCCTCGCCGGGGCATCGAAAAGACAGGCCGGGGGGACGCTGCCGCCCCCCGACGCGAAGATTATTCGGCCGCGAGCTGGAGGACGTCGTCGCCCTTGTTCCAGTTGCACGGGCAGAGCTCGTCGGTCTGCAGCGCGTCGAGAACACGCAGGGTTTCCTGCGGGTTACGACCGACGTTCAGGCCGTTGATGGTGACGTGCTGGATGACATTGTCGGGATCGATGATGAAGGTCGCGCGGTAAGCGACATGCTCATTCTTGTCGACGATGCCCAGCGCGTCGGCAAGGACGCGGCCATTGTCCGCGATCCAGGGAAAATCGGCCGCGGCCAGATCGGGATCCGACTTGCGCCATGCCAGGTGGACATGCGCGGTGTCGGTCGACGCGCCGATCAGCACGGCGTCACGATCGGCGAAATCGTCCTTCAACTGCGCATAGCCGACGATCTCGGTCGGGCACACGAAGGTGAAATCCTTCGGCCAGTAAAACAGGACCTTCCACTTGCCCTCGTACGAGGTATCGCTGATCGTCTCGCCAGCGGGCAGCGCGTTGGTACCCTGCTGGACGGGAACGGTGAATGCGGGGAGCTTGTCTCCAACGGTCAACATGGCAATGTGCCTCCTTCTCTTCCCAAAATTCGGCTTCAGGCCATCCTCTGCAACGATCGGCGGCTATCCCGCCTGTATTCGTTGCAGTGACGGATATGGGGACTGGCGCCGTTGATCCAACAAGCTATTTGTCAAATCGCAATCGACTGAGACGATCAATGGCCGCGACCTACCTACCGACACTGAAACAGCTTCAATATCTCGTGGCCCTGCAGGACCATGGCCATTTCGGGCGCGCGGCCGATGCGTGCTTCGTCACGCAATCGACCTTGTCGGCGGGCCTGCGCGAGTTGGAAACATTGATTGGCGTGACGCTGGTCGAGCGGACGCGGCGCGTGGTGCGCTTCACGCCGCTGGGCGAGCGGATCGCCGACAAGGCCCGGCGTGTGCTGCGCGAGGCGGACGAACTGGGCGACATGGCCCGCGCCGCCGGCCGGCCCTTGTCGGGTGAGATGCGGATGTCGGTCATCCCGACCATCGCCCCGTTCATGCTGCCGCGCATCCTGCCTCGGCTGCGCCACGACTATCCGGACCTGAAGCTTTTCTTGCGCGAGGAGCCGAGTGCGCCGGCCTGCGAGCGCCTCCACAATGGCCGCACCGACTGCGTCCTCCTCGCCCTGCCCTTCGCCTGCGGTGAGGTAACAGCGGAACCCTTGTTCGACGACCGACTGTTCGTCGCCTTTCCCACCGACGAAGACAATGCACCGCCCTCGGCCATTCCGGCGGCCGCGATCGACGAAAATCGGCTGCTGCTGCTCGAGGACGGCCACTGCCTGAAGGATCATGCGCTCGCCGCCTGCAATCGCCCCGAACTGCGTGCCGAGGCGACGATGCTGGGCACCTCGCTCCACACGATCGTGCAGATGGTCGACAATGGGCTGGGCATGACGATGCTGCCCGAAATGGCGCTGCGCTCGGGTATTCTCGACAACACCCATATCACCGCGCGCCCCCTCGATGCCGAAAATGCCATGCGCAAGATCGCTCTGGTGTGGCGCCGGGCCAGCCCGCGCGAGAAGGACTTCCGTCTGCTGGCGCAGGTGCTGGCGGAAGCCGCCTGACGCGCAACCGTCGCGCCGCTGCGGCGTCTTTGCCCTCGATATCGCCCTTCATCTTCCAAGGAGACTGGCCCATGACCCGGAACATACGGCCGTTGATGACCCTGTTGCCGCTCACCGCTTTGGTGATGCTCGGCGCCTGCGGGCGCGGACGCGATGCACGGGAGGTTCCGGCGACCCCCTCCTCCACGACCGCACCGGCCGCCCCCGACGGCGGCACGACGCCGCCCGTCAGCGCCGACCAGCCCATGGCTCCGACGCGTACGATCCTGGACAATGCGGCCGCCACGCCGTCCCTGTCCTCGCTGGTCGCAGCGATCCGGGCCGCTTCATTGTCGACCACGCTCGCCGGCCCCGGGCCGTACACGCTCTTTGCCCCCTCCAATGCCGCCTTTGCACGCCTGGCACCTGGAGTGCAGGAACAGTTGCTGCAGCCCGCCAATCACGGCTCGCTGGTGCGGCTGCTGCGTTTCCATATGCTGCCCGGGGTCGTCACCATCTCCGACCTGCAGCAGCGAATCGCGGCGGGCGGTGGGACCGCAACGATCATGACCGTCCAGGGCGAGCCACTGACGCTCAGCATGACACAATCGATCATCACTCTGAGCGATGCGAGCGGCAACAAGAGCTATATCGAAGCGGGCGACCAACGTCAGGCCAATGGCATGATCCACATTGTGAACGGCGTGCTGGTACCAAAACTGGATTAAGAACGTTACTTCTCCGGAATGCCCGCTTCGTGACCGGATCGGGCATTCGTCTCTTCATTCGTGGTGTGATGCGCACGCGCTCCGCCACCAATAGTAGGAGTAAGCTTTTAATGATGAAGACTGTCGCCATTTTCGCCTCGGCCACCATGCTGGCCGGCGTCGCCCAGGCTCAGACCGCCCCGGCCCAGACTCCCCCCGCCCAGACCCTGCCCGCACCTGCCACTCCGGCTCCGGCCCAGGCTACGCCGGTTGCGGCCGGTACGGTCGTGCAGGTTCTGGCGGCAACGCCCGACCGGAGCACCCTGGCCAAGCTGGTCACCACCGCCGGCCTGACCGCCGATCTTTCGGGCCCAGGACCGTTCACCGTCTTCGCGCCCAGCGACGAAGCGTTCAGCCGGATGCCGGCTGGTGCGCTCGACAATCTGAGCAAGCCGGAAAACAAGGCCGCGCTGGCGACCATCCTGAAATACCACGTCGTCTCGGGCAAGGTGACCGCCGAACAGCTCAAGCAGCAGATCACCGCCGGCAACGGCACCGCGACGCTGACCACGTTGGCCGGTCAGCCGCTGACCGCGCAGCTTGGCCCGAACGGCAATGTCATGCTGACCGACGTCAACGGCCAAAAGGCTTATGTGGACAAGGCCGATGTGCCCGCGACCAATGGTGTGATCCACCTGACCAATGGCATCAGCGTGCCTAAGATCGGCTAAGGTCGGTCGCAGGTGAGACGAAGAGGCGGGGTTTCGGCCCCGCCTTTTTTATGGCTGGCGTTCGTCTTCCTGCCACCGCTCGGCTGCCGCCGCATCACTCTCTCGCGCTTCGACCCAACTGGACTGACCTGCGCGGGTCTCACGTTTCCAGAAGGGCGCGTCGGTCTTGAGACGATCTATCAGATAGGCGCAGGCATCAAGCGCATCGCCGCGATGCGGGGCGGCGGCCGCGACGAAGACGATCCGCTCGCCCGGATGCATCGGGCCCACCCGGTGGACGATCGTCGCCGCCTGAAGCGACCAGCGAGTCACGGCATGGGCGGCGATCCGCTCCAGCGCCGCTTCCGTCGCGCCGGGATAATGTTCCAGCTCGAGCTTGTCGACGCCGTCATCCGCCCGGACCAGCCCGCAAAAACTGGCGACGGCACCAGCCTCCGGACGTTCGGCCAATGCCATCTCCGCCGCGACATCGATCGGATCGACCGAAACCCGAACGCGGATCATCCGCCCGTCACCGGCGGAAAGATCGCGACTTCCCGCGCCCCGGCCAGCAATGCGTCGAGACCGACGAAATTCTGGTCGATCGCCGCCCGCAATCTCTCCGGCGCGGCCATCGCCTCGGCATAGCCCCCGCCCCGTGCGGCGAGCCAAGTGATCAGATCGGCAATGGTCACCAATTCGGGGGGGATGGTCACGACGTCTTCGGCCTGCCCGATCCGTTCCCGGACCCAGGCGAAATAGAGGATGGTCAGGCGCATTCAGCTATCCATATGCTTGAGGCCGACGCGCAAATAATCCCAGCCGGTGACCAGCGTCAGCGCGGCGGCCCCCCACAAGGCGGCCAACGCCGCCATCTGCACCCAGGGCCAGCCGGGCAGCGCCCCGCCCAGGATCAGACCGCCCAGCGCGACGAGCTGCAACGTCGTCTTCCATTTCGCCAGCCGCGAGACGGGGACGGAAACCTGCAACTGCGCCAGAAACTCACGCAACCCCGACACGGCGATTTCGCGCAGCAGGATGATGAGGCCGGCGATGACGCTCGCCCCGTTGATCACCTGTACCGCAACCAGCACCAGGATGACGGCGGCCACCATGATCTTGTCTGCGATGGGATCAAGGAAGATGCCGAGTTTCGACACCGCGCCGTTCGCCCGCGCCAGATAGCCGTCGAAATAATCGGTGATGCCCATCAGACAATAGAGGATGAAGGCGATGCCGTATCCCAGCGCCCATTGCGGTTGCCACAACAGCCCCGCCAGCAACGGCACGGCCAGGATTCGCGAGAGCGTCAACAGGTTGGGCAACGTCAGCATAACGCCTTCTAGCGACAAGGCCGCGCATGACAAACCGCTTTAAGCAGTTGGCGATGGGCCATCGCATAGTTATGTTGCCGTCATCCTGTTGCCACGATCGGGCCATTTTTCGTCATGCTCAATGCCCTCGGGCTTCTCAAGCGGCGCCGCTTCCTGCCGCTGTTCACCACCCAGTTCCTCGGCGCTTTCAACGACAATCTGTTCAAGACGTCGATGGTGTTGTTCGCCACCTACACGATCTTCACCGATCCGGTCTCCGAGTCCTATTTTAACGCCGCCGCGACCGGCGCGGCCATCCTGCCCTTCGTCTTCCTGTCGGCGCTGTCGGGCCAATTGGCGGACAGTCATGACAAGGCGCGGATCATCCGCATCGTCAAGACGGTGGAGATCGGCATCATGCTGGTCGGCGCGCTCGGCCTGATGATCGCCAAGATGGGCTATACGACGATCGGCCTCGCATTGATGCTGGGTACGGTACTGGCGCTAGGCGTCCACTCGACCTTTTTCGGCCCGATCAAATACGCGATCCTGCCCCAGCATCTGGAGCCCGGCGACGTACTGGGCGGTACCGGTCTGGTCGAGGCGGGAACCTATCTGGCGATCCTGCTCGGCACGGTGGCCGCGGGGTGGATACCGGTCGAGGCCGCGGCGATCGGCGTGCTCGTCGTCGCCGGCCTGGGCTGGTTCAGCGGGCGCATGGTGCCCCCCGCCCCGCGCGAAGGGCCGCCGCTCAAGCTCAATTACAACCCGTTCACCGCGTCCTGGCGGTTGATCGCGGCGACGCTCCACATCCGCCGGCTGTTCCTGGCGATCATCGCGATCAGCTTCTTCTGGACGATCGGCTCGGTCCTCATCATCGTCTTTCCGCCGCTGGTGAAGAATGTGCTGACCGCGGACAAGGAGGTGGCGAGCCTGGCCATCGCCATCTTCTCCGTCGGCGTCGCGATCGGATCGGTGGTGATCAATACCATGCTGAAGGGCGAGATTTCGGCACGCTACTCCCCCATCTCGGTCATCGCCATGGGGGCGTTCGTGGTGCTGTTCTCGTTCCTCTGCCGCAACTGGACGCCGGCACCCGCCGGTACGCTCTATAGCTGGCAGAGCTTCCTGGCCGAGCCGCGTGCGATCGGCATCTTGGCGACGCTGCTCGCCATTGCGACGACGGGGGGCATGTTCGTCGTGCCGCTCTATGCCTTTCTGACCACGACCGTGGAGAAGGATCAGACCGCGCGGACCGTGGCCGCGAACAATATCGTCAACTGCTTCGCCATGACGATCGGATCCGTCTGCGTCTTCGGGATCAGCGCCATGGGCGTGACGCCCGAGGACATGCTCTTCGTCGTCGCGGGCATGTGCCTGGTCTCCGCCTGGCTGGCGCTACGGCTTCACCGGGCGTGTGCCGATGGCTGCCCCAACGTCGCGTGAACCGGCGCTCGGTCGGGATCAGAGCAGAAAGCTGTAGATGCTGATAAAGAAAGCGGTGAAGCTCAGGACGAACAGGCGCAAATCCTGATCATCGTCGCGCCGGCTCCGGGCTGGCGGGGGCGGTGGCAGGCTGCGTCGAAAAGGATGACGGGCTGCTTCGTTGGTCAGGACAAGGCGGCGTCTCATGGCGAACCTCTTAACGCGCCGTTAACTTCTTCGCCGCTGAGCAATTCCCAGACCCTGTCCCCCCTGCCCCGATAAGAGACAGCGAGGTTTTGGAACCTCCGCTAGTGATATGTAGACATGGCCCGATGCGTCAGGCGCGATTGGGGCGATAGGCATTCAGATCGATGCCGTGCCGGGCGACCTTGTCGTAAAAGGTCTTACGCGGAATGGCGAGGATGGCGAGCGCCGCGCGGACATCGCCGGCCACCTCCTCCAGGACAGCGCGGATCGTCGCCCCCTCGAACCGTTCGACGCGCTCGGGCAGTGATAGCGAATCCCCCGCCTCCTGCCCCTCGCTCGCCAATCCGCCCACCAGCCCCAGGGCGACACGGTTGGCATAGTTGCGCACCTCCCGGACATTGCCCGGCCAGTCATGCGACAAAAGCCGCGCCTGGACGCCGCCATCGATCATCGGCACCGGTCGGCCGAAGCGTTCGGCCGCCTCGCGCAGGAAATGCGCGAAGAGCAGCGGGACATCGGCACGCCGCTCACGCAAGGGCGGGACGCGCAGACGCACGGCATCGAGCCGGTAAAGGAGATCGGCGCGGAACCGCCCCTCCTCCACCGCGCGCGCCAGATCGGACTTGGCGGCCGCGACGATCCGCAGGTCGAGCAGTTGCGGATCCTCCGACCCGATCGCCCGCACCTCACGCTCCTCGACGACGCGCAGCATCCGGCCCTGCAGCGCCGGCGCCATGCTGTCGACCTCGTCGAGAAACAGGGTGCCACGGTTGGCCGCGGCGATGCGGCCCGTCGTCCGGCCATGAGCATGGCCGAACAACTCATCCTCGGCGATCGCCTCGGGCAGCGCGGCGCAGTCGACCGCGATGAAGGGGCGTGTCCGCCGTGCGCTCCAACGGTGAAGAAGCAGTGCGACCAGTTCCTTGCCGGTGCCCGTCTCGCCCTCGACCAGCACATCGACATCGGCCTGTGCCACCTGCCGCACCGTCTCGCGAAGCCGCATCATGACCGGGGTTTCGCCGATCAGCGGATAGGCGCCCTGCGCTTCCTCCGCCGCCGTCCGCAGTCGGCGATTGTCGAGGACCAGCCGCCGCATCTCCAGTGCACGGCCCGCGCTCGCGATCAGATGATCGGCGGCAAAGGGCTTGGCGACGAAATCGAACACGCCCTGTTTCAGCGCCGCGACCGCCATCGGCACATCGCCATGCCCGGTCATCAGGATGACGGGAATTTCGGCATCGATCGCCGCCACCCGGCGGGCCAGTTCGATGCCGTCGATCCCCGGCATACGAATGTCCGACACGACCATTCCCGGAAAGTCCGGCGTAATCGCTGCAAGTGCGGCCAGCGGATCACCATGCGCCTCGACATCGATCCCCGCCAGCTCGAAGGACTGGGCCAGCGCCTGGCGCAGCACCGTGTCGTCATCGACCAGCAAGACCCGCAGGCCGCCATTCGCATCGCCCTCGCTCATGCCCGGCGCAACCGGATAATGAAGCCCGCCCCGCCCAGCGAGGAAGGAATGGTATCCAACATGCCGCCAAACTCCCGCATGATATCCCTGGCAATGCCCAACCCCAGCCCCAGACCATCGGGCTTGCCGGTGACGAAGGGGGTGAAGATCTCCGGCGCGATCTCGGGATCGAGGCCGGGGCCGTTATCCTCGACGGTCAGTTCCACGCTGTCCTGCTCCTCGCGAACGCTCATCCGCACGCGTGGGTTGGGACGGTCCGCCACCGCATCCAGCGCGTTCTGGAGAAGGTTGACCAGCACCTGCTCCAGGCGGACACGGCCCGCGATCACCACGGGCAATGGCTCGTCCGTCGGCCGTTCCAGCACGACGCCCGCGCTGCGAAACCGATCGCCGATCAGCAACATGGTGCCATCGAGCACCGCATCCAGCGCCACCGGCCCGATACCATGCGTGCCCCGCCGGACGAAGCGCCGCATCTCCTGAACGATCGAGCTGATCCGCTCGGTCAGGTCGACGATGGTGGCGAGATTGCCCGCCGCCTTGTCGGGTGCGGCCCGGCTCAAAAAGGTCCGGGCATTCTCCGCCAGCGTACGGATCGCCGCCACCGGCTGGTTGATCTCATGGGCGACGCCGGCGGTGATCGAGCCCAGCGACCCCAGCCGATTGGCTTGCGCCAATTCCTCGCGCGCGGCGCGAAAGCGTTGGTCGGCGCGGATACGCTCCGCGATCTCGATCGTCAGCCGGTCATTGGTCGCGCGAAGCTCGGCGGTCCGCCTGGCGACTTCTGCCTCCAAAGCCTCGCGCGCCTCTGCCACGCGTTCGGCGCGGGTGCGCCGCCAGATGCCGATCAACGCCAGCGCCAGAAGCCCCGCACCGATCAGCGCGGTAACCGATCGAACCCAGCTATCTGCCGCGCGGAAGGCGGAGCGGGAGGGCAACAGGTGGATCAATCGCCAGCCCGGCAACGGCACCGCCACCCGCGCGACGACATGGCGATTGCCCTCGCGATCGATCGCCCAGCCGCCCGGCACCAAGCGATAGGGCGCAGGCCGCAAGCGAACGCCGCCGAACTGCTGCGCATCGTCGATCTCGCCCCGAGCGCCGCGTGTCAGTGGCTTCATCGTCGTGAACAGCGCACCCGGATCAGAGGTCACGACGACCACGCCATGATCGTCGGTCAACAGGCTCTGCCCCGGATCACTTGCCCAGGCCTGGGCGATCCGTCCGAACTCCACCTTCACGACGATCACGCCATCGGGGGCATCGGCGGGACCGATCCGACGGGCAAGGAACAGGCCGGCGCGGTGGCTGGTATTGCCCAACGCGAAATATTCCGACGTCCCGTGCGCCAGTGCCTGGCGGAAATAGGGCCGGAAATTGTAGTTGCGGCCGACAAAGCTGTCCGGTTGCCCCGCATTGGAGGCGGAGACGGTTCGCCCCTGCCGATCGATCGCATAGATGACCGGAGCGCCCGTCCGCTCGGCCAAGCCGCGCAGCTTCTCGTTCAGCCGCTCCGCCGCCCGGCGCGATCCATTGCGCAACGCATTGCCCAGGTCGGGATATTCGACCAGCACGATGGGCAGCAGCCGGAAACGCTGAAGCTCGCTGTTGAGGAGCCGCTCCTGCTGCCGCGCGATCCGGGTGGCATCGGCGCGCAGATCGGCCACTGCCTGACGATGGGCATAGACCCGCAACATCAAAGCCGCCGCCAGCGTCAGCAACAGCACACCCACCAGCGGAATCGCATGACGCCGATAAAGGCGGATCAGGGCAATGAGGCGTGCCATATGTGCGGAATATCGCAAGCGTGGCATCAACACCATGCGGAATTTCGCCCGACAGATGTGAAAGGGAGATTATTTATCGTTATTTATCAAGGTTTTATATCGCGAAGGCCATCACTTTGAATTCGCAGGCGCAATCCCGCACACTCTCGGCAACCCGGAGCGCGGCCCACCGCGTCCGTTCCTTTTTGTAGAGGATGATGAAAGCCGTGATCGCCCAAGATTATGCCGTCGCCGAAGCGCCCAAGCGCGCTCGGGTCTGGTCGCATCTCTATGTACAGGTATTGGTCGCGATCGCACTGGGCGCGATCATCGGCCATTTCTGGCCGTCCTTCGGCGAATCGCTCAAGCCCATCGGCGATGCCTTCATCAAATTGGTGAAGATGATCATCGCTCCCGTCATCTTCCTGACGGTCGTCACCGGCATCGCCGGGATGCGCGAACTGGGTTCGGTCGGCCGCGTGGCCGGCAAGGCCTTTTTCTACTTCATTACCGTGTCGAGCTTCGCTCTGGTCGTCGGCCTGATCGTCGCCAACGTCGTTCAGCCGGGCGCGGGGATGAACATCGACCCGGCCTCGTTGAATGCGGGCTCGATCGCGGAATATACCGCCAAGGCGCATGACACGACCGTCACCGGCTTCCTGCTGGGCATCATTCCCGACACGCTGGTCAGCGCCTTCACCCAGGGCAACATCCTGCAGGTCCTGATGGTCGCCATTTTGTTCGGCATCTCGATGGCGCTGGTTGGCGAACCGGCCCGCCCGCTGCTGAACAGCCTGGAACGGATCAGCATTGTCGTCTTCCGGATGGTCGGCATCCTGATGCGTGCCGCCCCGATCGGGGCCTTTGGTGCCATCGCCTTCACCATCGGCAAATACGGCGTCGGCAGCCTCGTCAATCTCGGTGCCCTGGTCGCGACCTTCTACTTCACCTCGATCCTGTTCGTCGTCGTCGTGCTCGGCACCATCGCCCGTGCCAATGGCTTCTCGGTCCTGAAGCTGATCCGTTATCTGAAGGCCGAATTGCTACTGGTGCTCGGCACCTCCTCGTCCGAAGCCGCACTGCCCAGCCTGCTTCAGAAGATGGAAAAGGCCGGTTGCGAGAAGTCGGTGGTCGGCCTGGTCGTCCCCACCGGTTATTCGTTCAATCTGGACGGCACCAACATCTACATGACGCTGGCCGCGCTGTTCATCGCCCAGGCCTGCGGCGTCGATCTTTCGCTGGGTCAGCAACTGGCGCTCCTGCTCGTCGCCATGCTGAGCTCGAAAGGTGCGGCGGGTGTCACCGGGGCCGGCTTCATCACCCTGGCCGCCACCCTGTCGATCGTGCCGGACGTGCCCGTGGCAGGCATGGCGCTGATCCTCGGCATCGACCGCTTCATGTCGGAGTGCCGCAGCCTGACCAACTTCATCGGCAACGCGGTGGCCACAGTGGTCGTCGCCCGCTGGGAGGGAGCACTGGACAAGGACGCGCTGGACGCGGCCTTGAACAACAAGTCGGTATTGCCGGCCGCACAGCCGGCCATCGCCTGACCTGCGCGGAAAAGTCCCGCCGCGCGAACCGGCCGGACTTTTCCTTAACGTTGCAACGCTAGTGCAGCCGATGTGACGACAGACCGGTACGATTGAGGGGACTATTATCATGAAATTCGTTTGGCTCGTCGGCTCCGCCGCCATCCTGGCGGCGGGTCTGGCCCCAAGCATCGCCAGCGCGCAGGCCGTCACGCCCAAGGCGGCCGCCGAGCCGGCCAGCCCGGCCAGCACCGCCTATCCCACCTCAGCCGCCGGCGACGGCAATACGGTCAATGGCTACAACCAGTCGCGTTGGGCCGAAGACTGGAGCAAGCTGTGCGATCCCGCCAAGCGGGACGATTTCATCGATGCGCTGAAATGCGTGAAGCTGACCGAGGACGGCAAGTCCTATGTCACCTTTTCAGGGGAGCTGCGCACTCGCGTCAACCTGACCACCAACCCCAATCTGCGCGAAGTCCAGCAGCAGCGTCAGGACATCGCCCGTATCGTCGGTGGCGCCGATGTTCATCTGGGCGACCATTTCCGGGTATTCGGCGAACTGGGCCGCGCGGAGTTGCAGGGCATCAACCTGGGCACGCCCGGCGGCAATCTGCGCAACCAATTGGCGGTGCAGCAGCTTTTTGCGGAGGTGAAGGGCAAGGCACTGGGCCTCGACGTCGGCGTGCGCGCGGGTCGCCAGGAGTTCTTCGACGGGCCGCAGCTCCTGACCGTCGGGCGTGACAACAATACATTGTACTTCGTCCTCGACGGCGTGCGTGCCTATGCGCGCGGTAAGAATGCGCGGGTGGACGTCTTCGACCTGAATTATGTCAATTATGGTTTCGGGGGGATCAGCGACGACAAGACCAATCCGGATGTGCGCTTCTCGGGCGCGACCTTCGGCTTTCGTCTTTCACCCAAGCTGTTCGGCGGGTCCAAGCTGTACCTCGATCCCTTCATCTGGCGGCTGCGCAATCGCCGGGGATCATGGGGTGGCGTGACAGATCTCGAGGAACGTTATTTCCTCGGTCTGCATAGCTATGGTGATATCGGTCCGATCAATCTCGACTGGACCGTCAATCACCAGCGCGGCACCTTTGGCAACCGTCCGATCTCGGCCTGGCAGGCATTCGTGGCGCAGACCTACAAGTTGGGCAAGGCGTCCGATGCGCCACGCGTCGGCGTCCACTTCGACTATGGATCGGGCGGCGGCTCTTATAACCGCACGGGCGCCTTGAATACGACCAATGGCCTGTTCGGGAACAACATCTATTACAGCTACGGCCTGTTCCTGACGCCGACCAACCTGCTGTACGCCGCGCCGAACTTCACCTTCACGCCGCTGAAGGGCGTGCGGTTAGCCGCGGAATATGGCTTTGCCTGGCGCCCCGACGAGTTCGATGCCGTCTATCGCGCCAGCGGCGCGCCCTGGGCCGGCACGCAGAATGTCCGCGGCAAGAAGGTGGCCGAGGTCGCCCGCCTGCAGGCGGTGTGGACCATTACGCCGCGTCTTTCGTTTACCGGCCGTTACGAACATTTCCAGGCGGACACCGTCTTGAAGCGTGCGAATTTGAAGAGCTCGGATTTCTGGGCCGGCTGGCTCAGCTTCCGCTTCTAAACGCCACACATCAGAAACGACCAAGGGGAGTAGATATGTCAGCCACCATCGCCGATCCCGGACGGCACCGCCTGAAATCCATCATCGGCGGATCGACCGGCAATCTCGTCGAATGGTTCGACTGGTATGTCTACTCCGCCTTCACCCTCTACTTCGCGCCACACTTCTTCCCCTCGGAGAACCGCACCGCCCAGTTGCTGAGCGCGGCGGCGGTGTTCGCGGTCGGCTTCATCATGCGACCGATCGGCGCCTGGATCATGGGCATCTATGCCGATCGCAAGGGGCGCAAGGCGGGGCTTACCCTGTCGGTGACGCTGATGTGCATGGGCTCGCTGATTATCGCGGCGACGCCCAGCTATTCCACCATCGGCCTGGCGGCGCCGGCGCTGCTGGTGATCGCGCGCCTGATGCAGGGCCTGTCGGTCGGGGGCGAATATGGCGCCAGCGCGACCTATCTCTCCGAGATGGCGGGCAAGGATCGCCGCGGCTTCTTCTCGTCCTTCCAATATGTCACGCTGATCTCCGGACAGCTTCTCGCCATCTGCGTCCTCTTGATCCTTCAGGCGACCATGACCGAGGCGGCGCTGGACGAATGGGGCTGGCGCATCCCCTTCGCGCTGGGCGCGGTGCTCGCCATCGTCGTCTTCTACATCCGGCGTGGCCTGGCCGAGACGCAGAGCTTCGAGAACACCAAGAAGGATGGCGCGCCCCAGTCGGGGCTGGTCCAGCTCTTCACCAAACATCCGCGCGAGACGCTGACGGTCATGCTGCTGACCGCCGGCGGCACCCTCGCCTTCTATGCCTATTCGATCTACATGCAGAAATTCCTGGTGAACACGAGCGGCTTCAGCCGTGAGGTCGCCAGCCAGATCAACGCCGTCACCCTGTTCATCTTCATGCTGCTTCAGCCGGTCGCGGGCGGATTGTCCGACCGGATCGGGCGCAAGCCGCTGATGGTCGCGTTCGGCATTGCGGGCGTGCTGTTCACCTATCCGATCTTCTCGACGCTGGAGACGACGCGCGATCCGTTGGTGGCGGGCGCATTGGTGATGGTCGCCCTGATCATCGTCACCGGCTACACCTCGATCAACGCGGTGGTGAAGGCCGAGCTGTTCCCCGCGCATATCCGCGCGCTGGGCGTCGCCCTGCCCTATGCGCTGGCCAATACCATCTTCGGCGGCACGGCGGAGTCGGTCGCGCTGCTGTTCAAGCGGTCTGGCTTCGAACAGGGCTTCTATTGGTACGTCACGGCGATGATCGGTATCTCGCTGATCGTGTATCTGCGGATGCGCGACACCCGCAAGAACAGTCAGATCATCGAGGACTGATCCTCAACCACCCCGTCCGGCAAGCACCCGCGACACGATCGGGCCGAGGCTTTCCGCCTTGGCCCGATCCACATGCGAGATATGGGTGATCAGCGCCTGATCCAGCACCGTGTCGATCGGCGAGGGCGTGCGCTGGGGCGGCAGCAGGGCGGCAAGCTGGGTCACGAGTTCCCGCGCGGTCGCCGCGTTGGCGCTGAGTTGGGCGAGCACCGCATCGACCTCGACATGCGCCTCGTCCTCGCGCCAGCAGTCATAGTCGGTGACCATGCCGATCAGCGCATAGGGAAGCTCCGCCTCACGCGCGAGCTTGGCCTCGGGCATGGCGGTCATGCCGATGACGTCGGCGCCCCATTGGCGATAGAGATAGCTTTCGGCGCGTGTCGAGAATTGCGGCCCCTCCATCGCCAGATAGGTCCCCCCACGCGCCACCGACGCCCCCGCCCGCTCCGCCGCCTCGGCCGCGAAGACCGACAAGCGGGGACATACCGGATCGGCCATCGAGACATGGGCGACGAGGCCGGCACCGAAGAAGCTGGTATCCCGGTGCACGGTCCGGTCGATGAACTGATCAACCGCGACGAAGCGGCCGGGCGGCAGTTCCTCGCGCAAGGATCCGATCGCGGAGATGGCGAGCACGTCGGTGCAGCCGGCGAGCTTCAACGCATGGATATTGGCCCGGGCATTGACCTCGGTCGGCGACAAGCGATGGCCCCGTCCGTGACGTGGCAGGAAGACGAAGTTCGTCGCCCCGATCCGCCCGCGCACCAACGTATCCGATGGCGCACCCCAGGGGGTGTCGATCACCAGTCGTTCGACATCCTCCAACGCGTCGATCGCATAGAGCCCCGATCCGCCGATGATCCCGATCGTCCACTGGCTTGGCTGCGTCATATATCGTCCCCCATTGGTCCAGCGGCGCTACGCCGAAAGCCCCTATTGTCAAAGGGGCGCGGCGAATATCTCCGCCGCGCCCCTCGCGCCCTGCGTACCGGCCGGGGAGTGGGGTCAACCGGCCGCCGGCGTCCCGCCTGTCTCACGCAGCCCACCACCCAGCGCGACGTAGAGGGTCACGTCGTTCTGAAGCGCGGAGCTGCGCAAGGTCAGCAATTGCTGCTCGGCGGAAAACAGATTCCGCTCGGCATCCAGCACCTCTAGGTAGATGGAGATGCCGTTATTGTAGCGCAGCCGCGCCGTACGGGCGAGGCGCCGCTGCGCCTCCACCGCGCGCGTCTGCGCCTCGATCTGCTCGGCGAAGCGACGCCGCGCGACCAGCGCATCGGCCACTTCGCGGAACGCGCCCTGCACCGTCCGCTGATAGGCGGCGGTCAGTTCGTCGGCTTGCGCCCGGCTCAGCCGAAGCTGCGCGTTGCGACGTCCCCAGTCGAAGATCGGCAGCAATGCGGCACCCTGCACCTGATATTGCTGCGAATTGCCATCGATCAGGTTCCTGAGGGCCGGCGAGACGAAACCCGCCAGACCGGTCAGCGAGATGCTGGGCAGGAAGGCCGCGCGCGCCGCGCCGATATTGGCATTGGCCGCCAGCAATTGCTGCTCCGCCTGAAGCACGTCCGGCCGGTTCACCAGCAGGGCCGAAGGCAGGCCCGGTTCGATCGCGGCGAACTGGTTCTGATCGCCGAGGCGACGCCCGGCCGGCAGCGGCCCCGTGATGGGACCGCCGACAAGGACCGTCAGCAGATTTTGCGACTGCGCCACGGTGCGGCGGAGCTCGGCCAACTGGGTCTCCGCCTGGGTCAACAGCGCCGCCGCCTGATCGTAATCGACGCTGGAGGTGACGCCGGCATCCATCCGCCGCTTGGCGATGCCCAGCCCCTCGCGGCGGCTGGCAACGGTCCGCTCGGCAAGCGCGATTTGCTCCTCGGCGGCGCGGATCTGGAGATAGGTCGCGGCGACCTGCCCGACCAGCGACAGGCGGAAGGCGCGCTCCGCCTCGACCGTCGCCAGATATTGCCGCCGTTGCGCCTCGGCCAGATTGCGCACGCGGCCCCAGAAATCGAGCTCGAAGCTCGATACCCGGGCGCCCAGCGCGAACTGGTTATAGGTGATCGAGGTTGGGTTCTGCGCGTCGCCACCACCGGGAAGCGCATTGCCAAAACCGAGCGAATTGAGGGGAATCCGCGTCCGCGAAGCGCTGGCCGACAGGTCAAGCGGCGGAAGGCGCTGCGCATCCTGGATGCGATATTGCGCCCGCGCCTGGGCGACGCGCGCCACCGCCTGCGCCAGATCGCGGTTATTCGCCAAGGCGGCCGCGATATAGGCCTTGAGCTGTTCGTCCGCGAAAAACTCCCGCCATCCGATCTCGGCCGCCGTCCGCGTTCCCGCGCCCGCCTCGGGATAGGTGGCGGACACGGGGGCGACCGGCTGGCGATATTGCGGCGCCAGATTGCAGGCGGTCAGTGCGCTGGTCAGCGCCAGCGTGGCGGCCGCACGGGAAAAGCCCTTATGCATGGGCCGGGCCCTCCTCATGGCCATTTGGGTTGTGGGCGTCGCGCGCTTCACGCTCACGTGCCTCCTCCTCGGCATCCTCGGCTTCATGGTCGTGCTCACGCGCCAGCCACTTCTTCGCCGCGATGTAGAAGACCGGCGTGAAGAAGATGCCGAACGCCGTGGCAGCGATCATGCCGCCCATCACGCCCGTACCCACCGCACGACGGCTCGCCGCACCCGCGCCACTGGCGATGAACAGCGGCACCATGCCCAGGATGAAGGCCAGGCTGGTCATCAGGATCGGGCGCAGACGCTGCCGCGCCGCCTCCACCGTCGCCTCGAAGGGCGTGCGGCCGGCCTGCTGGTCCTCGATGGCAAATTCGACGATCAGGATCGCGTTCTTCGCCGCGAGACCAATGATGGTGATCAACCCGACGTTGAAATATACGTCCGCCGAGAAGCCGCGTAGAATGGTCAGCAGCACCGCGCCGAGCACACCGAACGGCACCACCAGCAACACCGCCAGCGGGATCGCCCAGCTTTCATAGAGCGCGGCCAGCAGCAGGAAGACGACGATCAGCGACAGGCCGAGCAGCAACCCGATCTGGCCACCGGCCTGCTTTTCCTCGAAGGCGGTGCCGGTCCACTCGAAGCTCATGCCCGGGGGCAGGACTTCGCGTGCGATCTGCTCCATCGCGTTGAGCGCGGTCCCGGTCGACTGGCCGGGCGCAGCCATGCCGGAGACGGTCAGCGACGGATAGCCGTTATACCGCTCCAACTGCTGCGGACCATTCTGCCAACGCACCTTCGTGAAGGCCGAGAAGGGCACCATATTGCCCTGCTGATTGCGGACACGCAGCGCCAGCACGTCGTCGGGCGACATGCGCTGCGGCGCATCGGCCTGCAGATAGACGCGCAGCACATTGCCTTCGCGAACGAAGTCATTGGCATAGGCCGAACCGAAAGCGATCGACAGTGTCTGGTTGACGTCGGCGATCTGGAGACCGAGTGCCCGTGCCTGGATGCGGTCTATATCCACATAGAGCTGCGGCGCCGGCCCCAGACCTTCCGGACGAACCCCCATTAGCGCCTTGTTCTGCGACGCCTTGGCGAGAATGGCACCCTGTGCCTGCTGCAACGCCGCCTCACCCAGGCCCGAGCGATCCTCGATCTTCATCGAGAAGCCGGTCGCGTTGCCCAGCGCCTGGATCGGCGGCGGGTCGAGCGCGAAGATGGTCGCTTCCGGGATCGACTGGACGAAGCCCATGGTCTTGCCGACCAGCGTCGTCGAGTTGTTCTCGGTCCCCTTGCGATCCTCCCACGGCTTCAGGTTGACGAAGGAGATGCCCGCCGCCTGCCCCTGGCCGAAGAAATTGAAGCCAGCGACCGAGACGATGTCCGACACCTGCGGCTGGGCATGGAGGAACTTCTCCACCTTGGTGATCGCCTCGCCCGTCCGCTCCAGCGTGGCGCCGGGCGCCGCGTCATAGGACACGAAGATATAGCCCTGATCCTCGGTCGGCAGGAAACCACCGGGCACGCGGGTGAACAACAGGCCCGTCATGACGACGACCACGGCGAACACCGCCAGCCAGCGCACCGGGCGCGACATCATCGTCTTGACGCCGCCGGTATACTTCTCCGTGCCCCGGCCGAACTTGTCGTTGAACCAGTTGAAGAAGCGGCGCGGCAGGCCCCGCACGCCCGGCTTGGGCTCGGGACGATCCTCAAGATGCGCATCCTCCTGCTTCAGCAGCGTCGCGCACAGCGCCGGCGTCAGCGTCAGCGCGAGCAGCGCCGAGAAGAAGATCGAGACGGCCAGCGTCACCGAGAATTGGCGGTAAATGCCGCCCGTCGAGCCCGGGAAGAAGGCCATCGGAATGAACACCGCGACCAGCACCAGCGTGATGCCGATGATCGCGCCGGTGATCTGCCCCATCGCCTTTACGGTCGCGCGGCGGGGGCTCAGCCCCTCTTCGGACATGATGCGCTCGACATTCTCGACGACGACGATCGCGTCGTCGACCAGGATGCCGATCGCCACCACCATGCCGAACAGCGACAGCGTGTTGATCGAGAAGCCGAAGGCCAACAGGCCGATACAGGCGCCCCCCAGTGCGATCGGCACGACGATCGCGGGGATCAGCGTGGCGCGCCAGTTCTGAAGGAAGAGAAACATCACGAGGAAGACGAGGATCATCGCCTCGACGAGCGTGTGGATGACGCTGTCGACCGACGCCGTGATGAACGGCGTGGTGGTGAAGGGGACGCTCCACGTCACATCGGCGGGGAAGCTGGACTGCAGCGCCTTCATCCGCGCCGATACCGCCTCCGCCGTCGCCAGCGCGTTGGCTCCGCTCGCCAACTGGACGGCGAGACCCACCGTCTCCTTGCCGTTCAGCGTCAGACGGAATCCATAATTGTCCTTGCCCAGTTCCACCCGCGCGACATCGCCCAGCCGGATCGCCGATCCATCCGGATTGGCGCGGATGATGATCTGGCGGAACTGCTCGGGCGTGGCGAAGCGGTTCTGGGTGATGATCTGCGCGGTGAACTCTGCCGTACGGTTCAGCGGCTGCGCACCGATCGAGCCGCCCGCCGTCTGACTATTCTGCTCCTGAACCGCCGCCAGCGCTTCCGAGGCGGACAGATTGTAGCCGGCAAGCTTCTGCGGATCGAGCCAGATGCGCATCGCATAGGGCGAACCGAAGAGCTGAACGTCGCCGACGCCATCGATACGACGAAGCTCATTGCGGATATTGTTCTCGGCGAAGTTACCCATCTCGACGGGGCTGGTCTTGCCGGTTTTCGAGCTGAGCGTGATGACTTCGAGGAAGCCCGCCGAGCCCTCGGTCACCTGAATGCCGAGCGCACGGACCTCCTGCGGCAGGCGCGGTTCGGCACGGCTTAGGCGATCCTGGACCTGGGTCCGTGCGACGTCCAGATTGGTGCCAGGCTTGAAGGTGACGGTGATCTGCGCCGTGCCGTTCGAGCGGCTGGTCGACGCCATGTAGAGGAAATTGTCGACGCCGTTCAGTTCCTTCTCGATGACCGCGGTCACCGAACGGTCCATCACTTCGGCATCGGCGCCGTTATAGCTGATCGCCAGATTGAGCGAGGGCGGCGCGACCGAGGGATAGCTTTCGATCGGCAGCAGGCGGAGCGCGATCACGCCGAATAGAGCGATGAAGAGCGCAATCACCCAGGCGAAGACCGGGTGATAGACGAAGAAGCGGTTCATGTGATGCGTTCCCCGGCGATCAGCGACCAGCGGCGGGCTGGCCGCCCGCTTGGCCCTGTGCCCGTTGCCCATTGGCGGGTGCGTCCGGCCGGCCGCCGGCCTGATCGGCGCCTTGGACGCGGACCTTCTGGCCCGGCTGAACCTTCTGCCAGCCCTCGGTCACCACCTTTTCGCCGGGCTTGAGGCCCGAGAGGACCACCCAGTTGCTGCCCACCTGGCCGCCCAGGGTAATCGGCCGTGCCTGGATCGTGCCCGATCCGTCGACCACCATCACCGAGGCGGCCTGGTTGCTTAGCTGCACCGCGCGCTGCGGCACCGAAATCCCGTCGCGGATCGTCCCGGCCGTCACATGCGCACGCACGAACTGGCCGGGCAGCAACATGCGGTTCGGGTTCGGGAAGCGAGCCCGCAACTGCTGGCTGCCGGTCGTGGGATCGACGGTCTGGCCGGCAAAGTCGATCTGCCCCGCCGGCCCATATTCGGTCCCGTCCTCCAGCGTCAGGCGAACCGTGATCTGCGACAAATTGGGCAGCGCCAACCCGCCGGAACGGGCCTGGCTGATCAGTTCGCTCAGCGCCGCGTTGGACTGAGTGAAGACCGCATAGATGGGCGACATCTGGTCGACCTGGGTCAGCGGAGTCGCCTGGGTCGCGCTGACCAGCGCGCCTTCGGTCACCTGCGCACGGCCGACCCGGCCGGCGATCGGCGCCCGGACGATGGTGTAGCTGAGCTGCAACTGCGCACGCGACAAGGCGGCGCGCGCATCGGCAACGCTCGCATCCGCCTGACGCAGCGTGGCCTGCGCCGCATCGAACTCCTGCGCGCTGACCGCGCGTTCGGACACCAGCGGCTGATAACGGCGGACGATCGACGCCGCATTGACCCGCGCCGCCTCGGCCCGGGCCAGCGCCGCCTGTGCCTGCTGCACCTGCGCGCGGTAATCCCGCTGGTCGATGCGGAACAGCGGCTGTCCCTCGGCCACGTCGGTGCCTTCGCGATACAAGCGCGCCTCGACGATACCATCGGTCCGCGCCCGCACCTCGGCCGTGCGAATCGCCTCGATTCGGCCGGGCAGCTCGATGATGTTCGGCACCGCGGTGGATTGGACGGTGATTGCCGTCACCAGCGGTGGCGGGGGCGCAGCCTGTTGCTGCTGATCGCCTTGACCGCACGCCGCCAATGCAAGCGCCATCGCAAGCGACGACCCAGGAACGAAAAATTTGGCCACGCCGAGAAACTCCCTGAACCACATGACGTTTAAGTCATCAGCATTTCGTCTAGCTCGCACCTGCAAAAAAGCAACGACTAAGTCCAATTAAATTTGACGTCCTGCCTTACACGCCGCAAAAGGGCCTCCATGGCGACCACCACCATCAAGAGAAGCGCAGGGCGCCCCACGCGGGAGCAGGCGCAGCATATCGACGACATCATCCTATCGGGCGCGCGCGAAGCCTTTTGCCGACGCGGCATCGAAGGCACTTCGATGGAAGAACTCGCGCTATCTGTTGGGGTTAGCAAGCATACTATCTATCGGCGCTATACCGGCAAGATGGCCCTGCTGGACGCGGTCGTCACGCGCGACCTGGACCGGCTGCGTCAGGCGATGGATGAGGATGGCACAGGCCACAGCCCGTTGGATCGCCTGCGCTTCGCCGCACGGCGTTTTTTTCTTTTTTGCGTAGAGCCGGACTCCGTTCGTTTCATGGCATTCATGACATCCGAGTCTGTATTTTCCGAAGAATTGCGCGAACGATTCGCAACGTGGGACCGGGTGTTGTGCGATCCGATCGTCGCCTGTGTTCGCGAAGCGCAGGAGGCCGGGGAATTGCGGGGCGACGAACCGGCGCAGAGCCTGTTCAACCTGTTGGCCGATATGCTCGACGGTCCCAGCCGGCGGTTGCAGTTCGACTTGCCCGACCCCTTTGGCGGCCTGGATGCCGACAGTTTCTTCGAGCATCGCTGGTCCGTCTTCTTGAAGGTCGCCACCGCACGATGAGGCGGAACGGGACGCAAGAGCAGACGTTGGCGTGGCGATGTCCGACGACCACCTGATCTTCTGCCCCGATGATGTCGATCTGTCCCGGTCGCCGCTTCGCCGGGGCATTGCCCAACCCACCTTCGTTTTGGGGGCCTTCAATCCCGGCATGACGCAATTGCCGAACGGCAATCTGCTATTGATAGTCCGCATTGCCGAGGCCCTGTCCGAGCCGATCGACGGCGGCCATGTCCGTGCGATCCGTTGGGATCGCGGAAGCTATACACTGGACCGCTATCCCGTCGATCAGGTCGACATGACCGATCCCCGGCAATTCGCGATCCGGGGCGCGGCGCACCGCATTCTGGCCCTGACCTCCCTGTCATGGTTGCTGCCGGTCGAACTGTCGCCCGACGGTAGCGCCATTGTCGCGGTCCATTATGATAAGGCGATCGAGCCGGCCGCCACCTGGCAGGATTATGGCGTCGAGGATGCCCGGATCAGCCGGATCGGCGACCGCTGGTATATGACCACCTGCTCGGTCTCGGCCGAGCGCCACTCGACCACATTGCATATATCCGACAACGGCCTCGATTATCGGCTGGCAGGGATCATTCTCGACCATCAGAACAAGGATATGCTGTTCTTCGAAGGGCTGGTCGGCGGGCGCTTCATGGCGCTGACCCGCCCCCTGGGTGAAGTCTATTTCGCCTATCCGGACGACAGCCCCTTTATCGGCGGCCCATCGATCAATTTTGCCACCTCACCCGACGGGCTGCATTGGAAGCCCCTCGAAGCGCCGGGCATCCGCGCCCGCAAGGCTTCGAAGTCGGCGATGAAGGTCGGTGGCGGCACACCCCCGATTTTGACCGATCAGGGCTGGCTGACCCTGTATCACGGCGTCGAGCGTCGCGAGTCCGTCGGCATTTATCGCAGCTTCTGGGCGCTGTTCGATGCCGATGACCCGACCAAGATCATCCGGATCGAAGACGAGCATCCCCTGCTGGAGGCCGATCCGTCGCTGACCGCGCCGATCGCCCATCAGATGTATCTGCCGACACCGGTGGTCTTCTCCACCGGCATCGTCGACCTTGGCGATCATTATCTGATCGCCAGTGGCGAAGCCGATCTGGCGTGCCGGATGACCCGCTTGCCCAAGGATCGCGTCCGATGAGCGCCGTGCCCTGGTGGCAATCGGCCGTGCTCTATCAGATCTATCCCTGGTCGTTTCAGGACAGCGATGGCGACGGCATCGGCGACCTTCGCGGGATCGAAGCGAGGCTCGACTATCTGGTCGATCTGGGCGTGGATGCGATCTGGTTATCCCCGATATTTCCGTCACCTATGGCGGATTTCGGTTATGACGTGGCGGATTATTGCGGGATCGATCCACGCTTCGGAACGCTGGCCGATTTCGGCTCGCTTCTGGCCTCTGCCCATACGCGCGGCCTGAAAGTCCTGCTCGATTTCGTTCCCAACCATAGCTCGGACCAGCATCCCTGGTTTATCGAGAGCCGCTCGTCCCGTGAGAATTCCAAGCGCGATTGGTATATCTGGCGCGACCCGGCCCCCGATGGTGGCCCGCCCAATAATTGGATCAGCGACTTTGGTGGCCCGGCCTGGACCTATGACGCGCCCAGCGGCCAATATTATTACCATGCCTTCCTGAAGGAACAGCCCGATCTCAACTGGCGCAACCCCGAGGTGCGTGCCGCCATGCTCGACGTGCTGCGCTTCTGGTTCGCGCGTGGCGTGGATGGGTTTCGGATCGACGTCCTGTGGCACATCGTCAAGCACGCCGAATTTCCCGACAATCCGATCAACCCCGATTGGGACCCCACCACCGGGGAGATGAATCGGGTGTTTCAGCATCACTCGACCGATCAGCCCGAAGTGCATGACATCACCGCCGATATGCGCGCCATCGCGGATGCCTTTGGTCGTGAAGGGGATGAGCGGGTTCTGATCGGCGAGATCTACCTGCCGGTCGAACGGCTGATGCGCTATTATGGCCTTGAGGGCGAAGGGGTGCACCTGCCCTTCAACTTCCAGTTGATCGACGCCCCATGGCAGGCGCGCAGCCTGGCGCGGATGATTGCCGAATATGAAGCGGCCTTGCCCCCCGGCGGCTGGCCCAATTGGGTATTGGGCAACCATGACCGACCGCGTAGCGCGACCAAGCGAGGCGCGGCCCAAGCCCGTGTCGCGGCGATGCTACTGCTGACGCTCCGCGGCACGCCGACGCTTTATTATGGCGACGAACTGGGATTGGAAAATGGGGTCATTCCTCTCGACCGGGTCCGTGATCCACGCGAATTGCGGGAGCCGGGTTTGGGCTTGGGACGCGATCCCGTCCGCACGCCGATGCCATGGGACGATAGCCCACAGGCCGGCTTTACCCAAGGTGAGCCCTGGCTGCCTTTGGGGGCCGGTTGGGAACATCAAAACGTTGCCGCCGAGCGCGACGATCCCGCCTCGATACTTTCGCTTCATCGCCAATTGCTGGCGCTGAGGCGTGCGACCCCCGCCTTGGCCACTGGCTACATAAAGCTGCTTGAGGTGGAGGGTGACGTATTGGCTTATGAGCGTGAACAGGATGGCGAGCGCTTCGTCGTTGCACTGAATCTGAGCCACGCTCCTGCCATGGTCGACCTGCCGGTGGCGCGACCTCTCCTTTCCACCCTGCCGGGGCCATTGGCTGACACCGCTCCTTCCATCCTGCGTCCCGATGAGGGGCTGATCCTGAAAGTCGACGCCGCCGCATGAAGATCGCGATGATTGCCCCGATCGCGTGGCGGACCCCGCCCCGCGCCTATGGCCCCTGGGAGTTGGTCACCAGCCTGCTGACCGAAGCGTTGGTGGCACGCGGCGTCGATGTCACCCTGTTCGCAACGCAGGACAGCATCACCAATGCCACGCTGGCCGGTCCGGTGCCGGCCGCCTATTCGGAAGACCCATCGGTCGATGCCAAGGTCTGGGAGATGCGGCATCTCGCCACCGTCTTCGAACGTGCCGGCGAATTCGATCTGATCCATAACCAGGCAGATTTTCCGGCCCACGCCTTTTCCCGGCTGGTCGATACGCCGATGGTGACGACCATCCACGGCTTTTCGTCGGAACGGATCATGCCGATGTACGAACCCTATCAGGATCGGGTTCATTATGTGGCGATCTCCGATGCCGACCGCCATCCGCGTCTTCGCTATGCGGCCACGATCCATCACGGCATCCCGATCGAACAATTTCCTTTTGATTCAGAAGGTCATGATAATCTCCTCTTTTTTGGTCGCATCCATCCCGACAAAGGTGCGGCCGAGGCCATCACGGCCGCGCAGGCCAGCGGACGGCGGCTGATCATGGCCGGGATCGTCCAGGACCAGGGTTATTGGGAGCGAGAGGTCGCGCCCTATGTCGATGGCGATCGCATCGTCTATCGCGGCCCTGTCGGTGGTGCGGAACGGACGGCGACGCTGGGTCGGGCCCGCGCCTTGCTCCACCTCATCAATTTCGACGAACCTTTCGGCCTGTCGGTGGTCGAGGCGATGGCATGCGGCACCCCCGTCATCGCGATCCGGCGGGGATCGATGGCGGAGCTGATCGACGACGGCGTCACCGGCTTTCTGGTCGACAATGTGGATGAGGCCATAGCGGCGATAGAGCGTATCGGCGAAATCGACCGTGCCGCCTGTCGCAAAGCCGCCGCAACCCGCTTCTCCGTCGATCGGATGGCCGACGAGTATTTCGCGCTTTATCGCTCGATCTTGGGCTGATCGCGGAGCGACAGCGCAACGGCATCGATCCGGCGGAGCATCGCGACAAAGGCCTCCAGCTCCTCCGGCTTGAAACCCTCGAACAATTGTTCTTCCAGTTCTAATGCCTTGGGAGACACATCTGCGTATAATTCTCGGCCAGCTTCGGTCAGGACAAGCAGATGGGAGCGCCGGTCGCCCTCATGCGCCGTGCGCGCCATCAGCCCGCGGCCGACCATGGCGATCGCCGCGCGGGAGACCGTGACCTTATCCATCCGGCTTCGCTCGCACGCCGCCGATTGGGCGACCGCCCCCTCCTCCGCGACGATCGCGATCAGCCGCCACTCCGGAATCGTAAGCCCGAAAAGCTTTTGATAGGCGCTGGCGATATGGTCGCTAACCAAATTCGAGGTAATCGACAGACGGTAGGGAAGGAAGGCATCAAGCCGCAATTCGCGAGATCGTAACATTTGACACCAATTCTCCGGTCTGCGATTTAGTCACCAACGTTACTGGATCAGGAGTTGGACGTCATGGCAACCACCCCGAACAATCCGCTGGGCCTGGACGGCTTCGCCTTTTGCGAGTTCACCACCCCCGAACCCGATATGCTAGCCCGACAGTTCGACGCGATGGGCTTCGTCCCCACCCATCGTCATCCCGAGAAAGCCATCACCCGTTACAAGCAGGGGCGTATCACGCTGCTCCTGAATGCCGAGGCCGAAGGCCAAGCTGCCGATTTCCGTGCCGAGCACGGCCCATCGGCCAGCGGCATGGGCTTTTACGTCGCCGACCCGGCGGAGGCGTTCGATCACGCGGTCATGGGCGGCGCGAGCCCCGTCGATGCGACGCGCGGTTGCCTGACACCCGATGCCAAGGCCATCGAAGGGATTGGCGGCAGTTATCTCTATCTCGTCAAGGCGGGCGGCGACCTTTTTGCCGACTGGAACGAGGTCCAAGGCTGGCAGCAGGCCGAGGCCGAGAATAATGTCGGGCTCGATCTGCTCGACCACCTCACGCACAATGTCCGTCGCGGCGAGATGCGGACCTGGTCGGGCTTCTATTCCAAGCTGTTCGGCTTCGAGGAGCAGAAGTATTTCGACATCAAGGGCAAGGCGACCGGCCTGTTCAGCCAGGCGATGATCGCCCCCGATAAGGCGATCCGCATCCCCCTTAACGAGAGCCAGGACGAGAAGAGCCAGATCGAGGAATTCATTCGCGAATATAATGGCGAAGGCATCCAGCACCTCGCACTGACCACCGAAAATATTTACGAGACGGTCGAAAAGCTGCGCGCGCGCGGCGTGCGGTTGCAGGATACGATCGAGACCTATTACGAACTGGTCGACAAGCGCGTGCCGGGCCATGGCGAGGATCTGGATCGGTTGAAGCGCAACCGTATCCTGATCGACGGCAATGTCGGCGAAGAGGGCATCCTGCTCCAGATCTTCACCGAGAATATGGTCGGCCCGATCTTCTTCGAGATCATCCAGCGCAAGGGCAATGAAGGCTTTGGCAACGGCAATTTCCAAGCCCTGTTCGAAAGCATCGAGCTGGATCAAATCCGACGCGGCGTGATCACGGTCGACGCCTGATCGACACGTTCGGTCGGAAGCTATTCCTCCCCTGCAAGGGGAGGGGGACCATGCGCAGCATGGTGGAGGGGTGTCCCCGTCTCGATAACGGGACACCCCTCCGTCAGGCCTTCGGCCTGCCACCTCCCCTTGCAGGGGAGGAAAAAGCGTCGAGAAGAGGAGAGAAAAAGAGATGACAAAATCCTACATCCCCGGCTTCGGCAACCACGTCGCGACCGAGGCGGTCCCCGGCGCGCTCCCGGTCGGGCGCAACTCGCCGCAGCGCCCCCCTTACGGCCTATACGCCGAGCAGCTCTCCGGCACCGCCTTCACCGCGCCCCGCCACGAGAACCGTCGCTCCTGGCTCTATCGTCTGCGCCCCACCGCCGAGCACCCGCCTTATCAGCCTTATGACGGCGCACCGCGCTTCGCCCCCGGTACGAGCGACGTCCCCCTGCCCCCCAATCGACTGCGCTGGGATCCGGCCCCGATGACGCCACCGGACACCGACTGGATCGACGGCATGACGACGATGCTCGCCAACCGCGATCCGGCGGATCTCGAAGGCGTCGCCGTCCATGTCTATGCCTGCAATCGCGACATGGACCGGGTGTTCGTCGATGCCGATGGCGAACTCGTCTTTCTGCCCCAGTCCGGGCGGCTGACGATCCTGACCGAGCTCGGCCGTATCGACATCGCGCCGGGCCAGATCGCACTGGTCCCGCGCGGTGTGCGGTTCCGGGTCGAACTGCCCGATGGCGAAGCGGCGGGCTATGTCGCCGAAAACCATGGCAGCCTGTTCCGGCTGCCCGATCTTGGCCCGATCGGTGCCAATGGCCTGGGCAATCCGCGTGATTTCGAGACGCCGGTCGCCTGGTTCGAGGATCGCGACGAGCCGACCGAGGTCGTACAGAAGTTTCTCGGCTCGCTCTGGACGATGACGCTGGATCACAGCCCGCTCGACGTCGTGGCGTGGCATGGCAATCTTGCCCCCTGGCGCTATGATCTATCGCGTTTCAACACGATCAACACGGTCAGCTTCGACCATCCCGATCCGTCGATCTTCACCCTGCTGACCTCGCCCAGCGACGTGCCCGGCCGGGCCAATGCCGACCTCGTCCTGTTCCCGCCGCGCTGGATGGTGGCGGAAGACACGTTCCGGCCGCCCTGGTTCCACCGCAACGTCATGTCGGAGGCGATGGGCCTGATCACGGGCGCTTACGACGCCAAGGCAGAGGGCTTCCGTCCCGGCGGCCTCTCGCTCCACAATCTGATGGCGGGCCATGGGCCCGATCTGGCCAGTTGGCAGGGGGCTAGCCATGCTGAGCTGAAGCCGCATCGCATCGAGAGGACGATGGCCTTCATGGTCGAAAGCTGCTGGCCCTATCGGCCGACCGAGCATGCGCTGGCCCATGCCCAACTCGATTATGACGCGGTATGGAAGGACTTCCCCAAGGCCAAGCTGCCATGAGCCTGACGCTCCACGGCTATTGGCGGTCGAGCGCGGCCTACCGCGTTCGGCTGGCGCTGGGATTGAAGGGTTTGTCCTATGACAGCGTCGCCCACGACCTGCGCAGGGGCGCGCAACGGGCCGAGGATTATCGGCTTCTTCAACCACAGGGGCTGGTCCCGGTGCTGGAGACGCCCGATGGTCCGCTGATCCAAAGCCCGGCCATTCTCGAATGGCTGGAGGAGCGCTATCCCGATCCGCCGCTGCTCCCCGGCGAAAGTGTTGGCCGAGCGGTCGTTCGTGCCATGGCGGCGATCGTCGCCTGCGACATTCACCCGATCAACAATCTACGCGTCCTGACCCGCCTGCGCGAGGATATGGGCGCCGACGAAGCCGCCATACGCCGCTGGATCGGCCATTGGGTCAGCGAGGGTTTGGCGGCGCTCGAAACCCTGATCGCACAACATGGTGACGGCTATGCCTATGGCGACAGGCCGACCCTGGCTGACTGCCACATCCTGCCCCAGGTCTATAATGCCCAGCGGTTCGCGGTCGATCTCAGCCCCTATCCCCTGTTGACCGCCAGCGCCGCCCGCCTGCATGCCCTCGTGCCGGACGCGGCGCCCGAAGCCCAGGGCGATGCGGGATGAGCGAAGAACGACTGACAAGCACGCCGGCCGGCATCGGGCTCGGTCCGCTGGAGACGATCGCCGATGGTAGCGCGCGCAATTTCGTCATCCAGATGCGGGCGGGCCGCTTTCACGGCTTCGTCGTGCGCCGGGGGGAGCAGGTCCATGGCTATGTCGATCGCTGCCCACATATGGGGCTGCCGCTGGCACAGGAGTTGGATGCCTATCTGACACCGCGTGGCGACCGGATCGCCTGTTCCTGGCATGGCGCCATCTTTGCGATCGAGGATGGTCAGTGTCTGGGCGGCCCCTGTGCGGGCCAGGCGCTCACCCCCTGGCCGGTTACCCTTCGCGACGGCATGATCGTTACGGCCTGACGCCCGTCAGTTCGGCTTGGGCAATCGCCTGGAGGCGCCCGACCATGCGCGGCTCCAGCCCCAGATCGCGACCTGCCCGTTCCTCCTCGCCCAGGCGGCGGACATCGAAACCCGTCACCTTGCCGAACACGACCAGCGCTTCGAGATAATAGCCCGCCGCGCTGGCGTGATATTGATCCCAGGTCCATAGATCGATCTGGCCAAAGGCGATGCCATCATAGGGGTTGGGATCGGCCACCCGTTCGCGCCATGCCCGGTTCCACGCCTGCCCCACCGGGATCGCCCCTGCCAGATCGGGCCGGCGTCGCAGCGTATAGGCATTCGCCGCCGCCAGATCGTCCGCCATCGCGGTGATCGGCTTGCCATGCCAGGGGCTGGGCGTGCGATAGGTCAGGTCGGCGCGGCTCCAGGTCGAAACCAGCTCGATCCGGACGCGCGGATTGGCCCGCCGCAGCAGGTCGGCGATCAGCCCGACCGCCTCGACATGGCGCACGGGGTCGCCGGGCTTCTGCGCGTCCAATGTGCTGTAATCCTGAAGGATCACGACATCCCAGCGGCGATCGATCTCGCGCCGCTTCTGCTCGTAATGAAAGGCCAGATCCTTGCCCGGCGACGTCTCCAGGCTGACAGTCCAGTCGAGCCCCGCCTGCTCGGCAAAGGTCTTGAACAGGGCGGGCACCCCACCGATGCCCTCCTTGTTCAGATCGCGCACCACATCGGGCCGATAGCGCATCACCGGAGAATGTGCGCCGAACGTAAAGCTGTTGCCGACGAACAGGATCGACTCGGCCGAGACCGGCGTGGTCCCGCACAGGGCCATCAGGGCCAGCGCCCATCGCCGCCACAACCGCATGATCTTATTCCCCTTTGGCCATCCCAGTCCGAGGCTTTTGGCGGAGGGAAAGGCCTGCGGCAACCCGAGGATTGCGGCTAAACTCGATATACCCTATACCCCTATCCATTATGGCGCATGTGACAACGAGCAAGGAAAAGATCATCGCCCGCGTCCGTCGGATCGCGGGGCAGGTCGCGGCGATCGAACGCTCGGTGACGGCGGATGCGGATTGCGCCGAGACACTGCACCTCGTCGCGGCGGTGCGTGGTGCGGTCGCGGGCCTGATGGACGAACTGGTCGAGGACCATCTGCACGCCCATGTCGCAGCCCCCGGTCAGTCCGATGCCGAGCGCAACGCCGCCGCCGCCGAGCTGGCCAAGCTGCTCCGCCGTCATTTTCGCTGATTTGGAAAGCCTGAGGACGACGTCATGATCACCCATAGTCATGATTATCTGGGCCACGCCCATGACCATAATGCCCGGCGCACCGCAGCGGTCGCTTGGCTATCAGCGCTGATGATGGTGGGCGAGATCGTCGCCGGCTATTGGACCGGGTCGATGGCGCTGCTAGCGGACGGCTTTCATATGGCGACGCATGTCGGCGCGCTGGGGATCGCGGCGATCGCCTATTCCTATGCCAAGCGGCACGTGGCCAATCCCCGCTATAGCTGGGGCACCGGCAAGGTCGGCGAGCTGGCCGGGTTCGGATCGGCGATGGTGCTGGGCCTCGTCTCGCTGTTCATCGCCTATGAGTCGATTACCCGTCTAGCCGAGCCGCATCCCGTCATCTTCGGCGACGCGATCATGGTCGCGGTGCTGGGGCTGGCAATCAATCTGATCAGCGCCTTGATGCTCTCGGGCGGACATCATCATGGTCATCACCATCATCACGGCCATGGCCATGATCACGACGATCATCACGGGCATGACCATCAGCATGACCGCCATGGCGGCGACACCAATATGCGGGCGGCCTATGTCCATGTGCTGGCCGATGCGCTGACCTCGGTCATGGCGATATTGGCGCTGGTGGCCGGTCGCTATCTGGGGTGGGTCTGGCTCGATCCGGCAGTCGGCCTGCTCGGTGCCGTCGTGATCGCCAACTGGTCGATCGGGCTGATGCGGCAGGCTTCCTCGGTACTGCTCGATGCCGCCGATCCCAAGCTGGCGCGCGAGGTCCGCGACCGGGTCGAAGGCCCCGGCGACACGCGCATTCATGATTTCCATATCTGGCGGATCGGCCCGACCGCGCATGCCGTCGTGCTGGCCGTCGAGGGTGTCGGAACGCCGCTCAGCAGCGCCACGATCCACGGCCGACTGGCGGGCATGGCGGCGGTGGGGCATGTCACGGTCGAAATCCGCTAACGCTTCGTTCAGCGGCAACCATTAGGTCTATCGGCATGCGAGCGTTGCAATTTCTGGCTGGCGCGATCTTGCTCGGGGCCCTTGGCGGTGGCGCGATGCTCCTGCGCCGTGCCGATACTCCGGCGGCAGAGCCGGTCCCGAGGTCGCCCAAACCGGTGGCCGCCACGCCTTCGCCCTTACCGCCTCCGACGCCGATCGCATCGCCCCCCCCCACCCCTTTCGTGGTCCGCCAGATCCTCGACCTGAAAAAGCCACTGCGGCATGGCGATTATGTCTGGAACGAGAGCGCCGCGCCGCAGGGACCGGTGGTGATCACGGTCGACCTCGCGGCGCAGGTCGTCTCGATCTTCCGCGACGGCTATGAGATCGGGACGGCCGCGATCATCTATGGCGCGGACAATATGCCGACCCCGCTCGGCGTGTTCCCGATCCTGCAAAAGGATGCCGATCACGTCTCCAACCTCTATGACGCGCCGATGCCCTATATGCTGCGGCTGACCAATGACGGGATCGCGATCCACGCCAGCGATGTTCAATACGGCAACGCCACCCATGGCTGTATCGGCGTGCCGACCGGCTTTGCCCGCAAGCTGTTCAACGCCACCCGGATTGGGGACCGGGTGATCGTGACCAATGGCAAGACGATGACCCTGGGCCAGTCGATCATCGGCTGACGTCCGAGAGATTTACATTCACGAAAATGGAGCGGGTGAAGGGAATCGAACCCTCGTCGTAAGCTTGGGAAGCTTCTGCTCTACCATTGAGCTACACCCGCGCGACCAAGGAAGTTTGCCTTGGCGGCATGATCGCGGTCGCGATGGAAAGGCACCTATTGAAGCGCAATCAATTTGGCAAGCGGGTTACGACGCCTTTTCGGACGGAAAGGCTCTGCTCAAACTCGGTAATAATCCCGGTACCAGTTCGCGAAGCACCCCAATCCCTCGGCCAGCCTGACTTTCGGTTCATAGCCCGCAATGGCGTGCAGCTTTGATATGTCGGCATAGGTCGCGGTCACGTCACCCGGTTGCATCGGCCGCATGACCTTCACCGCCTCACGTCCCAAGGCGTGTTCCAGGGTGGCGATCATATCCATGAGCGGAACGGGATGGCTGTTGCCGATGTTGAGGATGCGGTGTCCACCTTGCTCCGGCGGATGGTCGAGCGCGCCGATGATGCCATCGACGATGTCGTCGATATAAGTGAAGTCACGCGCCATGCGTCCCTCGCCGTAAACCTCGATCGGCTGGCCGGCCATGATGCGGTCGGTGAACGAGAAATAGGCCATGTCGGGCCGACCCCAAGGCCCATAGACGGTGAAGAAACGCAATCCCGTCTGCGGAAAGCCGTACAGCGCGGCATAGGACTGGCTCATCAATTCGCAGGACCGCTTGGTCGCCGCATAGAGGGAGACAGGGGCGACCGAAGGCTCGTCCTCGCTGAACCCCTGCCCGCCCATGGGCCGGTCGCCATAGACCGAACTAGATGAGGCATAGACGAGGTGCGCGAATCCCGGCTGATGACGGCACGCCTCCATCACCGCCAAATGGCCCGCCAGGTTCGAACGTTCATAGGCGAAGGGATTGGCGATGCTGTGGCGAACCCCGGCTTGGGCGGCCAGGTGGATGACGCGGGCTATGCCATTCTCTCGAACCAGCCGTGCGATCGCATCGGCGTCGGCGATGTCCATTCGGTGGAAGGTGAAAGCCCGCCGGCCATTGAATGTCGAGAGGCGGGCCTCCTTCAAGGCGGGATCATAATAGTCGTTGACGATGTCGATGCCGATCACCGTCTCACCGCGTTCCAACAGGCGATGCGCGGTCGCATGGCCGATAAAGCCGGCGGCGCCCGTGACCAGGATGGGCGTTGTCATATCGGCATCACCGTCATGCTGTTTGCCATAATGGGAACCAAGCCGTTAAAAACAGGCTAAAATCAGATGCCTTCCGCGATCACATGGTGCCCCTGCCCTTCCAAGGCGACGGTCAAGTCACGAATGCAGGTCGCGACCAGCGCCGCGTCCGGGCTGCGCACCACGAAATTGGCGCCCGTCCGCCCCTCGCGGAAAAAGGGATAGCTGCCGATCGCCACACCCTCATGCGTCTTTTCCGCCTGGCGTAGAAGATCCGCTACCTCGCTTTCCCCGACCCAGCAACCGATGGTGCCGGACACGACCGGCCGGCCGCCTTCCAATGTACCGGTCAGGGCGTCGAGCATGCCGGCGGTGATATGCGGGACGCCCGCCATGATGAAGATATTGCCGATCCGGATGCCGGGCGCCCCGGATACGCGGTTGGGGATCAGCGAAGCGCCTTCCGGCGTCCGCGCCATACGGGCACGCGCCGGCGTCACACCGCCGCGCGTTGCGTAATAATCCTCCAGGATCGCCCGCGCTTCGGGATGCTCGATGACCGGCAGGCCCAGTGCGGCCGCAATGGCGTCGACGGTGATGTCGTCATGTGTGGGCCCGATACCGCCTGTGGTGAACAGATAATCGTTGCGTACCCGCAAGCCGTTCACCGCCTCCCCGATCGCATCCATCCGGTCGGCGACAACCCGCACTTCGGCCAGCCTGATGCCCTGCACGTTCAGCCAGGCGGCGAGCTGGGCGATGTTACGATCCTGCGTTCGGCCAGAGAGGATTTCGTCACCGATGACGACCAGCGCGGCGGTCCAGATGCGCTCGGGGGCGGGGGCAGTTTCCATGCCGCGTGACATAGCCTCGCAAAACGCACGACGCCACGCTATATCCGCCGCATGACCGATTATGTGACCGTTTCCGCCGATGCGCCCCAAGGGCGGGACGGCGCGATCAAGCTGTGGGGCCGCGAGGCGTTCGAGGGCATGCACAAGGCCGGCCGGTTGGCCGCCGAGACGCTGGACATGCTGGTCCCGCACATGGTGCCGGGCGTTTCCACCGCCGAGATCAACCGCTTGGTCCACGACTTCATCGTCGAGCACGGCGGCGTGCCCGCGACCTTGGGCTATCGCGGCTATGCCCATTCGACCTGCGTCTCGATCAACCATGTCGTGTGCCATGGCATTCCGTCGGACAAGGCGCTGAAGTCCGGCGATATCGTCAATGTCGACGTCACCCCGATCGTCGATGGCTGGCACGGCGATACCAGCCGCATGTACCTGATCGGCGACGTGCCGCTGAAGGCGCGCAAGCTGGTCGAAGTGACCTATGAATGCCTGATGCTGGGCATCGAGCAGGCCAAGCCCGGCAACCATATGGGCGACGTCGCCAACGCCATTCAGCGTCATGCCGAAAAGCATCGCTATGGCGTGGTCCGCGATTTCTGCGGCCATGGCCTGGGCCTGTTGTTCCATGACGCGCCAGAGGTCGTCCATGTCGGCCGGCCCGGCACCGGTCCCGAGTTGAAGCCCGGGATGATATTCACCATCGAACCGATGATCAATATCGGCCGCCCGGACGTGAAGCTGCTCGACGATGGCTGGACCGCGGTGACGCGCGACCGGTCGCTGTCGGCGCAGTTCGAGCATTCGATCGGCATCACCGAAGAGGGTTGCGAAATCTTCACGCTCAGCCCCGCCGGCTACACCCAGCCCCCTTATATCTGAGGTGACGATGCTCGGGGCGATTCGCGTCGCGGCGCGGGATCGCGCACGATTGGCCGAAGTCATCGCGACCGCGTCGCGCTTCGGGCTTGATGTCCTGCTCGCCCGGCTGGGGCTCGATCCGGCGCGGCGTGATCCCGACGCCCTGCCCTTCGATCTGCCCGCTCGCACGCGACAGGCGATGGAAGCGCTGGGGCCGGTCTGGGTCAAGCTCGGCCAGATATTGGCCACCCGTGCCGATCTGCTGCCGCCCGAGTGGATCGCCGAGCTGGAGCATCTGCATAGCGCCGCCCCCCGCCTCCCCTTCTCGGCATTGCGCGAGCAAGTCGAGGCCGCCTTGGGTGAGCCACCCGAAACCGCCTTTGCCCGCTTCGACGCCGAGCCGCTCGCCGCCGCGTCGATCGCGCAGGTCCACCGTGCCGCACTGGAGGACGGCACCGAGGTCGTGCTCAAGATCCGCCGCCCCGGCATCCGGCCGATCATGGAAGCGGACCTCCGCCTGCTGACCCAGTTCGCCGCGATGGTCGAGGCGACCAACGCCGAGGCCAGGCGCTACGGCGCCGCAGGAATGGTGCGCGAACTGGGCCGGGAGATATTGGAGGAGCTGGACTTCACCAACGAAGGCCGCAACGCCGACCGGTTGCGCGAGGATTTCGCACGCGAGCCCCGCGTGGTGATACCGACGATCCATTGGGGCCGAACGTCCGAAACCCTGCTGGTCATGGACTTCATCGACGGCGTCCCGCCCCGCAATGCAGCGGCGCTGGAGCAGGCGGGGATCGATCCGACCGCGATCGCGGCGGTCGGGGCCGACATCGTCCTGGACATGACGCTGATCACCGGGCGTTTTCACGGCGACCCGCATCCCGGCAATTTGCTCTGCCTGCCCGGCAACCGCATTGCGATGCTCGACCTGGGGCTGATCGGCCATGTTTCCCCACGTCGGCGCGAAGAGGTCATCGCCTTCACCCAGGCGATCATGAACACCGACTCCGCCCTGCTGGCCGAGACGATGAAGCAATGGTCGCAGACCGACGATATCGCCCCCGACCGCTTCGACGCCGTCGCCGATCGGCTGATCGCCCGGCATGGCGGTGGCTCGCTACGCCTGGCCGCCATTCTGGCCGACATCTTTCCGATCCTGCGCGAGGAACGGATCGTCCTTCAGCCGGACCTGCTGCTGCTGTTCAAGGCGCTGATCACCATCGACGGCGTGCTGAGCGGCATCCAACCCGACTTCAACCTGTCGGATGCGCTTCGCCGCGCCGCCGGGCGCATCGTCGAAGCGCGGCTGTCCCCCGAACGCTGGGGCAAGCGCGCAGCCGCCCTCGCGCTCGAACTGGATCGGATCAGCGATGACCTACCTCGCCTGATCCGCGCGACCACCCGCAAGCTGGAGAGTGAGAGCCCCGCCGTATCGACCGCCGGGATCGAAGCCGCGATCCGTGTCGGCGCCGGCTGGATCGCCGCCGCGCTGGCCCTGTCGGGCGTCACGATCGCGGTCGCGATGCATCTGGGATAGTCGATCGACCAACAGCGATAGTGACGAAGCCGCGACACCTCGCTAAAGGCGCGGGCCATGACCGAGATCACGCCCCAGATCGTCGCCGACCACGGCTTGTCCGAAGAAGAATATCAGCGCGTCCTCACCGCGCTGGGCCGCGAGCCCAATCTCGTGGAGCTCGGCATCTTTTCGGTGATGTGGTCCGAGCATTGCAGCTATAAGTCCAGCCGCATCCACCTGAAGAAGCTGCCTACCGAAGGCCCTCAGGTGATCTGCGGCCCCGGCGAGAATGCGGGCGTGATCGACATCGGCGACGGCCAGGCCGCCATCTTCAAGATGGAGAGCCATAACCACCCGTCCTATATCGAGCCCTATCAGGGTGCGGCGACGGGCGTCGGCGGCATCCTGCGCGACGTGTTCACCATGGGCGCGCGCCCGGTCGCGAACCTGAACGCGCTGCGCTTCGGGCGGCCAGATCATCCCAAGATGCGCCATCTGATCTCCGGCGTGGTGCATGGCATCGGCGGTTATGGCAATTGCGTCGGAGTGCCGACGGTCGGCGGCGAGGTGAATTTCCACCCGGCCTATGATGGCAACATCCTGGTCAACGCGATGACGGTCGGCGTCGCCGATCAGGACAAGATCTTCTATTCCGCCGCGAGCGGTGTCGGCAATCCGATCGTCTATGTCGGCTCCAAGACCGGCCGCGACGGCATCCACGGCGCGACCATGGCCTCTGCCGATTTCGGCGAGGATGCGGACGCCAAGCGCCCGACCGTGCAGGTCGGCGACCCCTTCACCGAGAAGCTGCTGATCGAGGCGTGCCTCGAACTCATGGCCTCGGACGCGATCGTCGCGATCCAGGACATGGGCGCAGCGGGCCTGACCTCCTCGTCGGTCGAGATGGCGTCCAAGGGCGGCGTCGGCATCGAGCTCATCATGGACGACGTGCCCCAGCGCGAAGAGGGTATGACCGCCTATGAGATGATGCTGTCGGAGAGCCAGGAGCGCATGCTCATGGTGCTGAAGCCCGGCCGCGAGGACTTTGCCGAAGCCATCTTCCGCAAGTGGGAGCTGGACTTCGCGGTCATCGGCCACGTCACCGAGACGGGCCGCATGGTCCTGCGCCACAAGGGAGAGGTGGTGTGCGACATCCCGCTCGCGCCGCTGGCCGACGACGCACCGCTCTATGACCGTCCGCATGTCCCGACCGAAGTCCCAGCCGTGATCACTTCGCCTGGTTGCCAGGATCCGGCGGCGGACCTGCTGAAGCTGATGGGCTCGCCCGACATCGCCTCGCGCCGGTGGATCTGGGAGCAGTACGACCACATGGTCGGCGGTGACACGGTGCAGCGCCCCGGTGGCGATGCCGCCGTGGTCCGCGTCCATGGTACGCAGAAGGGGCTCGCGATGAGCACTGACTGCACGCCCCGCTATTGCTATGCCGATCCGGTCACCGGCGGCATGCAGGCGGTGGTCGAGACGTGGCGCAACATCACGGCGGTCGGCGCCAAGCCGCTCGCCATCACCAACTGCCTCAATTTTGCCAATCCGCAGCGGCCCGAGATCATGGGCCAGATTGTCGGCTGTCTGGAGGGTATGAGCCAGGCGTGCCGTGCGCTCGACTATCCGATCGTCTCGGGCAACGTCTCGCTCTACAATGAATCGAAAGCGACCGGCGGCGGCTCGGCGATTCTGCCGACCCCGGCGATCGGCGGCGTCGGCCTGATGGCCGACTGGTCCAAGTCGGCAACCATCGCCTTCAAGGGTACCGGCGACGTCATCGTCCTAATCGGTAGCCCCAAGGGCGAGATCGGCCAGTCGGTTTGGTTGCGCGAGGTGCACGGCATCGAAGGCCGGGATGCTGGTCCGCCCCCCTCGATCGATCTCGATGCCGAGCGCCGCACCGGCGACCTGGTGCGTGAGGCGATCACCGCGGGGCATCTGACCGCCGTGCATGACGTGTCGGACGGCGGCATCGCGGTAACCGTCGCCGAGATGGCGCTGGCCGGCAATATCGGAGCGCTGATCCAATTCCCGGAGACGGGCGAGGCTTGCCGTCAGCTCTTTGCCGAGGATCAAGGCCTGTATGTCGCAACGGTCGAGGACACCGCGCTGATCGACTTCCTCGCCAATGCGCATCAGGCGGGCGTCGAGGTCGAACGGATCGGCCGCACGGCGGGTACGCGCCTGATCTTCGAACGCCAGGATGGCGACTTTGTCGTGGCGCTCGACGATCTGCGCCGCGCGCATGAGGGCTTCTTCCCCACGCTGATGGGCGCCGACGCGGCGCTCGCCTAACCCTCGGTCGGAGCCTCGGCCTTGGGCCGGGGCTCCGCACAGGACGACAGGATCGCATAGCCGATCCCGGCGGCCAGCAGCGAGGCGATCAGCACGCCCAGCGACGCCGCCTCGCGCATCTCGCCATCACCGAAGGCGAGCCCCGCGATGAACAGCGAGATGGTGAAGCCGATCCCGGCCAGTGCGCCGACGCCAATCACCATCCGCCACGTCACCTGATCGGGCCGCTGGGCGACACCCAAGATACTGGCCAGCCATGTAAAGCCCAGAAACCCGAGCGGCTTGCCAACCACCAGCCCCGCCACGACGCCCAGCACCAGCGGGCTGCCGACCATCCCGATCAGATCGGCAGAGAAGTGGATGCGGACATTGGACAAGGCAAACAGCGGCAGGACCACATAATTGACCCAAGGCGTCAACAGTTCGATCAGCCGGCTGCTCGCCTCGCGCGTCGCCGATGCCATTTCATGAAGATAGCCCAGTCGGTCCTCCGCGCGCTCGCGCAGCCGCATTTCCTCCTCCTGGTCATCCGTTTCTTCAGCCGCGCCATGCGCATGCTGAAACTCGTCGACGCGCCGCTGCACCCGCTCGGCGAAGCGCGCCTGATCGAGCCGGGGCGCCACCGGTACGGTCAGCCCGATCATTACCCCGGCGATGGTCGCATGAATGCCCGACTCGAGCACGCCACCCCATACGACCAGCGCCAGCAGCACATAGGGCACCGTCGAGATCCAGCCGAGCCGCCGCAGCCCGGCGATCGCACCGAGCGCCACGCCGGCCGTCACCAACCCCCAGGGATCGATCGCATCGCTATAGGCAAAGGCGATGACGAGAAGGCCGCCGACATCGTCGACCGCCGCGAAGGCCAGCATCAGCGCGCGCAATCCGGCAGGCAAACGTGTGGCAAATAGCGCGATCAATGCCAGGCCAAAGGCGGTATCGGTGGTGATGACGCTCCCCCATCCCGGTGCCGCCGCCGTGCCCCCCGCCGCCGCCAGATACAGCCCCACCGGCACCGCCATGCCGCCCACCGCACCGGCCAGCGGGAAGGCCGCCGTTCGCCAGCGTGCCAGCGGCCCCAATACCAGCTCCCGCTTCACATCGGCGCCGACGATCACGAAGAAGAGCGGCAACAGCGCATGGTCGATCCACTCCGCCAGCTTGTGCGATACCTCCCGCGCCCCGAAGCCAATGGTCAACGGCGTATCCCAAAAGCCCTCGAACCCGCCGGACCATGGGCTGTTGGTCAGTACCAATGCGAGGATCGTCGCGATGAGCAGCGGACCGCCGGTGACCTCGCTGCCGGCAAAGAAAGGCTCGATCTTTTGCAGAAATGCCGAGGCGGCGGGCGAATGATGCGCCCGCGCGGTAACTCGGCCCGTCAGGCGAGGCGATAATCCCATGCCAGGGCAATGCTTCGCGCCGGCCCCCGGTTGCATCGCAAGCCGGCAGCGGTAAGTCGCATGATCGTCTGGAGCCCATATTGATCGACCCTTCCCCCTCCCCGCCGGCCGCCTTGATCGATCGCGGGCGATTGCTGACCCTCGACGCATTGCGTGGCGTGGCGGTGATGGCGATCCTGCTCGCCAACATGCCCGGCTTCGCTCTGCCCGATCCGGCCTATTCCAATCCGATCGCCTGGGGCGGGGATCGCCCGATCGATATCGCCCTCTGGGTCTTCACCGAGACCTTCATCAACGGCCGGATGCGGGGGCTGTTCTCCCTGCTGTTCGGCGCCTCCATGCTGCTGATCCTGCAACGCGCCGATGAAGCCGGCGAGAATGGTGCCGCGCTGCACCTCCGTCGGATGGCCGTGCTGTTCGTGCTGGGCCTGATCCATCTCAGCTTCATCTGGACCGGCGATATCCTGGCGCATTACGCGCTCGTCGGGGTGATCGCGCTGGGCTTTGTCGGCATGTCGCCGCGACCATTGCTCGTCATCGCCGTTGCAATGGTCGGATTGTCGATGGCACTGGGAGCCTTGGAATGTATCGGCCTCTTCGCCGCCTCGGCGCATGATACGCCGCAGGCCGTGGCATTATGGGATGCCTATCAGGCCGCGTTCGGCACACCGGGGGGCGCGGCGTTGAAGCCGGAGATCACCGCCATGCGTGGATCATGGGCCGACGCTACCCGCTTTCGCCTGGCGAATAACGGCAATCCCTTGTTCGACCTGATCAGCATCGGACCGGAAACGCTGAGCGCCATGCTTTTGGGCATGGCCGCGCTGCGTTCGGGCTTCCTGACCGGCCAATGGCCCCGCACGGCCTATCGGCGCTGCGCCATTCTCGGCCTCGGCGTCTCGATCCCCGCCTACGCCGCCATGACCGCCTTCGTCATGGCGAGCGGCTATGACGTGCGAGCCGTCGCCCTGACCCAATTGTTCCTCCAGGCGCCGGTCCGTCTGATCGGCACTGTCGGCTATACAGCACTCATCCTGCTGATGCTCCGCCCCGGCGGATGGTGGACGACACGAATCGCGGCGGCCGGGCGTACTGCCTTCACCAACTATATCGGGACGAGTGTGATGATGACGTTCGTCTTTTACGGCCATGGTCTGGGCCAGTTCGCGCGCTGGGACCGGGCGAACATCTATTGGCTCGTCCCCCTCGCCTGGGCCTTGATGCTTTTCTGGTCCAAGCCCTGGCTCGATCGCTTTGGCCAAGGCCCGCTCGAACGGCTGTGGCGGCTTGCCGCGCGAGGGCGTGTAGGAAATACCCGATAATAATCTGCGAGTGCCTTGCAATAGGCTTGCGATCCACTCTCATTAGCGGTAATTCAAGGGCGCTGCTGAGGAGAGCGTCTTGGTCGTCTGCGTCTGCAATGCCATCCGGGAATGCCAGGTTCGTGAAGCCGCCCGCGCCGGATCGGTCACCCCCTGCCAAATGTACCGAGCCCTCGGTCGCCAACCCAAATGCGGCCAATGCGCCATTCTGGCCCGTGCCATCATCGACGAAGAACGCACCGCCGCCTGAGGGCTCATAGTTGGGCGCGGTCGGCCTTTGCGCTTGATTGGCGCGCGTCATGCTAACCTCCATCATGTTGTGGGGGATTAGTGTAAAGCGTTGCCCCCCTCGCGGGCGAACAGGCCATGAATACCGGCTCTTGATGGCTCCGGGACTATTCCGGGACTGCCAAGCAAATTCCCTAGCGCTCGTTGCCGATTTCTGCCGCGCCGAAACTTAGCGCTTGCATCGGAATGCGGGCTTCTCCTAAGGGCAACAACCCGTCGGGGAGTGGCGCAGTCTGGTAGCGCGCCTGCTTTGGGAGCAGGATGTCGCAGGTTCGAATCCTGTCTCCCCGACCACAAATCAATGACATGGCGGTTGGGCGGTTTACGCCCGGTTTACACCTTCGATTTTTGTCGCCGCGATACGCCTCCCCAATCCTACCGCGACACGCGCTTGATCGACGTATTTCGCACAAATCACCGCGACCTCTTCGGAGCGCCATCCGAGGATGTCGGTGATCTGCTAGTCGGTAAGCCCGGCCGTCTTGCAGTGTGTCGCACACGTGCCGCGGAGATCGTGGAAGTTACGCTCGACCTCGCTCGCCAGCTTCGCGTCGTTGAACCGGCTGCCGAACCCTGGGGCAGTCCACGGCTTCCACCGACTAGTCGATAAGATCGTGTCCGCCAGTGGCTTCCGTTTCTCAGGCCAGCCCGCGGCCATGACCCAGGCGTAGCGAACCTTGATCGTCTCCAGGATAGTGGTCACATGAAAAAGCGCCGCTGCCGGCGCCCCAGCCGCATCGAGATCTTATTCGGCCGCCTCAAAGACGGGCGACGCGTCGCAACCCGCTACGATCGCTGCCCAGCCGTCTTCTCCGCTGTCCCCCTTGCCGCAACCTGCATCTTCTGGCTGTGATCAACGAGTCATCGTGTAATTTGTGGCTGCTTCCCCGGGCCGGCTGAGTGGCGCACCTTCTGGTTGTCGGACCTGAAGGAAGGAAACAGCCATGAAGCACTATGCCGGAAT